>ERZ761602.518-NODE-518-length-82965-cov-42.989314_pt1 | contig 82965 bp, 80 predicted proteins | sample MGYA00512165_ERZ761602 | MGnify/ENA primary metagenome ERZ761602 (study PRJEB28899, sample SAMN02445085) | bioreactor sludge metagenome | biome: EBPR sludge; isolation source: Thorneside wastewater treatment plant | place: Australia: Brisbane, Thorneside...
TCTCCTGTTCTATGGGCATCAACGGCGATTAGGGCCGTTTTTTATTGGAGACGGGACCATTATAAAGGATTATTGGCGGACAATAAATGCGACAAATTGTCACGCCTGCTGTTCAAGCAACTGTATCTTAAATGTTAAGATTATTTTCTGGCGTCCTGATTATCGATAGGGATTGAGTTTTTCACCACGCGAATTTTCGATTCGGAAAGAGCATCTTAGCGACAGATTTACAATGTTTCGGCCTGCGGGCGGCCGTTTTGCTAGAGGTCGCTGAACCTTCGCGCCCCTGAGCGGCGGCTGTCCGTTTGATCAAACAGTCCGCTCAATTGCCCTTTTATCCTGTCGGAAAATTTTTTCGGCGAGGGCGGAATAATTGTTCGCGCCGCGTGTTTTCCCTCGTGAAGGCCGGCGTCATGGCCTGAATGATCGGTATCCGACACTGCGGGAGAAAATACATGCATCCATCAATTCAGCTGTCTTTAACGCCGGCGTTGTTGCTCGCGGCAAGCACGGCGCTGGCCGGTCCCGCCGCCGACAACGCTCAAAGTCATTTCCGCGCCATCGCCGGAGGGCAGGTCGAAAGCGTATTGGCTCACTACACCGACAGCGCGGCCTTGGAGTGGGTCGGCGGGCCGCTGGATGGCCGTTACGCCGGTAAGCCGGCCTTGAACGGGGTCTGGAACACCTTTGCCAAAGCGCAAGGCCAACTCGCCTTTAAAGTGTCCGATCTGCGGGAAAGCGCCAATCCCAAAGGCGCGACGGTCACCGCCAACGTCGTGTTCAGCGGTAAGAACACCATCAAAGTCCGCTACGTGCTGACCTATCGAGACGGTAAAATCGCCAGCGAAGTCTGGCAAATCGACCCGAATCTGGCCGGTTGAAGCGCGGGAGAAAATCATGACGAAGCTTGTGGGCGATCTCGACCGCATCGCGCGCCTTGCCGTGGGTTCGATTTTGCCGGCGTTGGTTTCGGTCGGGCGACAACCATCGCGGGGCTGGGTTAGCTTGGCCCCGCTGTTGACGGGCCTGCTCGGCTGGTGTTCGCTCTATACCGCGCCGGGTTTCAACACCGGTGCGTCGAGCGGCAAACCCACTTAAATCCGCTGAATCCATGTCCGACTTCGGCCGGCTCGTCACCGAACAGATCCCTCGCCTGCGCCGTTACGCCAGGGCGCTGATCGGGGCGCAGCGGGCCGACGATCTGGTGCAGGATTGCCTGGAGCGGGCCTGGAGCCGGCAGCACCTGTGGGACGGTCAGGGAGATTTGCGGGCGTGGTTGTTCACCATTTTGCACAACCTGTATGTCAACGGTGTACGCCGGCAGGCCAGCGCGCCGCCGTTCGAATCCTTGCCGGAGCAAGAACCGCCCGCGTTGCAACCGTCCCGGCACGAGGCGGGATTGGAGCTGCGGGATTTGCAGCGGTCCTTGGAGCAATTGAGCGCGGAGCACCGCGAGGTAGTGTTGCTGGTGGGATTGGAACAATTGGATTATACCGAAGCAGCGGCGGTTCTGAACGTGCCGCTCGGTACCGTGATGTCGCGGCTGGCGCGCGCGCGGGAGGCCCTACGGCGGACGCTGCAAGAACCGCCGCGCGCCCGGTTGAGGAGAGTGAAGTAAATGAGCGCCGACTCCGTCAGCGAAGCCGAGCTGCACGCTTGGGTGGACGGTCGCTTGGAGCCGGCGCGGCGAGCGGCGGTGGAAGTCTATTTGGCCGCCCATCCCGCCGAGCGGCAGCGCCTGGTGGACTACCAGTCGATAGACGCTGAATTGCACCGCTTGTTCGACCCGGCGCTGGACGAGCCGTTGCCGGACACGCTGAGGCTACCGCCCGCGCGCCGGCCCGTTCGGCCGTTGATGTGGCTGGGGCGGGCGGCGGTCGCGGCCGGTTTTGTGCTGTTCGGCGGTGTGTTGGGTTGGTTCGCCCACCAGCGGGCGGGCGATGCGCTGGCGGCCGAGCGCGCTTTCGTGCGGCAAGCCCTGGCGGCCCACGTCGTCTATATCCCGGAAGTCCGTCACCCGGTCGAGGTGGACGCCAGCCAGCAGCAACATTTGGTCGCATGGCTGTCCAAGCGGTTGGGCAAGCCGATTCAGGCCCCGGTGTTGGAGTCGCTCGGCTTTCAATTGCTGGGCGGACGCTTGCTGCCGGCTGACGGCCAGCCGGCCGCGCAATTTATGTATCAGGACGCGGGCGGGCGGCGGCTGACCTTGTACGCGCGCCAGGGCTTGCCCGACAACCGCGACACCGCTTTCCGTTTCGCCGAACAAGACGGGGTCGAGGCGTTCTATTGGGTGGATGGCGATCTGGCCTACGCGCTCATCGGCGATTTGGGCTGGCCGATGCTTGATCGGGCCGCGCACGCGGTTTACCAGCAATTGAATCCCTGAGCGCTCAACGCCCTTCCAGCAACTCGCCCAAGGCGCGAGTCAGCAACGCCAGGTCCTGCTCTCGCGACAGCGTGTGCTCGCCGTCCTTGAGCAACAGCACGCGCACGTCGGAACCGCTCAATCGTTCGGCGACTTGCGCGCTGATCCGCCACGGTACGTCGGCGTCCCGCATCCCGTGAATCAGCCGCATCGGGCAGGTGATCGGCAGCTTCGGCCGGTCGAGCAGGCGATGCTGCTTCGCCTCCTCGATCAGATCCCAGGTGATGGTGTAAGGTTCGCCATAAGGCGAGGGCAAGCGGAGCACCCGCTCGCGGCGCAGCCGCTCCCGCTGGTGTTCGTCCAGCCGATCCCACAGCAGATAGTGGGTAAAATCGGCGGCGCAGGCCAAGCCGAGCAGGGCGGCGATCCGCTCCGGCCGCGCCAGCGCCGCCAGCAACATCAGCCAAGCCCCCATCGACGATCCCACCAGAATTTGCGGACCCTGGGTCAAGCGATCCAACACCTCGATGGCTTCTTGCGCCCAGCAACCGATGGTGCCGTCGGCAAATTGGCCGTCGGACGCGCCGTGTCCGGAATAATCGAAGCGCAGATACGCTTGATTACGCGCCTGACACCAACGTTCCAGCGCGGTCGCCTTGACCCCGCTCATATCCGAGGTGAAGCCGCCTAGAAAGATCACGCCCGGCGAAGCGCCGGAGCTTTGATGGTAGGCGAGGCGGACGCCGCCGGCGAGCGTCAAGCGGCAAGGTTGGGGAGCGAACAACGACATCGGGCGGTTACTCCAAGCGAAGTGGGCTACAGTATTTCATTAAGGCCGGCAAGATGACGGGCCCCTTTCTTTGTCGAACGATTGAGCGGGACAACCAGGGATTGAGAGCGCATGGTAAGACAATGATGGCGCGCGCCAAGGCTACTTGAGGAAGCGAATGATGACAGAACGATGTGCGATCATCTGGTTTCGCAACGATCTACGCTTGCACGATCATGAAGTGCTGACTTTATTGGCGAACAGCGTCGATGTGCTAGCCCCGGTTTATTGTCTCGATCCGGCGCGGTTTGAAATCCAGCCCTCGGGGTTTCCGTTGACGGGACCGTTGCGAGCGCGGTTCTTGATCGAGTGTCTGGAGGATTTGCGGGCGGGATTGGAAGCGCGGGGCAGCGGCCTGCATGTGGTGGTGGGCCAGCCGGAGCAGGTGTTGCCCGCCTTGGCCCAAAAGCTGGGAGCCCGAGAAATTTTTGCCGAGCGCGAAGTGTTGGGCGAACCGCTCCGAGTGGAACGGCGGCTGGCGGCCGCGCTGGACCCGTTGGGGATTTCGTTGCACGGCTATCGGATCAGCACCCTCACCCATCCCAACGACTTGCCGTTTCCCGTCGCCAACCTGCCCGAATCGTTCGCGCAGTTTCAAGAGGCGGTCACGGCGGGCGGGGAGCCGCGCGCGGCGCTGCCGCCGCTGCAACGACTGCCGGGTTATCCCGCAGGCTTGAGCAATCCGACTCTGGATACGCTGGTGCAAGTGCTGGGCTTATCCGCCGGTTCCGAAGCCGGCCAGCCGAGCGGTTTTGAGGGCGGCGCGACGGTGGCGGTGGCCAAGTTGGAGGAGTTCGTGCAAGGCCGGCGCGCGTCGTTGGAAAGCTTGCGCGGGAGCGGGAGCGAGGCCGCCGCGCAGGCGGACCGCTTCGCGCCCTGGCTGGCGTGCGGCGCGCTCTCGCCCCGCCGGATTTACCAGTACGTCAAATATTCCGGATTGACGGTGTGGGCGGGGGAGTTGGCGAACGCGGTCATCACCGGATTGCAACGGCGCGATTTCTGCCGGTTTTTAGCCATGAAGCGCGGCGAACGGGACGAACAGTCCAGCCGCCCGCCGGCGTGGGACGATGAGGGCTTGCGCGAGCGTTTCGAGTTGTGGCGGCAGGGGGAAACCGGCGAGCCGTTTGTGGACGCGCACTTGCGCGAACTGGCGATGACCGGTCATCTATCCTCGTTCGGCCGCCGCTTGGTCGCCAGTTATCTCTGTCACGATCTGGGGTTGGATTGGCGCTGGGGCGCGGCGTGGTTCGCTTCGCAGTTGTTGGATGACGATCCCAGCGTCAATTTGGCGAATTGGATGGAGGCCACCGGCCGCTGGCGCGCGTTCGAGGAGCCAGGCCGGTTGGACCCGGCCGAACAGGCGGCCCGGCGCGACCCCGACGGGGATTATTGCCGGCGTTGGCTCGACGGAAACGCGCCGGTTATCCAGCGGTTCGGCTGAACGCGGCGGCCGAGGCTCAAGCCGCCGCCCAGGTTTGCGCCACCAGCGCCGGCAGAACCGCGCCGGCGGGTCCGTTCAAGCTATAGGTGACCCGCGCGCTGAGCGGGGTTGGTTGCGGGTTGATTTCCACCACTGTCGCGCCGGCCGCGAGCGCGGTCAGCGGCAGTTCGGCGGCCGGATAAACCAAGGCCGAAGTGCCGATACTGAAAAAAACCTCGGCGGTCGCGGCGGCGTGTTGGGCGGCGTGCAGCGCGTCCGTCGGCAGCATCTCGCCGAACCAGACCACATCCGGCCGCAACAGGCCGCCGCAGCGCGGGCAGCGCGGAGGAATTTCATCGCCGTCCATCCAGCTTTCCACCGGTCGATCTTCGCTGAAGCACTTGGCGCGGAATAAATTGCCGTGCAGTTCGAGCAGTTGGTGGCTGCCCGCGCGCCGGTGTAGGCCATCCACGTTCTGAGTGATCAACCAAAACTCCGCGATGTGCCGTTCCATCTCGACCAGCGCGTGATGGCCGGCGTTGGGTTGGGCCTGGCGGACCCGCTCCCGACGCCAAGTGTACCACTCCCAGACCAGCTTGGGGTCACGCTGGAAGGCGTCCGGGGTGGCGAGATCTTCAGGATTGTATCGGGCCCATAAACCGGTCTGCGCCTCCCGAAAGGTCGGCACGCCGCTTTCGGCGGAAATACCCGCGCCGGTCAGCACCGCCACCCGACGGGCGTTGCGAAGGCGGGCGATGAGCGCGGCGGGAATCGGAATGGTGTTCATGTTGAAGCTCCGGCGCGGAGGAATCGCTCGACGGAATCGGTCGGTCGCGGAATTTCAAGACTGCCCGTCGGTCCCAAGGAAACCAATGCCTACATGCTATTATGCAACTAAACAGTGATTTCGAGCGATGCGCCGCCGTTTGAGTTCGCGCCAGCCGAGGCCGTGTTGAAGCGCGAATCGGACCGCAACGGCCGGCGTTGCGCGGACCAGACCCCAGAGAACCGCCATGAAATTCGATTTTCTGCTCATCGATCCCCAAAACGATTTCAGCGACACCGCCGGGGCCGCCTTGCCCGTGCCAGGGGCCAGCGCCGACGCCGAACGCTTGGCCGGATTGCTGGATCGGCTGGGCGGACGGATCGATGATATTCACGTCACGCTCGATACCCATCAGCTCTTGGACATCGCCCATCCAATGTTCTGGCGGGATGAGGGCGGGGAGCAGCCGACGCCGTTTACCCAAATCACCGTCGAGGAGGTGGAAGGCGGACGTTGGCGAGCGTTCGATGGCGAATTTCAACAACGCGCCTTGCAATACGTGCGCGCCTTGCGCGACAACGCCCGCTATACCCTCACCATCTGGCCGCCCCATTGCTTGATCGGAACCTGGGGGCACAACGTGATACCGGCCGTGGCGGGCGCGCTGCGTCGCTGGGAGGAGCGCGAATGCAAGCGGGTGGATTACGTGGCCAAGGGCCATAATCCCTGGACCGAGCATTACTCGGCGGTGCGGGCCGATGTGCCCGATCCTTTCGATTCGAGCACCCAGCTGAATATCGGTTTATTGACGATCTTGGAAGGCGCCGACCTCATCGCGCTCTCCGGGCAGGCGCTCTCCCATTGCGTCGCCAACACCGTCCGGGATATCGCCGACTATCTTGGCCAGGCCAGCGTCCACAAGTTGGTGTTGATTGAGGACACCAGCTCGCCGGTGCCGGGTTTCGAGGATTTAGCCCAGCAGTTTTTGCAGGATCTGCGGGCACGGGGCTTGCGCACCGCCCGCGCCGCCGATTTTCTCCGCTGAAAACCGCCCGCGCGGATGGAGCCACCATGACGATTGCCCTGGACTCGTATTACACCATCGGTAAGCTCCATTTATATTGTCAGGATTATGTGATCCACGGTTGGGAGCCGTTTCCCTATGTGATTCTGGCGGACGGCTGTTCCGCTTCCCCCAACAGCGATGTCGGCGCTCGATTGCTGGCGCTCAACGCGCGTTCGGAACTGTCGCGGTTTGCGAAAATTTCGCGCGCGGGCGGAGAACTTCCGGCTCAGCATTGGGCGCTGGGCCAGGAGATCGCGCAGCGCGCGGCGCGGTGCGCGCGGCAGTTGGACCTCAACCCCGAAGCCTTGGATGCGACCTTGCTGGTGGCGTGGTGCGACGGCGCGGCTGTCCACGTGCATGCTTATGGCGACGGCTGCATCGCAACCCGCGACGCCGACGGCCAACTGGCGGTGATCGAAGTCGAATACGCTCAGAATGCGCCCTATTACCTCACCTATCTCCTACAAGCCGAACGCCACGCGCTTTATGAGGAGGCCATCGGCAATGTTGGAGCGGCTCAAACCATCCGTTATTCGCCCGAGGAAGGCAGCTCTTCAATCCGGCGAGAACGTTTCGATGCGCCGGTCGCGTTCTCGTTCGATTTGGCGACCTATCCGACCGTGGCGATCACCACGGACGGCTTGGGCTGTTTTTTGAACGCTGAAACCAGCCAACGAATCGCCGCGTTGGAAATTGCCCGAGGGTTGTTCGATTTCGGCGGCGCGCAGGATGCCTTCGTCGTCAAGCACATGCAAAGCGCGCTGGTGGAGTTGAGCCGGCGGCTGTTATTCAACCTCGACGATCTCAGCGTGGGCGCGTTCGTCAAGGTGGTTTGACCGGCCCTTTGATCATCCGCGCGCGCGGGTGGAGGCCCTCAGAAAAACCGCAGATAGGCTTCCAATACCTTGAGCGTGTAGGGGCTCGCGCCGTCGTCGCGGTAGTGGTCGGGCTCCCCGGTCAGCCACCAGGCGGCGGCGCGCTGCACGGCGATGATTTCGTTTTGCTGGCTGGCGGCGAACTGATCGCGCAGCACGCCTCCCATCACGCAGGCCACCATCCGCCGGGCCGCTTCGGAATCGGCGGCCAGTTGTTCCGGCGTCACATCCCGCTGCAAGCAGGGCATCGACCAACGCTTGATGTTATCCGGTTTGATTTGCCAGTCGCTATAAAGGCCGGAATCCGGCTTCTGTGGCGGCGCCGACAGCCGCAATGCCTCCACCAGCGCTTCGACCTTGGCGTCGGAGACCTGGGCCTGGAGCGGCAACGCGCTCAGGCTGAGAAGCAGCCAAAACCACCCCTTGAGCCAGCGTTGCGGCTTGGGGAAAAGCCGGTCTGCCGGCGTGCGGATCGAATCGGGTGTAGGGGGCATGGGGTTCTCGCTTGGAAAAAACCGGGGGTGGGGCCGCGCCATCTCAGCGGCTCAGGGTGCGATCCAAGGCCCGATAGCCGAGCGCTTCGCTGAGGTGCGGGGTTCGAATGTCGGCGCTGTCGGCCAGGTCGGCGATGGTGCGAGCGACCTTCAGGATGCGGTGATAAGCGCGCGGCGATAGGCCCAACCGCTCCAGGGCTTGTTCCAACAGGCGATGGTCGGCTTCGGCCAGGCGGCAATAACGTTCGATCTCGCGGGGGTTCAACGCGCTGTTAGGCTTGCCGGCGCGGCGGAGTTGCCGGTCGCGGGCGGCGAGGACGCGGGCGCGCACCGCGGCGCTGTTTTCTTCCGGGATCTCGCCGCGCAAGGCTCGATGGGCCAGGCGAGGCACTTCGATATGCAGGTCGATCCGATCCGCCAGCGGCCCGGAAATCCGGCCCCGATAGCGGCGGATCTGCTCCGGCCCGCACGCGCAGCGGCGTTCGCTGTCGCCCAAGTAGCCGCAAGGACAAGGATTCATGGCGGCCACCAATTGAAACCGGGCCGGGAAATCGGCTTGGCGGGCGGCGCGAGAGATGGTGATCCGGCCCGACTCCAGCGGTTCGCGCAAAACCTCCAGCACATGCCGGTCGTATTCCGGCAGCTCGTCCAAAAATAAAACGCCTTGATGGGCCAGCGAAATCTCGCCGGGACGCGGCTGGCTGCCGCCGCCGACGAGGGCTACCGCCGAGGCCGTGTGATGGGGTGCTCGAAACGGTCTAATGCCCCATTGGCTCAAATCCAAGCCTTGGGCGCTGACCGAGGCGATGGCGGCGGTTTCCAGCGCTTCGGTTTCGCTCAGCGGCGGCAGAATCCCCGGCAGCCGGCTGGCGAGCATGGTCTTGCCGGTGCCGGGCGGGCCGATCAACAACAGGTTGTGTCCGCCGGCGGCGGTGATTTCCAACGCGCGCTTGGCGTGGTGCTGGCCGCGCACGTCGCTCAGATCGCGATCCAACGCCAGCCCCGGCGCGGGGCGGGGGCGACGCTCGGGCGGTTGCAAGGCGGTTCCGGTCGCCAACTGCCGGCACACTTCCAGCAAATGCGCCGCGCCCCGGACCTCGACATCGCCGACCAGCGTCGCCTCGTCGGTGTTGGCGTCGGGCACCAGCAAGGTGCGCGCGGCGTCCCGGCACGCCAGGGCGGCTGGCAGCACCCCGCGCACGGCCCGCAATTCTCCGCCCAAGGCCAGTTCGCCGAGGCATTCGTATTCGCCTAACCGGTCGCGCTTGAGCTGGCCCGAGGCCGCCAAAATACCGAGCGCGATGGGTAGATCGAACCGGCCGCCTTCCTTGGGCAGATCGGCCGGCGCGAGATTGATGGTGATTCGGCGGCTGGGAAATTCGAGCCCGCTGTTCAGCAGCGCGCCCCGCACCCGATCCTTGCTTTCCTTCACCGCCGCTTCCGGCAATCCGACGATGAATAGCCCCGGCAGACCGCCGGACAGGTGGACTTCCACGCTCACCAACGGCGCGTGGATGCCGACCTGGGCGCGGCTGTAGACGATGGCGAGCGACATGAAAAACCTGGATCGCGACAGTTGGACCGGCGGCGCGGCGGACCGGTCGAAAACCCCGTTGCACTCATTCAGTGCAGCGCGGCTGGATAACCGGTTGGAGCCAAGGACCGTCCGGCCTTACAACCGAGAGCGGTTTGGGGAATCAGCCTTCGCCCTCCGAATCGCCGGTTTTTTCCGTGCTCTTGCGCCGTTTGGCGGTCAGTTTGGTTTCCAGGTCGGCGACTTGTTTTTCCATTTCCTCCAGCTTGGCCCGAGTGCGCGCCAGCACGCCTTGCTGCACCTCGAACTCCTCGCGCGTGACTAAATCCAGCTTGGAGAAGGTCGCTTGCAGCGCGGCGTGGATGTTTTTCTCCATCTCCGCCTGAAACTGGCGAAAGCTGGAAGGTAGGGCCTCGGTGAAACGCTTGGCCAAGTCGTCAAAGGATTTCGGGTCGATCATCAGGGTCGCTCCAGGTTAGGCGGTTCGGTGAATTTTAGTTTAACGGGATTTTTCACGTTGTGGGGTCCGGCCGATTGCACCAAAAAAGTGCGACAGCGCGCGGGTTCGGCCATCCAGGGCTTGATTATGGGCGAAACGAACTCATTTTAATTAATAAATTATTGATTTTAATCATATTATTTTATGGCATGCAATGTGCTTTTGGTTGGCGGCGACCTTGCGGGCGCTGGCGCGCGACGCGGAACTCACTCGGGTTGACCGCCGAGCGCGCCTCTCGCCTTGCTGGATTTTCAAGCCATGGGAGATTGCGACAATGAAACTGATTACCGCGGTTATCAAGCCTTTCAAGTTGGACGATGTTCGAGAAGCGCTGTCGGAAGTGGGCGCGCAAGGCATCACGGTCACGGAAGTCAAGGGGTTCGGCCGCCAGAAGGGCCATACCGAATTGTATCGAGGCGCGGAATACGTGGTGGATTTTCTACCCAAGATCAAGATCGAGGTCGGCGTGGACGACGATCTGATCGATCGGGTCATTGAGGCGATCTCCCGAGCCGCCAATACCGGCAAGGTCGGCGACGGTAAGATTTTTGTGTACGACCTGGAAAGCGCGGTTCGCATCCGCACCGGCGAATCCGGGCCGGAAGCGCTGTGAACCGGGTCCGCGCGGCGCTTGACGACCGTTATTATCGACAATTGGAGAACCTCGCTGATGAGTAGAACGATGCAGATGGCCAAAAACGGCGGCTGGCTATTGCTGCTGGCGGGATTGACGCCAGCGCTGGCGCTCGCCCAGGACGCCGTCGCCGAAGCCGCCAAGCCGACTTTAAATTCCGGCGATACCGCCTGGATGCTGACGTCGACCGCGCTGGTATTGTTTATGACCATTCCGGGCCTGTCGTTGTTCTACGCCGGCATGGTGCGCGCTAAAAACGTGCTGTCGGTGATGATGCAGTGTTTCGCCATCACCGCGCTGATGACGGTGCTGTGGACGATCTACGGCTACAGTCTGGCTTTCGACACCACCGGCATGACCAAGGAGGCCATCAACCTCAGCACCTTTATCGGCGGGTTCGGCAAGGCGTTCTTCAACGGCGTCGGCCGCGACAGCCTCACCTTGGCCATTCCGGAAACGGTGTTCGCCACCTTCCAGATGACCTTCGCCATCATCACCCCGGCGCTGATCGTCGGCGCGTTCGCCGAGCGGATGAAATTTTCCGCCCTGCTGCTGTTCATGGGGCTTTGGTTCACCTTGGTCTACGCCCCGGTCGCGCACATGGTCTGGAGCGGGGACGGCGCGCTGATGTGGGATTGGGGCGTGCTCGACTTTGCCGGCGGGACCGTGGTCCACATCAACGCCGGCATCGCCGGATTGGTGGCCTGCATCGTGCTGGGCCGGCGCAAGGGTTATCCCACCACCGCCATGCCGCCGCACAACCTCAACTTCACGCTGATGGGCGCATCCATGCTGTGGGTCGGCTGGTTCGGCTTCAACGCCGGCAGCGCGGTGGCGGCCGACGGCAGCGCCGGCATGGCGATGCTGGTGACCCAGATCGCCACGGCCATGGCGGCGCTGAGCTGGATGTTCGCCGAATGGCTGCATCACGGCAAACCGAGCGCCCTGGGCATCGCTTCCGGCGCGGTGGCGGGCTTGGTCGCCATCACCCCGGCGTCCGGCACCGCCGGTCCGATGGGCGCGCTGTTGATCGGCTTGATCGCCGGGGTGGTTTGTTTTCTGGCGTCCACCAAACTCAAGCGCGCGCTGGGTTATGACGATTCGCTGGATGTCTTCGGCGTGCACGCGGTCGGCGGCATCGTCGGCGCGATCTTGACCGGATTGTGCGCCGATGTGGCGCTGGGCGGAAAAGGCTTGGCCGAGGGCGTTTCGGTCGGCGCGCAGTTGTGGATTCAAACCAAGGGCGCGTTGTTCACGATTGTCTATTCCGCCATCTTGAGCTACCTCATCTTAAAACTGGTGGATGTGGTAATCGGACTGCGGGTGACCGACGAACAGGAAACCGAAGGTCTCGATATCGCCTTGCACGACGAGCGCGGTTACAACCTGTGATGCTCCGGGGTGGAGGGCCGGTCGTGATAGGCCGGCTCTCCGTCCGATGGATCGCATGAAAGCCTGGATTTCGGTTATAGTCCGTCGGGTTGTTGGATCAAGCGAACGCTAGAGGATAACCATGAAGCTCGTTACCGCAATTATCAAACCGTTCAAGCTCGACGACGTGCGAGAAGCCTTGTCGGGAATCGGCGTGCAGGGCATCACCGTGACCGAGGTCAAAGGCTTCGGCCGGCAGAAAGGTCATACCGAACTGTACCGCGGCGCCGAATACGTGGTGGATTTTCTGCCCAAGGTCAAGCTGGAAATCGCCGTGGACGACGCGCTGGTCGATCAGGTGGTGGAGGCGATCCGCGCCACCGCCAACACCGGCAAGATCGGCGACGGCAAAATTTTCATCTACGATTTGGAGCGCGCGATCCGGATTCGCACCGGCGAAATCGGTCCCAGCGCGTTGTGACCGCGCCGTGAGGTGCGCGGACCGAGGCGGAGCCATCGCTCCGCCTTCGTGTTTTTTAGCGGATCAAGAATCCCCGGCGAGCGCGCGGCGCATGAATTCCGGCGTGGCCAGCGCGGCGCGGTGGATCTCGGCGTTGTAATACTGGGTGGCGAACGGCTTGGCGGCGGCGTCCGCTTCGCGGAAATCGGCGACCGCGCCGGTCTTGCGGGCCAGGGTGGCGGTCCACCAGCCGGAGGGGTAGACGCATTGCGGGAAATGCAAGGCGCGCGCGTCGGCGAAACCGGCCGCTCGCAAGTTCCGATGGAGCGGCAGCAGGATGCTCTCCAGATGAAACAATGGCGATTCGCTCTGCTGGACCAGAACCCCCGCCTCGCCCAGCGCCCGATGGCAGTCGCGGAAAAACGGTTCGGCGAACAGCCCCTCGGCCGGCCCAATCGGGTCGGTGCTATCGACGACGATCACGTCGTAACTCCCCGGCGCGGCGTTTTTGACCCACGCCAAGCCGTCCTCGAAATGCAGTTGCGCGCGCGGATCGGCGTTGGCCTCGCACAGTTCGGGAAAATAGCGTTCGGCGGCTTGGGTGACTTCCCGGTCGATGTCCACCTGAACGGCGCTTTCGACGTTGGGGTGGCGCAATACTTCCCGCAAGGTGCCGCAGTCGCCGCCGCCGACGATCAACACCCGGCGGGGGTCCGGATGGGTGAACAGCGCCGGATGCGCCATCATCTCGTGGTATAAAAAATTGTCGCGCGCGGTCAGCATGATGTAGCCGTCGATCGCCATCAGCTTGCCGAAGCCCTCGGTGGCGTACACCGCGATTTGCTGGTAGGGGCTGCGAACCGCGTGCAGCTCGCCTTCGAGCTTGAGCGAGAACGCGGAGCCGGTCGCGGGGTGGATTTCGGAAAACCAGGTATGATCGAGCGTCACGGCGAGATCCTAGTGCGAGGAGGGATGGCGATGAACGAGCGTCGGCAGCCGCGGCCGGCCTGGACCGTAGCCCAGGCGCGCGAAGTATACAACACCGCCCGCTGGAGCAACGGCTACTTCGAGATCGACGACGCCGGTCGGGTGCGGGCGCGGTCGCCGCGCTGGCCCCAACATCCGGGCGTCGAGCTGGCGGCGCTGGCCGAGGACGCGCGGGCGGCGGGTTACGGGCCGCCGGTGCTGGTCCGCTTCAGCCACATCCTGCACGACCGGGTCGACGCCTTGACCGACGCCTTTGCCGGCGCCATTGCCGAGCTGAATTATCAGGGCCGGTATACCGCCGTCTATCCGATCAAGGTCAACCAGCAGCGGCGGGTGGTCGGCGAAATCGTCCGTCACGGCGGGGCGCGGGTCGGGCTGGAAGCTGGCAGCAAGCCGGAATTGCTGGCGGTGCTGGGGCTGTCGCAACCCGGCGGGGTGGTGGTGTGCAACGGTTACAAGGATCGCGAATACATCCGGCTGGCGCTGATCGGCCAGCGGCTGGGCCTCAAGGTGTTCATCGTGATCGAAAAGCTGTCCGAACTGGACTGGGTCATCGACGAGGCCGGCCGGCTCGGGGTTGCGCCGCAACTCGGAATGCGGGTGCGCTTGGCCTCCATCGGCGCTGGCAAGTGGCAGAACACCGGCGGCGAGAAATCCAAATTCGGCCTGTCCGCCAGTCAAGTGCTGGAGGCGGTGCGGCGGTTGCGCAAATTGGGGATGCTGGAGCGGCTCGTGCTGTTGCACGCCCATCTCGGCTCACAGATCGCCAACATTCACGACATCCGGCGCGGCTTGCAAGAGGTGGGGCGCTACTACGCCGACATCTGGCGGCTGGGCGCGCGGCTGCGTTGGGTGGATGTCGGCGGCGGCTTGGGGGTGGATTACGAGGGCACGGGCTCGCGCGGCGAGTGTTCGATGAACTACAGCGCGCGCGAGTACGCCAACACGGTCATTCAGACGCTGTGGAACATCTGCAGCGAGGCGAATTTGCCCCATCCGGAGGTGTTCAGCGAATCGGGGCGCGCGCTGACTGCCCATCACGCCGTGCTGATTACCGAAGTCATCGACCGCGAACCCTCGCCCGGTGGCCCATCGCCGCTCGCGCCAAACGCCGGCGACCCTTTGGTGCTGCACGATCTTTGGAGAATCTATCAAACCGCAGCGCGCGGCTCGGCGGTGGAGGCGTACCACGCCGCCGCTCACTGGCTGGCGGAAGCGCGGGATTTATACTTGCATGGCGTCTTCCGCTTGGAGCAGCGCGCCCGCGCCGAACAGCTTTATTTCGCCATCGGGCAAAAACTGCGGCCGCTGCTCAACCCGGTCGTCCGCGCTCACCGCGAGTTGCTGGACGAACTGAACGACAAGCTGGCCGAAAAGCTGTTCCTCAATTTTTCAGTGTTTCAATCGACGCCGGATGTTTGGGCGCTGGATCAGATTTTCCCGATCCTGCCGCTGCAAGACTTGAACCGCGCGCCGAGCCGCCGCGCGGTGTTGCAAGATCTCACCTGCGATTCCGACGGCTGTATCGAGCGTTACGTGGATGGCGAAGGGGTGGAAACCACCTTGCCGCTGCCGCCCGCTCCGGCCGGCCGGCCCGAGCTGTTGGGAATTTTCCTGGTGGGCGCGTATCAGGAAATTCTCGGCGACATGCACAACCTGTTCGGCGATACCGCCGCGATCAACGTGGAATTGACCGAGGGCGGCGGTCACCGGCTCAGCGAGCCCGCCCGAGGCGATACGGTGGCGGATTTGCTGCGCTATGTGCGTTTTGAGCCGGATGCGTTGCGGGCGGCCTATCGCGAGAAAATCGAAGCCGCCGCGCTCGATCGAGAGCAGGGCGAGCGCTATTTACAGGCGTTGGAAAACGGCTTGGGCGGTTATACCTATCTGGAGCTTGACGGACGCGGGCCGAGCGCGCTGGCCGACGGCTGAAGTCGTCGGTTCGCGGCGCGCCTCGGGTCGGGGTCGCGGTCAGCTTTCTTCCGGCAGCGGCAGCACCGCGCACAGGTTTTCCAGTTCCGCCATGCTGGCATGAACCTGTCCCACCGCCGTCAGCGCCTGCTCGCGGGTGAGGCCGAGCGTGAACATGGCCAGCGCCGGGAGCCGGTTGTTGTGTTCCTCTCCCAAGCCGACGTAATGCAGCAAGCGATTGGCGATCAATACCAGATTCGAGTAAGCGGCGTGCGGGTGGGTGCTGTCTTCGCCGTGATGCCAGCGCACCGCCGAATAGACTTCCTCGGGCAGATTCCAGGATTGCATCAGCCAAGCGCCGATATGCTCGTGATCGACGCCCATCACGTGGCGCTCGGCATCGTTAATCGGCACTTGCCGGTTCACGGTCAGGAACCGGTTGAGCAGGTAGAAGCGGGCCGGCAGCACCTGCGCCAGCACCAGATAACCGAAATCGTGCAAGAGCCCGCTAAGATAAGCCAGCCCCGGATTCACCCCGAGCGGTTCGGGCAGGAGCTTGACCAATTCGCCGACCAGGGTGGCGCAGTAGATGCTGTGCTGCCAAACCGCCTGCAAGCCGACCGGACCGCCCACCGGCATGCGGAAGGTTTGCGCCATGCTGGAGCCGATCAACAGGGCCAAAGCTTTTTCCGGACCCAGTACCCGCTCGACGGCGGTCGCGAGCGAGTCCACCGCGCCGTTGAAGCCGTGCAGCGGGGCGCGCGCCCAGTACACGAGTTGAGCGGCGCGGCTGGCGTCCTGTTCGGCGAGACGGAGCACCTCCTGAATCGAGCGCGCGGGATCGGCTTGCAGCGCCAACAGCTCTTGAACGGTCTTCGGCACGGCCGGCAATTCGGTGATCGATTCCAACCCGGCCCGGGCCGGCGTCGGGGTGTAGCGGTTGGTCAGGCTGGTGAGGTTTTGCGGGGTCAGGGTTTGTTGGTTGGTGAGGAAGTCCAGATCCTCGGCCGGAATCGAGAACTGTCCCCAGCGAGCCTGATCGAGCAGGCTACCGAAGTCTCGGCTGGCCATTCTAATCAGGCTGTCGCCGCTGCCGCTCTCAAAATAGAGCTCCCCCTCGCCGGGCAGGCTGCTATCCACCAGCGCTGGGAGGCCAAAAGCGGCCGGCAGCGGCGGGCGGGAATCGCCCTTGCAGCCCCGTCCCTGAAAAAATTGAAGCGCTTCATTGCCGTACAACGGCTCTGGTTCCAGCTCCCGCAGCTGGCACAGTAATGAGAAATCCAGAATATGGCTGTAAGGCAGTATCGCCATCAACAGGCCGTTGGCGTCTTGCAGCAAAACGGCGCGAACGATCCGACGGGTCGGGATGTCGAGTTTTTCCCCGACCTGCTCCAGCGCTTCATTAGCCGGATACGGAATCAAGATATAAGGAAACCGCTGTCGGTCCAAATAACTCCGAACGGAGTCGGGAAGGTTCATGACAATACCCCAGGTCACGGAATCTTGAAGCGCGAGGCGTAACGTTCTTATTATAGCTAGAAGATGCCGTTAATGATAAAGCAATATGCATTCTGGGTGTTTAAATCATCCCGTTTGATCGACTGGCCGCGGAGTATAAAAAGCGATGCAGCGTAACATAATAGCGCTGATCGTTATTCGATTTTGATCGCGATAGAGGAATTTCTGTTAACAGATTGAGACGGTTGAGGCGGCCGGGACGCTGGAGCGGATGTCGGCGCGCGGGTGGGTTTCGTCCCGCCGACCGCATTAGTTGCCGTCGGGGTGGTGGCGTTGTGGATCGGGCGGGCGGATTTGGCTCCGGCGGCGGTCGGGGCGGTGAGATGGCGGATCGGAGCCGCTCCAGACTTGTCGACCCCGGTGGTTGCGCCAGTTGCGCTCGCGCGCGGCGGGTTACGCGATGGAGCGTTGGCCGTGGCGCGGCCGGTTGGATTGGCGGTGTCGGCTTTCGAAACCGGCTGCTTTGATGGAGCGGGTTTGTTGTTGCCGCTGTTGGCGGTCGCCAGCGCGTTCGCCGATCTGGCGTCCTTTTTCGAGGCGGCTGCTTTGCTTTCTTTCGAGGCGGTCGTTTTGCCTTCTTTCGAGGTGGTCGCTTTGCTTCCCTTCGGGTTGGCTGAGCTAAGATTCGATGAAGCGGCCTGCTTTTTTTGAGCGCCCGGCTTGGCCGACGGTTCGGGTCCGGATTGCGTGGCGGCCGCGCGAGCGGCGACAGCCGATGGCTTGGCGTGATCGCGCCGAACATCGATTTGGCGCTTGGGGAGTTCGTTGTAAAAATCGTATTTGGGTTTGATCGCGGGAGCGGGCGTTTCGACTTCGGCTTTCGCCGCCACCGCGGTCGCCGGCGCCTTGGCGACGGGCGGCTTGGCCGGTTGCGCTGCGGGCGTGGCGGCGGGGGGAGTCGCGCTGCTTTGTTGCTGGGAGTTGTGCTGTTTGATGTAGGCTAGGGCGCTGCCGAACAAGCCGATCAGGGTCAGCGTGACGACCAGCAAACCGTGCCGGCGCACCGACTGTCGCTGGGGACGCCAATTGGCGGGGGGTTTGTAATCAGAACGGATGCTCACATGACCTCCGGGGCTGATACGCCTAATAAATTGAGACCGTTTTTTATGACTTGCCGCGTGGCCGTGCTGAGATTGAGCCGAGCCTCGCGCAAGGCGTCGTCCGCGACCAAAACCCGATGTTCGTTATAATAAGTATGAAAAGCATTTGCCAATTCGCGCAGGTAATGCGCCAACTGATGGGGTTCGTCGCCGAGCGCGGCGGCTTCCACCACTTCCGGATAACGCGACAGCGCCACCAAGAGCAATTCCTCATGGGCTTCGACCAACAGTCCGAGGTTGGCGTTGCCGCGCGCCGCATCGTGGCGCCAACCTTTTTCTTTTAATTGCCTCAGCACGCTACACACTCGCGCGTGAGCGTACTGAATATAGTATACGGGATTATCTTTCGATTGCGACTTGGCGAGATCGAGGTCGAAATCTAGATGTTGTTCGCTCTTGCGCATCACGTAGAAGAAGCGCGCGGCGTCGTTGCCCACTTCGCGGCGTAGTTCGCGCAAGGTCACGAAGTCGCCGGAGCGCGTGGACATTTGCGCCCGTTCGCCGTTGCGATACAGGATGGCGAACTGCACCAGCAACACGGACAGCCGTTTTGGATCTTCCCCGATGGCGTCCAGGGCGGCTTTGATCCGGGGTACATAACCGTGGTGATCGGCCCCCCAAACATCAATCACCCAGTCAAAGCCGCGTTCGAATTTTTCCAGGTGGTAGGCGATGTCGGATGCGAAATAGGTGGTCTGGCCGTTTTCCCTGCGCACCACCCGATCCTTTTCATCGCCGAAGGCGCTGGAGCGAAACCATAAAGCGCCGTCTTGATCGTAAAGATAGCCGGCGGCTTGCAGGTGATCGAGGGCTTTCTCAATCGCGCCGCTGTGTTCCAGGGTTCTTTCCGAATACCAATGTTCGTAGCTCACCCCGAATTCCTGCAAATCCTCGCGAATGTCGGCAAGAATCGTGTTGAGGCTTAAGTCGAAAATGAAACGGTAGCGCCGCTCGCCTAGAAGCGCGCGCGCGCGTTCGACCAAACCGTCGATATGGGCTTCCTTGTCGCCTTGGTCGGCCAGTAGACCGGATGGATCCCGATGCTCGTCCGGCGGCAGCCCTTGAAAAACTCGGGCCGCCGGCTGCACGTACGCGCCGCCGTGCTCGGCGTAGATGCGGGCGGCGATCTCGCGCACGTACTCGCCCTGATAACCGTTGCTGGGAAAGCGAAACCGTTCGCCGCAATGTTCGAGGTAACGCAGCCAGACGCTGACGGCGAGGATGTTCATCTGCCGACCGGCGTCGTTGACATAGTATTCCCGATGCACCTGATAGCCGACGGCGTCGAGCAGGTTGGCCACGGTCGCGCCGAAGGCCGCGCCTCGGCCGTGGCCCACATGCAGGGGCCCGGTCGGGTTGGCCGAGACGAATTCCACCTGGACCCGCCGCCCGCCGCCGAGTTGGCTGCGTCCGAACTGATCGCCCCGCGCCAAAATTTCCTCGATCACCGCGTGGTAGGCAGTCGGCGTCAGAAAAAAATTGATAAAGCCCGGACCCGCGATCTCGACCTTGGCGACGCGGTCGGACGGGGGCAGCGCGGCGACGATGCGCTCGGCCAGTTCGCGGGGTTTGCGGCGGGCGGTCTTCGCCAGGGTGAGCGCCACGGCGCTGGCGAAATCGCCGTGCGTCCGTTCGCGGGCGCGCTCCAGCGGAAGGTCGGCCGGCGCGGCGTCCGGTAAAAATCCGTCCCGATGCAAAGCGTCGAGCGCGTGCGTGATGAGAGCGTGCAGGTGCGTTTTCAAGGGCAAACCTTAAAGGGGTCTTGCGATCAGCCGATCATCCCGAGTTTGAAGTGGTAGGTGATGAATTTTTTAAATTCGTTGACGATCTTGAACGAATCCCGCAATTGTTCCCGTTCCAACTTGTTGAGTTCCTTTGGTTTTATGTAATTGTCTTGCACCAAGCCGCGCTCGATTTTCTGCAGGCCGGCCTTGGTTCGCAGCGCGGACATAAACGAGAAGGCCTCGCTCAATTCGGTTCCGAAAGCCGGCTCGAACAGATTGCGCTGGCTCAGGGCGGTGATGCGTTCGAGGGTGTTGGTTTGCGGCAAGCGATACTCCAAGGCCAAGCTGCGCACGCCGTGGACGACGGGAAAAATCCCCCCTTTTTTAATATCCAGTTCGTCGCGATTTTTCTCAAGCACAAAATTGGTGAAAAAGCCCAACGGCGTGTCGAAGGCCACGGTCGCCTTGGCGAATTGGCTGTAAAACGAACGATAGTCGCCGAGCAGACGGTGCATTCGATCCTTGACGTGCCGCAGCAGATTTTCGTCGCCCGCCACGGCCTTGGCGTCGCAAAAAATGGCAAATTGCAGGAACGAGTCGTGCGTGGGATGAACGATCCACTGGAATAGCTCCTCCTTGAAGGCCGCCACCGATTTGCTCCAGTACGGGTTTGAAACCATGATATTGCCCGGACAGCGCGGGTAGCCGAATTCCAGCAGGCTTTCGGTGAATTCCGCCGTGATCCGCGCCAGCTCCGGATGGGAAAACTCATCGCGCAGGATCAAGGCGTTATCCTGATCGGTTTTGAGCACCTGTTCCTCGCGGCCCTCGCTGCCGAGCACCAGCAGGCAGGAATTATCGAGAAGCTCGGGCGGGGCCAGCAACTCGAACAGTTTCCGCAGCATTTTTTTGTTGAGCTCGGAAACCAGTTGCATGATGTAGCGGATCTTGATGCCCGTGGCGTTCAAGTCGCGGATGACGTTGACCAGATCGCGGCTGGCCCATTTGATTTCTTCCTTGGACTGGGCGCGCTCGATTTGCAGGGCGATCAGATGCGAGTGATTGGATAGGTAGCTCAGCAGGTCGATCTGTTCGAGGACGCCCTGAATGGTGGGGCCATCGCGGATGACCAGCCGGTTGATGTTGTGGCGGGTCATCCGCAGCAGGGCGTTGAACAAGAAATCATCCGACGCCATGGTGATCAATTCGTAGCTGGCGAGCGAGCCGACCGGCGCGTCGAGCGACCGGCGTTGGATGATGGCGGCTTCCCGCAGGTCGGTGGCGGTCACGATGCCGGTTTCATCGTGGTTGCGGACTAAAACCGAATTAATTTTATGCGCCTTCATCGTCACGGCGGTTTCGTGAATGGTGGCGTCAGCGCTCACGTAGGTCGGCGGGTGGATGTAGACATCCTGGATCTTGGTGACGGTGAAGGCCGACAGTTCCTGAACGTCTTCAGGCTCGGACCGACTCGGGCGCTGCCGCGAGGTTCTGAGGTCGTAGAAGCGAGCGAAATCCGGGTGGTCGCGAACGGTTTGCAGGAAGGCGGTTCGAGAAAGACAGAAACAGCGGGTCGGTTCGGCCGCTATAAAATTGCGCTTGCTGACGCCCTCCAGCAGCGACTGAATATCGAAAACATCGGCGGACTGGTAGAAGGCGGTGACGCACAGCAACGGTCGCTCGCTTGATTCAGCCGGGCCGCCGTCTGGGATCGGCTTGTCGCCATCGGTTTCCCAGACCGAACCGTCGATGACGATGAACAGGCCATTCGGTCGCTCGCCGGCCTTGAGCATCCGTTCGCCAGCGCGGTAACTGCCGGCGGTCGTTTCCTTGGCGACCCGTTCCAGTTCCGGCTCGGGCAATTGGCTGAACGGCGGCAATTGCGCGAGAAAGGTTTTCTGATCCAAAGCGTCGGGAAGAGCCACGGCGTTTCGTCCGGTTGCATCAAAAGAAAAACCCCCTTGCGGCAGGTTCCGAAGGGGGCATCATCTTAACAGATTCGAAGCCGGCGGGCGGTGGGTCGAGCGGATATCCCCCCGCCGGCTCGCGGCCGGTCAGTGGCTGGCCGCGCCTTCCGCGCCGATGCCGGTTTGGCAGCGGACATCCTGCGCCTCGAAGGAGGCGCGCTCCTGGCGGGCGTTTTCGCTGTTGTCCATGATCGAACCGAGCCAGATGCCCAAGAACGAGATCGCCATCGAAAATAGCGCCGGATTCTTCATCGGGAAAATCGGATCGCCCAACTTGAGCACGTCGGTCCAGACCGTGGGGCCCAGAATCACGAACAGAGTGGAACTGATCAGCCCCAGCCAGCCGCCGAGCAGCGCGCCCTTGGTGGTCATCTTCGACCAGAAGATCGACATGATCAGGATCGGGAAGTTGGCGCTAGCCGCCACCGCGAAGGTCAGGCCGACCATGTAGGCGACGTTCTGCTGCTCGAAGGCGATGCCCAGCAGAATGGCGATCACGCCCAATACCAGAGTGGCCATCTTGGAGACGCGCACTTCCTTTTGTTCGTTCACGTTGCCGTGGGCGAACACGTTGGCGTAGAGATCATGCGAGATGGCCGAAGCGCCAGCCAGGGTCAGACCGGATACCACCGCCAAAATCGTGGCGAAGGCCACCGCCGAGATGAAGCCGAGCAGTAAATTGCCGCCGACCGCTTGCGCCAGATTGACCGCCGCCATGTTCTGGCCGCCCTTGAGTTCCAGCACGCCCTTGGCGTTGGTCACCATGAAACCAGAATCGGCTGGCATCAGCAGCACGATCGCGCCGAAGCCGATCAGGAAGGTCAAGATGTAGAAATAGCCGATGAAGCCGGTGGCGTAGAACACCGATTTGCGCGCTTCGGTGGCGTTGGGCACGGTGAAGAACCGCATCAAGATATGCGGCAGGCCAGCGGTGCCGAACATCAGCGCCAAGCCGAGCGAAATGGCCTCGATCGGGCTGGTGACCAGCGCGCCGGGCCGCATCAGCGCGTCTTTCTTGGCGTGAATCTCGGTCGCCCGGCGGAACAGCGCTTCCGGGCTCATCGAGCCGCCGGTGGCGACGTATAACGCGCCAAAGGCGATGATGGTGGCGCCGCCCAGCAACAGACAGGCCTTGATGATCTGCACCCAAGTGGTGGCCAGCATGCCGCCGAAGGTGACGTACAGGATGATCAGGATACCGACGCTGGTCACCGCATAGGCGTAATCCAGACCGAACAGCACCTGGATCAGCTTGCCCGCGCCGACCATCTGACCGATCAGATACAGAATCACCACCACCAGCGAGCCGGTGGCGGCCATGGTGCGCATCGGCACCCGTTGGAAGCGGTAGGACACCACGTCGGCGTAGGTGTATTTGCCGAGGTTGCGGAGCTGCTCGGCCATCAGGAACATGATGATCGGCCAGCCGACCAGCCAGCCCACCGAGTAGATCAGGCCATCGTAACCGTTGATGAATACTAGGCCGGAGATGCCCAGGAACGAGGCGGCCGACATGTAATCGCCGGCGATGGCCAAGCCGTTTTGGAAGCCGGTGATGCCGCCGCCGGCGGCGTAGAAGTCCTTGGCGGTCTTGGTGCGTTGCGCCGCCCAGTAGGTGATGCCCAGGGTCGCCGTCACGAAGGCCAGGAACATGATGATGGCGGTGACGTTGACCGCCTGCTTCTTGACTTCACCCACATCGCCGGCGGCTAAAGCAGCGCCGGCGACGAGGCTCAAGGCGAGAGCCGCGAGAATATTTTTCCCTATTTTCATAGCACTTCCTCCTTGATCTCGCGAGTCAGGCGGTCAAATTCGGAATTGGCCCGGAACACGTAGATGCCGGTGAGCACGAAGGCGCTGACAATCACGCCGAGACCGACCGGAATGCCGACGGTGGTGATCGAGCCGGGCGACAAAGGCTGGCCGAGAAATTCCTTGTTGAAGGCGACGATCAGGATGAAGCCGTAGTAGATGACCAACATAACGATGGCCAGCATCCAAGCGAACGCCTTGCGTTTCGATAACAGTTGGTGATATTTGGGGTTACTTTTTATCGCGTGTACCAGATCTTGTTGCATTGCGGGTTTCCAAGAACAAGGGTGGAGGGTGGCGTGAGCGCGAATGGATCGCCGCTTGCGGTTGCGCTGGCGAGCCGGGGGTCCGAAGTGGTGATACGGAACGCCCAATTCCCGTCACTTCCTTTAGTGGTTGGTTGGCTGTGCCAAAAACGCACATGCACGCACAAAGTCTAGTAGCATTCTCCGGCAAGTAAAGGTTGCGCGATTCGGTTATTTTTTCAATGGTTTTAAACACTCGGGCGAATAGCCAGCCAGCCTCGGCGTCTGATAGCCCGCTGTTCCGCTCGGACGGGTTTGCGTTCAACGCGCGTTGCCGATTTGGCGGACGGGGTTCAGTACAGCTCCATGGGGTCGACATCCAGCGACCAGCGCACGCGGCGGTCGGCCCGCTGCGCCCACAACTGCGGCGTCCACAGATCGAGAAACCGGTGCAGGGTTTGCCGGTGCGAGGCTTGCAGCAAGAGTTGGGCGCGGTAGCGGCCGGCGCGGCGCTCCATCGGCGCGGGAGCCGGGCCGAGCAGTTCCACGCCCTCGGCGATGGGTTCCGCCAGCGCCAGCCCGAGCTTTAGAAAGGCGGTGGCCTGATCGGCTTCGGCGGCTTCGGCCCGCAGCAGGGCCTGACAGGCGAAAGGCGGCAGCAGCGCGGCGAGGCGTTCCGCAAGCGCCGCCTCGGCGAAAGCCGGATAGCCCCGCGTCACCAAAACCCGCAGCAGCGGATGGTCGGGTTGGTGGGTTTGAATGATCACCGTGCCCGGCTTGTCGGACCGACCCGCCCGCCCGGCGACCTGGAGGATCAATTGCGCCATCCGCTCGCTGGCGCGGAAATCGATGCCGTAAAGGCCCTGATCGGCATCGACGATGCCGACCAGGGTTACGTCGGGAAAATGGTGGCCCTTGGCCAGCATCTGAGTGCCGATCAGCAAACGCCGCCCGCCGGCGCGAACCGCCGCCAGCAGGCTTTCCAAACTGCCGCGCCGGCGGGTGCTATCCCGGTCGATGCGGCTGATCTCGACTTCCGGGAACTCGCGCCGCAGCACGTTTTCGAGGCGTTCGGTGCCTTGCCCGAGCGGGCGCAGATCGGCGCTTTCGCACAGCGGGCAGGCCGCGTCCACCGGCCGCTGGTCGCCGCAATGGTGGCAGATCAGCCGGTGCTGGCGCAGGTGCAAGGTCATGCGGGCGTCGCAATGCCGGCACTGGCTGAGCCAGCCGCATTCATGGCAGAACAACACCGGCGCGTAACCGCGGCGGTTGAGGAACAACAGCACCTGCTCGTCGCGGGCGAGGTGCGCGCCGATCCGTTCCAGCAACGGCCGCGACAAGCCTTCGGTCAGCGGCTGGCGGCGCAAATCCAAAATCTCAATCGGCGGTTCGCTGCCGCCGCCGACCCGTTCCGGCAGGTTCAACAGCCGGTAGCGGCCGCGCTGGACGTTATGGCGGCTCTCCAGGGCCGGCGTGGCCGATCCCAGGATCACGGGAATCCCGAGCTGCTGGCCTCGAATCACCGCCAGATCGCGGGCGTGATAGCGAAACCCTTCCTGCTGCTTGAACGAGGGATCGTGTTCCTCATCGACGACGATCAAACCTGGTTCGCGCAGCGGCGCGAACACCGCCGAACGGGTGCCGACCACCACCTGGGCGATCCCATCGCGCGCCAGCAGCCAGGCGTTCAAGCGTTCCCGGTCGTTCAAGCCGGAATGCAACACCGCCAGCGGTCCCGGCAAGCGCTCGCGAAAGCGGTCCAGCAATTGCGGGGTCAAGCCGATCTCCGGGGCCAGCACCAGCGCTTGTCGCCCGCGCGCCAGCACCGCTTCGATCAAGCGCAGATAGACTTCGGTTTTGCCGCTGCCGGTGACGCCTTCCAGCAGAAACACCTGAAAGCGGTCCAAATCCGCCGCGACCGCCGCGACCGCCGCCGCCTGATCGGCATTCAAGGCCGGCGGCGAAACGCCGGCGGATTTCGAGGTCGGATCGGGTTGTTGAGCTTGCGGCGCGAGCGGTTCCACCCAGCCTTTGCCGCGCAACGCGCGCACCAAAGCGGCGCTGTCGCGACCGACATCGCGCAAGGCTTCGAGGCTGAGTCCTTCGGGATGGTGGGCCAACCGATCGAGCAACGCTTGCTGCGCCGGCGCGCGACGCAACAAAGCGCCGCCGGCGAGCGCGGCCTGGCCGGTCGCGGTCAGGCCCCAGCGCGGAGCCTTGACCGGCGCGGTCGCCGGTTCGCCCTGACGCAGCAAGACCGGCAGAGCGGCGGCGAACACTTCGCCGGCCGAATGGTGGTAATAGCGCCGCGCCCAGTCCACCAGCGCGAAAATATCAGCGGACAGCACCGGTTCGGCGTCGAGCACCGCGTGGGCCTTTTTCAGGGCGTCCGGCGCGACCTCGGCCCGCTCGGCGGTTTCGAGCAGAAAGCCGATGAGCTGCCGGCGGCCGAACGGCACCCGCACCCGAACGCCGGGCTTTAGCGTGTTCGGGTCTTGATTGTCTGGCGGCAGATAATCAAAGATGCGATACAGCGGCGAGGGAACGGCGACGCGCAAGATCGGGCCGGACACGGGAAGGACCGTCAGCCGTCGGAAGAACCGTTACGGAGCGCCGCCGGCCTCAACCTCCGGGGCGAAACGCGCCCAGCGTCCCGTTTTGGCCGTAGACGAAGACGGTGTTGCCGGCCGCGATGGGCGGGGAAAGGATAGCCTTGCCAGCGGCGCGAGTCCGGCCGACGACGCGGCCGTCGTTTTTATCCAGCCAGTGCAGGTAACCTTCGAAATCGCCGACGATGACGTATTCGTCGCTGGCGACCGGCGCGGTCAGCCGGCGGCCGCTCAGTTCGCTTTGTTTCCAAAGCGCGCCGCCGTCGCGCCGGTCCAGCGCCAGCACTGAATCCGCATCGTCGCTGACGTAGACTTGCCGGGCGTCCACATCGAGTCCGGCGTAGCTGGACAGCGCTCGATTCCACAGCGGCTTGCCGCTGCGCATGTCAATCGCCGCGACGCTGCCGCGGTAGGCCACCAGATACAGGGCGTCGCCGAACACCTTGGGCTCGGAATCGATATCGATCAGACGCTCGATTTCAGTGCGGCCTTGGGGCGGGGCGATGGTGCGTTCGGTCATCGGCAAGCCCTTATCGAGCGATAGCACCAGCAATTTGCCGGTTTCCAAGCCGGCGACGACCAAATTTTGAATCAATACCGGCGCGGAATTTCCGCGCAAGCTGAGGGCGGGCAAGGCGTGCGCGGAAACCCAGCGCCGCTGGCCGTCGCGGGCGTCCAGGCCGGTGAATTTGCCGTCGCCGGTGCGCACCACGACGATGCCTCGAGCGGCGCGCGGCGGGGCCAGCACCTCGCTGGAGACGGCAGCCCGCCAAGCTTCCTGGCCGTTTTCCTGACGCAGGGCAATCACCTCGCCTCGATCGGTGCCGGCTAGCACCAGACCGTTATCGCTTACGCCGACGCCGCCTGAAATCGGCAACTTGGTGTTGGTCTCCCATAGCCGCTGGCCGCCGAGCGCGTCGAAGGCGGCGACCGTGCCGTCATAGCTGGCCGCGAACAGCTTGCCGTCCGCCAGCGCGGGCGTCAGGCGGATGAACTGCTTTTCCGCGCCGGAACCGACTTTGGTTTCCCAAAGCTGTTGGATGCCGACCGGCGAGGCGATGGATTTCAAGGCGGCGGGCGGAAGCGAATTGTCGGAGCCGCCAAACCAGCCGCCGAGCCAGCTGCAGCCGGCGCTCAACGCCAGTAGTGAAAGCAGGAATGCGCGACGGATCATAATTATTGACCTGTGGTGGAGGCCGGCGCGGGGGCCGTGCTGGCGGCGGGATTCGGCTCCGGCGCCGCCGTGGCGCTGGGGGGTTGCGCCGGTGCGGCGGCGGTTTCAGGCGCGGCCGGTTGCGCCGGTGCGGCGGCGGTTTCAGGCGCGGCCGGTTGCGCCGGTGCGGCCGGTTGCGCGGGCGGGACCAGCGCCGTCGGTTCCGCTCGAACGCTTGAGGCTCGAGCGGGCGCTTCAGCTCGCGCGGGTTCGGCGGGCCGCTCCGGCGCGGTCGCGGTTTCCGATTGAGGCGCGGTCGCGGTTTCCGATTGAGGCGCGGTCGCGGCTTCCGATTGAGGCGCGGTCGCGGCCGGAGCTGGGTTGGCATCCCCCGCGACGGGCGGCGCAACAAGCGCGGCATCGGGCCGCGCCGGCGCGGCGGACTGCGGTTCGGGCTTGGCCGGCTCGGGCTGCGCGTCAGGCGGGGCGGCTGGAGCCGCCACCACCGAATCGGCCGAAGGCGGCGTCAGGCTGTCGAGCTTGAGCTGCAACAGCGAACCGCCGCCGCTGGCCGCCAGCGCGGCGGCGTAGGCGCTGCGGGCCTTGGCCAAGTCGTTGGCAACCAGCGCCAAATCGCCGCGCAGTTCCTCGCGTTCGGCGGTCAGGCTGGCTGTTTTGATCTGATTGAGCGCCTGTTCGGCATCGGCCGGCCGACCGGCCCCGAACAGCACCCGCGCCAGACGGAGGCGGGCGATATCTTTAAGCTCGTCGAGCTGGGCGGTTTCGATCACCCCTTCAAGCTGCTTGATCGCGGCGGGCGCGTCGCCGCTATCGGCGGCTAGCTTGGCCAGCCGCAGCGCCGCCAAGGTGGTGTAGGGCGACTTGGGGAAGTCGTTTAGCAAGGCTTGCCCGCGCTGGCGCGCTTGATCGGCGTCCGGCTTCTCCACCGCTTCGATGAAAGCGTCGTAGGCTTGGGAGGCTTGTTCGGCTTTGCCGTGGCGGTAGGAATTCCAATATTGCCAGCCGAAAATGGCGATCACGCCGAGCCCGATGCCGACGATGATGCTGGCGCCGTTTTCTTTCCACCAGTTTTTAAGATCCTCGACTCGTTCGTCGTCGGTGTATTGATCCATCGATCGGTATCCTCAGCCCTTCAGTCCGGCTTGCTTAGAGTGGGTGTTCCAGCGCGGCGGCGCGCAGATAGGCGGCGGCCTCGCCTTGCGGCAGGGTGACTTGTCCGCCGTCGGCGGCGCGCAGCGGTTTGATGGCGACGGTTCCCGCCGCGACCTCGTTTTCCCCCAAAATCAGCGCGAGTTGAGCGCCGCTGTGATCGGCCCGGCGGAACTGGGCTTTGAAGCCGCCGCCGCCGCAATGCAGTTGCAGGCGCAATGCCGGCAGCTGATCGCGAAGGCGTTCGGCCAGCGCGAACCCCGCGCGCTGGGCCTCCTCGCCGGCCGCGATCAAGTAGGCGTGCGGCGGGTCGGCCGTGGGTCGACCGGCGGCGGCGAGCATGGCGATCAGCCGTTCCAAGCCCATCGCGAAACCGACTCCCGGCGCGGCCGGACCGCCCAACTGTTCGATCAGTCCGTCGTAACGGCCGCCGGCGCAGATCGTGCCTTGCGCGCCCAGCGTGTCGGTGACCCATTCAAAAACCGTTTTGCAGTAATAATCCAAGCCCCGAACCAGGCGCGGATTGACCTCGTAGGTGATTCCGGCCGCGTCCAGCAAGCTTTGCAACCGCTCGAAATGAGCTTGGGAATCTGGATCCAGATAGTCGAGCAGCGAGGGCGCTTCAGCGATCAGCGCCCGCATCATGGGGTTTTTGCTGTCTAGAATGCGCAAGGGATTGGCGGCGAGCCGGCGCTGGCTGTCTTCGTCCAGTTCCGCGCGCCGCGCGGTGAAATAGTCGACCAAGCGCTCGCGGTAGGCGGCGCGGGCGGCGCTGGAGCCCAGCGAGTTGATTTGCAAAACCACCTGTTGAAGGCCGAGCCGCCGCCACAGCCGGGCCGAGAGGCCGATCAGCTCGGCGTCGATGTCCGGTCCGGCCATGCCGTATGCTTCCGCGCCGACTTGATGAAACTGACGATAGCGGCCTTTTTGAGGCTTCTCGTAGCGGAACATCGGCCCGGCGTACCACAGGCGCTGGGTCTGATTGTGCAACAGGCCGTGTTCGATGCAGGCGCGCGCGCAGCCGGCGGTCCCTTCGGGGCGCAGGGTCAGGCTATCGCCGTTGCGGTCGGCGAAGGTGTACATCTCCTTGTCGACGATATCGGTGACTTCGCCGATGGAACGGGCGAACAACTCGGTTTTCTCGACCAGGGGCAAGCGAATTTCCTGATAGCCGTAAGCGGCGAGCGTCTCGCGCAGGGTCGCTTCGAGGCGTTGCCACAGCGCCGATTCGCCGGGCAGGATATCGTTCATCCCGCGAATGGCTTGGAAAGTGCCCATGCTTTAAGTCCAATGGTTACAAAATAAACGCCGCCAGCGCCCTAGCGGAGCGATGGCGGCGTCGGCGATCAGAATTGTTGGTCGCGCGCTAGGGTAAAACGGCTGACCGTGCCGCGCCGGGGCACGTAGAAATCGGTGTTCACCAAACGGTCGTCGAGTTTGATCCGGGTGGCGGGAGCGTTGCCGAGCGTGACCTTGAACGGGGCCGGGCCGGAAATGGTCCGGGTGCTGTCGGCTTTCATCAAACCGTTCACCAGGACGTTGCCTTGGGCGTCTTTCACTTCCACCCAGCAATCGTTGCTGAATTCCAATAGCAGTCTCGCCTCGCCGGCGGCCGGCGGGGCGGCGGTTGCATCGGGCGGCGCGGTGGCGACCGTGGCCGTCAGACCGGGGGCCAGCGTCGGCGCGGCGGCCGGCGCGGGCGGTGCGATTGCGACCGGGGACGTCGGCGGGCTGACGCTTGCGACGGGCGGCGCGATCTCGACGGTCACGGGAGCTGCGGCGACCGGCGGGGCTTCGCTGGCCTTCGGGGCGGGCGCGGCGACCGTGGCGGCCGGCGCCGGCGTGGCGGGCGCGGCGGTCGTCGCTTCCGAGGGCGCCTGCTGGAACGGATATTGGGTTTGACTGATCGCGCTGCTGGGCGAACGCTCGGGCGCGGCGGGCGCGCTCGGCGCATCCGCCGACCACCGCGACCACAACCGGGTGGGATCGAGCGAGTCGAGATTTTGAATCGCGGCCCAGGCGATCGCCACGACCACCATCAGATAGAACACGCCCCGCAAGTCCCGAACCCGGGTTTGGCGCCGCAACGGGTGCATCACCTTGAGCGGCGGCGGCTCCTGGTGCGTGGTTCCCGCCTGGCGTCGGTAGCGCTCCAACACCGCTTGTTCGGGCAGGTTCAAAAGTCGGGCGTAACGGCTGAGATAGCCCCGGACGAACACCGGGGGACCTAGCCGTTCGAAGTTGTCGCTTTCCAGCGCTTCGATGATGGCGGCGTTCAGGCCGAGGTGGCGGGCGACTTCGCGCTGCTCGGCGTTGAAACTGGTCCGGACCTGCGTCAGCCAAGCGCCCAGCGATTCAGCGCCGCCAGCGGGGGATTCGGTGGTTGAGGTCGAATCGGGTGTGAGCGTTTTAAGTGTGGTCATCGCGATCTTTTAAGGCTGATGGTGACTGTTTTTTAACCGTGCTATTGGCCGCCGCGCATCCGCTGCGCTTCTTCGGAGTTCGGAAATTGTGACGATAGCACCGAAGCGTAATCCCGCCGTAATTGCGGGTCGCCGTCAGCGGCGGATTCCATGGTAAAGCCCAACCAGAGACTCTGCGCGGAGGGAGAGGCTTGGCTGTGGTAGCGTTGCAGAAAAGCGCGTCCCTGCAGGGTTTTTCCCTGAGTCTGACTCAATTGAGCCAGCTCATAAAGCGCGGTGGCGTTGTTGGGATTTTGTTCCAACGCCTTGCGCAACAAAGTTTCAGCCTGGGCCGAATCGCCGCGTTTGCGGGCGCACAGGCCCAATCCGGCGTTGGCGTCGGCGGCGGTCGCGCCCGCGTTGGCCGGGTCTTCGGCGATTTTTTGAAATTGGCTTTCGGCCTCGGCGGCGCGGGTCGGGTCGCGGGTGCAAATCAGGCGCGCGTAGTTGAGTTTCGCCAACATGTAGTCGGATTTCAGCTCCATCGCGCGCTTGAAATGGGTCTCGGCCGGGCCGTACTCGCGCAGTTCCTCGTAGAGCACGCCCAGCGCGTTGTGGGCCTCGGGATAATTGTCGTTGTACTGAATCGCCTTGATGAGCTTTTCGGTCGCGACATCGAGCCGGCCGGATTGCATGTAGCCGATCCCTAACTTGAAATTGGTTTCGGCGACGTTTTCCTTGAATTCCTCGTCCTTGGTGATGGCGCACGCCGCCAGCAGCAGATTCAGAATCAACACGGTCGCTAGGGTTGCTGGCCGCATGGCGCGCATGTCCTCAGCTGGCCAGCCGCAGCGGCCGCCCCGGCCGGCGGCCCCGCGCCTGGACCTGACCGGCGAGTTGGCCGCACGCGGCGGCGATGTCGTCCCCGCGGGTCTTGCGGGTGATGGCGGTCAAGCCGCGCGCCGTCAAGATCGCCTGGAAGCGCGCGATGGCGGCCGGGCCGGAGCGGCGGTAGCCCGCGTCCGGAAACGGATTGAAGGGAATCAGGTTGATCTTGGAGGGGATGGATTCGACCAGCGCCGCCAGCGCGTGGGCCTGCGCTTCGGAGTCGTTGACGCCCTCCAGCAACACGTATTCCCAGGTGATGCGGCGGTGCGGACGGCCGGCGATGTAGTGACGGCAGGCGGCCAGCAGTTCGGCGATGGGATACTTGCGATTTAACGGCACCAACTGATTCCGCAATCCGTCATCGGGGGCGTGCAGGGAGACCGCCAGACTGACTTCGGATACCTCTTTTAACCGGTACAAGGCCGGAACCACGCCGGCGGTGCTCAGGGTGACGCGGCGCTTGGAGATGCCGAAGCCGAGATCGTCTTGCATCAGATCGGTCGCCTTGACCACGTTGTCGAAATTCAGCAGCGGTTCGCCCATGCCCATCAACACGATGTTGGTAATGGCGCGGTTGCCGTTGCGGACCTCGCCCAAGGACTGACTGGCTTGCCAGACTTGGCCGATGATCTCAGAGACCGTCAGATTGCGGTTGAAGCCCTGGCGGGCGGTGGCGCAAAACGAGCAGTCCAGCGGGCAACCGATTTGCGAGGACACGCATAGAGTACCGCGATCCGGCTCCGGGATGAACACCGTCTCGATGCAATTGCCGCTGTCGAGGCGGATCAGCCATTTGTGCGAACCGTCCCGCGACCCTTGGTCGAGCGCCAGCTCGGGCGGGCGGATTTCGGCGCAGGCCGCCAGGCGTTCGCGCAGCGCCTTGCTCAGGTTGGTCATCGCGGCGAAATCGGTGACGCGCTCGTGGTAAATCCACTTCATGATCTGCGCGGCGCGAAACGATTTTTCGCCGAGCGCGACGCAAAATGCCTCCAGATCGCGACGATCCAGATCGAGCAGGTTGACCTTGCCGGCCACCGGCGTCGCGACGGGAGCGCCCATCGGCTCACTCATGGCGCGGGCAAACGTCGTCGGGCTTGAAGAAGAAAGCGATTTCGACTTCGGCGGTTTCCGGTGCGTCGGAACCGTGTACGGTATTTCGCGTCGTGTCTTTGCCGAGGTCGAAGCGAATCGTGCCGGGCGTGGCTTTTTGGGGATCGGTGGAGCCCATGATCGCACGGTTTCTAGCGATGGCGTCCTCGCCTTCCAACACCATGACCAAAATGGGGCCTTCGGTCATGTAGGCAACCAGTTGGGAATAAAAAGGACGCTCGCGGTGAACGGCGTAAAACTGTTGGGCCTGATCTTCGTTCAACTGAAGCATCCGGGCAGCGGCGATTCTGAGCCCGGAGCTCTCGAAGCGGCTGATGATGCGGCCGATGATGTTCCGGCGGACAGCGCCGGGCTTAATGATGGACAGGGTGCGTTCGACGGCCATGCAGTGGCTCCGTGATGGATTGATAAACTAGGAATAACGCAGACCCGACGCGCGAGTATCGAAACGGGAATTCAGTTTAGCGATATTTGGGCGATACCGGCAATGCGCCATTCGCGCCTCGCATCTGGGTTGGCATATGTCGCTCGAAATGATTAAAGACAATAAAGTGAGGCGAGTCGAGACAGAGCTTCAGACTATTTTCTTCAGTTCGTATTCCAGAATGCCCCGCGCGCCGGCGGCGATGAGGCGCGGGATCAAATCGCGCACCTGGGCGCTGTCCACCACGGTTTCCAACGCCAGCCAATCGCGGTCGTAGAGGTGGCTGACCGTGGGCGCGTGCAGGCTGGGCAGCAGGCCGACCAGTGCGTCGAGCCGCGCGGCCGGAACGTTCATTTTCAGCGCCACTTTATTGCGGGCGGCCAGCGCGGCGCGGGCGAGCAGGGCGATTTGCTCGATCTTGGCTTTCTTCCACGGTTCGTCCAGCGCGGCGCGATTGGCGATCAACCGGGTGGTGGTGTGCAGCAGGTCGCAGACGATACGCAGGCCGTGGGCCCGGATGGTGCTGCCGGTTTCGGTAATTTCCACCGCCGCGTCCACCAAACCCTCGACCACCTTGGCCTCGGTCGCGCCCCAGGAAAACTCCACGGCGGCCCGGACGCCGCGCTCGGCCAGATAGCGTTTGGTGAAGCCGACCAGTTCGGTGGCGATGCGCTTGCCGTTTAAGTCCTCCAGCGACTGGATCGACGAATTGCCACCGACAATCAATACCCAGCGAGCGGGCTGATCGGAGCTTTTCGAGTAGCTCAACTCGGCGATCTCCACCACGTCGGCCTCGGTTTCCAGGATCCAGTCCAAGCCGGTCAAGCCGGCGTCGAGGGTGCCGTTGGCGACGTAGGGGGCCATTTCCTGCGAGCGCACCAGCGCGCAGCCGATCTCGGGATCGTTGATGGTGGGAAAGTAGTTGCGGCTGTGCGGGCTGATGGTCCATCCGGCCTGCGCGAACAGCGCGAGGGTGGACGCTTCCAGGCTGCCCTTGGGAATGCCGAGTTTGAGTTGCCGCATGACGGGATCCTTCGAAATCGGGATGGCCGAAAGGGGCGCTATTCTATGTTGAAGCCGCCTTAAAGTCTCGTTCGCCGTGCAGAATTTCGCAAAGACGCGATCAGTTTTGCGGCCGCAACCCGCGCTGGCAGACCCTCGCGCTTGAAGCCGCACCGCGCGGCCGGTTATTCTCGTGGCCCGATATCGCCGCCGAAGCTTCGGCCGAGCGGTGCGACGGGCGGATGCGGTTTCTCGCCAGATCGGGTTTTTAGTTGCTAAGTGACTTTATTAACTAGAAGATTTTAGTGGCTATTTAAAGAATAGCGGCACAACCCATGCTCCATGAAGATCGTTTTTATAAAGGTCCTATCGATGTTCATTTTTCCAACCGCGCCGGAGCGAACGCTTGGCGTTTCCAGCCCGCCGCCCGCCGGGCGGAGTCCGCTGGTGAAACGCCGGCTGCTCTGGCTGCTGTCCTGGGCGTTTGCCCTTCAAGCCGGTTTTTCGCACGCGGAAACGCGCTATGCGACTGATGCCTTGCCGGTGCCGATTCAAAAAGGTCCTTCCCTGGAATTTAGGATCGCCAAAATGGTGCCGGGAGGAACGCCGTTAGAGGTGTTGGAATCCGACGGCAAGGGTTACAGCCGGGTAAGAACACCCGAAGGGGTCGTCGGCTGGATCCTGAGCCGTTATTTGATGGATCAACCGATCCCGCGCGAGCGCGTCGCGCAGCTTGAAACGCGCATCGCCGGTTTTGAAAACGAAACCCGCACCCTGCGCGAGGACGCCAAGGCGTTGAGCGCGACCCGCGATAGCTTAAACCGCTGTAGTGGAGATTTGACGGCGGTTCGAAAGAGCGCCTCGCAAACGCTGGCCATCGAACAGGAAAACCGCGAATTACAACAGGCGGTGACCGTGGCGCGCGAACAGCAGCGCCAGTTCGCGCTGGAAAATGAAAGCCTGCAAAATCAGGCCGCCCGCCAGTGGTTCCTGGCCGGCGGCGGCGTCGCGTTGGGCGGTTTGTTGCTCGGCCTGTTCATCCCCCGGATGTCCTGGCAACGGCGGCGGCGCTGGGATCAGCTTTAAATCCAGCGCCGTTTGAAGACTCTGCTGGAGCACTCCTGGACGCTCAGTCCCGCCGAGGCGATGGCCTTGCAGCGGGAGCTTTGCGGGCGGGTGGCGGCGGGCGACCGGCTGGGGCCGGTGCGGCGGGTGGCGGGAATCGATGTCGGGTTTGAGGCCGGCGGCGCGGTCGCCCGCGCGGCGGTGGCGGTGCTGCGCTATCCCGAACTGACGTTGCTGGAAACCGCCATCGCCCGCCGCCCGACCGAATTTCCCTACATCCCCGGCCTGCTGTCGTTTCGCGAATTGCCGGCGGTGCTGGACGCGCTGGCGCAATTGCCGGAGCCGCCAGATTTGTTGCTGTGCGACGGTCAGGGCATCGCCCACCCGCGCCGCTTGGGCATCGCCAGCCATTTGGGGTTGCTGGTGGATCTGCCCAGCATCGGCGTGGCGAAGACGCGGTTGCACGGAACCAGCCGAGAACCGCCCGACCAGCGCGGGGCTTGGACGCCGTTATGCGCCGGCGGCGACATCATCGGCGCGGCGCTGCGGACCCGTCCCGGCGTCAAGCCGCTGTATATCTCCTCCGGTCACCGCGTCAGCCTGGAAACCGCCATCCGCTACGTCATGGCGTGTTGCACCCGCTACCGCCTGCCGGAAACCACCCGTCACGCCCACCGGCTGGCCTCGGGCTAGCTTAAATCGTGGTGAGCCGGGGTTGGCCGCCCGAATACAGCATCCGGTTGGCTTCTTCGAAAAAATCCCGTTCCGGCAGCAGTTCGTTGCTGGGAAAGCGGATCAGCAGCGTGGTGATCCGGTGGTTTTTGCCCAACAAAATATCGTCAAAAACCAGCGTGTTGACGTTGCTGGATGCGTTTTGATCGGACTTGATGTTCATGTGGTCCAGCGTCATCGACACGCGGTCCAGCCGCAGGTGTTTTTCCGGTTCGCGCAAGGTTGCCACCACCTTGGCGAGATGGTGGTCCAGCGTCGCCGAATCAGCCCGCAGCCGGCCCAGTTCGGCCTCGACTTCCCGAAGTTGTCGGTCGATAGCGGCGGGCGTGGTCGTATCGGAGGCTTGAGGATCTAACAGCGGTTCCAGCCCGATGTGCTTGCCTTTGAGCAATTTGGTTTTCTTCTGAAGCAATTGCCGTTGCTGCTGTTCGAGCTGCTGTTTTTTGGCGCGGGCCGAAACCAAGCTGCCCAGCGCGGTCTCGATCAAATAATCGAACGCCCGTTTTTTAACCTCGCGGCGGGTTTTGGTTTCGCTGCCGGTCGGGAACGTCACCCGATGGTTATGGAAATTGACGGTCATCTGCGGGACGTCGCGGCGGATCATATTGCCTTCCAAAGCGACGCCGAGGACGGTTTTTTCAATCCGCTCCGTCCGCAGCAAGGCGTATAAATCGGTCGGCAGCCCGCCGCCGAGCCGCTGGCGATAGTGATGCAGCGCCTTGCCGAAGCTCAAGATTTCCTGCAACTGTTGCGATGAGACGAACAGCGCCCGCAACCGGGGATCGCTGGTAAACCGGCGGCCGGCGATTTCAGCCGGGGGCGGCAAGGCATCCACCAGTTCGATGACGTATTCGATGGCGCGCTCGACGGCGGGTTCGAGCTTCTTTCGATAGTGACGGGCCATCCGCAGCCGGGGGTCGGTGCCGTCCACCACCCGTTCGACAGCCGCCCGAATCAAGTTCGGATCGAATTTGCCCGAGGGTTTGGCGGTTTCTGAAAACAGCGATTGCAGCAAGCGAAAAACCATGGTCTCGACTCGTTCGCTCCGGCCGGCGCTGGTCCGGCCCGGCTTAAAAATTGTTGTTGGACGAGGTCCGCATCCTACGAGTATGGTCGGGATTTGCGGCAACGCAATGCACCCCCGCGCTCAATTTTGTAAGAGCGCGGGGGCGAGGGCGCAAGGCGTTGCCTTGAGTCGGATCGGCGGGCGTTTGGCGCTCAAGAGTGCGGCGGGGGCGGGGGCGACCACTGATAAAGCCAGGTTTCGCTGAGCGCGCCGCCCGCGTCGCGCAGAAAGCAGCGCAGGTCCACCGGTTCGCTGCCGCTGGCGTCGAGATCGAAATGACAGCGCCACACGTCGGATTCCTTGAGCCGCAGCGCGACGACATCCCGGATTTCGCCGCGCGAGGCGGCGACCACGGCCTCCACCTTGGCGGTTTCGGGCAACTGGGCCAGCGAGCCGCCCTGAAAATCCAGCACGAATTTGCGCAGCGGAACCTTGGGGCGCAGGCCGGGCATGCCTCCCATGCCGAGGCGGGTGGCGATCACCTCGGCGACCGTGGGCCGCGCCGGCGGTCGCTCGCCCCAGTGCAGCCGGTAGCTGAAGGTGATTTCCCGGCCCGGCTGGGCCGGTTCCGCCGGATTCCAGAAGGCGACGATGTTGTCGAGCGTTTCGTCGGCGGTCGGCAGTTCGATCAGTTGGACCGCGCCGCGCCCCCAGTGGCCGAGCGGCTCCACCCACAGCGACGGCCGTTTGTTGTAGAACGCGCCATCATCTTGATAGTTTTCAAAATTACGGTCGCGTTGCAGCAGGCCGAAGCCGCGCGGGTTGTCGTCGGTAAAGGAATTGACCCGAATGTAGTGGGGGTTGAGAATCGGCCGCCAAATCCATTCCCCCGTTCCGGTCCACAGCGCCAAGCCGTCGGAATCGTGGATTTCCGGGCGATAGTCGTCGGCGATGCGTCGGTCGTTCTCGCCGCACTGAAACATCGAGGTCATCGGCGCGATGCCCAGGCGCTCGATGGGCTGGCGCGGGAACAGATGGTTTTCGACCTCCATCACCGTAACATCGCCGGGCGTGACGGCGAAACGATAAGCGCCGGTAACGCTCGGGCTGTCGAGCAGGGCGTGAATCACCAGCGCCGTGGCGTCCGCCGCCGGGCGTTCCAGCCAGAAGGCGCGGAAGGACGGGAATTCCTCGGGCCGCTCCATCGCGGTGTCGATCGCCAGACCGCGCGCCGACAGGCCGTACTGCTTGCTCGCGCCGACGGCCCGAAAATAACTGGCGCCGAGGAAGGAAAACATATCCCGATCCCAGTCGGCGCGGCTGTTGACCCGAAAGCCGGCGAAGCCGAGATCGCCGACCTGGTCTGGAATTTTGGCTTTGACGCGGGGTCCGTATCGGTACATCTCCGGCGAAAAATGGATCGGGCGGGCCGCGCCATCGGCAACTTCGTAAAGCTTCACCGGATAATGAAAATACAGGCCCAAGTGAAAAAAGCGCGCCTGAAAGGGCAATTCGCCGCCCGCCCACAGCGAATGATCGGCGCGGAAGTTGTTGAGAGCTTGATAATCGTCCCAACTCATCGCGGCCAACCAGGGCGGCCGGGCGTCGGCGGGTTCCTGATACGGTTCCTGGGCCAGCCGTCGCGCGGTTTCCCGCAGCCATTCCTTGCTGAACGGTTGCGTTTCTGCTGGAACGGTTTGGTCGGTGGCGGCCCCCGCCCGGCGCGCCGACAGCGTTCCCCAGGCCGCCAAGCTGAGCAATCCTGTTAAAAAATGCCGTCGTATCATGATTTTATGGCTTCCTTTTAGCGGTGTGAGTCCGGGAATTATAACGCTAGACCCGGCGGTGGGTCATGATGTACGCACCTTAAAAACCGGCCAAACGCTCGGATCGCGCGACGGGGGTTCCTGGGTGATGGGCGGGCGCGCAAGCTCCAACGTCGCAAGCGGGTCAAAACGGGGCGACGGGGTAGGATTACAGGCGGTCAACACTTGTCGCCGGGCCTTGAATCCGCTAGGCTGCCGCGTGAGTCGTGACCAATAATTTTATAAAAATCAAATTTTTATTAAAAATCTCTCTTTTGCCGAAACCGATGGTTCGATAGTGCTTCCGATGAAATGCCAAGCTTTGCGCCGCATCGCGCCGTTCGTTGTGCTTTGGCTCGGCCTGCAACTGGCCTGGGCCGCGCCTGCTGCAAATCCGCCGCTCGCGCCGGAGCCGGCTTCGCTGGCGGATCGGCCGACAGTCGAGGAACTCCAGGCAAAAATAGCCGCTCTGGCCGCTAACGCCGCCGTGCCGGAAGCCGAACGCAAGCAGGCGAAAGAACTTTATCAGCAGGCCTTAAGCCAGCTCGAAACCGCGAAAAACCACGCCAGCGCCGCCGAGAGCTACCGACGCCAGCAGCAATCCGCCCCGGCGGAAATCGCCCGTTTGCAGCAGAGCTTGAGCGACAAGCCGCCGCCCGAACCCTCGCCGAAGCTCGGCGCGGAGGAGCTGGCCCGCCAGTTGACGCAAGCGCAGTCCGCCCTGGATGAGGTCGAAAAGCGCGTGGCCGAATTAGACCGGCAACTCGCCGCGCAGCAAGCCCGCCCTAAGGCCATCGCCGGCGAACTGAGCGAGCTGAAGCAGAAAAACTTCGACCTGGAAAGCAAGCTGCAAGCGGCCCCGTCGTCCACGCTGGTGGATCAGGCGCGCCGGCTGGCGTCGGCCAGCGAACGGCAAGCGCTCCGGGAGCAAATCGAGCTGCTGGAGCAGGAACAGCTCAGCTACGACAATCGGCTGGCGCTGTTGAACGCCCAGCGGGCGGCGGCGGCCCGAACCGTCGCGCAAACCCAACTGCAAGTCCGGCAGTTGCAGGATCTGGTCAACGCCCGCCGCCGCGACGAAGCCGCCGAAGTCGTGCAGCAGGCCGATCAGACCGCGCAACAAGCCGCCGCTAAGCCGGAAGTGATCCGGGACGCCGCCGAACTCAACGCCGTGTTGAGCCGTCAGTTGGCCGAACTGGTTCAGAAGAGCGACGGCATCACCGCCCGCCAAGCGCACGACAGCGAACGGCTCACTCAGTTGACCGGGCGGATGCAAGGCATTCGCCAGCAACTCGCCATCGCCGGCTTCAGCGACGCCATCGGGCCGATTTTGTTGGAAGAACGGCGCAACCTGCCGGATGTCCGCCTGTATCGGCAAAACGCCGAGGAGCGCCAGCACGGCATCGTTCAAGCCCGATTGGAGCAATACCAGATCGACGAATGGCTGCGGCGCGCCCGCGCGCTCGATGAGAGCCTTCAAGAGATTTCGGTCCAATTCGATCCCGATTGGCCGGCGGCGCAACGCCAAGCGGTACTGGCCGAACTGCGCCCGTTGTTGGTCGAACGCCAGCAGCTGTTGGAAAAACTCAGCGGCCGCTACGCTGACTACATCGCGGGCATGGTGGCCCGCGACGAATCACAGCGCAAATTGAGCGATCAGGCCGAAGTGTACGGCGCGCTGCTCGATCGCTATCTGTTGTGGATCCGCAGCAGCCCGCCGCTGGACGGCCTTTGGTGGCAGGGGTTGAGCCAAGCGCTGGATTGGTTGTCAGCGCCGGCGCACTGGCGCGAAGTCGGACGGACGCTGGCCGGCGGCGCGCTCCAGCAACCGCTGTCGATCACCCTGGCCGGCGGGTTCGCGTTGCTGGTGTTGGCGCGCTACCGCCGCGCGTTCATCCGACATTTGGGCGATCGGATCGAGGCTGTCGGCGATGTCCGGCGCGACGGTTTCTCGGTCACCGCCCGCGCGCTGGCGATCACGCTGTTATTGGCCGCGCCGTGGCCGCTGCTGTTGATGGTGCTGGCGTGGTTGTTGAGCGCCGCCCCCGCCGGCGCCGATTTCTCACGAGGGTTGAGTCAGGGTTTGGTGGGCGGGGCGTTCCTCACCTTGAACATTACGTTCTTGCGCCAGCTCTGCCGCAGCCGGGGCGTCGCCATCGCCCATTTCGGTTGGAGCGAGGCCGGTTGCCGGCTGCTGCGCCGCCATCTCAACTGGTTTTTGTGGATCGGTTTGCCCAGCACGGTGTTGGTCAGGTTATTGGAAGTTCAGCCCGACGCGCTGCACGGCGAAACCCTGGGGCGGGTGGTGTTCTGCGTCCGCGCCTTGGCGCTGGCGTTTTTGTTGTGGCGGGTGCTCGATCCCCGTCAGGCGTTGTTGGCGGGGTTGGAAGCCGGGGGCGCGGCGTGGTGGTTGCGCTACCTCTGGTACCCGTTGAGCGTGGGGGCGCACGTGTTGTTGGTGCTGCTGGCGCTGTCGGGCTATTACTACACCGCCCTGCAACTGCGCGGTCGCTTGGCGCTCACCATCTGGCTGGTGGTCGGCGTGGTGTTGGCCATCAATCTGTTCATCCGCTGGATGAACATCAACCAGCGCCGGTTGGCCTTGCAGCGCGCCATCGCCAAGCGCGAAGCGCAACTGGCGGCCCGAGCCAGCAAGGACGCCGCGCCCGCTTCCGGTGAAGCGCCGCCGATCATCGTCGACGTGCCGGACTTGGATTTGAACACCATCGGCGACCAGACCCGCAGCTTGATGAACCTCTTGGTGCTGCTGGGCGTCGGTTTCGGGCTGTGGCAGATTTGGGAAGGCTTGGTCCCCGCCTTTTCGATTCTTAACGAAATCATCCTGTGGCGGCAGACGGTGCAAACCGCCGAGGGCGCGCAGGTGACCAATATCACCCTGGGCAGCCTCGTCGTCGCGGGGGGCGTGTTGCTGTTGGTCGGTTTCCTGGCGCGCAATCTGCCCGGCGCGCTGGAGTTGATCGTATTGCAGCGCTTGCGGGTGGATTCGGGCAACCGCAGCGCGATCATCACCATTTGCCGCTATCTGATCGTGGCGATCGGCTTGGTGATCGCCCTCGATATCATCGGAGTGCGCTGGAGTCAGGTGCAATGGCTGGTGGCCGCCTTGGGCGTCGGGCTCGGCTTCGGCATGCAAGAGATTTTCGCCAACTTTATTTCGGGCTTGATCTTGCTGCTGGAACGGCCGATGCGGGTGGGCGATACGGTAACGCTCGGCGATCAGAGCGGGACGGTTTCCCGCATTCACATCCGCGCCACCACGCTGGTCAATTGGGACCGCAAGGAAATCATCGTGCCCAATAAGACCTTCATCACCGGCACGCTGATCAATTGGACCCGCAATGATTCGGTCACCCGAGTGGTGATTCCGATCGGGGTGACTTACGACAGCGATCCGCTGAAAGTGCACGATCTGCTGCTGGAGGTGGCGACGGCGCATCCCCTGGTGCTCAGGGATCCTGCGCCCGCCGTGCTGTTTCTAAAGTTCGGTCCGACCGCGCTGGAATTTGAAGTCCGGGTGTTCGTGCGCGATCTGGCGAACCGCTTGACGCTGACCCACGAACTCCACAACCAGATTTTGGAGGCGCTGCGCGCCAATCAAATCGAGATACCGGCCCCGCTGGCGGCGCGCGCGGCGCGCGGTCCGGCTATTTCGGCTGATCCGCCGGAGCCGCAAACACCGCCGGCGCAAGCCCCGGCGGCGCCTGCCGCGCCCAACCCCGCCAAACCGCTCAATCCGACTCCCGCTCCTGACGCCGGCGGTGTGAAAAGATAGCGTCTTATCGGTTGATGGAGCGGCTGAAATCGCTGTGATCGATCAAGGCGTCTCATTCTCCCAGCGTTTTGCCGGAGGCTAAACCAGCACCCTTCATGGCTCCAGCGGGGGGGGCAGGCTAGCGGGGTTGATAGCGCGAATACACTGCCCCCACCGCGCGAGCGGTAGCGGATTCCAACTCGTCCGGGCCTTGCATTGACGCTTCCAAATCTTGCAAGCGGCCGTCCGCCAACCCGTAAATCCAGCTGTGCAACACCAGGGGTTGATTCCGCTTCCAGGCATCACGCGCAAGGGTGGTGCGCGCGACGTTGCGCACCTGTTCGATCACATTCAACTCACACAGCGCCCGCCAGCGCGCATCGTCGTCCGCCACGGCCGCCAAGAATTCCCGATGCCGGTCGCGAACATCTTGAATGTGCCGCAGCCAGTTGTCGATTAACCCCAAGGGTGGTCCCTCCAAGGCCGCTTTGACGCCGCCGCACCCGTAGTGGCCGCAGACGATGATGTGCTGGACTTTCAACACCTCGATGGCGTACTGCATGACCGACAGACAGTTCAGATCGGTATGGACCACAACGTTGGCCACATTGCGGTGAACGAACACCTCGCCCGGCTTAAGGCCAGTGATTTGATTGGCGGGAACCCGACTGTCCGAACAGCCAATCCATAAATATTTCGGGCTTTGCAGGGCCGCCAATCCGGCAAAGAAGTCCGGGTCGTTAGCCTCGGTTTGCTCGGCCCAGCGCGCGTTGGCGGCGAACAGTTCTGGTAGGTATTTCATCGATAACCCCGCGCCTAACGCCAAGCCCAGGTCAGGGACTCGACGGACGCCAGCGTCGGGAGCAGTCGGCGGTGCTGGTTGCGTTGCCGTTCCAACCGCCGAGCCACCGAGCGGCCCGCCCGGTCGGCGGCTCGGTCGATGGCCACATACACGTCGGTCTCGGTGTCTTCGATCACCACGCTCGGCGCGCCGGCGAAAGCGATGCGTATCCGGCAGCGCTTGTCCTCGCCCCCGCGCGGGCCGTTTTCGTCGGACAGGCGGACCGAAATGCGACGCAGGCGGTCGTCGGCCCAACCCAAAGCGAACCGCAGCCGCCGCTCGGCGTGATCGCGCAGGGCTTTGGTCAGCGAGAAACCGCGAGCTTGAATGTTGATGTCCATGATGCGCTCCTTAATCGACAGGCTTCAATTTAGATGCAACGCCATTCTAACGGCCAAAAATACATCCAACAATCCGAATAATTTTGGATAATACTTCGAATTTTTCGAAGTGTTGAACGCCGGTGTCGAATCTCAATTTCAAGCATTTGCGCTACTTTTGGACGGTGGCCAAGGCGGGCAGTATCGCCGCCGCGAGCCAGCATCTCCACCTGACCCCGCAAGCCATCAGCGGCCAGTTGAGCGAGCTGGCGGACCGCCTCGGGGTCGAGTTGTTCCGGCGGGTCGGGCGCGGTTTGGAACTCACCGACGCAGGGCGGCGCGTGTTCAGTTACGCGGATGAAATTTTCGCGCTCGGCAACGAACTGCTGGAGGTGGCGCTCGATCAGACGGCGCGGAAAAGCCTACCGCTGCGGGTCGGCATCGCCGGTTCGGTGCCCAAGTCGATCGCCTACCGGGTGGTCGAACCCGCCCTGCGCCTCGATCCCTCGGTGCGGCTGGTGTGCCGGGAAGGCCAATTGACGCTGATGCTGGCGGAGATGGCGGTTCACCGGCTGGATTTGGTCATCGCCGACCGGCCGATGCCGGCCAACTTGAACGTACGGGGCTACAGCCATCGCTTGGGCGAAAGCGATCTGACAGTATTCGGCGCGCCGGAGCTGACGCGCGTCTTGGGGAGCGAGTTTCCGGCGTTGCTTGACCGAGCGCCGTTTTTATTACCGGGCGAGGAATTCGCGGCGCGGTCCAAACTGATCGACTGGTTGGAAAAACGACAGTTGTACCCGCGCATCGTCGGCGAATTCGACGACGGAGCCTTGCTCAAGGCGTTCGGTCAGGCCGGAGCGGGATTGTTCGTCGCGCCCACGGTGATCGCCGGTTACGTGCGCCAGCAATACGCGGTCGAGGCCGTCGGCCGCATCGAGGCGGTGACCGAGCAGTTCTATGCCATCACCACCGAGCGCCGCTTGCTCCACCCCGCCGTCGCCGCCATCGTTCAGGCGACCCAGCACGAGCTGTTCGCCCAACCGCGGCGGGACGGGGCCGGCGGCGCGGCGAGCCGCCAGAAAGGTTGAAGGGCCGTCCGGCCGTCAGCCGGTGTTGCGCATCCCCGCCGCCAGCGCGTTGATGGAGCGCAGCAGCGGCCGCAGCCAAGTCTCCGCTTCCGACGATTCCGGGCCGTGTTCGCGCAGCGCCTGGCGGTAGCGCGGCAGCAAGGCGATCTGGATGTGATTGAGCGGGTCGAGATAGGGGTTGCGCCGCTCCAGCGATGTGGCCAGGGTGGGATTGCTCTCCAGCAGCGCGGCGATCTGGGCCACGCTCAAAATTTCCCGACGGGTTTGTTCGAATTCGGCGCGAAACCGCTGGTAGATGGCGGCCTCGGTGGCGGAGTCCGCGCACAGACGCGCGTATTCGCGGGCGATGTCGGCATCGACCTTGCTGAGGGACATTTGGCTGTTGTCGAGCAGCGCCCGGAAAAACGGCCACTCCTGATAGAGCGCCTGCAAGCGGGCCAGACGTTGCGGATCGTCGCCGCGCCAAGCGGCCAGCGCGCTGCCGATGCCGTACCAGCCAGGCAAGGTGTGACGGGATAGCCCCCAGCCGAACATCCAGGGGATCGCCCGCACCGAATATTTGGAGCGGTCGCCCTTGGCGCGATGCGAAGGCCGCGAGCCGAGATTGAGCTGGCCGATTTCACCGACTGGGGTAGCCTCGTAAAAGTACTCGATGAAACCGGGCGTGCGCTCGGTCAAGTCCCGATAAGCCGCCTCGCCGCACCGAGCCAGATCGCTCATGATGTCGGCCGCGTCCGGCGGATCATCCGGGGTCTCTTGCACCAGGTGGCGGCTGGCCTTCATCAAGCCGGTGATGCCGAGGGTCAACTCGTAAATGGCGGTTTCCAGATTCTGGTACTTGAACGACAGCACTTCGCCCTGTTCGGTGATCTTGATCCGACCGCGCACCGTGTTGGGCGGCTGGGCCAAAATGGCGTCGTGGGTGGGACCGCCGCCGCGTCCCACCGTGCCGCCCCGGCCATGGAACAAGCGACAGCTGAAGCCGCGCTCCGCCGCCAGCGCCACCGCCCGCCGTTGCGCTTGATACAAACCCCAGTTCGACGCGAGGATGCCGCCGTCCTTGCAGGAATCCGAATACCCGACCATCACGTCTTGAACGCCGCCGGCCGCCTTGAGCAGCGCCCGGTAGGACGGTTGGTCCAGCAGCTGGACCAACAGCGTCTCGACCCGATTGAGGTCGGCGATGGTCTCGAACAGCGGCGCCACCCGGATCTCGCAGCGCCAGCCACCGTCGGCGGTGCGGCCCACCAATCCGGCGAAGCTGGCCAGAAACAGCACTTCCAAGACGTGACTGGCTTCATGGGTCATGGAAATGATGTAGTTGTCGAAGGCGCGCGGGCCGATCTCCCGGATTATGCGCGCCATGACCTGAAACACCTCCAGCGTCTCGCGGGTGGCGTCGCCGAGCGTGTCACAGTACAGCAGCGGCGTGCCGGGTTTGGCCAGCAACTCACCGAGCGCGTTCAAGCGTTGTTGCTCGTCCAGCGCGGCGTAGTCAGGCAAATTGGGGGCAACGGCGAAAATCTCCGCAACCGCCGCCGTGTGGCGGCCCGATTCCTGGCGCACGTCCAGCGCGGCCAAATGGAAGCCGAAGGTTTCCGCCAGCCGGATCAGATCCTTCAGCTCGCCTTCGGCGACCGCCCGGTCGCCGTGCGCGATCAAGGAATCGCGGATCGCGTAAAGATCGTCGAGAAACGCTCGATCCGAGGAATAGCCCCAAAACGGGACCGGCGCGGCTTCCGGACGGTTGTCGGCCAGGGCGCGAAACTGATCGTGGTTATGCTGCAAGCGGTGATAGATCAGGAACAGTTTGCGCCGGTACGGCTCCTGCGCGTATTGCTGGGGCGCGTCGGCGAACAGCGCGCCCATCTGGCGCGCGTCCGCGTCCAGGCTGGCGGCGAACACCGGCGAGGGTGTGACCAGCGAGCTGGAATAGGTCAGGCGGCGATTCAAATCATCAACCCGGCGCAAATACTCACGCAGGATTTCCTGTGCTTGCAGCCGCACCGCCAGCGCGGTGATGTCGGGGGTGACGAACGGGTTACCGTCCCGGTCGCCGCCGATCCACGATCCGAACCGCAACAGGCAGGGCACGCGGATTGCCGCTCGGCCGCCTTGATCGCCGTACACGGTGTCCAGGGCGCGCTCCAGATTGCGGTAGAGCGCCGGCAAGGCTTTAAAAATCGACTCGCGAAAGTAATACAAACCGTTCTTGATCTCGTCGCGCACCTGCGGCTTGAACGTCCGCACTTCATCGGTTTTCCACAGGATCTGAATCTGGCTGCGCAGCTCCTCAATCGTTTCGGCGCGCTGGTGGCGGTTCAACGTCGGGTCGTCGAGCCGGAGGTTGGTCAGAAATACCCGCCGTTGCGCGCCCAGGAGCACCCGGCGTTTGGCTTCGGTGGGGTGGGCGGTGAGCACCGGGGTGAAGCACAGTTGGTCGAGCAGGGTTTGCAATTGGCCGAGGCCGAGGCCGAGGCCGCGCAGGGTGCGAAAAGTTTCATCGAACGAGCCGCGCCACAGCGGCTTGCCGCGCCGGACCTGCTCCCGGCGCAGCGCGTGCTGGAAATTTTCCTCAGCGATGTTGGCCAAGCTGAAATAAGCGTTGAAGGCGCGCACGACATGATTCAGCATTTCTGGATTGAGCGCCGCGATCAACCGGAGCAACTGCTCGCGGCTTTCCGCCGGCGGTTCGTGACCGCGCAGCGCAATGAAGCCCGTGCGCAGCGTTTCGACGGCGTCGAGCACGTGACGGCCTTGCTGATCGCACACCGTATCGCCGAGCAAGCGGCCCAGCAGCTTGACCCGGTCGCGCAGCGGTTTATCGGATGGAAGCGTCATGATGTGATCCTGCGAGCGAGGGCTAAAGTTGATGGACGACGCTGTTGCGGGAAAACAAACGCTAAACCGGATCGGCTCTCGCCGCGTCGGCGAACAGCGTTGCCTAAAGTACCGCGGAGGAGTCGAGCACAAAGGGTAGGCAGTTGGCAAGCGGCTTGTCACGACCGCGCGTGACCCAAGTGTCCGAGGGGCGGAGGCGCGCATCAGCGCGGGCATGACGCCTGGATCGCTTGCCTCGTAATATTGGGAAGATACAGGCCAGCGCCCGCGCTTGCGTTGCCCACAACGTCCGCATCGCCGTTTAGGAACGCCCGCGCGATTTCTCCAGCGCGTTGGTTGCTGACAAACTCCAGAAGATCGGGAAAAAAGTCCTCGAATCCTTGGCAAAGCAGCCGGTAGTGCTCTCGAAGATCGACCAGTCCATCGCGCAGCAAATGGCCGTTTTTCGAAAGGCGCGTGGAGATCCCGCGAACGGCCCGTTCCACGCCGGAGAAAGATCGGTACGAACCCAACCAGTCCCGCTCGATCATCCTCGCGCTCACGCTTTGCAAGGTCTCCGGCAAAATCGCCTGGTGCTGGTTGAGGACCGCATAAAAATGCTCGATAAAGCGGTCCATTGACAAGGCGCTATACGCGCTCCAGCGCTTCGCCAGAGCATGATCGTAGAACACATCGAGCAAGATGCCGGCATAGCGCCGGCGCGGTCCGCCGAACATCCGTTTGGCGGCTTGCACGATTGGATGGCGGTCGGTATAGGCGTCGATCCGGCGGTGCAGCCAAATTTCTGTCTCGATCTCCGGGCTGTAATTTCCCGACAACCTCGCCTTGACGAAATCGCCGAGCAGCGCGCCCAGCATCGCCTGATCGCTGTGCCGCGCGAGAAAGAGATGGGCGAGATAGTTCATGGGTGGAAATTGATAACGGATTCCGCATCCGATCGGGGACGGTGGTGCGAAAACGCGATTTTATCGATGAACGCCATCAACAGCGCCGAAACGACGAAAGCCAAGTGAGCGATGATCAGCCAGAATAATTTTTTTTCCTCGCCGCCCTCAAAGTTCATGAAAGCTTTCAACAAATGAATTGAGGAAATGGCCACAATGGACACGGCCAGTTTGATTTTGAGGGTGGCGGCGTCCATCCGGCCCAACCAAGACGGTTTTTGCTGGCCCGCCACCAAATCGATGGTCGAGACAAAGGTTTCGTAGCTGCTCAACACCACCATCACCAACAGATTGGCGATCAGCACTAAATCGATTAAAGCCAACCCCGCCAGCACGATTTCCGTTGCGCTTATCACCAACACCTGTTCGAACAAGTGAATGGCTTCTTGCACGGCTTTGATGCCGAAGAGCACGAGGATGGAAGCCAGCGCCAGATAAATCGGCACCAGCAACCAACGGCTGGCGAAGATCAATTGATCCAGAATTCGTTCGACCATTTGCTTGACCGGGTTAAAGAAGTGAATGCGAGAGCTTGCTCGCGTCGAGTGCCGGACCGGCGCGGCGGGAGCCGCCAGCGGCATACATCCGGGTGGTTATTCCCCTGATTGTAACAGCGAGCCACGCTCCCGCGCCTTGTCGATGGCGGCCAGAAACACGCTGATGCCGAGCGCGAGATAACCGGCGTTTAACACCAGCGCATACAGCAGATCATCCAGCCGGAAAGTCTGAGCCAGCAATACCGACCGCATCCCTTCAAAGACATGACTGGCCGGCAGCAGCCACGACAGCGGTTGTAGCCAGTCAGGCAAGGTGGCGATGGGATAATAAATCCCGCACAGCGGCGCGATGGCGAAAATCGCCGCCCACGCGATGCTCTCCGCGCCCATCCCAAAACGCAGCACCAGCGCCGCTACCAACAGGCCGATGGCCCAGCCCATCAGCACCAGATTGAGGAAGAAACCGGCCAGCGGCAGCCCGAGTTGAAACAGGTTGAACCGATAAAACGGTATCGCCAGCAACACCGCGACGCCGACGCCGATCAAGGTCCGCGCCAGGCTGACCAGCATCAAGGCCAGCACCATTTCGATCGGTTGCAGCGGGCTGATGAACAACTGCCCCAGATTGCGGGCGTGCATTTCCTCGAAAAACACCACCGACAAGCCCAGTTGGCTGCGAAATAGCACGTCCCACAGCAGCACGGCCGACAGCAGCAGGCCGCCGGCCTGATGGATCACGGTGCTGTGGCTGGCCAGATATTGGGTGATAAAGCCCCACAGAATCATCTGCACCGTCGGCCAATAGGCCAGCTCGACGATGCGGATCCAGGAGCTCCGCAGCAGGTAGAGATAGCGCAGCGCCAGCGCGGCGATGCGTTGCGGCGAGACGGCGATCACGCCAGCACCTCGCCGTCGCGGATGCCGCGCGCGATGTCGAGAAACACCTCCTCCATGTCCTTGCGGCCGTAGCGGTGGATCAGTTCGCGCGGCGCGCCGGCGGCGACGATATGGCCGGCGCGCAGCATGATGACCTGATCGCACAAGCGCTCGACCTCGCTCATGTTGTGCGACGCCAGCAGCAGCGTCGCGCCGCTGCGGTCGCGGTAGGCGGTCAGGATCGAGCGCATCCGATCGGCGGTGTCGGGGTCGAGCGAGGCGGTCGGTTCGTCGAGCAACAGGATTTCCGGCTCGTTCAGCAGCGCCTTGGCCAAGGCGACGCGGGTTTTTTGCCCGGCCGACAGGCTGCCGTAAGGACGCTTGAAAAAAGCCTCGATATCCAATTCCTGTCCGAGCGCCGCCAACCGTTCGCGGATGCGGCGCACGCCGTACAGGCGAGCGTAGACCGTCAGATTCTCGTTGACCGTCAAACGTTGCGGCAAATCCATGTAAGGCGAGGAAAAATTCATGCGCGGTAGCACCCGATGGCGGTGGCGCGGAATCTCCTCCCCGAGAATCTGAATCCGGCCGGCCGTCGGCAGCAACAGCCCCAACAGCATGGCGATGGTGGTGGTTTTGCCGGCGCCGTTGCCGCCCAGCAGCGCGCAGGTGGAGCCGCGCGCGACCGCGAAGCTGATCCCGTCCACGGCCCGCACCGCGCCGTAGTGCTTGCGTAGATCTTCGACTTGAATGATGGCGGCTTCAGTCACGCACCCGCTCCGGCGGTTCGAGCGCGATCAGCCAGCCGTCCCGTTCGATCACGGCGATGCGCTGCAAGGATTGCCGGACGCAAGGCCCGGACACGCAGTAGCCGTCCTCGATCCGAAACAGCGCGCCGTGAATGCCGCACTGAATCACCGTTCCGGTGTAATCGAGAAACTGGTCGGGTTCCCATTCCATCGGCGCGCCGGTGTGCGGGCAGCGGTTTCGGTAGGCGAAAAGGCCCGCGGCGGTGCGGACCACCAGAAGGTCGGCGTAACGGGCGTCGGGCTGGACGGTGATGCCTTTGCTTTGGCCTTCGGGCAATGCGTCCAGACGGCAGAGCGGATAGTCGGCCATAGAGTCGGTTATAAGACCGCCCGCGCCAAGCGCGGCAGATCGCCCTCCAGGCCCATCGCCCGCCGGGCGATCCGGTTTTTAATCGGTTTTGCCGCGTCGGTGAGGTTAAGGCCGAGGTTGCGGATCAGGGGAACCGGCGGCAGGGACGCGCCGAACAGCCGCTTGAAACCGTCCATCACCCCCAGCATCAGCAGGTTGTCGCCCTTGCGCCAGCGTTCGTAGCGGCGCAGCGTCTTGAACGAGCCGATCGGCTGGCCGGCGGCGGCCGCGTCCAGAATGACCTCGGCGAGCGTCGCCGCATCCAGCAATCCCAGGTTGACGCCCTGACCGGCCAGCGGGTGCACCACGTGAGCGGCGTCGCCGATCAAGGCCAAGCCGGGTTTGACGTACTGGTGGGTGTGTTGCAAGCGCAAGGGAAAGGCGGCGCGGGCTCCGACCTGGACGATGGAACCGAGCCGCCATTCGAAGGCTTCGCCCAGCAGCCGAGCGAAGTCTTGCTCGTCCATGGCCACCAGCGCATCGGCTTGCTCGGGGGACGTGGACCAGACGGTGGAACAACGGCCGTCGTGCAAGGGTAGCAACGCCAGCGGCCCGGTCGGCAGGAAGCGTTGCCACGCGGTTTCCTGATGGGGTTCGGCGGTGCGGACGTTGGCGACCACGCCTTTTTGATGGTAGCTCCAACCGCCGGTCTCGATGCCGGCCGATTGCCGGACCTTGGATTGGGCGCCGTCCGCGCCGACCAGCAGCCGGGCGGCCAGTTCGCGGCCGTCGCTCAACCGAATCCGCCAGCGGTTATCGTCCGATAGCTTCGCGGTTTCCAGCTCCGCCGGGCAGACCAGTTCGACCGCCGGCAACTGGCGGGCCCGCTCCAGCAAGGCATATTGGATCACCCGGTTTTCGATGATCCAGCCCAACAGCGGCTCGCCGATGTCGGCGCTGTCGAAATGAATTTGGCCAAAACCGCCCGCGTCCCAAACCCGCATGTCGCGAAACGGGCTGACCCGCCACGCGGTGATGCCGTCCCAAGCGCCCACCGCCGCGAAGATGCGCTGCGAGGCGCGGCTGATGGCGGAAACGCGCAAGTCGAGTTCCACTCCCGGTCGGGCGCGTTCCAACGGCGCGCCTTCGAGCAGGGCGATGCGCAAATCGCTCTGGCCGAGCGCGCAAGCCAGCGCCGAGCCGACCATGCCGCCGCCGGCGATAATGAGATCGTAATCGGTGTTCATACCGTCAGGACTTTATCCGAGGCTCCCTCAATGGAGCTGATGATGGGTTTGCGCCGCCAGCGTCAGACCTCGCGCCAACTTCGGCAACCGCCCGTTCAAGCCCATGCTGTGACGGGCGAACCAATGCTTGAACGGCGGCAGGCTATCGAAAGCCAACAGGCCCAGGTTGCGCGCGGCGCGCACCGGCGGCAGCGGGTTGACGAACAATCGGGTCAGCGCGTCGGTAAAGGCGATGGTTTGTCGCTGGTCCCAACGCCGCCAGTCGGCGTAGCGCTCGAGCACCGCCAGATCGCCGATGTCCTGACCCCGGTGTCCGGCGTCCGCAATCACCTCCGCCAGCGCCGCCGCGTCGCGGATGCCGAGATTGAAGCCCTGGCCGGCGATGGGGTGCAGGGTGTGGGCGGCGTTGCCGATGAAGGCCGCGCGGGCGCGGGCGTGTTCGCGGGATTTCAGTAGAAACAGCGGATAGGCTTGCCGGCGGCCCACCCGCGCGAACGCGCCCAGACGGTCGCCGAACCGGCGGTGCAACAAGTCGATAAAACCGGCGTCATCCAAGGCCAATACCGCCGCCGCGTCGGGGTCGTGCACCGTGCACACCACCGCGCACCGGTTGCCGCCCATCGGCAGCAGCGCCACCGGACCGTCTTCGGTAAACCGTTCGTAGGCGACCTGACGGTGGGGTAGAGTCGGCGTGACATTGGCGATCACCGCCTGCTGGCCGTAGTCCCAGCGCAGCGCCGCCACGCCGAGTTGCTCGCGCACCGGCGAACGGGCGCCGTCGGCGGCCACCACCAGCTTGCAGCGCAGTTCGACCGTTCGATCCTCGCCCAAGCGGACGGTGGCGCGGGCGCTTTCGGGTTCGACGGTCAGCTGTTCCAGCCGGGCGGGACACAGCACCTCGACCCCGCGCAAATTCGGCAACTTGGCGAGCAACGCCGCGCCGATCATCCGCGCTTCGGCGACATAACCCAACGCCTCCACCCCTTCCTCGCGGCTGTCGAGATGGGCGAAGCCCACGCCGCCGCGTTCGGAGATGTGGATCTGCCGGATGGGTTCGGCGGTCGGCTCCAGCGCGTCCCACAATCCGAGCGTTTGAAAGATGCGCTTGGTGCCTTGCGCCAGCGCGATGCTGCGGTCGTCGTAGCTGGGGTGGGCGCTGACGGCGAACGGCGCGGCTTCGATCAGTCCGACGCGCAACGGCTGCCCGGCCAAGGCGCAGGCCAGGCTCGCGCCGACCATCCCGCCGCCGACGATCAGAATATCGTAATCCGTTTCCATTAGCGGCCGTCTCGCATCAAGGCTTCGATCTCGTCGATGTCTTTCGGGGCGTCGGCGCTCAGCACCTCGTTGCCGCGCTCCGTGACCAAAATATCGTCTTCGATGCGGATGCCGATCCGCTGCCAGCGGGGGTCCAGCTCGGTTTCCAGCGTGACCCCAAGACGCGCCCAAGCCCCGTCCGGTTGGGCGCCGCCGGCGGCGATATAGAGGCCCGGCTCGACGGTGGTGACCATGCCCGGCTCGAAAATCCGCCAGTCCTCGCCGCTTTTGTAATGGCCGACGTCGTGCACGTCCATGCCCAACCAATGCCCGGTGCGGTGCATGTAAAACGGTTTGTAGCCCTCGGCCTGGATCAAGTCTTCAGCCTCGCCCTGTAGCAGGCCCAGGTCGATCAAGCCCTCGGTCAAGACGCGGACGGCGGCGTCGTGCGGTTCGTTGAAGTGACGGCCCGGTTGGACCGTGGCGATGGCGGCTTTTTGGGCGGCTAACACCAATTCGTAGAGCGCGCGCTGCTCGCCGGAAAAGCGGCCGTTGACCGGGAAGGTGCGGGTGATGTCGGAGGCGTAACCGTCCAGCTCCGCGCCGGCGTCGATCAACACCACGTCGCCGTCAGCAAGCGGCGCGTTGTTGTCGGTGTAGTGCAGGATGCAACTGTTGTCGCCGCCGCCGACGATGGACGGATAGGCCCAACCGGCTCCGTGGCGCAGGAAGGTATTGAGGATTTCCGATTCAAGTTGGTATTCCATGAGTCCCGGCTGGCAAATCGCCATCGCCCGGCGGTGCGCCTCGGCGGCGATCCGGGCGGATTCCCGCATCACCGCCACTTCTTCCGAGTCCTTGCGCAACCGCATCGGGTGCAGCAAGTGTTCCAGGGCGATGAAGGTCGTCGGCGCGCGAACGCCGGTTCGGGCCTTGGCGCGCGCTTGATTGATCCAGCCCATCACCCGCTGGTCGAAGGCCGCATTATAACCGATGGCGTAATAGACCCGTTCCCGATTTTCCAACAACGGCGGCAACAGCGTGTCGACGGCGGTGATGGAATGGGCCTTATCGGCGCCGTAGCGCTCCATCGCGCCTCGTGGGCCGGCGCGGCGGCCGTGCCAGATTTCCATTTGCGGATCGCGGTCGCGGCAAAACAGCAGAAACTCGCGTTCGCCGCCCGGAACCAACACCGCAATCGCCTCGGGTTCCGGAAAACCCGTCAGATAGTAGAAATCGCTATCTTGACGAAAAGGGTAATCGACATCGCGATTGCGAAGGGCGTGGTGGGCGGCGGGTACGATGGCGATTGAGCCCTGGCCCATCTGATCCATCAGGCTGCGGCGGCGGCGGGCGAAAACGGCGGCGGGTATGGCGCGGGCAAACATGAGGGTCGCGTTTGACGTTAGTGCAGGTGAGATTTGGCTGACGCGCTGGGAAAGCCCAGGTCCTGCTGGATCAGCAGCAGGCCGACGCGCAGGTATTCGACTACTTCCGCATAAGCGGTTTCATCGGATTCATCGGCCTCGTCAGTATCGAAGCCGACTTGGGCAATTTCGGTCGCATCGCGCAGAAATTCCCGGCTCTCCGGCGACAAACGGCCGCGCCGGGCGGTTTCGCCAAGCCCAAGACCGTATAAAAAGCCTTGACACCATAGCCCCATCGCGCGGGTGCGTTGTCGCAAGGGCGTTTCGTCATCCGGCAATAAAGGCGTCACGGCCCCATCGGGATCGCTCAGTTGCGCCGAGCCGTAGTCGAACAACTTGAGCAACACGGTCTGGGTCTCTTCGGACACCTCAAGATCCTCGATCAGATCGTCGCCGGCGTGAGCCAACCATTGCGCGCGGCTCAGGTTGGGATCGGCGCACAGCAGCCCGCAGAGCAGGCCGTGCAACTCGGCGGGATCGAGCGGGTCGAGCAGCCGGGTCAGGCGTTCGAAAATCGGCTGGTGTTCGGTGGCGGACATGGGGATTTCCACAACGACAAAATGAAACGGGCGGGCGCGGCGACGACAATCCTACCATTGCGCGCGCGCAGCTCGATAGCACCGCAAAATTGACCTGATCGGAAAAGCCGCTCTATAGTATGACCATGAAACTCGATGACCTTTACGAAACTGTCATGCCGTCCGAGGTCGATCCTCTGGACAGCGTAACCGAAACGGCCGCCGGCGGCTTGGCGATCCTCGCCGAGCGGGTGGAACAGTTAGTCCAGCTTTGCGAGCGTTTGTTTCAAGAAAATCAAAGCTTGCGGGAACAGCAGCAGGACTTGCGGGCCAAATGCGAGCAATTGCACGAGAAAAACGAACTCTCGCGCTCCCGGATCGAGGCCATGGTCGTGCGCCTCAGGAGCTTGGAGCAAACCCCATGAGCCAGGAAACCGTCAGCGTCACCATCCAATTGCTCGGCGGAGAGTATCGCTTCGGCTGCACGGCCGCCGAGCGGGACGATTTGTTGGAAGCGGGGCGTTATTTGGATGAAAAATTGCGGGAAGTGCGGGATCGCAGCAGTAAGTTGCTGAGTCTGGAAGCCGTGGCGGTGATGGCGGCCATGAACATCAGCCACGAATTGTTGCGCCAGCGCCGTCAGCTCGCGGAAACGGACACGCTGGTGAATTACCATGTCCAAGACATCGTGCAGAAAATCGATGCCGTGTTGAGTAAGTCCGCGCCTGTTGCGTTATAATCTCAGCGTAGTTTTAGAATTTGCAGTTCGGGCGTTTTCTGCGGTGTTCGAGTAGTGGGCCGGGTACTCCTTGATCCTAGTTAATTTTACCCAGGAGGACGGTCATCGGCGATGTGAGCATGTCCGCCTCGCAGCGGGAAGCCTGATTCGCCGTTCTGTTCCCCCACTTGAGCCGCGCGGTTCAAGGGCAAAGGTCCGAGACGGCACAGGCGGAAAACGCCCCTTCATTTTGAAAGCTTGAAAGCTTGAAAGCTTGAAAGCTTGAAAGCTTGAAAGCTTGGCGACTGCGGTCGCCTTTGTTTTTTTGGCGGCGGGTATTTTGTTCAGCACCTCAACATGACGAATCGAGACAGCCTGCGCCGGCGGATGCGGGACGCGCGGCGGCGCTTGACGGTGGCCGAGCGCGCCGAGGCGGCGGCGGCGGTCGCCCGGCGGGTGACGGACTGGCCGCCTTTTGGCGCGGCGGCGCGAATTGCCGGTTATTGGGCGTGCGGGGGCGAGCTAGACCCCAAGCCCTTGCTGGAGGCGGCTTGGGCCGGGGCTAAGGCCGTTTATCTGCCAATCGTAATCGAAACGCCGTCCTGCCGCCTGCGCTTCGCGCCTTACCGGCCCGGTTGTCCGCTGCGTCCCAACCGTTTCGCCATTCCTGAACCCGACGTTCCCGATTCGCAGTGCTTGGCGCCCGACGAGCTGGATTTGGTTGCGATGCCGTTAGTGGCTTTCGATAGCGCGGGCGTTCGGCTAGGGATGGGCGGCGGTTTCTACGACCGGAGCTTTGCCTTTTTGCGCGATTCCGCTTATCGAGGCCGCCGGCCCTGGCTGTTGGGATTGGGCTACGAATTCCAGCAAGCCGCCGAACCGTTGCAGCCGGGGCCTTGGGATGTGCCCATGCACGCGGTCGTCACGGATGCGCGGCTGCGGGTGTTCGCCTGATCCTGTCCCATCAACAAAATGCGTTATTGGCTGTTGAAATCGGAGCCGGCGTCGTTCAGTTTCGCCGATCTGACCGCCGCGCCAGAACAGCTGACCTCGTGGGAAGGCGTGCGTAATTACCAAGCTCGCAATTTCTTGCGCCATAGTCTCCGATTGGGCGATCAAGCGTTTTTCTATCATTCCGGTACGGCGAATCCCGCCATCGCCGGCATCGTCGAGGTGGTGCGGGAAGGCTATCCCGATGGCAGCGCTTTCGATCCCGCCAGCCCGTATTACGATCCCGGCGCTTCGCCCGATCAACCCCGCTGGTATCAGGTGGACGTGCGGGCGGTTCGGGGCTTGGATCGACCGATTACCCTGGCCGAATTGAAAGCGCATGGCGACGCCTTGGCGGATTTCGCGCTGTTGCGCCGGGGTAACCGTTTGTCGGTCATGCCGGTGACGGACGCGCAATGGAAGCTGATACTCGGTTTGGAGCGCGGGCGGGAAGGTTAAACGCCGGCGAGCGCCCGCCGGTTCCACCAACGATCAAGTCGCCTTGCGGAACGTCAGATTGATGCGCTGCTCGCCCAGTAGCGGATGGTGGCCGGCTTTGAGCGGCAGGATGCCGTGATAGCGCAAGCGGGCGGCTCCTCCCCAGGCCGCGACATCGCCGTGCGTCAGTAAAACACGGGCGGGTTTATCATCCCGCCGCGAGCCGCCGAATAGAAACACCGCCGGCAGTCCCAGCGAAACCGAGATGATCGGCTGGGTGAAATCGCGTTCGTCCTTGTCCTGATGCAACGACAGCCGCGCGCCGGGTCGGTAGCGGTTGATCAAGCAGGCGTCAGGCTCAAAATGGTTAAAACCGGCTTTCGCGGCGGCGGTCTGCGCCAGTTGCAAGAATAGCTCGGGCAGGGTGGGCCAGGGCTTGCCGCTGTCGGGATCGATTGAATCGTAACGGTACCCGGTGCGATCCGTGATCCAACCGAGCGGGCCGCAATTGGTCATCGCCACGGACATGCAAAAACCGCCCGGCGTGATCATGTGGCGAAAGGGGGCTTGCCGCGCGATCTCGCCCAGCGCCGCGAGCAAGCCGCCGGCGGCGGGTGTGGCGAAACCGCGCAACACCACCGCGCCGGGGCACAGCGTTTCCTGCCATTGGCCTGATGCTTCCGTAAAAAGTTCCAAGGTCATCGACTTCGCCTCGGCGGGCTTCAATTCGATCCGCGCCGCTTCGATTTCAAGCGCTCACCCACTCAACTTTGCCCGTCCAAGAATAGCCGGTAAGCAAGATTGTCGGTCTCGTCGCGGTAAGGGTAATTCAACTCGTTGAGATATTGATGGAACTGCGGCCGCTCCGCCGGCGGAACTTGGATACCGACCAATACCCGACCGTAATCCGAGCCGTGATTGCGATAATGGAATAGGCTGATATTCCAATCATGGGCCATGCCGGTCAGGAATTTCAGTAACGCGCCCGGCCGTTCCGGAAACTGAAAGCGGTAGAGCAATTCATCGCGGATGCCGGGCGCGTGGCCGCCCACCATGTAGCGGACGTGCAATTTGGCCATTTCGTTGTCGCTCATGTCGACCACCGGATAACCGTGATCTCGCAAGGTGGTGATCATGCGATTTTTTTCCTCCTCGCCTTCGGAAAGCTGAATGCCGGCAAAGACGTGCGCTTGTCGAGAATCGGCGTAACGGTAATTGAATTCAGTGACGGAACGCTTGCCGATGGCTTGGCAGAACCGGCGGAAGCTGCCGGGCTGTTCCGGAATGGTGACCGCCAACAGAGCCTCGCGGCGCTCGCCCAGTTCGGCCCGTTCGGCGACGTGTCGCAGGCGGTCAAAATTGATGTTGGCCCCGCAGTTGATCGCGATCAGATTGGCGTTGGCCACACCGGTTCGCTCCACGTACTTTTTTAAACCCGCCGTGCCGAGCGCGCCGGCCGGTTCGGCGATGGAGCGGGTATCGTCAAAAATATCCTTGGTGGCGGCGCAAATCTCGTCGGTGGACACGATGATGATTTCATCGACGAATTGTTGCGCCAGCCGAAACGTTTCTTCGCCGACTTGCCGCACCGCCACGCCGTCGGCGAAGATGCCCACCTGATCGAGGGTGATGCGCCGGCCCTGCTGGAGCGCCTGATGCATCGAGGCGGCGTCGTCCGGCTCCACGCCGATGATCTTGACGTCGGGGCGAAGGAATTTGACGTAAGCGGCCACGCCCGCGATCAGCCCGCCGCCGCCGACCGCGATGAAAATCGCCTCGATGGGGTCGGGATGTTGGCGTAGGATCTCCATGCCGATGGTGCCCTGACCGGCGATCACGTCGGGATCGTCGTATGGATGAATGAAGGTCAGACCTCTTTCCGCTTCCAACTGGCGGGCGTGTTGGTAGGCTTCGTCGTAGGTATCGCCGAACAGCACCGTTTTAGCGCCTCGGTCGCGCACCGCTTGGATCTTGATGGCGGGCGTGGTGCGGGGCATGACGATGGTCGCCTTGGCGCCCAGCCGTTGGGCGGAGAGGGCGACGCCTTGGGCGTGATTGCCGGCGGAAGCGCAAATGACGCCTTGCTCCAAGGCCCGGCGAGGCAGATGGGCCATTTTGTTGTACGCGCCGCGCAGCTTGAATGAAAACACCGGTTGCAAGTCTTCGCGTTTGAGCAGCGCGCGGTTGTGGAGACGGCGCGACAGGCGGCTCATGGCGTCCAGCGGCGATTCGATGGCCACGTCATAGACTCTGGCGGTCAAAATCTTTTTGATATAGTCGTGCATGGTGGATGTAACGATTGAAAACGGAGGGGGCCTTGTCTGGCGATGACCTGAAAAAACGCGCCGCCGAAGCGGCGCTGGAGTACGTGGCGGATAATACCGTTTTAGGGGTGGGCACCGGCTCGACGGTCAATCATTTTATTGCCGCGCTGGCGCGCATCAAACACCGGCTGGACGGGGTCGTGTCGAGTTCGGAAGCCACCACCCAACGTCTGAAAGCCGCCGGCATTCCTCTCGTGGATTTCAATTCCGCTGGCCCGCTACCGCTCTATGTGGACGGCGCGGATGAAGCCAACCGACGCTTGCAGTTGATCAAGGGCGGCGGCGGGGCGTTGACTCGGGAAAAAATTGTGGCCGCCGCCAGCGAGCAATTTGTCTGCATCGCCGATCAATCCAAACTGGTGGAAGTGTTGGGCGCTTTTCCGTTGCCGGTCGAAGTGATTCCGATGGCCCGCAGCCATGTCGGGCGCGAACTGCTCACGCGCGGCGGCCAGCCGGTGTTACGGGAAAATTTTGTGACCGATAACGGCAACTTAATCTTGGATGTCTACAACCTTCGGATTCTGGAACCCGCCGCCTTGGAGAGCGAGTTGACGAATATCGCGGGTGTCGTCACGGTTGGCCTGTTCGCGCGGCGAGCGGCGGATGTGCTGCTATTGGGCACTGAAGGCGGCGTGCGAAAACTGCTTCCTGATTCGGCGCCATCAAAATAAAAAACGGGCGCTGTTCTAACAGCGCCCGTCGCCCTTACGCCCGGAGTCGGGCTATTTTAATTAGAAATCCACGCGGGTACCGATAGAAACCGCGTTTTGATCGCCAAAGACTAGGGAATCGCCATTACGGCCGATATACTCAACCCACATTGAAGTACGCTTGCTGAAATTATACTGGTAGCCGACAAGGTAATTTTCGACCTTATCGAAACCATCAATCCCGCCATCCAACTGCCCGTAAGCGGCTCTCAAGGTATTATTGCCGAAGCTATAGGAACCGGTCAGGTACCAGTTTTGAGGCTCATCTCCTGGAAGTGAGAAGCCGTCAAATTTGGCTTTTCGCAGCAGACCCAAGGTGTTGAAATCGCCCCGCTCATAAATGGCGGCTATCCCAAAAGGACCAGAGTTGTAAGCTAAAGCCAAAGCCCATTGATCCAAATCAAAATTTGCGTTTACATTAACTCCTTGGTCGGTTTCTCCGAAAAAAATGTCGCTGTCGCCATTCAATTTGACGTAGCTAAGCCCGGCGAAAAAGGGGCCGTTGCTGTACTTAACCGCAAGGTTCCAAATGTCGACACTGTCAGAAAAACCTAAAGCCTCAGTAGCGCCCCCATCCATGACTAGCATCGCTTCGGCGCTAAAACCGCTGAAATCAGGTGTCGTGTAGTAAAGGCTGTTATCAAAACGGACTAAATCACCCGGACCTCGGCTAGCGGCAGTGCCAGTGAGTTGATTGGCGGAAAAAGCGCCGCCCAACCAAGCGCCAGGTCCAAAGGTCTTTCCACTATTAAAAGTGTCGATGACACCAACAACATGGTAATAAGGCGTCTCCTGGGTACCCAGGGAGATTTGGCCGAAGCCGCCCTTCAAACCGACGAGTTTAGGACGGTTGGACGTGAGGTTGCCGCCTTCGGTCACATCGACCCCGAACTCATACTGGTAAATAGCGCTTAAACCGCCCCCCAAGTCCTCAGACCCTAAAACGCCGAGCCGGGAAGAGTTGTCGACCACATCCAGATAACCGTCGCTGTCCAGTAAATCACCCAAGTCGTTGCCCTTCTCATCGACATAATCGACGGATACCCGCGCTGAGCCATATAAAATCGTATCAGCTTGAGCGGCAAAGGGGATTGCGAGTGCGGAGGCGACAGCCAACGCGACAATGGACTTTTTCATGGCAATATTCCCGGCGATGAGAGACCCATGTTTAAAATTTGCTTTCAAAACAAATAATTAGTTGATTGAACAACAATTTTTAAACGGCTTTGCGATATTTTATAAACTTATTTCGTCAAAAATGCAACTGTTTGGCTATAAAAAAACAACTCATTTGTATTATTGCAACTAATTTTTAGCGGGCCGAAAATGAAAACGGGCGCCCTCAGGCGCCCATTTGGGCTAGCATCAAGCCCGCTGCTTAGAAGTCGTGACGGGTACCGATGGAAACAGCGTTGCCGTCGCCATAGGCACCATCGCTGGTCCGGCCAATGTATTCAACCCAAACGCGAGTGCGCTTGCTGAAGTTATACTGATAACCGACCAGGAAGTTGTCAATCTTGTCGACGCCCAGCTCGTTGCTATCCGGGTCTAAATGCCCATAAGCGGCGCGGATGATGTTAGGACCGAAGGTGTACTGACCGGTCAGGTAAAGATTCTTGGAATCATCCGGATAGACGGTGTTGACATCGCCATCTTCATAAGCCAGGGTAACCGCGAAAGGACCGGCGTTATAACCCAACGCCACACCCCACTGTTCGCTGTCCCAAGTCGGCGGACGGGTGGCCGGATTGACCATCGGACCTTCCAGCGACAGATAGGTCGCGCCGACGAAGAACGGACCGTTCTTGTACGAGGCGCCGATGTTCCACATGTCAATATCGTCGCTCAGATTGCCGGGCAGCTTGTTGGAAGCATCAGTCTTACAGGTGGGTACGACGGCATTGGCCGCATCGTTACAAGCGCCGTTCATCACCAGCATCGCTTCCAGGCTGAAGCCGCTGAAGTTGGGCGTCCTGTAGACGACGCTGTTGTCCTGGCGGAGGCCGAAAGCATTACCTAGGAAGGTGTACTGACCGAAGGCCCGAGTGCTGTTGAAAGTATCACCGATGCCGATGACATTGTAATAAGGCGTCCATTGCGTGCCGAGGGTCAGCGAGCCGAAGCCGCCCTTCAAACCGACCCACTTCGGCCGGTTGCTGTTGAGGTTGCCCCCTTCGGTTACGTCGACGCCAAATTCATATTGATAAACGGCCGACAGACCGCCGCCCAGATCTTCTTCGCCGCGAACGCCCAAACGAGAAGCATTGTTGGTGACGTCCAGAATGCCGTCGCCATCGAAAATCCCCGAAACAAAGTCGCCTAGATCACGGTCGATGCTCTCGTCAACATAATCAACGGAGACCCGGGCCGAACCGTACAGCGTAGTGTCAGCGTAAGCAGCGGAGCCAAAACCAACCAGCCCGGCGGCTACGGCTAACGCGAGAGCAGACTTTTTCATAAAATTAAACTCCTAGGTTTGTGTTGCAAGTACACAACAAAAGGATTTTGAAAATGCGTTGACGAAATTTATACGCATTTTGCAGCACAAATGCAACTGATTTTTTCAAAAAAAACACAAAATTTAATTTTTGTCTTAAAGAAACAACATGACGTTGTTTTTTGGCTATTTGACAAACGAAAAACCCACCTAAGGCAGGGCTAGGTGGGCTTGGGCGCTTGGCTGGGGGACTAGGATTCGAACCTAGGTTGACGGAGTCAGAGTCCGTAGTCCTGCCGCTAGACGATCCCCCAAGAAGTCTTTTAGAAAGATCAGCGCTTGGAATACTGGGTGGCGCGGCGCGCCTTGCGCAAACCCACTTTTTTACGCTCCACCTCGCGAGCGTCGCGGGTCACGAAGCCCGCCTTGCGCAAGGGGGCGCGCAAGCTGTCGTCGTATTCGATCAAGGCTCGGGTCAATCCGTGTCGGATCGCGCCCGCCTGACCGGTGATGCCGCCGCCCTTGACGGTTACGTAAACGTCGAACCGCTGGTTGAGATCGACCGCTTCCAGCGCCTGATGGACCACCATCCGGGAGGTTTCGCGTCCGAAATAGACATCCAGCGGACGCTGGTTGACCACGATGGTTCCGGTTCCAGGCCGCAGAAAAACGCGCGCGGTCGCCGTCTTGCGTCGGCCCGTGCCGTAGTGCTGGTTTTCGCTCATGCTCTGTCCCGTTTCCTAGCCTGCCGTTGACTGATTCAGCGCCAGCGGCCGCGGCTGCTGGGCAGTGTGTTGATGCTCCGGCCCCGCGTACACTTTCAGCTTGCGGAACATGGCCCGCCCGAGCGGATTCTTGGGCAACATCCCCTTGACCGCGATTTGAATGACGCGCTCCGGGTGAGTCTGCAAGAGTTTTTCCAGCGAGATGGATTTGATATTGCCGACATAACCGGTGGTTCGATAATAAACCTTGTCGCTTTCCTTGCGCCCGGTGGTCCGTATTTTCTCGGCGTTGACCACGATAATGTAATCGCCGGTATCAACGTGGGGCGTATATTCGGGTTTGTGCTTGCCTCGCAGGCGACGGGCGACTTCCGTCGACAGCCGGCCCAGAACCTGATCCGAGGCGTCGATCACGTACCAATCGCGCTTGACCTCAGCCGGTTTGGCGCTGAAAGTTTTCATTTAACAGGCTCCAAAAAATCCGTGTCCGCGTAGGGAGTCGGGCATTCTACTCAAGCGCCGCGCGGCTTACAAGCCTCTAAGGCTGGTGCGCGAGCTTTTACCCAGGCCGACAAGCCGCTAGCGCCGCTGCTAGATTCGCAAGCGCTCCACCGCTTGTCCTTTCACCAGATGTTCTTCGATGATTTCGTCCAGGTCGGCGCGATCGACATAGGTGTACCATGTCGCTTCGGGATAGACGACGATGACCGGACCCTCGGCGCAGCGGTCCATGCAGCCGGCGTTGTTGATCCGCACTTTATGCGGGATGGCCGGTCCCAGTTCCTTGACGCGCTGCTTGACGTAGTCGCGCGCGTCCTGAGCGCCGTATTGCTGGCAGCACTGCGAGCCGTCGGCGCGCAGGTTGGTGCAAAAGAAAACATGATAGCGGTAATGGGACACTTGATGCTTCTCCAACATTTGAGCTTACGCGCATGACCACTCGTTACTATACCCCCGCCGACCTTGTGCTCGGTAATTTGGATCAAGCCGTCCGCACCTTGTTCGGACGTCCGACGACCACCGGCCGCGCGCGCCCCGACGCCGGCGACGCTCCAGAGGCTGAGCTGTCGTCGGACGAGCGAGTGCTGGCCGCTCGGTTGATGCGGGTCAACCATACTGGCGAGGTGTGCGCCCAAGCGCTGTATCAAGGCCAGGCGTTGACCGCGCGGCTCGATCAGGTGCGGGACCGCATGGAACAAGCCGCCGGGGAGGAAAACGATCATCTCGCCTGGTGCGAAGCGCGGTTGAAAGAGTTGGACAGCCGGCCGAGCGCGCTCAATCCGCTGTTCTACGCCGGTTCGTTCGCCATCGGCGCGCTGGCCGGAAAAGCCGGCGACCGCTGGAGTTTGGGCTTCGTGGCCGAAACCGAATATCAGGTCATCCAACATCTGGATTCGCATCTGCGACGGCTGCCGGAGCAGGATCGCGCCAGCCGGGCGATCTTGGAGCAAATGAAGGAAGACGAGGCCCGCCACGCCACCCACGCGGTGGTCGCGGGCGGGGTCCGGCTGCCGCTGCCGATCCGCTTGCTGATGAAAGGCGTTTCGAAAATCATGACGAAAACGACCTATTGGGTCTGACGCCGCGTCAGGGCCTGGGGCGAGGCCGGCCGTCTGAATCGGCTAAATCCGCAGCCCTTTGTGCAGGTTGCCGCCGTAAAAAATTTCGGCCATTTCCCGCCGCACCCGCCGCTCGATCTCCAGTTGCTCGCGCGGCGGCACATCCTGCTTGTCCACGCTAAACAGGTAATTGTTCAGTTCGAAATCCTTCAGGATCATCTTGGTGTGAAAGATGTGTTCCTGATAAACATTGACGTCGATCATCTGGTAACGCGCGCGGCTATCCTTGGACAGATAATTTTGGATTGAATTGATCTGGTGGTCGATGAAGTGCTTTTTGCCGCTGATGTCGCGAGTGAAGCCCCGCACCCGATAGTCGATGACCACGATGTCGGATTCGAAGCTGTGAATCAAATAGTTCAGCGCCTTGAGCGGCGAAATTCGGCCGCAGGTCGACACGTCGATATCGGCCCGAAAGGTGCTGATGCCGTTGTCGGGATGGCTTTCCGGATAGGTGTGGACCGTGACGTGGCTCTTGTCCAAATGACAGACCACCGCCTCCGGCAAAGGGCCTGGCGCTTCTGAATTGGACAGATGATCGGACGCGACCGGCTCCTCGGAAATCAGCATGGTGACGCTGGCCCCGTTCGGTTCGTAATCCTGTCGGGCGACGTTGAGGATGTTGGCCCCGATGATGGCGGAGACGTTGCCGAGAATCTGGGTGAGCCGTTCGGCGTTGTAGGCTTCGTCGATATACGCCAGATAACGTTCTTGCTGCGCGGGGGTCGCGGTGTAGCAAATATCGTAAATATTGAAGCTCAGGGTTTTGGTCAGGTTGTTGAACCCTTGCAACCGCAGTCTGGGCATGGGCCTCGGAGTCATGGCGTCACTCTCCCCACGGTCGAAACCGCCAAACCCGCCGGCTCGCGCGCCGGCGCATCATCCGGAAAGCGCGCGAGTATAACAGCAAAGCGCTAGCGAGCAGCCTTCAACCGTCGCGAATTTCGAAGCTGTGGCTGATTTGCGCGGTTTTACCCAACATGATCGACGCCGAACAGTATTTTTCGGCGGAAAGCGCGATGGCGCGTTCGACGTGCTTGGCGCTCAACTTGTTGCCGGTCAGGATGAAATGGACGCGGATGGCGGTAAACACCTTCGGGTCGCTGTCGGCGCGTTCCGACTCGATCTGAAGCTCGCAGCCGCGCAAGTCCTGCCGGGCCTTGCGCAAGATGTTGACCACATCGACAGCCGTGCAACCGCCCATGCCCATCAATAGCAGCTCCATCGGGCGCGGGCCGAGATTGCGGCCGCCCAACTCCGGCGGGCCGTCCAGCACCAGGGCGTGACCGCTGGCGGATTGGGCGACATAGCTCATGTCTTCCAACCAAGTGATGCGGGTTTTCATCGGGAGCCTCGCACGTTGCCCTCGACTGGGCCTTGGGTTCCGAACAGTTCCGCCAGCTTCGCGCCGGGGTCGGCCGCCCGCATGAAGGCTTCGCCGACCAAAAAAGCGTGCACGCCGTGCTGGCGCATCAAAGCGACATCGGCCGGCGTGTGTATTCCGCTTTCGGTGACCACGGTGCGGTCGGGCGGGATGCGCTCCAAAAGGTCGAGCGTCGTGTCCAACCGGGTTTCGAAGGTGCGCAGGTTGCGGTTGTTGATGCCGATCAGCGACGCATCGAGCGCCAGCGCCCGATCCAGTTCTGGCGCGTCGTGCACTTCCACTAACACATCCAGGCCCAACTCGGCGGCGAGCCGCGCCAGCGCCCGCAGCGCGGCGTCATCCAGCGCGGCGACGATCAGCAAGAGGCAATCGGCCCCGATGGCTCGCGTCTCAACCACCTGATAAGGATCGATAATAAAATCCTTGCGCAGCGCCGGCAATTCGCAAGCGGCCCGCGCTTCTTGCAGATACGCCTCGCTGCCTTGAAAAAAATCGCGGTCGGTCAGCACCGACAAAGCGCTCGCGCCGGCGGCGGCGTAGCCGCGCGCGATTTCCGCCGGATGAAACGGATCGCGAAGCAAGCCCTGGCTCGGTGAGGCGCGTTTGATTTCGGCGATGATCGCGGCTTCGCCGCGCGCCAAGGTCCGCGCCAGCCCTTGGCGAAACGGTCGCGGCGGCGGCGAATCGGCGATCTGGCGTTGCAAATCCCGCAAGCTGGTCCGCTGGCCGCGTTCGGCGATTTCCTCGGCCTTGCGCGCCAGAATGCGCTGGAGGATGTCCGGAGCGCCGCTCATGCCGCCAGCTTCTGGGTGCAGCGGACGAACTCGTCCAGTTTGGCCCGCGCCTTGCCGCTGGCCAGCGCCTCGCGCGCCCGTTCGATGCCTTCAGCGATGGAGCCGGCCAGGTCGGCGGCGTACAGCGCCGCGCCGGCGTTGAGCGCGACGATATCGCGCGCCGCGCCGGCCTCGTTGTCGAGCACCGCCAGCAACAGCGTTTTGGATTGCTCGGCGTTTTCGACCGTGAGGTTGCGACCGGACATCATCGCCAGTCCGAAGTCTTCCGGATGAATTTCGTATTCCAAGATCTCGCCGTTTTTCAACTCGCCGACCAGGGTCGCCGCCCCGAGGGAAATCTCGTCCATGCCGTCCTTGCCCCACACCACCAGCACGTGGCTCGCGCCCAGCCGTTGCATGACGCGCACCTGGATGCCGACCAGATCGGGATGAAACACCCCCATCAGCTGGTTGGGCGCGGCGGCCGGATTGGTGAGCGGCCCGAGGATGTTGAACAGGGTGCGCACCCCCATTTCACGGCGGACCGGCGCGACGTTTTTCATGGCGGAATGATGGTTGGGCGCGAACATGAAGCCGATGCCGGTTTCACTGATGCAGGCCGCCACCTGCTCGGCGTGCAGGTCGATGCGGACGCCGAGCGCTTCCAGCACATCCGCGCTGCCGGATTTGGAGGACACGCCGCGGTTGCCGTGCTTGGCCACCCGCGCGCCGGCGGCGGCGGCCACGAACATCGAGGCGGTGGAAATATTGAAGGAATGCGAGCCGTCGCCGCCGGTGCCGACGATGTCGACGAAATGGTCGTGCGGCGGCGGGACATGCACCTTGGTGGACAATTCGCGCATCACCGTGGCGGCGGCGCTGATTTCGCCGATGGTTTCCTTCTTAACCCGCAAGCCGGTGAGGATGGCGGCGGTCATCACCGGCGAAATCTCGCCGGCCATGATCTGACGCATCAGCGACAGCATCTCGTCATGGAAGATTTCTCGATGCTCGATGGTGCGCTGCAAGGCTTCCTGGGGGGTGATGGACATGAAAATCTCCGCGACGGGCTCAAGGCCGCTGCTTGAGGAAATTGTCGAGCAAGGCGTGACCGTGCTCGGTCAGGATGGATTCCGGATGAAATTGCACGCCCTCGACCGGCAAGGTTTTGTGGCGCACGCCCATGATTTCATCGATCGCGCCGTCCGCCGTTTGGGTCCAGGCGGTGATGTCCAAGCAGTCCGGGGCGGTCGTTTTTTCGATGACCAAGGAATGATAGCGCACCACGGTGAAGGGGTTGGGCAGATCGGCGAACGCGCCTCGGCCGGTGTGATGGACGGTGGAGGTTTTACCGTGCATCACCTGGCCGGCGCGGACGATGCGCCCGCCAAAGGCTTGACCGATGCTCTGATGGCCCAAACAGACGCCGAGGATCGGGATTTTGCCGGCAAAGGCGTCGATAGCCGCCAGCGACACGCCGGCCTCGTTCGGGGTGCAGGGGCCTGGCGAGATTACGATGCGGTCGGGGCGCAGTTCGGCGATTTGATCCGGAGTGATTTGATCGTTGCGGTAGACGCTGACCGCTTCGCCCAATTCGCTCAGATACTGCACCAAGTTGTAAGTGAAGGAATCATAATTGTCGATCATCAGCAACATGGCGCATAGATCCTGTTGGTCATTTCAACCGAAGCTGTGGCAAACCGTTGCGATCCTGGGGTGTGATCGCCACTCCCCAAGCTCGCCCGCGGAAAACGCGCATTCTCACCGAAATCGGGCGCGAGCGAAAAGGGTTTAGCCTTGATCGTCCCACGCTGGCGGCTGGCGTTGAATGTCCGGATCGGGTCGGACGCCCTGACCGTGCGTTCCGAGTTGATTGCTAAGAGTGTTCATGACGCTGCTGGCGATCAATGGGAAGCGGGACTTTAGATTGTAATGCCGTACTGGCCAACCCCTTGGCCGTACCCTGTATTGCGGATATTGATGATGTGATAGCTCCCCGTGCCTTCGCAAAGCAGAGCATCACCACGAGATCCGGAGCGAGGCCCGCCAAGCAGTCTGATTCATGCCCGTTTCTGACACTTGGGAGTGATTTATAGTTTGAGTTCCATAAAACGAACGTCTTTTAGGGGGTTGAAGTAATACGGTTCAGTATCTGTAAAGCCTAATTTTTTGTAGAGCGCTTGCGCGCCGACCATGGAGTTAACTGTGTCTAAGCGGATGGTTTTATAGCCTATTTTTTGCGCTCTGCGCACGGTTTCCTCGGCCAGTGCTTTGCCGATGCCCAACCCGCGAAACTGTGGGCGGACGTAAAGTCGTTTCATCTCGCCTATTTCACTCTCAAGACGGCGCAAGGCTACACATCCGGTGGCGGTGCCGCCCTGAACGGCTAACAATAAGCAACCTGACGGCGGAGCGTAATCGCCGGGAAGCTTGGCAAGCTCGGCCGAGAAGTTTTGGAAGCATAAGTTAAAATCGAGCGAAGCGGCGTATTCTTCGAAAAGATTGCGGATATCCTCAATATGTGAAGGTGTCGTGGCATCCAGTAATAATTCCATAGTTTTAGGAGTTACGCAGTTGAGGGTGGGGAGTTAAAGTGAAGGCATGAACCCAGCCAAAGTACGAGACGAAGATTACATTCAATTTCTGATTGCGACACCAAAGGTATGCAGTGCTACGGAAGCGGCGCGGGTACAGCCTGACACGGTTTATCGGCTTGGCGTTGCGTGCTTTCCTGCGTCTGGAATGGCATTGCTACCAAACCGGCCTCTGTTGGTTTGAGGCCAAACTCGCTATCGTCCGTCCGGCTATCCATGCCTATTTGGCTAATCCACTTTACATCCTATCGTCAACTGCGTAACTCTTATGCAATTTTCAAAATTATTTCCTTAATTGCTGTAAAGGCAACTTTCAGAGCAATGTCTTAAGCCTCTTTGATCGTGCCATTTGCCCAAGCATGGGAAATCTCCAACAGCAATTTGGCCCATTGGAGTTCTTGTTGATTGCGAGGCGCAAAGATGAAGACCGCTGCGCGGGGACCGATACCGCGCACAGCAAAGGGGTGTCGGAGTACCCAACCCTTCTTGAGCGCTAGGCTGCGGTAAGGCTCTGGCAAGGTTGCATGCATGCTGCCAATCGGGGGATTGTGAATGTGGGCGAATTCCCGCTCTATGAGAAAGGCCTCTGAATTGGCCGACACAGATTCAGTCAAATGCAGTGCGCGGGAGCCATCGGGTGCGATCTGGGTTGGCTTTTCCACGACATTGGCCAACGAAAATGCGTAGGTGGCCAATTCAACGATCAACTGCCAGTCTTCAGGAAACTGTTCTAGTTGCTCTTGCGGATTTGCCGGTGTCATACGCGGTGCTGTTCCTTCCCGTTCGGGCAGGACATGCATCTTTGCGAAGTAGTCTTGGCTGGTCATTGCCGCCTCTCGTTGGTCTGAGTTGCTCTGTTACGTCTAACGCTCGCCATAACCGGCGTGCAGAAACATAGCGAAGCGCCATTTCCGCATGTCCGTGTTGATGGCGTTGTTGGGGAGAACCTTGATCTACGCCGGATATCTCTCGTATTCAGGAAGCTCATGGACATGGTTCATCCAGTTGAGCCGTTCAGCGACCTGCATCTGCAATGTCGGCGGCAATGCCTCGGGATCGTCAAGCGTTGACGTCTGAACGTCGACAAGTCTTGGGAGCACTACTGCATTACGGTAGAACAGACCGCTCCCGCAATCAGCGCAGAAACTGCGCATAGCTGTACCTGACGAGTTACTTGTCTTCGGCTGCCCTTTCGTAACAGTCAGCGCAGATTCAGGGAACATTGCCCAAGACACCATAGGGGCGCCCGCACTTCGTCGACAGTCGCCGCAATGGCACAAAGCAACAACCTTCGGTTCACCCGAGAGTTGATAGCAAATCGCACCGCACAAGCATCGCCCATAGTAATTCATAACGAAACCTCTTTAGTCCTATCCACTTCTATTGAACCACTTCACCTTGATTTGAGAATTGCTATCCATTGGTGAGTTCAATTCGGAAGTGGCGCATAACGTTTGAGTTCAGCCTCCGCCTGCAAGCGCCGCTTGCAGGCGGTCAGCTGGAATGATGGGATGGACTCCCCCTCTTTGTTGTCGCACTGTGTGCGTAGGTGAGACTCATTGGACGTGGGGATCAGCACCGCTCAACTCCGAAGGGGAATCCGAAATGAATGCTACTACCGTCGCTGTCGATCTTGCCAAGAACGTTTTCCAGCTGGCCGTGGCCGATAGTAGCGGCCACCGGCGGATCGGTGGGCCACTTCAAGGATGCGCGCCACTTCGCCAGCTGGTTCGGGCTGACGCCGCGCGAGTTCAGTTCCGGCAACAGCCGCGTGCTTGGCCGAATCTCGAAGCAGGGGGATCGCTACCTGCGCATGTTGCTGACCCACGGCGCCCGAGCCGTGCTGCGGGCGGCCAGTCTGGCCCGCCACGCCGGCAAGACGCTCGACGGCTTGCGTTCCTGGGGTTTGGCGGTGCAGGAGCGCGCCAATCACAACAAGGCGGCCTGCGCGCTGGCGAACAAGCTGGCGCGCATCTGCTATGCCACACTCCGGGATGGCGAGCCGTATGGCACGCCCAGCCGCCTGGCACACAAGATCAACCGTTCCGACTTCGCCATTGCCGTCTAGGTCTGCAAGGAGAAAAGCTTTGATGTGTTCCACGTCCTCGCGCTTGCTTTGCGAGTGATCGCCCATCATGGCTAAACGGGTCGCACCCTCACGCAACGATGCCGATAACCCTGCCGGCAACTTCATGTCTGCCGCTGGTAACGATTGGCACTGCGTGCGCAGATTCCATGTCGGCACGGACCATTCACAGTCCACCGGCGGATCAGCGGACGGCGGGCCTGAGTTCCAAGCGATGGCGGGTCGGCCCCGGCGTTAAGGGCGACGGCTCGCCGTTCGCCCATGCCTCGAAGCCCGCTTGATAAAAAGGCGACAGCGGATGGCCGCTTTGCCCGCCCGGCAGATGCAAGATGCCGCTTGTCTCCCGACCCGGCGACACCGCCAGCCGTTCGGACGCGCCGCTGCCCGAAGCCTGAATCCTCGGCATGTAGGCATCGCCGGGTAACGATAAAACCGGCCGATCCAACCACGCGCTCAACCAGGGCAACGCGCGGCCGAAAAGATGCTGGATGCGGGTCCGGTTGTAATCGCCCCACGTGTGCGCCGCCAGCGGCCGACCATCGGCGGTCAGGCGTTCCCGAACGGCGTCCGCCGCCGCCAGCAGCAACGCCGGCCAATCGGGATAGGCCGGGTCGAGCAAATGGCGCGGGCGCTGGGAAACCAGCTGCCACAGCGGACCCTCATACTGGCGCAGCGATAGATAGTCGAAACGGGGATCGGCTTGCCGGCAGGCGGCGAGCAACGGCCCGAACACCCGATCCCGCACGTCCCCGCGAAATTCACGCACCAGACGGTAGCCGGCCGAATCGACCGCCGCCCGTCCGCCCCAATGCTCGACCAGCCGTCGCATTTCATCCCGACGTGGGTCGGCGCGCGCCGCCGGCGCGAGCGTTTCCAGCAGCAATTGCCGCCAGCGTTCCAGGAACAAGGCGCGATCATCAAGCTGCAACGCCAAAAAATCGCGTTCGTCGAAGCGCTCGCGCTCCAATAACCGATCTCGAATTTGTCGGGCGCGGGCTCCGAGATCGTAATCGCCATCGCCGAGACTAACCAGCCAATCGCCATCCACCACTCGATTGTTGGCAGTCCACAACCGGCCGCTCGGCGGGTCGACGATGCGCGGATAGTCGGCCGGTTCCAGCCAACCCGACCAGCCGCGCCGGCCATCGGCCCAAACCGAGGGCAGACGGCCGTCGTGGCCGAAACGGCGCGGAATCGGGCCGGAAATCGTCCAAGCGATGCGGCCGTCAGCGCCAGCCAGCAAGACATTCTGCGCCGGCGCGCCAGCGCGATGGACGATGTCGAGAGCCGCGTCTAGCGTCTCGGCCCACTCCAGGTCAAGCAAGCCCAGATTGACCGCCCGAAGATCGTGCGCCACCCAGCGCAACGCGCGCGGCCGGCCTTGATCGTCTCGGTCGATCACCGGCCCCCAAACCGTTTCCAGAATCTCCAAAGCTTCAGCGGAACCACCCTTAACGGCCAGCGGCTCTCGAATCCGCTCGAACGGCTTTGGCCCGTCGGGCGTTTGGTAGGCCGCGCCGTCCGCCGTCGGCTGTAAAATCGCCAGATCGGCCCAATCGCCCTGACTGTTGGTATAGCCCCAGGCGATATGTCCGTTGCTGCCGGCGACGATGGCCGGCGCGCCGGGCAGCATCACGCCCTGGACCTGGCGCATTGCGCCTTGCTCGTCAGGGAACGCCAGCGCGGCGCGGTACCAGATGGTGGGGACGCGCAGCGCCAGATGCATGTCGTTGGCCAGCATTGCCCCGCCGTGCGCGGTCAATCGGCCGGCGACCGCCCAGTTGTTGCTGCCAGCGGTGGTTTCAGATGGGTCCGACGGTTCGGCCGTAGTCGGCCACAGCGCCAACAACGGCGCTGGAACCGCGTCCGGCGTCGCCAAAATTGTCGCGACCGGCTGTTGTTTTCGCAGATCGAAAACCTCGGGACCCGGCGGCGGGGGCGCGGGCAACGGGCCGCCCTGAAGCGGCGCGTCCCACTCGGTGCCAGGCGGGTCGAGAAACGCGGCAAGCGGGGGCGGCAAGCGCTCGTGCAGGATGCCTCGGGTGGATTCGCGCGACCATTGCCGCCCTTGTAAATCCAGATACATGGCGTACACCGCCAAGAAGGTATCTTCGGCTTGCCAGGGTTCGGGCGCGGTCCGCAGCAGCCAATATTCGAACGGTGAGGCGACGAGCGCCTCAACGCCGGCGTTGACGCCCGCCGCGTACGCCGCGATCAAGGCCCGGTCTTCAGGAGGCGCGGCGGCCAGCGCCTGCCCGGCGCGATTCCGGAACCGATGGGTGCGATGAGCGTGATCGAGGTCCAGCGCTGACGGCCCGAGCAGCGCCGCCAATTCGCCCGCCGCCGCCCGCCGCAACAGATCCATTTGAAAAAATCGGTCCTGGGCGTGAATAAAGCCGGTGGCGCGGGCCACATCCAACCGGGATCGACCCCGGATCGTTGGAACGCCCGAAGCATCGCGTTCGACCTCGACCGCCGCGCCGAGTCCGGCCAGCGTCGCGGTCCCGTCCAACTGCGGCAGGCTGCCGCGCAGCGCGGCGTACAGCCCCCCAGCGCAGCCCGCCAGCAGCAGCACCAAGCCGCCGCCGATGGCTACCAGCCAGCGCCGCCGGCGGAGGGAAAAGCGGAATGGATCAGCGAACAAAATGTCCTCGGGTGAGTTCTATCCAAGGGAACGTCAAGCCGCTTGCGGGCGGCCATGTTATAATTCCCGCGCTCGCGTGAGCCGCGTTCGCGCGGGTTTCCCAAACCTTCACAATAACTTCGAGGGAACCATTTATGAGCAATCACGCCCCTGACAACAGCCGCCGTCGCTTCATCAAACTGACCGCCATCGGCTTGGCCGCCGCGCCGTTCGCCAACGCGCTGTTGAGCGGGACCGCCGGGGCGGCGGATGCGATCACCGAAGCCGATCCGCAGGCGGCGGCGTTGGGTTACAAGGAAGATGCCGCCAAGGCTGAAAAGCGCACTGACGCCACGGCGAATTGCGCCAATTGTGGTCTGTATACCGGCAAGGCGGGCGATCCCAACGGACCTTGCGCGATTTTCCAGAACAAGCTGGTAACCGCCAACGGCTGGTGCACCGCTTGGGTCAAGAAGGCGTCCTGATCCGTTCGCGGGGACGGGTGGCGAAAATCAAGAAAACCACCGCCCGCTCCCGCTGGTTTATTTGCCCCGCTTGCGATCCAACCGCCAGACCAAATCCTCGATGATGGTGCGGTAGAGTTGGTCCTTCAGCAAGGCGTCTTCAACGCCGTAATCGATGCTGGGATTATCGTTGATTTCGATCACCACCACGCCTTTGGTCGTCTGCTTCAAATCGACCCCGTAAAAGCCGTTGCCGATCAGGCCGGCGGCCTTAAGCGCGGTCTTGACCACGATTTCCGGGGCGTCGGCCACTTGAAAGGTTTTGGAATCGCCCTCGCGCGCCTCGCGCTCGCGGCCGGGGTCGTGGTTGTAAATCTGCCAGTGTTCCTTGGACATGAAATACTGGCAGACGAACAGGGGCGTCCGGTTGAGGATCGCCACCCGCCAGTCGAATTCGGTATACAGAAATTCCTGCGCCAAGACCAAATCGGATGATTTGAACAAACGGCCGGCCACTTCCAGCAATTCCGGGCGGTCGTTGACCTTGAACACCCCGCGCGAGAACGAACCATCGGGAATTTTTAACACGATGGGGTAGGGGATCTCGTTGTCCACCCGTTCCAGATTGTCGCGCCGCACGATCACGGTCTTGGGGGTGCGGATGCGGTGGGTTCTTAACAGTTCATCCAGATACACCTTGTTGGTGCATTTGAGGATGGAATCGGGGTCGTCGATCACCACCATCCCCTCGCTTTCGGCCTTCTTGGAAAACTGGTAGGTGTAATGATCGATGCCGGTGGTTTCCCGGATGAATAAGGCGTCGAATTCCGCCAGCCGGCCGTAGTCTTTTTTCTCGATCAACTCGACGTTGACCCCGCATTCGCGGCCGATCTTGACAAATTGCTGCAAAGCCTTGGGGTTGGAGGGCGGCATCGCTTCCTTGGGGTTGTGCAGCATGGCCAGATCGTAGCGGTAGTTGCTGCGGGCGCGGGGTTGCCGCCAGCGCCGGCTGAGATAAGTCGTCAGCGCCCCCAAAAACATTTCTTCCTGTTCGGCGGACAAGGAATGCAGATGCAGCGCCTTCAAAGTCGCGATCCGCCATTGGCCTTGCAGCCGGAATTCCACCCGCAGCAGCGGGGCGCGAAAGACGCCAAATAATTGACGCGCCAATTCCTGTAATTCCTTGGCCGGACATTGGCCGAAATAGATATCCAGTTCGAAGGCGGTGGCGGTGAAGCCCGGCCGGGGCTTGCCCAAGACCTGCTGGACGTGGTCGTCCAGATCCTCGACATCCAGGCTGTAGATGGATTTGCGGCTGAGGTCGTTTAAGGTGCGCACGCTGGGAATGACCCGATGGCGGCGGGCTTCGGCCAGCAGCGAACAGTAATAGCCGACGCTCAGATAGCGGTAACTGCGGCAGAGGTTCAGCACCCGCAGGTTGCGGCCGGCGGACGAGTATTCGGGTTTGGCCAGATAGTCCTTGGCGGCGACAACGGGCAATTTGGGGAAGTGGGGCTTCCAGTCGGTGGGGTTTTCCACCAGGATGATGTGATCGGCCATCGAAGTAAAGCGGTGCTCCTGACGCTGCGATTATCCAATGATGACGGTGGAGGAGGCCGGCGGCTCGCCCCGGCGGTTGGAACGGTAAAGGACCAGCACGGCTTTCTGTCCGACTTTGCCGTAGCGGGCCATGCGTTGAAATTCTCGATGCGGGATCGGCATGTTGATGGAATCGGTGACGGTTTCGCCTTCCTCGACATCGACCAAGGGATCGTGAACGTAGATGTAGTGATCGTCGAAGCCGGTCACCACCACCCAATGCGGAAAGCGTTCGCCGTAAATTCGATACGAGCTGATCAGCACCAGCGGAACGCCGCCGGCTTCGCACTTTTGCCGCAGCTCTTCCACGCCGAGGCTTCCGCAGCGCAACAACACCGGCAACTGGCTGAGTTCCTCGATCCAGTCTTCCTGAACCAGCCGCATCACTTCCTTTTTCTCCGCGCTTCGAACCGAATCGATCAGAAAGACGTTGCTTTCGTTGACGTGGATTTCCAAATCGAAACCGCGTCGGTACGCCGATAGCGCCAATCCGTAAGGGCCGCAGCCGCCGTGGCCGGAGGTCATGAAAATGGTGGTGGCCTCGCGCCACAGCCGCAGTTCCAATTTGCGATTGAGTTCCATGGCGGGGTCCAGCGCCTTCATCGCCATCATCAGCGCCGCCGGCCCGCAAGTAAAATCCAGGGTCTGCTGGTAATACGGCACTTTGACCAAGTCGACCTGCAAATACGGGACCAACCGCTTTTCGAAACGCAGCGCGTCCATGTGATCTTCGTAATAATCCGGCGTTTCCTCGAACTGGCGGTATCCGTGGCGGCGGAATAGGGCCAGGGAAGCGGCGTTGTCGCGGCGGACTTCCAGGCGCATCGACACGCAATCCCGTTCCAGCGCGGCGGCTTCGGCCGCCTCTAGCAACCGGTCGCCGACCTGGCAGCGCCGGTGTTCGGGGTTCACGGCAATCGAATAGAGCCGGGCCATCGAGGTACCGCGCGAGAACAGCAGCAGCACATAGCCGCGAATCTGGCCTTCCTGTTCGTCCAATACGGTGATCGAATTGCCGTGGGTCAACAAATGGCGGAAGCTGCGGCGGGACAGGCGGTCCGTCGCAAAGCATTGCTGTTCGATAACCAGCAAGGCTGGAATATCGTCCAGAGTGGCGTGGCGCAGCATGGCGGTGTGAACCGGTAGGCTGTGGGTGCGAAGCGCGAACGGTAACGCTCAAACGGCTCGCGGGGGATGGTTGAAACGAAAGGGGACGAACCGAGTGCTTGAAGCCAGGCGGAAGTTGACGGCTGGCGCGAACGCTGGATCGAGAACGGCGCTTTCATTGACTGTACTGCTATTATCACGCAGTCCTTGCCGCCATCGCTAGTGAAAATCATCATGACCACCCCGCATCCCCGTTTGTTGGAGCGCATCCGCCAACTGATCGCCACGCCGTCGGTCAGCAGCGTGTCGCCTCGGTTCGATCAGGGCAACCGGGCGGTGATCGAGCTGCTGGCCGGCTGGCTGGAAGACGCCGGCTTTAACGCGCGCATCGAGCCGTTGCTGGAGCGGCCGGACAAAGCCAATTTGATCGCGACCTTGGGTGAGGGGCCAGGCGGTTTGGTGCTGTCAGGGCATAGCGATACCGTACCCTATGATGCCGGTCGCTGGCGTTACGATCCTTTCGAGGGCGTGATCGCGGACGAGCGGATTTACGGTCTTGGATCGGCGGATATGAAAGCCTTTCTGGCGCTGGCCATCGAAGCGGCGAGCGCGTTCGCCGCGCGGGATTTGCGGCGGCCGCTGGTGATTTTGGCGACGGCGGACGAGGAGAGCAGCATGAGCGGCGCGCGGGCGCTGGCGGCTGCGGGGCAGCCGCTGGGCCGGCACGCGGTGATCGGCGAGCCGACCGACTTGAAGCCGGTGCGGATGCACAAGGGCATTTTGATGGAAGCGATCCGGCTGGAAGGCCGTTCCGGTCATTCCAGCAATCCGGCGCTGGGGGTGAACGCGCTGGAGGGAATGCATCGGGTGATCGGCGAACTGCTGCGCTGGCGCGCGGAATTGCAGGCGCGCTATCGCAATCCGTTATTTGAAGTCGACGTTCCGACAATGAATTTGGGCCATATCCACGGCGGCGATAACCCAAACCGGATTTGCGCCGATTGCGAGTTGCACATCGACATCCGGCCGCTGCCGGGCATGACGCTGGCGGAGTTGCGCGGCGCGCTGCGCGAACGACTGGAGCGATTGTTGGCGGATGATGCGCTCAAGTTGAGCTTCAAACCGCTGTTTTCCGGCATCGAGGCATTGGAAACCCCGGCGGCGGCGGCCATCGTGCGGGCGGCCGAGGACTTGACCGGCGCGCCGGCCGGGGCGGTGGGGTTTGGCACCGAGGGGCCGTATCTCAACGCCTTGGGGATGGAGACGGTGATTCTGGGGCCTGGTAGCGTGGCTTGCGCGCATCAGCCGGACGAATTTTTGCCGCTGGCGACGCTGCAACCGACGTTGGCTTTATTGCGCGGTTTGATCGAGCGTTTTTGCGTGCGAGCTCCATGAACAATCTGTCACTCATATTAGGAGCGCTAGGTCCGATTTTCGCGATGATTCTGTTGGGGGCGGGGTTACGGTGGCTTAAATTTCCTGGCGATAGCTTTTGGCCAGCGGCGGAACGGTTTACTTATTTTTTGCTATTTCCGGCATTGTTAATGCGGCAGCTTGCGCTGGCAAGATTGACGGATTACGCCGTGAAGCCGGTGGCGCTGGTGATCATCGCCTTGCTGCTGTTGATGACGGCGGTGGTCTATGCGCTCCGACCGTGGCTTAAGGTGGACGGACCGGCGTTTACCTCGGTCTATCAAGGGGTGATCCGCTTCAATACCTACGTCGGGCTGGCGGTGGTGCTGGCGGTGTTTCACGCCGATGGCGGCACGGTGGCGGCGCTGGTGATGGCGATCATGATTCCCTTGATCAACGTGCTGTGCGTGCTGGTGCTGACCGCGCACGCGGGCGGCGGGGTCACCGTCGGCGGTGTTTTGAGAGGACTGATCACCAATCCGCTGATCGTGGCGTGTTTGGTCGGGATCGGCTTGAACATGACGGGCATCGGCTTGCCGCTCGGTTCGGCGGCGATGCTGGATATTTTGGCTCGGGCGGCCTTGCCGCTGGGACTCTTGGCGGTAGGTGCTGGCCTGCGCTTGGACGCGCTGGCGCGGCCGGGCTTGCTGGTTGGAACCAGCGCTTTGAAATTGTTGATCATGCCAGTACTAGCGGGAGCACTCTGTTGGCTGGTGAATCCCGGCCGGCTGGAAACGGCGGTCTTGGTGACTTTTGCAGCCCTGCCCAGCGCCTCGGCGGCTTACATTCTGGCGCGACAACTGGGCGGCGATGGAGCGCTGATCGCCGCGATTCTCACGGTGGAGACGGCGCTGGCGCTGGTGACCTTGCCGATGGTGTTGGTGTGGGTGGTGTGAGACCGAGCATTGAACCCATTGAAAAAACGGTGTTAAATTTGAGTGCGGTGACGGATGGAGGCAAGACCATAGGCGCTAGAGCGGAAACTGCAACACGATCCACGCGAATGACGCTGCCGTTGGAAACCGGCCACCGTCTCGGACGATGTGATTTGGAGTGAAGACATGGATATCAGCGAGTTGAAAGAGATCATCCGGCGGGAATTGCCCGGCTTGTTGCGGAGCGATCCGAACCTGCGCGAGTTTTTGTTGGAACTGACGCGGCAAGAGTATCCGAGCCGAGTCGAGACGGAGGATCGCTTTCACAAACTGCTCGGTGAGCTACGCCGCGACCGGGAGGAGCAAAACCGCAAGTGGGAGGAGCAAAACCGTAAATGGGAGGAGCAAAACCGCAAGTGGGACGAGTGGAGCCATAGATGGGATGAACAACAACTGCGGAATCGACAAGAATTCGACCGGGTGCATGAGGAAATCATGGCAGTAGCTCAAAAGCACGAACGGTCGGTAGGGGCTTTGGGCGCGCGATGGGGTTTGCAGTCCGAGAAAGCGTTCCGCGACGCGCTGGCGGGAATTTTGGAGAAGAGCTTTGAGGTTCAAGTGTTGAACGTCAACGAATACGATGATCAAGGCGAGGTCTTCGGTCGGCCGGATCAAGTAGAACTGGATATCATCGTCATGAATGGATTGCTGCTGATCTGTGAGTTGAAATCCTCCATCGACAAAGCGGGCATGTACGCTTTCGAGCGCAAGGCGCGATTTTACGAGCGGCGGCACGACAAGAAAGCCAACCGGTTGCTAGTGATCTCGCCGATGGTGGACGCGCGGGCGCGCGAGGTGGCTAAAAAGTTGGGGATTGAGGTGTATGGCGATTCGATTGACGTACAATCGCTGTGAAAGCTTGAATTTACCGGCAAAGATCGATGAGAGCGCTAGCGTGCGCCAGTATAATCACTAATCCAGGGATTGATACTGATGTAACCTACCGGCATTCCGTCGTTTGAGGAGAGCACCATGACGATGTCCTTGTTTTTTCCTCGCAGGGGTAGGTAGAAGTAATCTTCAAGCCGCCCGCCTTGATGCTTGAGGAAGGCATCAATGGCCTGTTTGGCCTGCGCGTCGAGCGCAGCGATTTTTGCCAAATCCACGCTGCGAGCGCGCAGGTGTTCTAGCTCGGGTCGATAAGGCTCATAAAATTCCGCTCTAAATTCCAAATCTTTTTGGCCTTCCATCAGGACGCCGAACATGATGTCCCTTCGTAATTTTGGGTCGTCCGGCGGGCGGGCTTGCGCTAGTAAAGGTCCGATGCCAGCAATCCGTTGCAACTCCGGAAATTTCAATTTCTCGAAATCCACTTCTTTGGCTGCAACTGAGCTAAAACGGTCTACGCCAAACACGGTGAAAGCAGGACGTTGTTGATAGATGATCGTCGCGCCATAAAGCAGCGCGACCAGTTGCGCCAGCACGATCATGCTCATGTCAAACTTGAGGCTGGGCTTGTCGGGCTTGAATACGATCAGAGTAAGTAATGGACCGAGCACGACATCAACCCCGGCCAGAATGCGCAGCACGTTCCAGCCGCCATTGATTTCAAAATAGGGCGACGGATACCAGACAAAAAACATGATTCCCAGAAAGATCAGAAAAATCGTGGCGCTGACGATCAGGTGAATGGCAAAGGCTCGCGGTCGGGGCATGGCGTTTTCTTAGGCCGTGTGAGTTTATCGGCCAGAAGTTGTTGCGGAACGAGTAAACGGTAAAGCAAAACCCCCGTTTCCGGGGGTTGCTTTTAAATCAACTGAAGATTAACGACATTCAGATGGGGCATACTTCGACAGCAAGGTGCCAGCGGCGCCAAGGGCAAACACACTACCCGCTGCCCGGCAACGCCACGACAAGGCATCAGTCGGCGGGGTGAACGCAGCAGTGCCGACAGGCAGAATTACTGGAGCCGCCGTGCCACCAGTATAGGGTACTAAGATCACCGTACCGGCGCCCGCCGCCGCAGTTGTAGTAACAGTAATATCGCCAGTTGCCGCAGCTACCGCTACAGATGAAACATTCGTTGTTGCCGTAGGAGCAGTCCAACCAGTGGCATAACCTGTTGCAGCGCTAGTCGGATTACCGCTCGCGAGGATATCGCCAACATTTACTTTTGCCGCGCTCGCAAGAACTAAACCTTCTGTCACACGAGCACGGACGGTGTAATCTTGATAAGCCGGAATCGCGATGGCAGCCAAAATACCGATGATCGCCACGACGATCATGAGTTCGATCAGGGTGAAGCCTTTCTGCAACTTCTTCATGGGTAACTCCTTAATTGAGTTTGAAAAATTGAGTTTTGGAATCTTCGGGGATCACCGTTCGACCCCTTCGCGGAGAGTTATTGCAGAGGT
>ERZ761602.521-NODE-521-length-82717-cov-8.399168_pt1 | contig 82717 bp, 59 predicted proteins | sample MGYA00512165_ERZ761602 | MGnify/ENA primary metagenome ERZ761602 (study PRJEB28899, sample SAMN02445085) | bioreactor sludge metagenome | biome: EBPR sludge; isolation source: Thorneside wastewater treatment plant | place: Australia: Brisbane, Thorneside Wastewater...
GGAGAAGGAGGGCGCCTACGGCAACGCCGAGCGGCGCACGCAGTTCTGGCACCAACTGGTGGAGGCGCCCGGTCAGGCGAAGTCGGATCTGTGGCAGTTGATGGAATTCTCCAAGCGCTTCACCACCGACGAGTGCTGGCCGGCGGAGATCCTGGCGGCGAACCCGCAGTTCAAGGGCAAGACCCTGTTCGACGTGCTGTACCGCAACGGCAACGTGGACAGGTTCCCGGTGTCCGATATCGAGCCCGGCTACGCCAACGACGAATCACACGCCTTCGGCTTCTACGTGCACAAGGGGCTGTTCGAGGAATACGCCGTCTTCGGCCGCGGCCACGGCCACGACCTGGCGCCGTTCGACACCTACCACCAGGCGCGCGGCCTGCGCTGGCCGGTGGTGGACGGCAAGGAGACGCGCTGGCGTTACCGCGAGGGCGCGGACCCCTACGTGAAGGCGGGCAAAGGCTTCGAGTTCTACGGCAACAAGGACGGCAGGGCGGTGATCTGGGCGCTGCCCTACGAGCCGCCGGCCGAATCGCCGGACGCCGAGTTCGACCTGTGGCTGGTGACCGGGCGCGTGCTGGAGCACTGGCATTCCGGCTCCATGACCATGCGCGTGCCGGAGCTTTACAAGGCGTTCCCGGCGGCGGTGGTGTTCATGAACCCGGACGATGCGAGGGAGCGCGGGCTCAAGCGTGGCGACGAGATCGTGGTGGCGTCGCGGCGCGGCGAGATGCGCTCGCGCGTGGAGACGCGCGGACGCAACCGGATGCCGCGCGGGGTGGTGTTCGTGCCCTGGTTCGACGCCGGCCAGTTGATCAACAAGGTCACGCTGGACGCGACCGACCCGATTTCCAAGCAGACCGACTACAAGAAGTGCGCCGTGAAGGTCGTGGCGGCCTAGGAGGCATCGCATGCGCAACAAGCCCTTGATCGTCGCGGTCGCACTGGTGGCGGTGCTGTCGGTGCTGGTGTTCTCGGCCGGCTGGATGTTCGGCAAGGTGCGCGCCCGCGCCGACAACGCGCAGGCGGCCGCGGCCGCGCCGGCGCCGGTGGACGCGCGCGCGGTGTTCGTTCCCGGCGACGGCCAGATCGACGCGGTCCGCCGCGGCGTGCCGGTGGACCAGGAAGGCCATCCGCCGCCGATGGCGCGGGTGGAGAACACCGACATCAAGCGTACTCGCGCCTACCCGATGCAGCCGCCGACCATCCCGCACACCATCGACGGCTACCAGGTGGACAAGAACAGCAACCGCTGCATGCTGTGCCACGCGCGCGCCAACGCGGCGACGTTCCAGGCGCCGCCGGTCAGCGTGACCCACTACATGGACCGCGACGACCAGTTCCTGGCCGCCGTCTCGCCGCGCCGCTACTTCTGCAACCAGTGCCACGTGGTGCAGACCGACGCGCCGACGCTGGTGGCCAACGGCTTCCGCGACATCGACAGCGTGCTGTCGGCGCCGCCACCCGGAGGGCAATGAGCATGTGGCGGCGCGCCCGCGCTTGGGGCATGGGGCTGTGGCGCACCCTGCGCCTGCCTAGCCGGCACTACAGCCTGGGCTTCCTGACGGTGGCCGGCTTCATCGCCGGCATCGTGTTCTGGGGCGGCTTCAACACCGCGCTGGAGGCGACCAACACCGAGGCGTTCTGCACCAGTTGCCACGAGATGCGCGACAACGTGTTCGAGGAGCTGAAGACCACCATCCACTACACCAACCGCTCCGGCGTGCGCGCCACCTGTCCGGACTGCCATGTCCCGCACAACTGGACCGACAAGATCGCGCGCAAGATGCAGGCGTCCAAGGAGGTCTGGGGCAAGATCTTCGGCACCATCAACACCCGCGAGAAGTTCCTCGATGAGCGCCTGATCCTGGCCACCCACGAATGGAGCCGGCTGAAGGCGAACGATTCGCTGGAGTGCCGCAATTGCCACAACTACGATTCGATGGACCTGACCCGGCAGGGCGGCCGCGCGGCGCAGGTCCACAAGCTGTGGCTGGGCACTGGCAGGAAGACCTGCATCGACTGCCACAAGGGCATCGCCCACCGCCTGCCGGAGATGACCGGCGTGCCGCAGGGCTGACGCGCGCGGGCCAGCCGGCGCCGGTCGCTCACGCGCAGCGGCCGCGCCGCACCCGCGGCTATCCGTGCCTGCCGATGGACCAGCGGAAGCGCGCGCTCAGTGCGCCAGCCACGCGGCCGGCACCGGCATCGGCGCGCCGCCGTCGACGCTGACCTGCAGCTCCAGCACGCGGTCGCCGCCGCCCTGGAAGTAGCGCAGCTCGAAGGCGTGCGCGCCGCGCGCCAGCCCGGCGCTGCCGTAGGTGACGCCCGGCGACTGCGGGCCGTCGCGGTCGATCAGCACGGCGTCGTCGATCAGCAGGCGCGCGCCGTCGTCGGAGGCCAGCGAGAACCGGTACACCGCGTCGGCGGGAACCCGCAGCACGCCGCGGTAGCGCAGGCCGAAGCGCTCCTGCGGCGCGAAGTCCGGGATGGCGATGGCGTCGGCGGCCTCGCTGCGCTGCGGGCGCGCAGCCAGCAGGTCGTCGGTGCGGTTCACCGGCATCTCGAAGTAGTCGCGCCGCAGGCCGGGTCGGCGTGCGCCCTCGTGCCCCGGCTGCGCCTGCCGCAGCGAGGTCAGGCCGTAGGTGGCGCGCATCACCGGGCCGAGCCGGCCGTCGGCGGTCAGCAGGCGGGCCGACACGGTGGTCGGCGCCGCACCCAGCGCCAGCGCCAGCGGGCCGGCGTAGCGGGGCGAGGCCGCGTCCGGTGCGCGGCCGTCGGTGGTGTAGACGATCTGCGCCTCGCGCAGCGGCGAGCGCAGCGCCACCGTGGCCTGCGGCGACAGCGACAGCACGTCGCCGTCCAGCCCCAGCACTTCCGGTACGCGGTAGTTGACGTTGAGCCGGCCCAGCGCGCCCAGTTGCGGCGCCAGACGGTCGGCGAAATCCTCCCAGTCGCGGCGCGCGGCCGGCGTCCACAGCACTTCGCTCATCGCCAGCGCACGCGGCCACAGCATGTATTCGGCGGCCTGCGGTGTGCGGATGTGCTCGGTCCACAGGTTGGCCTGGCCGCCCAGCACGTGCGCGGCCTGTTCGGGCGTGAGCTGCGGCGGCACCGGCTCGAACGCGTAGACTTGCTTCAGCGGCAGGTACTGAGGGCAGTACGGTTCGTCCACCGCGCGCGACTGGCAGTAGTCGAAGTACGAATACGACACCGGCGTCATCACCACGTCGTGCCCGAGGCGGGCGGCCTTGGCGCCTTCGCCCACGCTGCGCCAGGCCATGATGGTGGTGCTCTGCGCCGGGTCGCCGGCCAGCATCTCGTCCCAGGCCAGCATGCGCCGGCCGTGCTGTTGCAGGTAGCGCTCCACCCGGCGCATGAACCAGCCCTGCAGCGCGTGCTCGTCCTTCAGCCCTTCACGGCGGATGATCTCCTGCGCCAGCACGCTCTCCTTCCAGCGCACGGTGGGCGCTTCGTCGCCGCCGACGTGGACGTACCGGGAGGGGAACACCGCCAGCACTTCGTCCAGCACGTCCTCGATGAAGGCGAAGGTCTTCTCGCTCGGGCAGACCACGTTGTCGTCCACGCCCCAGTCCACCCGCACCTCGAACGGCCCGGGCGTGCAGGCCAGCTCGGGATAGGCGGCCAGCGCGGCGACCGTGTGGCCGGGCATCTCGATCTCCGGCACCACGGTGATGTGCAGCTTCCGTGCGTACTCGACGATCTCGCGCGCCTGCGCCTGGGTGTAGAAGCCGCCGTAGCGCGTGCCGTCGTAGTCGATCCTGCCGTCGCGGCGGTACAGCGCGGTCTGCGCGCGCCAGCCGCCGACCTCGGTCAGGCGCGGATAGCGCTTGATTTCTAGCCGCCAGCCCTGGTCGTCGGTGAGGTGCCAGTGCAGCACGTTGAACTTGTAGCGCGCCATCAGGTCGAGCTGGCGCTTGATGTAGTCCATCGGGAACAGGTGGCGGCCCACGTCCAGGTGCAGCCCGCGCCAGGTAAAGCGCGGCGCGTCGGCGATGTCGACGTAGGCGATGCCGCCGCCGGCGTCGGCCGCCAGCAACTGGCGCAGCGTCTGCAATCCGTAGAACAGTCCTTCGCCGGTCGCCGCCTGCACGCGGATGCCCTGTGCGTCCACCCGCAGCGCGTAGCCCTCGCGGTGCGCCTCCGCGTCCGGCACCAGCGCCAGGGTCAGGTCGGCCTTCCCGCCGGCCGGCGCCAGCGGGCGCTGCCAGGCCGCGTGCAGGATGTCGCCGGCCAGCGCGCGCAGGTCGCCGAGGCCGGCGGTATCGCCTTCCACCGCCACGCGCAGCGTCTTGCCCGGCCGGTACAGGCCGGGCTGCGCCTCGATGTGCGCCGGCAGCGGCACCACCGACGGCGTGGCCGCGTCCGGTGCGGCGGCGAAGGACAGGCACGGCATGCCCAGGGCGAGGACGAGCAGCAGGGCGCGGGAGGAGGATAGGGGCATGGCGTTCTCCTGGGCGGACAGGTCGGGCGGCAGGCGCGTGGAAAGGGATGGGAAGGGCTCGCCCTGCATTGACAGGGGCGAGCACGGTCCGGAAAAATGAAAATTATCGAAGCCATCCAAAGGCTATCGAAGTGAAACGCCCGGCACAACGGAAAATCCCGTCCCTCGTCACGGAAATGCACAGCGACCCGGCGGCCCCGTCGCCACCGGCGCAGGAGCCGCCCGCGCGCCACCGTTTCGGCCAGGGCCGCCGGCGCCTGATCGCCGACTACGTGAAGGCGCAGGGCAGCGCGACGGTGGAGGAACTGGCGGCCTGCTTCGGCGTGTCCACGGTCACCGTGCGCGCGGACCTCAACGCGCTGGCGGCGGGCGGCTGGCTGGAGCGCACCCACGGCGGTGCGCTGATGGCGCAGGACGCCGACGCGCCGAGCGTGCCGCCGTTCGCCCAGCGCGTCGGGCACCGGCATGCGGAAAAGGTGCGGATCGCGGCCCTGGCCGCGCGCATGATCGGCGACGGCGACACCGTGCTGCTGGATTCGGGCACCACCACCGTGGAACTGGCGCGGCAGATCCGCCACCTGCCGCTGCGCGCGCTGACCGTGGTCTCCAACGCCATCGACGTGGCGGCGGAACTGGCCGACGTGGCGCACGTGCGCGTGGTGATGCCCGGCGGCGTATTGCAGGCGCTGTCGCGCTCGCTGGTGGGGCCGGGCGCCGAGGCGGCGCTGGCGCGGATCCGCGCGGACCTGTGCTTCCTGGGCGCGGACGGCTTCGACACCGTGGCCGGCATCACCACGTCCGACCCGCTGGAGGCGCGCCTCAACCAGTGCATGCTGGGCGCGGCGGAGCGGCGCATCGCGCTGGTCGACGCCAGCAAGCTGGGGCGCCGCAACCTGGCGCGCATCGCGCCGCTGTCGGCGCTGTCGTGCCTGGTGACCGACACCGGCGCGCCGGCCCCCATCGTGACCGCCTGCCGCGAGGCCGGCCTGGACGTGCAACTGGCATGAAGGCCGCGGATGCCGCGCGGCGTCCACTTCCGCGGCACCCGTGAAAAACCGGAAGGAGCAGGCGATGAACACCGTGGCGAAGACGATCCTGCGCGGCCTGACCGCACTGCTGCTGGGGCTGGCGGCGCAGGCACCTGCACAGACGCAGGCGGACGCACCGCCGCGCGGGCCCAACGTGGTAGTGGTCACGCTGGACGGCGTGCGCGTGCAGGAGATGTTCGGCGGCCTGGACGAGGAGATCGTGCGCAGCGCCGCCCCCGAGGGCGATGGCGAGGTCGCGCGCGCGTTCGCGCCCTATCGCGGCGCCACCGCCGCCGAGCGGCGCGAACGGCTGATGCCGTTCTTCTGGGGCACGCTGATGCGCGAGCACGGCTGGATCGCCGGCAACGCGGCGCTGGGCAGCCGCGTGCGCCTGGGCAACCGCCAGCGCTTCTCCTACCCGGGCTATGCGGAACTGCTGACCGGCGTGCCGCGTGATGGCACCGTCACCAGCAACGCGCTGGTCCAGAATCCGCACCCCACCGTGCTGGAATTCGTGCGCGAACGGCTGCGTCTGCCGCGTGCCGACGTGGCCGTGTTCGGTTCCTGGGACCGCTTCGCGGTGATCCCGGAGCACGTGCCCGGCAGCCTGACGGTCAACGCCGGCTTCATGCCGTTCGAGGACGCGGACCCCGGCATCGCCCGCCTCGATGCGGTGCAGGCGCAGGCGCGCACCTGGCGCAGCGAGCGCTTCGACGCCTTCACCGCCGCGTTCGCGCTGCGCTACCTGGAGCGCGAGCGGCCGCGCCTGCTGTACGTGGGCCTGGGCGACACCGACGAATGGGCGCACGCCGGCCGCTACCTCGACACTCTGGAGGGGTTGGCGCTGGCCGACCGCTTCCTGCGCACGCTGTGGGAATGGCTGCAGGCGCAGCCGAACTACCGCGGCAACACGCTGCTGATCGTCGCCACCGACCACGGCCGCGGGCGCACGCCGCGCGACTGGCAGCACCACGGCCCGGACGTGGAGGGCGCGCAGGACGTGTGGCTGGCGATGGCGGGCAGCGGCCAGGCGCTGCGCGGCGAACTGCGCGATGCGCCGGAGCTGCGGCAGGGGCAGGTCGCGGCCAGTATCGCCGCCGCGTTCGGCCTGGACTTCCGCGAGCGCGAGCCGCAGGCCGGCGAACCGGTGCAGGCGACCCTGCGCCGGCCCTGAGCCGGCGGCGCGCTGGCCTATAATCCGCGCACATCCCTTCGATGACGCTGTCGCGGATGCGGAGCCCACGCGTGCCAGTCAAGAGCATCCAGAACCGCCGTCTCTACCAGCAGATCGCCGACCAGTTGCGCGGCATGATCAACCGCGGCGAGTACCCGCCGGGCAGCTACCTGCCGCCGGAGCGCGAACTCTCGCAGCAGTTCGGCGTCAGCCGCACCTCGCTGCGCGAAGCGCTGATCGCGCTGGAGGTGCTGGGCCTGGTGCGCGTGCGCGTCGGCGACGGGGTGAGCGTGGTGGGGCCGGAGCCCACCGGCGCCTCGGCGCCCGTCCCGGCGCTGGACAAGGCGCGCCATCTCAACCCGTGGACGCTGGACCCGGAACTGGGCGTGGTGGCCGATTTCGGCGCGGAGATCCCACCTTTCTCGCTGCTCAGCGCGCGCCGGCTGGTGGAGCCGGAAGCGGCCGCGCTGGCCGCGGAGAACGCCAGCGAGGAGGAGATCGCCGGCATCCGCGACGCGCTGCAACGGAACATCGCCGACAACCTGCACGGCTCCACCACCCACCCCGGCGACCGCCTGCTGCACGTGCGCATCGCCGACGCCAGCGGCAACCCGGCCTACGCGCTGCTGATCCGCCACCTGCTGGGGCACCAGTACGGCGCCATGTTCCAGCGCCTGCAACAGCTCTACACCCCGCGCGACATGCCGCACCGTTCCGAGGACGAACACCGCGCCATCGTCGACGCGATCTGCGCGCGCGACCCCGCCGCCGCGCGCAAGGCCATGCGCACCCACCTGGATTCGGTGATCCGGATCTTCTCGCGGGGCAAGACCTGATGGGCCGCCCGGTCGCCGACCTGCGCGAGGCCGCCCGCCGGCGGCTGCCGCGGCTGCTGTTCGACTACATCGACGGCGGCGCCTACGACGAGGTCACCATCCGCCGCAACCGCGAGGACCTCGCCCACCTGGCGCTGCGCCAGCGGGTGATGACCGACATCTCCGCGCTGTCGATGGGCACCGAGTTGTTCGGGCAGGCGCTGTCGATGCCGCTGGCGCTGGCGCCGGTCGGCTTCTCCGGCATGTACGCGCGTCGCGGCGAAGTGCAGGCCGCGCGCGCCGCGCACGCGGCCGGCGTGCCGTTCTGCCTGTCCACGCTGAGCATCTGCGGGCTGGAGGAAGTGGTGCGCGACAGCGGCGCGCCGGTCTGGTTCCAGTTCTACATGCTGCGCGACCGCGGCTTCTGCGCCTCGCTGCTGCAACGCGCGCAGGCGGCCGGCTGCCCGGTGCTGCTGATGACCGTGGACCTGCCGATCGCCGGTGCGCGCTACCGCGACCTGCGCTCGGGCATGTCCGGACCGTCGGGCTGGCGCGGGCAGTGGATGCGACTGTGGCAGGGCGCCACCCATCCGCGCTGGCTGTGGGACGTGTGGGCGCGTGGGCGGCCGCACGGCTTCGGCAACCTGCCGGCGGAAGTCGCGGCCGGTGGCGTCGGCGGCTTCGCCTCGTGGATCAAGGCCAACTTCGACCCGACCGTTACCTGGCGCGACATCGAATGGGTGCGCCGCCACTGGAACGGGCCGCTGGTCATCAAGGGCCTGCTCGACCGCGACGACGCGCGCGCCGCGATGCAGGCCGGGGTGGACGGCATCGTGGTGTCCAACCACGGCGGCCGCCAGCTCGACGGCGTGCCTTCGGGCATCGCCGCGCTGCCGGCGATCGTCGAGGAAGTCGCCGGCCGCATGCCGGTGTTGATGGACGGCGGCATCCGTTCCGGCCTGGACGTGCTGCGCGCGCTGGCGCTGGGCGCCGACGCCTGCCTGGCCGGCAAGGCGTGGGCCTATGCGCTGGGTGCCGGCGGCCAGGCCGGCGTGGCGGAGATGCTCGGCACGCTGCGCGCCGAACTGGAAGTGGCGATGTCGCTGACCGGCTGCACCGACGTGCGCAAGGCTGGGCGCGACCTGCTGGTGGACTGAGCGCGGCCGCGGCCGCGCCGCGCCGTCATAGCTCGCGCTGCATGCGGCCGGCCTCGATCTGGCGCCGCGCCTCGGTGGCCTGCGATTCGGACTGCGCCGGGCTGCGGCAGACCGTGGTCGTGCGGTGGCTACCGATGGACTTCTCGCGCTTGCAGACCTGGCGCTCCTCGCCACCGGCGTCCTGTCCGGCGGCGGCGAGCGCCTGCAGCGCGTTCAAGGCTTCGGTCCGTTGCGCCGGCGTCAGTTCGGCGAGACTCTGCCTGCCTTCGATCAGCGCGAGGAGTTCGGCCTGGCGGTCGAGCAGGGCCTTGCGCTGCCTGCGCGACAGGTCGGCATAGGGCCCTTGGGCGGATTCGATCTGCGGGCGCAGGGCCTGCTGCTCGCTGCGGAGCCGGTCCAGGTCCGGCGTGCCGGGGTCGGACGCTTCCTGCGCATGCAGCGCCGGCGCGGACAGCAGGGCGAGGACGAGGAAGCGCGGCAGGCGTCGGACCGTCGGGGACATGCCGCAAGCCCCGTGAAGGGAGGGAAGGGAAGACCGGGCGCCGCGGCCCGGGCGGCGCATCAGTCCAGCGGATGCCGCCGCGCGTACAGGCCGTACAGCGCGACGATGGCGAAGCACAGCGCCGGCACCCAGAATGCGGTCTCGATGTCGCGGGCGTCGGCGATGCGGCCCATGAACCACGGCACGATGGCGCCGCCCACGATGGCCATGATGATGAAGCTGGCGCCGCGCTTGGTCTGCGCGCCCAGCCCCTTCACGCCCAGCGCGAAGATGGTGGGGAACATGATCGACATGAAGAAGAACATGGCGATCAGCGCGCCCACCGAGGTCCAGCCCATCCCGGCGATCACCACGCCGCTCAGCGCCACGTTGACCACGGCGTACAGCGTGAGCAGCCGCGCCGGCGACACCGCGCCCATCAGCAGCGTGGTGAGGAAGCGCCCGGCCAGGAAGCAGCCCAGCGCCACCGACAGCAGGTAGGCGCCGCGCTCGGAGGTCAGCCCCGGCACGTGGTCCACCGCATAGTTGATGAAGAACGCGCCAGCGCCGACCTGCGCGGCCACGTAGAAGAACTGCGCGACCACCGCGAAGGTGAAGTGCCGCCGCGAGGACAGCGCCACCGCCGGCGCCGCGGGCGCATCGGCGGCCGGTCCGTCGCCGTGCACTTCGGGCATGCGCGTGCGCCAGATCAGCAGGGCGATGGCCACCACCACCGCGGCGATGGCCACGTAGATCGCCTGCACGCCGTGGCTGCCGGACAGGCCGCCGGACGCGGCGCCGAAGAACAGCTTGCCGCCGATGATCGGCGCGACGAACGAGCCCAGGCCGTTGAACGACTGCGACAGGTTGAGCCGGCGCGCCGCGCTGTCGGCGGGGCCGAGCACGGTGACGTAGGGATTGGCCGCCGTCTCCAGGCAGGCCAGGCCGCAGGCGATCACGAACAGCGCGAACAGGAAATACTCGAACGCGCCGGCGGCGGTGGCCGGGATGAACAGCAGCGCGCCGGCCGCGAACAGCCCCAGCCCGAGCAGGATGCCGGTCTTGTAGCCGCGCCGCTCCATCAGCCAGGCCGCCGGCAGCGCCATCAGGAAGTAGGCGCCGAAGTAGGCCATCTGCAACAGCGCCGAGCGCGCGCGGGTGATGTCCAGGGTTTCCTGGAAGTGCTTGTTGAGCACGTCCAGCAGGCCGTAGGAGAAGCCCCACAGGAAGAACAGGCTGGTGACCAGGACGAAGGCCAGCCGGTAGCGGCCTGTGCCGTTGCCTTGCGGGGAATGGGCGGCGGAGCCGGGCAGTGCGGGCATGGCGGGAACTCCTGCGAGGGTCTACTCGGCGTCGGTGAGGCGGAAGAGGTTCTGCATCGGCGTCCACTTGGCGCCGGCCGGCGTCCAGGGCGTGGGCTTCTGGAACCGCCACATCAGTTCCTCCCATTCGCGCAGGCGCGGGTCGCCGCTCTCGGCGGCGGCCATGCGCGCGGGGTCGAACACGGCGTCGTCGGTGTCCATCACCATCACCATGCGCGTGCCCAGGCGGAAGATCTCCAGTTCGCGCACGCCCTGCGCGCGCAGGTGCGCCAGCACCTCGGGCCAGACCCGGCGGTGGTGTTCTTCGTAGGCGGCGATCAGTGCGGGATCGTCGTGCAGGTCCAGGGCCAGGCAATGGCGCATCGGCGGTCTCCTCAGGTCAGCGCGCGGTCCAGGTGGGTGTAGCCGCCGTCCACGAACAGCCACTGCCCGGTGATGTGCGACGCGCGCGCCGACAGCAGGAACGCCACGCTGTCGGCGATCTCCTCGGCCGTGGTCATGCGCCGTTCCAGCGGGATGCGGCGGGGGATGTCGGCCAGCTTGGCCTCGGGGTCGTCGAAGCCGGAGATCCAGTGCCGGTACAGCGGCGTCATCACTTCCGCCGGCACCACCGCGTTGACCCGCACGCCGTCGCCGGCCAGCGAGGCCGCCCATTCGCGGGTCAGCGACAACTGCGCGCCCTTGGACGCGCAATAGCCGCTGGTGCCGCCCTGGCCGGTGACCGCGGTCTTGGACGAGACGTTGACGATGGCGCCGCGCGCGGCCTTCAGCGCGTCCACGCACAGGTGCGCCATCACGTAGTAGTGGATCAGGTTGCGCTCCAGCGACTGCACGAACGCCTCGCGCCCGGCCTCCAGCCCTACGCCGTCGTTGACGCCGGCGTTGTTGACCAGGCCGTGCAGCGCGCCGAACTCGGCCAGCGTCGCGGCCACTGCGCGCGCGCAGGCGTCGGCGTCGGCCAGTTCCAGCAAGTGGAAGCGCGCGCGCGGCTGCGCGCGGCGCAGGGCCGCCTCGAACGCCGGGTCCAGCGCGCTGCGGCCCAGCACCACCGGGATGGCGCCCTCGCGCGCCAGCGCCAGCGAGACCGCGCCGCCGATGCCGGCGCCGCCGCCGGTCACGATCACCACTTTGTCGTGCAGTTGCAGGTCCATCCCGTCCTCCGTCAGGGGCGCACGCCGTAGCAGCGCGCCGCGTTGCCGCCCCACAGCCCGGCCTGTTCCGCGGCGGACAGGCGCGCGGCCCAGCCGCGCACCAGCGCGGCCACGGCGGCGTAGTCGGCGCGCAGCAGGCATACCGGCCAGTCCGATCCGAACATCAGTCTATCGGCGCCGAACGCCTCCAGCGCCGCGTCCAGGTGGCGGTGCACGGCATCGGCGTCGATGCGCGGGCCGACCACTTCGGTCACCACGCCGGACAGCTTGCACAGCACGTGCGGATGCGCGGCCGCCGCATCCAGATGGCGCCGCCATGCGGTTTCGCCGTCGCCGCCGATCGCGGGCTTGCCCAGATGGTCGAGCACCAGCCAATGTCGGTCGTGGCGCGCGCAGAAGTCCGCCACCGGCGCCAGTTGCGCGGGGCCGCGGACCAGGATGTCGTAGACCAGCCCCTGCTCCTGCACGGCGCGCACGCCGCGGCCGAAGCGCGCGTCGGCCAGGGTGGTGGCCACGTCGGGATCGTCCTGCAGCAGGTGGCGCACGCCGGCGAAGCGCGGTTGCGCACGCCAGTGCGCCAGCCGTTCCGCCGCATCGCCGGCGAACAGGTCCACCCAGCCCACCACCGCGGCGATGCGCGGATGGCGCTGCGCCAGTTCCAGCAGGAAGGCGTTCTCGGTTTCGTCGGCGCGCGCCTGCACGGCGATGCAGGCGTCGATGCCGGCGGCGTCGAGCAGCGGCAGCAGGTCGTCCGGCAGCCGGTCGCGCCGCAGCGCGTCCATGCCGGCGCCCATCCACGGATAGTCCTGCGCCGCGTAGCGCCAGAAATGCTGGTGGGCGTCGATGCGCACGGTCACGGCGCCGGGTCCGGGCGCGGCGAAACGGTGGCGGCGGCGAAGCGCAGTTCCAGGTCCTGCGCCGGGTAGTCCGGCGCGGCCAGTTCCACGCTGACCGGGAAGGCGCCGGCGCCGGGCAGCGCGAACGGCCCGATGGCCTGCGTGCGCAGCGCCGCGGCGTCGGCTTCCAGCCGGTGGTCGCCGACGCGGACGAGGTAGCGTCGTCCGTCCGGCGCCTGCACGCCGTCGAAGCGCAGCCACACCGCTTCGTGCGGCGCCTGCGTGCGCAGCGTCGCGTGCAGCGACACGGTGGTCGCGCGCTGGGTGCGGTAGCCGCTGCCGAAGGCGAAGCTGGTGCCCGGCCGCCATGCCGAGGCCGGCAGCGCGGCTTCGCTCGAGGCCGGCAACGCGACCGCGCCGGGCAGCACGCTCCGTAGCGGTCCGTCCAGTTCCAGCCGCAGCACCGGCAGCACCGGATCGGGCGCCTGCACGGGCAGGTCGATCACCACGTCGTCGCCGTGGCGGCGCCAAGCCAGCGGCGCGCCGTCGCCGCCGGCCACGCGCACCGCGCGCGGATCGGTGGCCAGGCCGGCGACGGTCAGCGCGCCGCCGCGCCAGTCGCGCACGAACAGGTACAGCGCGCCGTCGTCGGCCAGGGTGCTGCCCCAGGGCTGCGGCGGCAGGCCGCTGGGACGCGCGTCGAGGGCGGCGTTGCCGTGGCGGCGCAGCCACTGGCCGACGCCGCGCAGCACGTCGGCCTCGAACGGCACCACCGCGCCGTCGCCCATCGGGCCGATGTTGAGCAGGTAGTTGCCGCCGGCCGCGCGCGCCTGCGCCAGACCGTTGGCGAGTTCGCGCACCTTGCCCGGCAGGTCGTCGCGCGCCTGCCAGCGGCGGTAGCCCCAGGTGGCGTGGTAGATCGAGGCCGGCACTTCGAACGGCGGCTGCATGGTCGGCGGCGGGGCTTCGTTGTCGCCCAGGGTGACGAAGTCGCCGGCGTTGTTCCAGATGCGGCCGTTGATCGCCGCGCCGGGCTGCAGCCGGCGCACGATGCCGGCGAAGCGGCGGCTCTGCTCCGGCGTGGGCGCGGCCATGTCGAACCAGACTTCGCTGATCGGCCCGTAGCGGGTCATCAGTTCGGTGAGCTGCTGCTCGATCAGCGGCTCCATCGCCGGCGGAATGGGATTGCTGTTGCTGTCGACCTCCATCTCGTGGCCGGCGTGCCAGTCCACCAGCGAGAAGTACACGCCGAAGCCCAGGCCCATCCTGCGGCAGGCGTCGGCCAGCAGCCGGAGCGGGTCCTTGCCGAACGGCGTGCGCTCGACCACGTCGTAGTTGGTGGACGCGGTGTCGAACATGGCGAAGCCGTCGTGGTGCTTGCTGGTGACCACGATGTAGCGCGCGCCGGCGTCGCGGGCCAGGCCGCAGATCGCGTCGGCGTCGAACCGGGGCGCGGCGAAGCGTTCGGCGACCCGGGCGTAGTCGGCGGGCGGGATCTTCGCCCAGCCCTGGATCTGTTCCGAATAGCCGCGCGCGACCGGCTTGCCCTGCCACTCGCCGCCGAGTTCGGAATACAGGCCCCAGTGCACGAACATGCCGTAGCCCAGCGCGTGCCAGCGGGCGAGGCGGTCGTCGGGGGTGGGCGCGGGTGCAGTGGCGGGCGCGGGCGTTCCGGCGGCCGTCTCGCCGGCGGCGGCCGGCGCTTCCCGACGGCAGCCCGCGGCCAGCGCGGCGCCGGCCAGCAGCAGCGCCAGGGCCGGCGCGGCGGCGCGACGTGCGGCGAAGTTCACGCCGCGCCGCCGGCGTGGGCGGCGCCGTCCGGGTGGCGGTAGCGGCGGCGGCTGTCGTCCTTCATGGTGATGGAGAAGCCCGGGGCGGTTGGCGGCATGTAGGCGGCGTCGCGGATGAGGCAGGGATCGACGAAGTGCTCGTGCAGGTGGTCCACGTATTCCACCACGCGGCCCTCGCGGGTGCCGGCGATGCACACGTAGTCGATCATCGCCAGGTGCTGCACGTATTCGCACAGGCCCACGCCGCCGGCGTGCGGACACACCGGCAGGCCGTACTTGGCGGCCAGCAGCAGGATGGCCAGCACTTCGTTCACGCCGCCCACGCGGCAGGCGTCGATCTGCACCACGTCGATGGCGCCGCCGGCGATGAACTGCTTGAACAGGATGCGGTTCTGGCACATCTCGCCGGTGGCGACCTGCACCGGGGCCACGCCCTGGCGGATGGCGCGGTGGCCGGCCACGTCGTCGGGGCTGGTGGGTTCCTCGATGAACCACGGCCGGGCGAAGGCCAGTTCGCGCACCCAGTCGATGGCCTGGCCGACTTCCCAGATCTGGTTGGCGTCGATCATCAGCCGGCGGTCCGGGCCCAGCACTTCGCGCGCGATGCGCACGCGGCGGATGTCGTCCTGCAGGTCGCGGCCGACCTTGAGCTTGACGTGGTCGAAGCCGGCGTCCACCGCTTCCTGGCAGAGCCGGCGCAGCTTCTCGTCCGGATAGCCCAGCCAGCCGGCGGAGGTGGTGTAGCAGGAATAGCCTTCGCGCTCGAGCGTGGCGATGCGCCCGGCCTTGCCGTCCGCGCGCGCGCGCAGCAGGGCCAGCGCTTCGTCCTCGGTCAGCGCGTCGGTGAGGTAGCGGAAGTCCACGCAGCGCACCAGTTGTTCGGGCGTCATGTCCGCCACCAGCCGCCAGACCGGCTTGCCCTCGGCCTTGGCCCACAGGTCCCAGACCGCGTTGACCACCGCGCCGGTGGCCAGGTGCATGGCGCCCTTGTCCGGGCCGATCCAGCGCAACTGGCTGTCGGAGGTGACGTGGCGCCAGAAGCGCCCCGGGTCCTGCGCCACCCCGTCCAGTTCCAGCCCCACCACTAGGTGGCGCAGCGCTTCGATGGCCGCGCAGCACACTTCGTTGCCGCGGCCGATGGTGAAGGTCAGGCCGTGGCCTTCCAGCCCGGGCCGCGAGGTCTCCAGCACCACGTAGGCGGCGGAATAGTCCGGGTCCGGGTTCATCGCGTCCGACCCGTCCAGGTGCTGCGAGGTCGGGAAGCGCAGGTCCTCGACCCGCAGGCCGGTGATGCGCACACCGGCGGTGCCCACGGGAGCGGCGTTCATGCCTGCACCACCTTCTGGCGCTGCTCGCCTAGCCCGGCGATGCCCAGGCGCATGGTCTGCCCCGCGCGCAGGTAGACCGGCGGCTTCTGCCCCAGGCCCACGCCCGGCGGCGTGCCGGTGGAGATCACGTCGCCCGGCCGCAGGCTCATGAAGCGGCTCAGGTAGCTGACCAGGAAGGGGATGCGGAACACCATCGTGCGGGTGTTGCCATCCTGGTAGCGGTGGCCGTCCACCTCCAGCCACAGGTCCAGCGCGTGCGGGTCGGGAATCTCGTCGGCGGTGACCAGCCAGGGGCCGAGCGGGCCGAAGGTGTCGCAGCCCTTGCCCTTGTCCCAGGTGCCGGTGCCTTCGAGCTGGAACTCGCGCTCGGACACGTCGTTGACCACGCAGTAGCCGGCCACGTGGTCCATCGCGTCGGCCTCGGCGATGTAGCGGCCGCCGCGGCCGATCACCACGCCCAGTTCCACTTCCCAGTCGGTCTTGCGCGAGCCGCGCGGGATCTGCACGTCGTCGTCCGGGCCGCAGATGGCGCTGGTCCACTTGTTGAACACCACCGGCTCGGCCGGCACCTGCGCGCCGGTCTCGGCGGCGTGGTCGGAGTAGTTCAGGCCGATGCAGACGAACTTGCCCACCCGCCCCACGCAGGGGCCCAGGCGCGGCGCGCCCTCCACCCGCGGCAGCGTGGCCGGGTCCAGCGCGCGCAGGAGTTGCAGGCTCTCGGGCGCGAGCGCGTCGCCGGCGATGTCGGCGACCACCGCCGACAGATCGCGCAGGTGCCCCTGTCCGTCCAGCAGTCCCGGCTTTTCCGCGCCGTGCGGGCCGTAGCGCAACAGTTTCATGCCTGTGGGTTCCTTGGTTGGTCCGGGCCGCTAGTTGATCCAGCCGCCGTCGATGACGTGGGTGGTGCCGGTGGTGAAGGCGGATTCGTCGCCGGCCAGGTGCACCGCCAGCGCGGCGATCTCTTCGGCGCGCCCCAGCCGTCCCATCGGCTGGCGCCCGACGAAGGCGGCCTGCACCGCCTCCACGCTGCTGCCCTGCTGGCGCGCCTGCTCGGCGATGCGCGCCTCCAGCGACGGCGAGCCCACCGTGCCCGGGCAGATCGCGTTGCAGCGCACGCCGCGGCCGACGAAGTCCGCCGCCACCGCCTTGGTCAGGCCGATCACCGCGGCCTTGGTGGTGCCGTAGATGAAGCGGTTGGGCACGCCCTTGATGCTGGAGGCCACCGAGGCGACGTTGATGATCGAGCCGCCGCCGCGCGCCAGCATGCCCGGCAGCACGGCGCGGATCAGGTGGAACATCGAGCCGACGTTGAGCTGCCAGGCGGAGTTCCATTCCTGCTCGCTCGCGTCCAGGATGCTGCCGCTGTGCACGTAGCCGGCACAGTTGAACAGCACGTCCACCGCGTCGCCCGCGCCGCCGTGGCGGGCGCCCAGCGCGGCGATGGCGGCGACGTCGGTCACGTCCAGGTGCAGGGGGACGAGGGCGTCGCCGGCTTCTTCGCGCAGGCCGTCCAGGGCGTCCCGGTTGATGTCGGCGGCGATCACCCGCGCGCCTTCGCGGACGAAGGCCAGCGCGGTGGCGCGGCCGATGCCCTGGGCGGCGGCGGTGACCAGGGCGTGTTTGCCTTGCAGGCGCATGGGGGTCGGGCTCCGGGGGTAGATTGGTCCAGCGGTTGGACCAATGCTATCGTGAGTCGGGCCCATTGCAAACGGGCGAAGACACGAGGCGAGGTCCGATGATGGAACAGATGGCGAAGAAACGGGGGCCGGCGCGCGCCGCCGGATGGTGGGCGGCGCTGCTGGTACTGGCGTTGGCGGGCTGCGGCGGCCCGGGCGGGCAGGCCGCGCCGGACGCCTTCGCGCCCGGCGGGCCGCTGCCGCTGATCCCGCAGCCGGCCGAGGCGGTGCCGGGGCAGGGCCGGTTCGTGGTCCGGGCCGACACCCGGGTGGTCGCGGCGCCCGGCGACGCCGCCGCCCGCGAGGCCGCCGCGCGGTTCGTGGAGATGGTGCGCGAAAGCACCGGCGCCAGCCTGCCGCTGGGCGAAGGCGCCGCCGACGGCGCCATCGTCTTCGCCACCGACCCGCAGGCGGGCGCCGCCGCGGAAGGCTACGTGCTGGAGGTCGGCGAGGCCGGCGTCCGGATCGGCGCGGCCGACGCGGCCGGGCTGTTCTACGGCGGCGTCAGCCTGTGGCAGTTGCTGGGCGCGGCCGAAGCCCTGCCGGTGGCGGTGCCGGCGGTGCGCATCGCCGACGCGCCGCGCTTCCGCTGGCGCGGCTTCATGCTGGACTCGGCGCGGCACATCCAGAGCGTGGACGAAATCAAGCGCCTGCTCGACCAGATGGCGCGGCACAAGCTCAACACCTTCCACTGGCACCTGACCGACGACCAGGGCTGGCGGCTGGAGATCAAGCGCTATCCCAGGCTGACCGAAGTCGGTGCCTGGCGCGTGCCGGCCGGCAAGGCCGGCACGGGCGCCGACGGCCAGCCGGTGCGCTACGGCGGCTTCTACACCCAGGCGCAGGCGCGCGAGATCGTCGAGTACGCGCAGAAGCTGCACATCACCGTGGTGCCGGAGATCGAGATGCCCGGGCATGCGCAGGCCGCCATCGCGGCCTATCCCGAGTTCGGCGCCAGCGGGCGCACGCCGCCGGTCTCGCCGGACTGGGGCGTGCACACCTGGCTGTACGGCGTGGAGGACCCGACCTTCGACTTCCTGCAGAACGTGCTGACCGAGGTGATGGACATCTTCCCCGGCACCTACGTCCACATCGGCGGCGACGAGGCCGACAAGTACCAGTGGCGCACCTCGCCGCAGGTGCAGGCCAAGCGCAAGGCGCTGGGGCTGAAGGACGACATGGCCCTGCAGAGCTGGTTCGTCAAGCGCATCGAGGCGTTCCTGGTCGCCCACGACCGCCGCCTGATCGGCTGGGACGAAATCCTCGAAGGCGGCCTGCCACCCGAGGCCACCGTCATGTCCTGGCGCGGCATGCAGGGCGCGATGGAAGCGGCGAAGGAAGGCCACGACGTGGTGCTGAGCCCCAGCGACGTGACCTACATCAACCGCATGCAGTCCGAAGAGGCCGACGAGCCGCCGGGCCACGACAGCCCGGTGCCGCTGGAGAAGATCTACGCCTTCGAGCCGGTGCCGGCGGAACTGGACGCCGCGCAGGCCAGGCACGTGCTCGGCACCCAGGCCAACCTGTGGACCGAGCACGTGCGCACCGAGCCGCGGGTGGAGCACATGGCGTTCCCGCGCCTGTCCGCGCTGGCCGAAGTGGCGTGGTCGCCCAAGGCCGCGCGCGACTGGCAGGGCTTCCTGCACCGCCTGGCGCCGCAGATGCGGCGCTTCGCCAAGGCCGGCATCGGCGCCGCCGACAGCGCCTTCGCCGCGCGCATCCGGGCACAGCCGCAGGGCGAGGGCGCGACGGTGGCGCTGGCCAGCCAGAGCGGCTTCGGCGAGCTGCGCTACACCACCGACGGTAGCGAGCCCACGGCGCAGTCGCCGCTGTACGCGCAGCCGCTGACCGTCGCCCTGCCCACCACGGTGACGGCCAACGCCTTCTTCGACGGCAAGCCCCTGGCCAAGGCGCGCGCGCTGCGCGTGGACGCGCTGGCGCTGCGCACCCGCGAGGCCGAGCAACTGGCGCCGTGCGGCAAGAGCAACTACGTGCTGCGGCTGGAGGACGACGAACCGCTGGACGGCGAGCGCGCGGTGGTGCCGGTGAACATCGGTGCGCCGTGCTGGACGTGGCCGGCGGCGGCGCTGGACGGCATCGCCGTGCTGCGCGCGCAGGTGCTGGACCTGCCGTACAACTTCCAGTTCGGCGGCGATTCGGTCGTCGCCGCGCCGCCGCCGGCCGCGCCGGTGGACCTGGAAGTGCGCCTGGACGGTTGCGAAGGCGCACCGCTGGCCAGCGCCCGCGTGCTGCCGCAAGACGGCGCGGTGAAGCAGGTCGACGTGGCCCTGCCGGCCACCGCCGGCACCCACGACCTGTGCCTGAAGTTCAGCGGCAGCCATCGCCGCGTGCTGTGGGCCATCGACCGCGCGCAACTGCTGGCCGTGCCGGAGGTGCGTTGATGCGCCTGCGTGCGGGCGCCGCCCTGCTGGGACTGGCGGCGGGCGCCGCGGCCAGCGCCGCGCCCGCCGCGCCGGAAGGCGAGCCCGCCCCCGCGTTCGCGCCGATGCCGGCCATCTACCACGGCGACTGGATCGACCTGAACAAGAACGGGCGCAAGGACGTCTACGAGGACCGCACCACCGCCGTGGACGCGCGGGTGGAAGACCTGCTGGCGCGGATGGACCGCGACGAGAAGACCGTGCAACTCGCCACCCTGTACGGCTACGGCCGCGTGCTGGAGGACCCGCTGCCGACCGCGCGCTGGACGTCCGCGCTGTGGAAGGACGGCATCGGCAACATCGACGAGATGCACAACGGCTTCGGCGGCGGCAAGCACAGCCCCTACGCCACCGACCTGCGCCGGCACGTGTGGGCGATGAACGAAGTGCAGCGATTCTTCGTCGAGCGGACCCGGCTGGGCATCCCGGTGGATTTCACCAACGAGGGCATCCGCGGCGTGGAGGCGTACGGCGCCACCAGCTTCCCCAGCCAACTCGGCATCGGCCACACCTGGAACCCGGCGCTGGTGCGGCGGATCGGCCGCATCACCGCGCTGGAGGCGCGCGCGCTGGGCTACACCAACGTGTACGCGCCGATCCTGGACGTGGCGCGCGACCAGCGCTGGGGCCGGATGGAGGAGGTCTACGGCGAGGACCCGTTCCTGGCCTCGCGGCTGGGCGTGGCGATGGTGCAGGGCATGCAGCAGGACCACACCGTCGCCGCCACCGCCAAGCACTTCGTCGTCTACAGCGCCAACAAGGGCGCGCGCGAATTCATGGCGCGCACCGACCCGCAGGTCGCCCCGCGCGAAGTGGAGGACATCCACGTGGCCCCGTTCGCCGCCGCCATCCGCGAGGCCGGGCTGCTGGGGGTGATGAGTTCCTACAACGACTACGACGGCGTGCCGGTCACCGGCAGCCACTACTGGCTGACCGAACGCCTGCGCGGCGACCTGGGCTTCCGCGGCTACGTGGTCTCCGACAGCGAGGCGGTCGAATTCCTGCACACCAAGCACGGCGTGGCCGCCGACGCCAAGGACGCGGTGCGCCAGGCGGTGGAGGCGGGGCTGAACGTGCGCACCAACTTCACCCCGCCGGAGGACTACGTGCTGCCGATGCGCGCGGCGCTGGAGGACGGCTCGCTGCGCATGCAGACCGTGGACGACCGCGTGCGCGACGTGCTGCGGGTGAAGTTCCTGCTGGGCCTGTTCGACCGCCCCTACGTCGAGGACGCGGAGGCCAGCGCCCGGCTGGTGAACGCGGCCGCGCACCGCGAGGCCGCCCTGCAGGCCGCGCGCGAGAGCCTGGTGCTGCTGAAGAACACCGGCGACGCGCTGCCGCTGCGCAAGGACCTGAAGACGGTGGCGGTGATCGGCCCCAACGCCGACGACGGCCGCTATTCGCACCGCCACTACGGCCCCAGCGGCGGCCACGCCGTGACCGTGCTGGAAGGCGTGCGCGCCAAGCTGGGCGACCGCGCCGAAGTGCGCTACGCCAAGGGCGTGGACGTCGCCGGCGACAACTGGCCGATGATCGAAGTGCTGCCCGAGCCGCTCACGGCGGCCGAACGCGCCGGCATCGACGATGCCGTGCGCGCGGCCACCGGCGCCGACGTGGCCATCGTGGTGCTGGGCGACGGCGACCGCACCGTGGGCGAGAGCCTCACCCGCACCAGCCTGGACCTGCCGGGACGGCAAGGTGAGTTGTTGCAGGCCGTGCACGCCACCGGCACGCCGGTGGTGCTGGTGCTGGTCAACGGCCGGCCGATGAGCATCAACTGGGCCGACGCGCACGTGCCGGCGATCCTGGAAGCCTGGTTCCCCGGCGACCACGGCGGCACCGCCGTCGCCGACGCGCTGTTCGGCAACTACAACCCCGGCGGCAAGCTCACCGTCACCTTCCCGCGCACCACCGGGCAGTTGCCGTACAACTTCCCGACCAAGCCCAACGCGCAGTCGGAACTGGAGAAGTCGCGCGTCAACGGCGCGCTGTACCACTTCGGCCACGGCCTGAGTTACACCCGCTTCGCCTACGGCGACCTGCGCATCTCGCCGCTCCGCGTGCCGCCCGGCGGCAGCGTCACCGTCAGCGTGGACGTGCGCAACAGCGGCGGGCGAGAGGGCGAGGAAGTGGTGCAGTTGTACGTCCGCGACCTGGTCGGCTCGGTGACCACCTACGAGAAGAACCTGCGCGGGTTCGAGCGTATCCGGCTGCGGCCGGGGGAGTCGCGCACCGTGCGCTTCACCCTGGCGCCGGAAGCGCTGGCGCTGTGGGACCGGCGCATGCAGCGGGTGGTCGAGCCCGGCGCGTTTCGGGTGATGGTGGGCGGCGGTTCGGAAGACATCCGCCAGCAGGGCGAATTCGAGGTGTTGCCGTGAGTGGCGGATACTGCCGGCGTGCCGGCGCGCGAGGAGGAAGAGGACGATGAGCATGCAGGGGCCGCGCTGGACGCGGCGGGGGTTCCTGGGCGCGGGTACGGCCAGCATCGCCGGTGCGCTGGCGCCGGCCGTGGCAGGCGCCGCCGCGGCCACGAAAGCGCCGGCGGAGGCCGTCGCCATCGCGGCGCGGCCGCGCCCGAGCGCCGCGCAACTGGCGTGGCAGCGCGAAGAACTGTCGATGTTCGTGCACTTCTCGGTCAACACCTTCACCGGCCGCGAATGGGGCGATGGCAGCGAGAGCCCGCGGGTGTTCGACCCGTCCGCGCTGGACGCGCGGCAATGGGCGCGCACGGCCAAGGAGTGCGGCTTCGGCAGCATGATCCTGACCGCCAAGCACCACGACGGCTTCTGCCTGTGGCCGACCAGGACCACCCGGCACAGCGTCGCGTCCAGCCCGTGGCGCGGCGGCCGCGGCGACGTGGTGCGCGAATTCACCGACGCCTGTCGTGCCGAGGGCCTGGGCGTGGGCTTCTACCTGTCGCCGTGGGACCGCAACATGCCCGTCTACGGCGAGGGCAAGCCCTACGACGACCGCTACATCGAACAACTGACCGAACTGCTCACCGGCTACGGCCCGGTGGTGGAAGTGTGGTTCGACGGCGCCAACGGCGAAGGGCCCGGCGGCAAGCGCCAGCAGTACGACTGGGCGCGGATCCACCGCACCGTGCGCGCCTTGCAGCCGGAAGCGGTGATCTTCTCCGACAGCGGTCCGGACGTGCGCTGGATCGGCAACGAGACCGGCAGCGCCGGCAGCACCTGCTGGGCCAGCGTCGATCCGGCGCGGGTGCCGCGCCCCGGCGCCGACGATCCGTGGACCGGCGAAGCCTTGCAGCAGGGCGATCCCTACGGCGGCACGTGGCGCCCCGGCGAGACCGACGTGTCGATCCGCCCGGGCTGGTTCTGGCACGCCGAGCAGGACGCGCACGTGCGCGGCCCGCGCAACCTGATGAACCTGTACTTCACCTCGGTCGGCCGCAACAGCAAGTTGCTGTTGAACGTGCCGCCGACGCCGCAGGGTCTGTTCCACGACAACGACGTGCGCGCGCTGCGCGAGTTCGCGCGCCTGCGCCGGGCGATGCTGGCCCACGACCACGCCGCCGGCGCGGCGGCCACGGCCAGCAGCAACGCCGGCGCGGCCGGGCGCGCGACCGACGGCGACCGCGACAGTTTCTGGTCGCCGGACGGCGGCGCGCGCAGCGGCTGGCTGGAACTGGCGCTGCCGGCGGACGCGGCGTTCGACGTGGTGCGATTGGAAGAAGCCATCGCCCACGGCCAGCACGTCTCCAACTACCGCATCGACGCCTGGCGCGACGGCGGCTGGCAGCCGCTGACCTGGGGCACGACCATCGGCCATTGCAAGCTGGACCGCGTGCCGGTGACGCGCACGCCGCGGCTGCGGGTGGCGATCGAGCACGCCTACGACGTGCCGCGCATCGCCCGCGTCGGGCTGTACCAAAGCGGCGGCGAGAGCTGGGACCGTCCCGACTACCACGGAGGACAGGCGCATGGTTGACCGCCGCGGATTCCTGCACGCGGGCGTGCTGGGCATCGCCACCCTGGCGCTGCCGCCGATGGCCGCCGCCGCGCCGGCCGGACGCGGCGGCACCGCCGCCTTCGGCTGGGAGGGCGAATGCTTCCTGCTGCACGGCAAGCCCTTCGTCGTCCGCGGCGGCGAGATGCATCTGAGCCGGGTGCCGCGCGAGCACTGGCGCGCGCGCCTGCGCATGCTCAAGGCGATGGGGCTGAACACCGTCGGCACCTACCTGTTCTGGAACCTGCACGAGCCGCGGCCGGGCGAATTCGATTTCGAGGGCCGCAACGACATCGCCGCCTTCGTGCGCATTGCGCAGGAGGAGGGATTGTGGGTGATCCTGCGGCCCGGCCCCTACGCCTGCGCCGAATGGGAATTCGGCGGCTTCCCCGCCTGGTTGCTGAAGACACCGGGCATGCGCGTGCGCACGTCCGACCCGCGCTTCGTCGCCGCGGCCACGCGCTACCTGAAGGCGGTGGGCGAGCAACTGGCGCCGTTGCAGGTCCATCGCGGCGGGCCGATCCTGATGACCCAGGTGGAGAACGAATACGGCTCGTTCGGCCGCGACCACGGCTACATGGGCAGCATCCGCGACGCGCTGCGCGCGGCCGGCTTCGACGGCCTGCTCTACACCGCCGACGGCCCCACCGACGGCATGCTCACCGGCGGCACCCTGCCCGACGTGCTGGCAGTGGTGAACTTCGGCGACGATGCCGCCGGCAGCTTCGCCGCGTTCGGCAAGCACCGCCGGCAGGTGCCGCGCATGGCCGGCGAGTTCTACCCGGGCTGGTTCGACCACTGGGGCGACCGCCACCACACCGCCGCCGACCCGGCGCTGGTCCGGCGCAACCTGCAATGGATGCTGGAGCGCGACGTCTCCTTCAGCCTGTACATGTTCCATGGCGGCACCACGTTCGGCTTCATGAACGGCGCCAACGACAGCGCCACCGAGCCCTACCAGCCCGACACCAGCAGCTACGACTACGGCGCGCCGCTGGACGAGACCGGCCGCCCCACGCCGGCCTACCACGCGCTGCGCGAACTGATCGGCCGCCACCTGCCGCGCGGCGAACGCCTGCCGCCGGTGCCGCCGTCGCCGGCGATGATCGCCATTCCGCCGGTCGCCCTGTCCGAATCGGCGCCGCTGGAAGCGCTGCTGGGCGAACCGGTGCGCGGCGTGCGCCCGCTGACCATGGAGGAACTCGACCAGAACTACGGCTTCGTCTGGTACCGCGCGCGCCTGCCGGCCGGTGGCAAGGGCGCGTTGCAGGTCGGCGACGTGCGCGACATGGCGCTGCTGTACCAGTCCGGCCGCCGCATCGGCACGCTGGACCGCCGCCGCGGTGACACCGCGGTGGAACTGGAGGTGCAGGCGGGCGTGCCGCTGGACCTGCTGGTGGAGAACCTGGGACGGATCAACTACGGCCCACGCATGGTCGACGAGCGCAAGGGCCTGCTGGGCCCGGTGCGCTTCGCCGGCAAGCCGGTGCTGGACTGGGACATGCACCCGCTGCCGCTGCACGACCTGGCGCCGCTGCGCTTCGCCGCCGGCCCCCGCGCGGCACCGGCTTTCCATCGTGGCCGCTTCGTGCTGGACGCGCTGGGCGACAGCTTCATCGACATGCGCGGCTGGGGCCGCGGCCACGTCTGGATCAACGGCCACCACCTGGGCCGCTACTGGCGCATCGGGCCGCAACAGACCCTGCTCGTCCCGGCCGAATGGCTGCGCCGCGGCGACAACGACGTGATCGTGCTGGAACTGGAAACCGACACGCCGCCGCTGCGCCTGCAAGGACTGATCGATCCGGTGTACGAGACCCCGGCGGTGGAAGCCGCGACGGAAGCCGCGACCACGGCCCAGGGCTGATGCCGCCGGGCCCTCTCCCGCAAACAGGAGAGGGCCCGGAACGAGGATGCTCTCCGGTCAAGCGTGTGTATTCGCTGCGCCGCATCCGTACTCACTCTCTCCCCCGTTCGCGGGGAGGGCTGGGGTGAGTGGCAAGCCGGCGGCTACATCACAGCGCGCAAGCGACGACAGCGCGTGTCATAGCCGATCCGGCAGGCTCCATCGATCAAGCATGGGGCATGGGGGCATGCGTCTTTTCCCGCAACAGGCGAAAGAGGCATCTACCATGCTCGCGCCGATTGGCTGGCCCGCGCAGCAGTAGCGTTTTCCGGACTCAGGGCGACGATGACGGCGCAGCCCCGCAACTCCTGCTCTCGTCCTCGACGAAATAGCCGTTCACCGTCGCGATGCTGCGCTGGCGGCAACCGTTCTCGTCCTGCCGGCGCCAGGTCTGCCGCGATTGCGCGGTGGCGTTGCGCTCTTCGCGCGGGACCTTGCCGGTGTAGGAGGCGGTGCCGACGAACCGGTCGCGCGTCTGCGCTTCGCGGGTGCGGCCGGCTTCGCTACGGGTGCGCCTGGCGTCGTCGTGGATGTCCAGGGTGGTGGTCAGGCGCGGCTTGCCGTCCACCTGGCGGGTGACCAGCGAGCCGTCCAAGCCGAAGCGCTGGTCCAGGGTGTCGCTGCTGGTGGCGCCGCCCTTGGGCGTGCGGGTGATGGTCTCGCGGTCGCGCCATTCGGCCAGCAAGTGGTCGTCGCCGTCCTCGTCCTGGGTCCAGCGATGGTGCAGGTCGCCTTCCAGCGCGCGCTCCACCGTGGTCTCCACGCTGCCGCGCGAACCCTTCACCACGCCGCGCGCGACGAAGCGCCGCTGCCAGCGGTACAGCATGCGCTGCTGCCGCGGGTCGTGCGCGTCCAGGTCGCCGTCGGGCAGCGCTTCGCCGGCGTCGGCGTGCAGCAGGCGCGCGCTGACCGGCCGGCCGGCGGGGTCGCGCCACACCTGCACGTTCGGCATCAGCTTCCAGCCTTCGCGCCCGGCGTCCAGCCCGATCACGCGGAAGCGGATCTCGTGCGGTTTGCCGTCGTTGAGCAGGCCGATGAACGGCGTTAGCTCGTAGCGGATCGGTGCGATGTCGAACGCGCGCGGCGCCGGGATCGCGTACCACAGGAATGGATTGGACCAGCCGCCGGTGTAGATGTGCGGGTACGGCGCGGCGATGCCGGCGACGCGGCCGTCCACCAGCACCTGCACTTCGCGGTAGGGGCCGTGGGTGGCGCGGCACCAGTAGCCTTCGGCGGTGGTGGCGAAGTACCAGAATTCCTCGCAGCCGCCGCCGGAGCCGGTGGCGTAGACCTCGGCGACCACGCGCTCGGTGCTGGCGGGGACGGCGATCCGGCCCACCGTGTCCTGGCCGTCCTCGTGCAGGTCCTCCAGCGCCAGCACCTCGTCGGCGGTGGCGGCGGCCGGGCGGGCGCCGTCGGCGCGGTAGAAGCGGAACTGCAGGCGCACGTCGAACACGCCGGTGTAGGTCTCGTTGACCACGTTGCCGATGTGCAACTCCACCGGCTGCGGCGCGGCGAACAGCGGCGCGTAGGCGGTGACGTCCTTTTCCACGTGCCAGGCGATGCCGTCGCGCGAGGGCTCCGGCGTGCTGGTGCGGAAGACGGTCACGCCGCCGACGGCGACGTGGCCGATGCGGTCGTACTGCCGCCCCTTCACTTCGCCGTCGATGCGCAGCACCACCTTGTGCCAGGGGCCGGGGCAGGCGCGCGTGGCGTCGAGGGTGGCGCGCGCCGGCTCGAAGCTGGTGAAGCCGTGCCGCAGCACGTCCACGGTGCAGGCCGGCTCGCCTGCGGCGGCGGGCGGCGCATAGGCGGTGCGCGGGTCGTCGTGGTCGTTGCCGAACTGCGCCGGCGGCGCGGCCAGCGCAGGAGCAGCGGCCGCGCCCAGCAGGCAGAGGGCAAGCAGGCGCTTCATGGGGCGGCGTCCGTCGCACCCGGCAGGCGGATCGCCCAGGCGGGCGCGTCGGCCGTGGCCTTGCGCACGGCGGCGGGAATGTTCACCACGGTCAGGTCTCCTTCGCGGTGCCAGGCCAGCGTCGCGTCGCTGCCCAGCACGGCCAGCCGCGCGCCTTCGCGCGGGGCCGGACCGGGGATGCGCAGTTGCGCCGGCAGCCGCGCTTCGCCGGCTTCCGGCAGGTAGATGGCGTACACGTCGCCGTTCTTCAGGCGGGTATAGCGGAATTTGCCGTCGCGGTAGGGCGCGACCGCGCGGCTGGCGTAGATGGCCTCGCCGTTGGTCGCCATCCACGCGCCGATCTGCTGCAGCCGCTGCACGGCCTCGGCGGGCAGGCGGCCGTCCGGCTGCGGGCCGACATTGAGCAGGTAGTTGCCGCCCTTGGCCACCACGTCCACCAGCATCTGCACCACGCTGCGCGCGCTCTTGTAGTTGTCGCCGGGCGTGTAGCTCCACGAATCGCCCAGGGTCATGCAGGTTTCCCACGGATAGGGCAGCGGCTGGTCGGGGATCTTCTGCTCGGGCGTGCGGTAGTTCTCGTAGCGGCCGCCGACCGCGCGATCCACCACGATCAGGCCCGGCTGGTTGCGCCGCGCCATCGCCGCCATCCGCGGCATGTCGATGTCCTGCGGCCACGGCACGCCGGCGATGCCGTGGGCGGCGTCGTCCAGGGTGTCGCCGGGGCGCACCCAGCCGCCGTCCAGCCAGAGGATGTCGATGCGGCCGTAGTCGCGGGTCAGTTCGTCGATCTGCGCGTGGGTGAAATCGACGAAGCGCTGCCAGCGCTCGGGATATTTGCGGGTGTCGTAGTTGACGTGCCGGTTGGGCGTGGCGAAGCGCGGCCACCAGTAGTCGTCGCTGTGCCAGTCCGGCTTGGAGAAGTAGGCGCCGATGCCGAAGCCCTGGTCGCGGAACGCATCGAACACCTGCCGGGTGATGTCGGCGCGCGGGTCGTCGTGGAACGGCACGTCGGGCGCGGTGATGCGGTAGTCGCTCTGCCTGGTGTCGTACATGGCGAAGCCGTCGTGGTGCTTGGTGGTGAACACCACGTACTTGGTGCCCGCCGCCTTGGCCACCTGCGCCCACGCGGCCGGGTCGAACGCCACCGGGTCGAAGGTCTCCGGCAGGCGCTCGTACTGCTTCACGTAGTCGGTGTAGGCCACGCCGTCGGGGCGCTTGCACCAGCCTACGTCCTCCGCGCAGATCGACCAGGATTCGACGATGCCCCACTGGCTGTAGGGACCCCAGTGCATCATGAAGCCGAACTTCCAGTCCTGCCATTGCTCCAGCTTGCGCAGCACCAGCGGGTCGGTTTCGGCCACGTAGTCGCCGCGGCTGTCGGCGCGGGCGGCCAGCGGCGCGTGCAGGGCGAGCGCGCCCAGCAGCGTCAGGGTCAGGAGGCGGTGCAGTTTCATCCGTTGCTCTCGATGGGTTTGGATTCTTCGCGGTACAGCCTGGCCGGCGCGTCGAGCTCCAGCGCGACCACGGTGATGTCGGCGTCCTGCGCGTCCTGCGGCACCGACAGGAACAGCAGGCCGGGGTGCTTGGCCCAGTCGTACTTGCCGAGCACTCGCGCCTGCACCGGCTGGCCGCCGCCGACCACGCGCGCGCTCAGCACCTTGTTGTCCAGGCCCTTCACCAGCACGTCGCCGTTCGGCCTGCCTTCCAGGAACAGGTAGATGGTCCTGCGGTCCTTGGACAGCGTACTGGGGCCGGCGAAATGGTCCAGGCCGATGCCGGCGGTGGTGCCGTAGATCGCCTCGGCGTGCTTGTGGGTCCAGCGCCCCAGCTTCTCCAGGATCTCGACCTGGCGCGGATCGATGCTGCCGTCGGCCTTCGGCCCGATGTCCAGCAGCAGGTTGCCGCCCATGCCGATGGTCTGGGCGAAGATCTGGATGATCTGGTTGGGGCTCTTGTATTCGGTGTCGCGCGGCTGGTAGCCCCACGAGCGGTTCATGGTCAGGCACAACTCCCAGTACGGCTGCCAGGGCTTGACCACGGGCAGGCCGAGTTCGGGCGTGGCGTAGTCACCGTATTCGTTCAGGCGCGAATTGATGATGACGCCGGGATTGCGCGCCAGCATGTCGGCGCGCAGCTTGGCCGACTGCCATTCGCCGGCGTTGTGTTCCCAGTCGCCGTCGAACCATACCAGGTCGGGGCGGTAGCGCTGCTGCAGGTCGGCGATCTGTTCCTGGTAGTAGTCCAGGAAGCGCTGCCAGCGCTGTGGCTCGCGCGCGGCGTCGTAGCGCTTGCGCTGGCGGGTGAACACGTCGTAGTCCTTGTACGACCAGTCCGGCAGCGAGTAGTACAGCCCCACCTTCATGCCGTTGTCGCGCAGGGCGTCGACGAACGGGCCCACCAGGTCGCGTCGCGCCGGCGTGTCGCGCACTACGTTGATGCCCTGCGCAGAATCCCACAGCGCCACGCCGTCGTGGTGGCGGGTGGTGAGCACCGCATAGCGCGCGCCGCTGCGCTTGGCCAGCGCCGCCCACGCCTGCGGGTCGTAGGCGCTGGCGGTGAAGCCGCGCAACTGCTTCATGTAGTCGGCATGGGAGATCTTGCCGTTGAAGAACGACCAGGACTCGTCGATCCCGTCCACGGCATAGATGCCCCAGTGGACGAAGATGCCCAGCTTGGCGTCGGCGAACCACTGCATGCGCCGGGAGCGCTGCTCGGCGGTTTCGCCGTGCAGGGCCTCGGCGGGAGCGGCGTCCGTGGCGTCCGCGGCAGGGGCGGCCTGCGCGGGCGGCACCGCACCCCACGGGGCGAGCAGCGCCAGCAGCAGCGGCAAGGGGGTCAGGCGTCGGCGCATGGCGGTTCCGTCACTCCGGCGTATTGGTTGGACCAATCGTAGCGGCATCGCGGCCGGACGCAAACCGTCCGGGCGCCGCGCACGCCGTCCGGGTGGAACCGACCGGCCTGCTGCAGAGCCCGTCTTCCACCGCAATGGCGCGCCGGGCCTGGGTTTGCGCGGTGCGACCCACGCGCCCGCCGTCCCGGCAAGTGCCAAAGGGCAGGGCGAAGGGGTGTCGCAACGCTCTGATTCCACTGTAATCAGAAATACGGAAATGCCCGCCTTGCAAGCGTTGGGCCATGGAATCGTTTGCGCGACGAATTGTGCTATTAAATCGTTCTAAAAAGTGATGTGCATCACAAATTTATGCGATTCTTACGATTATGTTGGCGCCCAGCACGCGGTTCGGCGCTGTCGTTGCGTGCTTACAGGTTGGACCTTTAAACCGATCTTTCTCCCGGGAGGGGAATTAGTGATGACTCGTTCGCATACGAACCGCCGCAGCACCTTGGCGGCCGCCCTGGCTCTGGCATTGGCCGCTCCGGCGCTCACCGCGGCCGCACAGGAGGCCGAAGGCGCCGCCAAGCCGGCCGAAGCCAAGACCCTGGACGCGGTCAGCGTGACCGGTTCGCGCATCAAGCGCTCCGACATCGAAGGCCCGGCGCCGGTGACTGTCATCACCGCCGAGCAGATGAAGAAGGAAGGCTTCGCCACGGTCTACGACGCCCTGCAGACGATCACCGAGGCGATCGGCAACGTCGAACAGGACTACAACTGGGGCTCGACCTCGGTCAACGCCAGCCCGCTGAACCTGCGCAACCTCGGCCCCGGCCGCAGCCTGCTGCTGATCAACGGCCACCGCGTCGCCGACTACCCGATGCCCTACCAGGGCAAGAGCAACTTCTCCAACTTCAACAACATCCCGTCGGGCATCGTCGAGCGCATCGAAGTGCTGTCGGGCAGCGCCTCGGCCATCTACGGCTCCGACGCGATGGGCGGCGTGGTCAACGTCATCCTGAAGGACAACATGGACGGCCACACCGTGCGCGCCAAGTACGGCGAGTCCACCCGCGGCGGCTACGACACCACCGACCTGGTGCTGTCGGGCGGCTTCAGCGGCGAGAAGTGGAGCCTGGTCTACAACCTGCAACACTTCGACCGCGGCGTGCTGCTGGCCAAGCAGCGCCCGTTCATGGATTCGGAGGACGACAAGGACTACGCGACCTGGGGCCCGGCCGAGCGCGCACTGAACACGGCCAAGCTGTTCCCGTTCACCGGCAACCGCATGCACGACGGCACCAGCACCAACATCCCCGGCGTCGGCAGCGTCGCCAACTACATCGCGCCGCCGCCCGGCGCCTGCGACCAGTACGGCAGCACGATGTACGAGTTCACCGTCCGCGGCTACGATCGCAACACGGGCGCGATCACCAATGGGCCCAAGTTCTGCGCCCAGCGCGTGTTCGCCAACTGGACGCTGCGCAGCGGCAGCAAGGACGATTCGCTGTACCTGCACGGTACCTACGACTTCACCGACAGCCTGCAGGGCTGGGCCAGCCTGGGCGTGTGGGGCTCGACCGGCGAATCCAGCAGCTTCCTCTACAGCTTCGGCAGCGGCAACTACTGGGACCCGCGCGAGAACAACGGTGCCGGCGCCCGCCGCAACTTCCTCAAGCGCTTCACCACGCAGGATGCGGGCGGCGACAGTGCGTTCCTGACCCGCTCCAAGGAACTGGCGGTGGACTTCAGCGCAGGCCTCCGCGGCACGCTGGGCGAGCGCTTCGACTGGGAGGCGACGATCGGCCGCGCCGAGTACGAGGTGAAGGAGCAGTTCCCGACCTTCAGCGATGACGAGATGCGCAGCTTCTTCCTGGGTGCGCAGCAGGGCACGGCCGCCAACGGCGACCCGATCTTCACGCCCGACTACAACAAGTTCTGGAACCCGCTGGGCGCCGGCCAGTTCAACACCTTCGCCCACCGCGGGCAGAAGAAGGCCGAGTCGTGGCTGACCCAGGGGCAGTTCGTCATTTCGGGCGACCTGTTCGAAGGCTGGGCCGGCCCGATCGGCTTCGCCGGCGTGGTGGAAGCCGCGCGCCAGGGCTACCAGTTGACCCCGGAGCCGAAGACCCTGACCGGCGAATGGTCGACCCCGTTCGGCAACATCGAGCAGGGCGGCGGCAGCCGCAACCGCTATGCCGCCGGCGTGGAATTCAGCGTGCCGCTGCATGAAACCCTGTCCGCCAGCCTGGCCGGCCGCTACGACAAGTACGACGCGGTGCGCAGCGGCGCGGCGACCACCTACCAGTTGGGCCTGGAGTGGCGCCCTGTCGAGAGCCTGCTGGTGCGCGGCAGCTACGGCACCGCGTTCCGCGCGCCCGACATGCACTTCGTCTATGCGCAGGCCAGCTCGGGCATCGAGGACGACACCGATTACGTGGCCTGCGCCCAGGATCCCGGCCGCCCCGCCGGCCAGTGCCCGCGCGACCAGTACAAGATCGAGGACGCGGTGATCAACCGCGGCGGCACCCCGGACCTGAAGTACGAGGAAGGCAAGTCGTACACCTTCGGCGTCGTGTGGGACGCGTTCACCAACTTCTCGGTGAGCGCCGACTACTGGAGCGTGAAGATCGACAACATCATCGACACCATCGACGTGGACGAGCTGCTGCGGACCGAGGCCTACTGCACCCAGAACGGCTTCACCCCGGACGGCAAGCCGCTGTCGGTGCCACCGACCGCCGAATGGTGCGCGGAGGCCAGCCGCCGCATCCACCGCAACGGCCCGGCCGACGTGGCAGGCAACGTCACCATCGACATCAACCCGATCAACCGCGCCGAAACCCAGGTGGCCGGCGTCGACCTGAACGCCCGCTACCGCCTGCCCGACACCGCCGTGGGCAACTGGAGCTTCAACCTGGGCTACACCAACATGCTGTCCTACAAGTCGCGCCGCACGGTGACCGAGGAGCTGATCGACACGCGCAAGGAGCAGAACCCGCGCACCAAGATCACCGCCAGCGCCAACTGGAACTGGGACAAGTGGAACGCCACCCTGATGATGTACCAGAAGTCCGGCGGCCGCGATAACCGCTGGGGCGGCTGCGAACCGCTGGCGGACGGCTACACCGACATGTCCTACATCGACAACGACACCTGTCGCGACACCACGGTGGGTAGCCCGACCTACGGCCAGACCTCGCCGCGCCACTACGAGCGCCGCGCGCCCCGCCGCTACTTCAACGGCAGCGTGGGCTACAAGTTCACGGACGACTTCAAGGTCAACCTGTACGTCAGCAACATCTTCAACAAGATCTACGGCGACAAGTGGTGCGGCGACTTCGCCTACTGCGTCGACGATCCGGTGGGCCGCCAACTGGCCGCGGAGATCGTCTACAACTTCAAGTAAGCGGACGTCCACGTCTGCGTGGCAGATGCAAAGAACCCGGCGCGAGCCGGGTTCTTTCCTTGGCTACAGTGCAACCGTTCCACGCGCGCGACCGGCGGATGGGCCGCCGGCGCGCCAGAGCAGGAAAACACGACATGCGGAAGATCTCGGGCCTGCAAGGCTTTTTCGGATTCGCCCTGGCCGGCCTGGCCACGCTGGCTGCGGCGCTGCCGGTGCAGGCCGCGCCTCGCGGCGCCCCGCTGGCGGCGTCGGTCAACACCTTCATCGGCACCAAGGACGACGGCAACACCTTCCCCGGCGCATCGGCGCCGTTCGGGCTGATCCAGGTCAGCCCCATCGGCCTGCACTACGCGGGCTGGCGCTACGACGACGAGAAGATCCTGGGCTTCGGCCATTCCTTCGTCTCCGGCGCGGGCTGCTGGGAACAGGGCGGGCAGGTGTCCGTGCTGCCGGTCACCGGCAGCATCGCACCCGGCGGCGACTTCGACACTGGCAACGCCAAGAGCTTCGACCAGAAGCGCTACGGCTCGCGCTACACGCACGAGGGCGAAGTCGGCCAAGCCGGCTACTACAAGGTGCGGCTGACCGACTACGGCGGCATCGACGCCGAGGCCACCGCGCTGACGCGCGCGGCGGCCGAGCGCTATACCTTCCCGGCCGGCAAGGACACCGGCCACGTGCTGGTCAACGTCAGCCAGGCCAACAACCGCCACCGGGTGATCGGTAGCCAGGTGCAGGTGATGGGCGACCGCGCGGTCGAAGGCAAGCTGACCACGCTGAGCTTCTGCGGCGGCCACCAGTACACCACTTGGTTCCGCATCGAGTTCGACCGGCCGTTCAAGGCGTTCGGCGTGTGGGGGCAGGCTGGCGGTACGCCGGGCGCGCGCTTCAGCATGGAGAGCGAGCACGACCCGTACAACGGCGCCTGGCTGAGCTTCGACCTGGGCCAACAGCGCAGCGTCACGGCGGTCAGCGCGATCTCGCACGTCGACATCGAGGGCGCGCGCGACAACCTGCGCAGCGAGGGCATGCAGGGCGGCCGGCCGCTGGGCTTCGACGCCATGCGCGCCCGCGCGCAGGCCGAGTGGGAGCGCGAGCTGTCCACGCTGAAAGTGCAGGGCGGCAGCGCCGACGACCGCACCGTGTTCTACACCGCGCTGTACCACGCGCTGCTGCTGCCGATGACCGGCAGCGACGCCGACGGCCGCTACCGCGGCTACGACGACCAGGTCCACCGCGCGGACGGCTGGACCTACTACGAATACTTCTCGCTGTGGGACACCTACCGCACGCAGAACCAGTTGCTGGCGCTGCTGCGCCCGCAGCGCGCCCGCGACATCGGCCGCACCCTGCTGGCCATCGACGCCCAGGGCGGCTGGCTGCCGCGCTGGGGCTACGCCAGCTTCGACAGCAACGTGATGACCGGCGATCCCGTTTCGCCGTTCCTGGCCGACCTGTGGCGCTACGGCGCGCTGGAAGGGCTGGAGCAGGAGGCGTGGAAGGCGCTGTGGAAGAACGCCGACGGCGTGCCGCCGCTGGCTTCGCGCCACGAGGGCCGCGCCGGCAACGCAAATTACCTGAAGCACGGCTTCGTGCTCTACGACCGCACCTTCCCGGCCAAGGGCATGGACGTGGACCCGCACCAGGGCGGCTCGGCCACCCTGGAATACGCGCTGGCCGATTGCTCGCTGGCGCCGATGGCCGAGGCGCTGGGCCACACGGGCGAAGCAGCGGTGCTGCGCGCGCGTGCCGGCAACTGGCGCAAGGTGTGGGACGCGGACCTGGCCGAGGCCGAATCCGGCTTCAAGGGCTTCCCGCGGCCGCGCATGGAGGGCGGCGAGTGGTTCGTGCCGCCGACCGGGGCCTACAGCCCGCGCTCGCACTATGGCTTCCACGAAGGCACCAGTTGGCAGTACCAGTGGCTGGTGCCGCAGGACGTGCCGGCGCTGGAGCAGGCGATGGGCGGGCGCGAGGCCATGGCCAGGCGCCTGGACGCCTTCTTCGCCTACGACGACCTGCTGGCCGATCCGGCCGGCGCCGCGCGCAAGGCGTGGGTGGCCGGGCCGTACAGCTACTACGGCCAGTACCGCTTCAATCCCAACAACGAGCCGACCATGCACGTGCCGGGGCTGTACAGCCTGATCGGCCAGCCGTGGAAGACCGCCACCGTGCTGCGCGCGGCGCAGACGCTGTTCACGAACGCGCCCAACGGCGTCACCGGCAACGACGACCTGGGCACGATGTCGGCCTGGTACCTGTTCAGCGCGCTGGGCTTCTCGCCGCTGATGCCGGGCAGCGGGCAGGTGCTGCTGCATCCGCCGCGCTTCGACCGCATCGACATCGCGCTGGAGAACGGACGCACGCTGAGCGTGCGCGCGCCGGGCGCCAACGCCGGCGTGCGCTACATCCAGTCCGCCCGCTTCGACGGCAAGCCGCAGCAGGCCACCTGGCTCGACGTCGGCCGGCTGCGGCAGGGCGGCACGCTGGCGTACACGCTGGCCGCTACGCCCGACACGGCGGGCTGGGGTACGCGCACGCAGGATGCGCCGCCGGCGCTGTGCCCGGCTGGCGGCCGCTAAGGCGCACCCGGATGATGACCACCTCCCTCCGTTCTCCGCCTGCCGTCCCGATGCCTGCCCCGACGCGAACAAACGATGCCTGCCTGGTGGCCGACGTGGGGGGAACCCACGCACGGATCGGGCTGGCGCACGTGGAGGAAGCGGGCGATGTGCTGGCGGAATCGCGCACCTACGCCTGCGCCGAACACGCGTCGCTGGCGGCGATCCTGGCGGATTTCGCCCGGCACTGCCGCGCGCGCCTGCCGGGCCTGCACATCGAGAACGCGGTGGTGGCCATCGCCGGCTTCCTCGAAGGCGACCGCCTGGTCAACGCCAACCTGCCGTGGCCGGTGTCGCTGCGCGGCACCGCGGCGGAGGTGGGGCTGGCGTCGCTGCGCATCATCAACGATTTCGAAGCGGTCGCCTGCGCCATGCCGAGCGTGCAGCGCGACGCGCTGGCGCTGCTGGCCGGCGCGACCGCGGTGGACCGCTTGCAGGCGCCGGCGCTGGTGCTGGGTCCGGGCACCGGGCTGGGCGCGGCGCTGTGCCTGGACGCGCACGGCGGCGTGCTGCTGAGCGAAGCCGGCCACGCCGCGCTGCCGGCCTACGATGCGCTCCAGCTACAGGTGGCGCGGGTGCTGTCGCGGCGTTGGCCGCACCTGGACAACGAGCGCGTGCTGTCCGGCACCGGCTTGGTCAATCTGTACGAAGCGCTGGCGGAGATCCGTGGCCTGCCCGCGCGCTGGCGGCAGGGCGCCGACATCGGACGCGCCGCGCTGGCCGGCGGCGACGCCCTGGCCGAGGAAACCCTGACCGTCTTCTGCGACTGGATGGGCGGCCTGGTGGCCGACCTGGCATTGAGTTTCGGCGCGCGCCAGGTGTACCTGGCCGGCGGCGTCACCGGCCATATCGCGCCCTTCCTGGAGCGTGGTGGCTTCCGCCGGCGCTACGAGGCGCGTTTCGCGCAGGCCGGGCATCCGGTGGCCGCGCCGGTCTGGCGCATCGAGCACGGCCAACTCGGCCTGCTCGGTGCCGCCGCGCGCTGCCGCGGCGAGAATGCCGGGACCGGCGCCCGCGGCGCCACCGACACGGGAACCCGATGACATGAGCGACAGACGCGAATTCCTGCGGCAGATGACCTTGGCGACCGGCGCGCTGGCCGTGCCCGGCGCACTGGCCGCGGCGACGGCCAAGCCCGCCGCCGATGCCGCCGCCGACGGCGCGCGGGTGGTTTCCACCTGGGATTTCGGCGTGCCGGCCAACCAGGCGGCGTGGAAGACCCTGCAGGCCGGCGGCAGCGCGCTGGACGCGGTGGAGCAGGGCGCGCGCTGGGCCGAGACCGGCCTGTGCAACGCCACCGTCGGCCGCTGCGGCTATCCCGACCGCGACGGCGTGCTGACCCTGGATGCCAGCATCATGGATGGCGACGGCCGCTGCGGCGCGGTGGCCGCGCTGGAGGAGATCGACCACCCGATCAGCGTGGCGCGCCGGGTGATGGAGAAGACCCCGCACGTGATGCTGGTGGGACAGGGCGCGCAGCAGTTCGCGGTGGAGCAGGGCTTCCGCCGGCAGCCCCTGCTGACGCCGGAAGCGGCCAAGGCCTGGGAGGAATGGAAGAAGACCTCGCAGTACCGCCCGCAGATCAACGCCGAGCGCCGTCTGCTGCCCGGCAACAGCCAGAACCACGACACCCTGGGCATGCTGGCCATCGACCGCCACGGCCGCCTGGCCGGCGCCTGCACCACCAGCGGCATGGCCTGGAAGATGCGCGGCCGCGTGGGCGACAGCCCCATCGTCGGCGCCGGCCTGTACGTGGACAACGACGTCGGCGCGGCGACCGCTTCGGGCGTGGGCGAGGAAATGATCCGCAACGCCGCCAGCTTCCTGGTGGTGGAACTGATGCGCCAGGGTCGTTCGCCGATGGACGCCTGCCGCGAGGCCATCGACCGCGTCGTGCGCAAGCGGCCGGAAGCCAGCAAGACCTTGCAGGTCTGCTTCCTGGCGATGAACCGGCACGGCGAAGTGGGCGCGTTCGCGCTGCACCCGGGCTTCGTCTATGCCGTCTGCGACGCGCGGCGGCAGGACGCGCTGCTGGATTCGGGCGCGGTGTATCCCGGCGGGGGCGCATGAGCACGGCCATGGCGTACACGCTGGAGATCGCCGCCGGTTCGCTGGCGTCGGCGCTGGCCGCGCAGGACGGCGGCGCCGACCGCGTGGAGCTGTGCGAAGGGCTGGAATACGGCGGCACCACGCCGTCCTACGGCACCCTGGCGCTGGCGCGTGAGCATCTGCGCATCCCGCTGTTCGTGCTGGTGCGGCCGCGCGCGGGCGACTTCCTGTACGACGCGCGCGAAACCGAGACCATGCTGCGCGACATCGAACTGTGCGTGCGCCTGGGCTGCGACGGCGTGGTGATCGGGGCGCTGGACGCGGCCGGCGACGTGGACCAGGCGCTATGCCGCACGCTGATGGCGGCGGCGGGCGCATTGCAAGTGACCTTCCACCGCGCCTTCGACGCCGCGCGTGATCCGGCGCAGGCGCTGGAGCGGATCGCTGCGCTGGGCTGCCGGCGCGTGCTGACCTCGGGCGGTCGCGCGAGCGCGCCGGAAGCCGCGGCGGCGCTGGCCGGCTTCGTGCGGCAGGCCGCCGGCCGGCTGTCGGTCATGCCGGGCGCGGGTATCGACGCCGGCAACGTCGCGGCCTTGGTGCGGGCCACCGGCGCGCGCGAATTCCATGCCTCCGCCAAGGCGCCGCGCACCTCGGCCATGCGCTTCCGCAACGACGCCCTGGCCGGGCTGGCGCCGGACTGGCAGCAGACCGATCCGGCGCGCGTGCGCGCGCTGCGCACGGCGCTGGACGCGCTGGCGCAGGCGGGGTCGCCGTGACGGCGCGCGCGCCTGCGGCCATGCGCCGGGACGCGCGGCGTTGCTGCGCCGCAGAATGCGCGCCGCGCCCTATTGTGGTCTATTTGGATCGATCAAAAATGGTGGTTTTCAACCTGTCGCGAATCGTGGCCCGGCTGCGCACGGCATCGGCCCCGGCCATCGCGATGGCGGGCGGAACCGCCGGTTTTTCTTCCCGTGATGTCTCTCCCACCTCGTAAGAGGTCGCAGCATGGGAAAGGTCCGGCGCAGGCCGGACCTTCTTTTACACCCGCCGCGCCGGCAGGGATGCCGCCGCGCATGCGCGCCGCCCGCCGGGGCGCACGCCGACCGGAGCCTAGCCGTATGACCCGGATGCACCCGCCCCGCCTTCGCCTCCCGGCCGCACCGCGTGTGCCGGCCGTGTGCATGGCCGCGGCGGTGCACGGAGGATCGGACAGGCTGCGCCGACCCGGGGGAACGAGGTCGGCGCAATGAGCCAGAAGCGTTCGTCTTCCAGCAGGACGCGCCGCGCCGCGCAGGCGGAGAACGGCGACAAGCCGCAGGCCGAGGCGCCGGCGCCGCGCAAGGCGGCGCGAAAGGAATCCGGCGCGCGCCACAACGTCACTGTCTCGGACATCGCCCACGCCATCGGCGTGTCGCGGGCCACGGTGTCGCTGGTGCTGCGCGGCAGCCCGCTGGTGCACGCCGATACGCGCGCGCGGGTGGAAGCCGAGCTCAAGCGCCAGGGCTACGTCTACAACCGCGCCGCGGCCAACCTGCGCCGGCGCACGTCCTCCAGCGTGGCACTGGTCATCAACGATCTGTCCAACCCGTTCTTCGCCGAGTTCGCCGCGGGCGTGGACGAAGCGCTGGGCGAGCGGGGCTACGTCACCCTGCTGGGCAGCACCGGCGAATCGCCGCAGCGCCAGCAGGCGGTGCTGGCGTCGCTGATGGAGCACACGCCCGCCGGGGTGATCCTGTCGCCGGCCGAAGGCAGCGACGCAGCGGCGCTGCGCCCCATCCTGGGTCTGCGCAGCCACGTGCTGCTGTTCAACCGCGAACTCGAAGGCGCCGAGGAATGGGATTTCCTGGCGCTGGACAACGAGCGCGGCGCGCGCCTGGCGACCGAGCACCTGATCGGCTTGGGACACCGGCGCATCGCCTTCTTCGGCGGCCACGCCGCATCCAGTTCCTGCCGCCAGCGGCGCGCCGGCTTCGCCGAGGCCATGGCCGGCGCGGGCCTGGCGGTGGAGCCGCACTGGCTCATCGAATCGGCGCCCAACCGGCTGGAAGCGGCGGCGCGCACGGCCGAACTGTTCGGCGAGGGCGCCAGCCCCACCGCGGCGGTCTGCTACAACGACACCGTCGCGCTGGGCCTGATGCTGGGCCTGGCTTCGCGCGGTATCCAGCCCGGCAAGGGCTTCGCCGTCACCGGCTTCGACGACATTCCCGAGGCGGCCGTCAGCATGCCCACGCTCACCACGCTGTCGGTGGCCCCGCGCGAGCGCGGGCGCCAGGCCGCGGCGTTGCTGCTGGAGCGCGTGGCCCGGCCCGACGCGCCGGCCACGCGCACGGTGGCGCCGGTGTCGCTGTGCGTCCGCGAAAGCAGCGGGACCGCGCGCACGTGACCCATTCCCTCCTTCCCCGTTCCCACGCAGCCTGAGGCGCACGACCGCATGCCCATCGCATCGCCCACTCCCTCCACGACGCCTTCCGCGACCGGCCCGGCGACCACGCCGCGCGCGGCGCTGGCGGTGGTCACCACCATTTTCTTCATGTGGGGGTTCCTGACCTGCCTCAACGACATCCTGATCCCGCACCTGAAGGCGGTGTTCGAGCTGAACTTCGCCCGCGCGATGCTGGTGCAGTTCACCTTCTTCGGCGCGTATTTCCTGATGTCGCTGCCGGCCGGGCGGCTGGTCGCGCACCTGGGCTACAAGAAGGGCATCGTGGCCGGGCTGGCGATCGCCGGCGTCGGCGCGCTGGGCTTCTGGCCGGCGGCCGAGCTGCGCGTGTACGAAGCCTTCCTCGGCGCGCTGTTCGTGCTGGCCACCGGCATCACGGTGCTGCAGGTGGCGGCCAATCCCTACGTCGCGCTGCTGGGGCCGGAGCAGACCAGCTCCAGCCGGCTGACCCTGGCGCAGGCGCTGAACTCGCTGGGCACGGCGATCGCGCCGCTGTTCGGCGGCCTGCTGATCCTGGGCAACACGGTCAAGAGCGCCGACGAACTGGCGCGGCTGCCGGAGGCCGAGCAGCTCGCCTACCGCGTGCAGGAGGCGCAGGCGGTGCAGGGGCCGTACGTGGGGCTGGCGGTGGTGCTGTTCCTGCTGGCGGTGTTCGTGCTGCTGTTCCGCCTGCCATCGCTGCGCGAGACCACCGAGCAGGCCGACGCCGCGCCGCACACGCTGGGCGACGCGCTGCGCCACCGCCACGTGCGCTACGGCGTGCTGGCGATCTTCTTCTACGTCGGCGCGGAAGTGGCGGTGGGCAGCTTCCTGGTCAACTACCTGTCGATGCCGTCCATCGGCGGCTTCAGCGAGCAGGAAGCCTCGCACTACGTGGCGGCCTACTGGACGCTGGCGATGGTGGGCCGCTTCGCTGGCTCGGCGATCATGGTGCGCTTCCCGCCGCGGCGGCTGCTGACGCTGTTCGCCGCGGCCAACGTGCTGCTGCTGGCGGCCACGCTGCTGAGCGAGGGCAGGCTGGCGATGTACGCGGTGGTGGCGGTGGGGCTGTTCAACTCGATCATGTTCCCCACCATCTTCGCGCTGAGCATCGAGCGCCTGGGCGCGCTGACCAACAAGGCGTCCAGCCTGCTGATCATGGCCATCGTCGGCGGCGCGGTGGTGCCCTACCTGCAAGGCCTGCTGGCCGACCGCATCGGCCTGCAGGTGTCCTTCCTGCTGCCGCTGCTGTGCTACGGCTACATCATCTTCTACGGCGTGTCGGGCTCGCGGCCCGACCCGTCACGGGCGCTCGGAAAGGAGTAAGGCGCGATGTCCAAGATCGTCTGTTTCGGCGAAGCCCTGATCGACATGCTGGCGCAGCCGCCGGCCACGCCGGACGCGCCGCGCGCCTTCCTGCAGTACGCGGGTGGCGCGCCGGCCAACGTGGCGGTGGCGGTGGCGCGGCTGGGCGGCGACGCGCATTTCGCTGGCATGCTGGGGCGCGACATGTTCGGCGACTTCCTGCACGAGAGCTTCCGCGCCGCGGGCGTGGCGGTGGACTGCATCGTGCGCACCGACCAGGCCAAGACCGCGCTGGCGTTCGTGGCGCTGGACGCCGCCGGCGAGCGCAGCTTCAGCTTCTACCGGCCGCCGGCGGCGGACCTGCTGTTCCGCGCCGAGCACTTCCGGCCGGGCTGCTTCGCCGGCACCGGCAGCTTCCACGTCTGCTCCAACAGCCTGACCGAGGAAGCGGTCGCCGCCGCCACGTTTGATGGCATGCGGCGCGCGCGCGAGGCCGGCGCCGTGGTCAGCGTGGACCTCAACCTGCGGCCGGCGCTGTGGCCGGCCGGCGAGGATCCCTCGCCGCGGTTGTGGCAGGCGTTGGCGCATGCCGACCTGGTGAAGCTGTCGCAGGAGGAACTGGACTACCTGGCGCGTCCGCTGGGCGGCGGCGCGGAAGGCGCGGCGCGGGTGCGCGAGCGCGTGTTCGAGGGATGCGCGCAGTTGCTGGTGGTCACCGACGGCGCCGCGCCCGTGCGCTGGCAGACCCGCCAGGCCGGCGGTGAAGTGGCCGGCTTCCGCGTGGAGGCGCGCGACACCACCGCCGCGGGCGACGCCTTCGTCGGCGGCCTGCTGTTCCGCATGGGCGAGGTCGGCGGCAGCGGCCGCGGGTTCGCCGCGTTCTGCCGCGACGAGCACGCCATCGTCGAAGCCATCCGCTTTGGCGCGGCCGCCGGCGCCTTCGCGGTGACGCGCAAGGGCGCGTTCGCCGCCATGCCGAGCCTCGACGACGTCCACCATCTCCTGCAGGAGCAGACCGAACATGTCGCCTGAAACCACGCCCGATTTCCGTTCGCCGCACTTCCTGCGCGCGCACATCGCCGACACCATGGCGTTCTACCACCCGCGCTGCATCGATCCAGCGGGCGGGTTCTTCCACTATTACAAGGACGACGGCACGGTCTACGACGCCGGCCACCGTCACCTGGTCAGCAGTACGCGCTTCGTCTTCAACTACGCGATGGCCTACCGCGAGTTCGGCAATGCCGAATACCTGGACGCGGTGAAGCACGGCCTGCGCTACCTGCGCGACGTGCATCGCAATCCCGCCACCGGCGGTTACGCCTGGACGCTGCGCGACGGTGCGGTCGAAGACGACACGAACCACTGCTACGGCGTGGCCTTCGTGCTGCTGGCGTACTCGTGCGGGCTGAAGGCCGGCATCGAGGAAGCGCGCGGCTGGATGGACGAGACCTGGGAACTGCTGGAGCGGCGCTTCTGGGAAGCGGAGCACGGTCTGTACAAGGACGAGGCCGACGCGCAGTGGAACTTCAGCGGCTACCGCGGCCAGAACGCCAACATGCACATGTGCGAGGCGATGCTGGCGGCGTTCGAAGCCAGCGGTGAGCGACGCTACCAGGAGCGCGCGCTGCACCTGGCCGACACCATGACCCGCCGCCAGGCGGCCAAGGCCGGCGGCCTGGTGTGGGAGCACTACGACACGGGCTGGAACATCGACTGGACCTACCACCTGGACGATCCCAAGCACCTGTTCCGGCCGTGGGGCTTCCAGCCCGGCCACCAGACCGAGTGGGCCAAGCTGCTGCTGATCCTGGACCGCCACGTCGATGCCGATTGGCTGCTGCCGACCGCGCGTCGCCTGTTCGACACTGCGGTCGCGCGCTCATGGGACGAGGCGCGCGGCGGCCTGTACTACGGCTTCGCCCCGGCCGGCCTGTGGCAGGCGCTGAACGAGGGCCGGGCGCCGGACAGCGTGGCGACGGAGGGCTGCGCCCCGGCGGACGGGCCCGCGGACGTCTGCGACGACGACAAGTATTTCTGGGTGCAGGCCGAATCGCTGGCCGCCGCCGCGCTGCTGGCCGCGCGCACCGGCGACGATGCGTACTGGGGCTGGTACGACCGGCTGTGGGCGTATTCGTGGCAGCACATGGTCGATCACCGCTACGGCGCGTGGTACCGCATCCTCGATGCGGACAACCGCAAGTACGACGACGAGAAGAGCCCGGCCGGCAAGACCGACTACCACACCATGGGCGCCTGCCACGAAGTGCTCAATGTGGTGCGCCCCAGCGGCGCCTGAGCCCCGAGTCCCCGCGCGCGCCGGCAGCGCAATGCCGGCGCGGCGCTTCGCCCCGGCCACCCGACTGCCGTGCCCGCCGCCGCAGAGAGGAGCCTGTTCGCCGAGATCTTCAAGTAGTACTACCTGCTGTTCGCACCGGCGGCGGCGCTGGACTTCGAGGCGGTGGTCTTCAACACCGAGGTGCATCCCATCCGCAAGACCTGGGACTGAGGCCGGCACCGACGCTCAGGGCGCGTCGCAGATCGCGCCCAGCTTCGCCGCCTCGCGCGCCGGGTCGGCGAAGTCGATGGACGCCAGCAGGCCGTCGTCGGCGACGTTGTACCAGGCCGCGCCGTTGGGGAACATCGCCACGGTGATGCCGCCGAAGCCGGACATGAAGGGCACCCACGTCGGCTGGGCGCAGCCGAGTTCGGCTTGCAGGTTGCGTGCCCAGAAGCCGTGCTGGTAGCGGTAGCGTTCCAGCGTGGCGGCTTGCAGGCCGCGGTGCGCGGGGTCGCGCTGCATGGCCGCGTCGAACAGCGCCGCGTCCAGCACTTCGCGGCCGTCGATGCGGCCGCGTCCTTCGCCGAGGAAGCGCGCCAGTTTGGCGATGTCGTCCGAAGTCAGCGTCAGCCCCCAGCCGAAGAACGGCTGCCGCGCTTCGTCATAGCTGCGGCGGGTGGCGCGCGCGGCCGGGCCCAGGCCGAGCGGGCCGAGGACGTCGGTCCAGAGCACGTCGTCGAACACGTCCGCGTGCTCGCGGCCCGGCAGGCGCCGCAGCGCTTCCTGCAACACGGTGCCGAGCAGGTAGGTGTCGGAGGTGTGGTAGACCCAGCGCTCGCCGGGCGGTTCGCGGCGCGGATACGCTTCGCAGGCGAAGGCGAGCCGGCGCGCGTGCGAGGACGGCACGAAGAAATCGCGCACGCGCGCGTCGTCCTCGTCGGCCATGTAGGCGGGCGCGTCGTACTGGCCGGTCGTCATGTCCAGCAGGTGCAGGAAGCGCACGTCGCGCCATCGGTCGCCGCGGCAGCCGGTGGCGGGGGCGAAGCGGTCCACCGGCAGGTCCTTCACCCCCGGGTGCAGGCGCTCCATCCGCATCAGTGCCAGCCCGGCCACCGCCGATTTCGCGACCGAGTACGAGGGCAGCGACATCGCCGCGCAGAACGGGTATTCACCGTGGCGCGTCGCGCAGCCCGAGCGGTAGTGCACGCCGTCCACGATCACACCGTAGGCCGTGCGCCCGCGCGGCGCGCCGATGGCGAACCGCTCCGGCGCCACGCCCGGGTGGTCGACGGCCAGCGCCGACAGCGGCCGCACCGGCATGCGCGCGGCGGTTTCCCGCCGATGGGCCGCGACGATGGCTTCGCGCCCGGCGACCGCGCCCGGCGCGTACTCCGCCCGCAGCGCGCCCCACATGTCCAGTTGCAGGTAGTGGCAGGTCTCGCTGCCGACCTGGATGGCGGCGCGCGAGACCGCGCCGTCGTCCTTGAACAGCAGCATCAGCACGCCGTTGTGGGTGCAGTTGGCGTTCTTCTGCACCAGCGCGAACGGGATCGCGGCGCGGGTGTAGCCGCCGTCGCCGGGTTCGTCCCAGGCGCGCCCGGGTTCCAGCACGAATTCCCACCACGGATGGTTGCCCGGGATCGGGCCGCGCCGCACCGGAACGACGGCATCGCCGTCCTGCACGAATGCGTAGTTGAAGTCCTGCGGCAGTGTGCGCGCCTGCGCAGCGTCGCCCGGGCCGAGGAAATCGGACAGTGCGACCAGCGTGCGCGTGGACGGTTGCCCGGACAGGCGCAGGCGTCCTTCCAGACGGTGCGTCGGCGGCAGGGCATCGGCCGGCGGCGCATAGGCGGACAGGTCCACGCTGCGGCGGTACGCGCCCGAGAGCAGCGTCTCGCGGCCGAGCGCATCGCGCGCACCGGCGTTACCGGCGAGGCCCGCGGCCAGCACGGCGAGGCAGGCTGCGATGAGGCGGGTTTGGATGGTCGGCAAAGGAACGCGCACTCCTGCGTGGAACTCCCGCCCGCGCGAGGGCGGGCGGGGCTTTCTGCGGCAGGCCCGGCGCGGCATGCGTCCGCGCCGGGCCGGTCACGTCATGGACACATCGGGGCGATCTTGTTCAGTTCGATGGCGCTCTTGCCCCAGGTGAGCTGGCCGTTGTCGCTGAACTGGTAGTAGACCATGCCGTTGGGGAACAGCACCACGCTGATGCCGCCGTAGCCGGACATGTAGGGCACCCACTTGGCCGCACTGCATCCGTAGTTGTGGCTGTCCTGCTTCAGGTCGTAGTACCAGAAGCCGTTGTTGTAGCGGTCGGCGGCCGAGCCCGCCTGCAAGCCGCCGCTGCCCAGGTTGAGCGTGGCCGCGACCATGGTGGCGTCGAGCGTCTGCACGCCCTGGATCTTGCCCTGCGCCTTGTTGAGGAATTCGCCCAGCTTGACCACGTCGTCGCGCACGTACACCAGGCCGTAGCCGGTGAAGGGCTGCGCGGCGGCGTCCTGCGTGCGCGAGCTGACGTAGCTGGTCGGGCTGAGGCCGAGCGGGCGGTAGATCTCCTCCACCATCACGTCGTTGAAGAAGTCCGTGCCGCTGCCCGCCTGCGACTTGTAGTACTGGTTCATCGCGCGGCCGAGCAGGTAGGTGTCGGTGGTGTGGTAGACGAACTTCGTCCCCGGCGTGGTCTTGTACGGATAGCCGCACGCGAAGGCCACCTTCTGCGCGTGCGTGCCGACCTTGAAGAAGCCGTCGGCCATCGCCTGCGAGGCTTCGTCGGTGGTCGTGCCGGCCGAGGTGTAGTTGCCGGTCGCCATGTCCAGCGCCTGCTCGAAGGTGGGCGCGTCCCACTGCGAGCCGGTGCACTCGCTCACCCAGTCGTCGATGCCCAGGGTGCGCTGCGTGCCGGCGTACTTCTGCTCCAGGCGCATCAGGCCGTAGCTGCCGGACACCGACTTGGCGGTGGAGTAGGACGGCACGTCCAGCACTTCGCAGAACGGATAGGTGCCGTAGCGCGTCTGGCAGCCGCCGACGTAGTGCACGCCGTTGTAGGCCACGCCGTACAGGCTCATGTGCGCGGCGGTGACGTCGCTGCCGATGTTGGCCACGGTCACGCCTTTGCCCGGGTAGTCGGTGGCCAGCGCCGACAGCGGCTTGGTGGGCATGCGCCGCGAGACTTCGGCCTCGTAGTGGCTGCGGATCGTGGCGGCGCCGCTGATGGCCGCCGGCGTGTAGGCCGCGTCCAGCCGGCCCCAGAAGTTGACCTTGAGGTAGTAGCAGGTCTCGCTGGCGATCTGGTAGGCCAGGTCGGAGACGGAGCCGTCGTCCTTGAACAGGAAGGTCATCACCCCGTTCCACAGGCAGTCGCTGCCGCGCTCCTGCAACGCGAACGGGAACGCGACGCGCGACCAGCCGCCGTCGCCGTTCTCGTTCCACACCCGGCCCGGCTCCAGGATGTAGGTCCAGGAAGGATGGGTGCCGGCGATCTTGCCGCGGGTGACCGGGATGAAGTGGGTGCCGTGCTGCACGAAGTCGAATTCGAACTCGGGCAGGTACTGCGCCTGCGCGTAGTACTGCAGGTTGTTGTTGCCGCCGACTTCGGTCGCGCTGCCGCTGGTGGCCTCGCCGTAGAGCGTGAGCCGGCCCTGGAAGGTGTTGCTGGGGTTCGCCGCGCCCGTGGGCAGGGCGTAGTGGCTGAAGTTCATCAGGTTCAGCGTGCCGCTGCCGGTCAGGAAGCTGGCGGTCAGCGCGGTGCGGCTGACGCTGCCGTTGCCGGACAGCGGATCGTAGACGCTGCCGGCGCTGGTGCCCGTTCCGCTGACGGCGATGGCGACGGTGGGGTCGTCGGGGTCGTTGGAGGGGATGTTCAGCGTGCCGGAGAAGCCGCCCGCGGCGGTCGGCGCGAAGCGCACGCCGACGGTGCACGAGCCGGTCGGCGCGATCGTCTGGTTGGAACAGGTGTTGTTGACCAGGCTGAAGGGCGCCGACAGTCCGGCCAGAGCGCCGACGACCAGGTTGGCGTTGCCGTCGTTGTGCACCGTCAGCGTGCTGGTCGCGTTGCCGCCGACAGTCACCGAACCGAACGTGCCCGAGCCGGTCACCGCGATGGCCGGTGATGTGCCGCCCGAGGCCGGCGTGCCGGTCAGTACCACGTTGTCGCCGTAGCAGTAGTGGCCGTACAGCGTGTAGGCGCGGAAGCGCACGCGCAGGTTGGCGTTGTTGTCCAGGCCGGCGGAGACGGTGCCGCGCTTCAGCGCGCCGGTGTCCTCGCCGTCGCCGACCAGCACCAGCGTGCTCCAGCTCGTGCCGCCGTTGGTCGAGTATTCCGCGTAGCAATAGTCGCCCTGGACCAGGTACAGCGCGCCCAGGTCCATCGACAGCGACACGTTGGTGTAGCCCTGCGAGGACAGCGCCTTCGCGCCCTGGCGCAGTCCGTCCAGACGCATCGACACATTGCCCTGGTAGGTGTTGACGGCGTCGTAGCCGTTGCCACTCAGGGTCCAGGCGGAATAGTTCCCGCTCTGGAAGTTGTCGCTGAACAGGGTGGTGGTCTGCGCGTTCGCCGAGGCACACGCGAAGCATGCCCACAGCGAGACGGCCGCCAGCAGATGGCGCATGACGTTCATCCGGATCTCCTCTCTCTTGCGTTCACGGTTGACGGGGCAACTGCAACTGCAACTTCGGTTCGGGATGCTTCCGGCCGTCCTGGCCCCCGCGCGGCGGAACGCGCGCGCGGAACTTCATGCCGCGGCGGTCAGGCGATGCCGCCCAGGCAGACGTACTTGAGTTCGGTGTAGTCGTGCAGGCCGTACTTCGAGCCTTCGCGGCCCACGCCGGACTGCTTCACGCCGCCGAACGGCGCGACCTCGGTGGAGATCAGTCCGGTGTTGACGCCGACGATGCCGCACTCCAGCGCCTCGGCCACGCGGAAGGCGCGCGCCAGGTCGCAGGTGTAGAAATAGCCGGCCAGGCCGGCGTCGGTGTCGTTGGCCAGTGCGACGGCATCGGCTTCGTCCTGGAAGCGGAACAGCGGCGCGACCGGGCCGAAGGTTTCCTCGTGGGCGATCTGCATGCCGGTGTCGACGTCGAGCAGCACCGTCGGCGCGTAGAAGGTGCCGCCCAGCGCGTGCCGCTCGCCGCCGATGGCGACCTTCGCGCCCTTGGCGCGCGCATCGGCGACGTGTTCCTCCACCTTCGCCAGCGCCTTGTCGTCGATCAGCGGGCCCTGGTCGGTGGCGCCGGCCAAGCCGTCGCCCACGCGCAGCTTCGCCACGGCTCCGGCGAGCTTGCTCGCGAAGGCGTCGTACACGCCGTCCTGCACGAACAGGCGGTTGGCGCAGACGCAGGTCTGCCCGGTGTTGCGGAACTTGCTGGCGATGGCGCCTTCCACCGCGGCGTCGAGGTCGGCGTCGTCGAACACGATGAAGGGCGCGTTGCCGCCCAGTTCCAGCGACACCCGCTTCATGCCCTCGGCGCACTGCGCCATCAGCTTCTTGCCCACGCCGGTGGAGCCGGTGAAGCTGAGTTTGCGCACCTTCGGGTGCGAGGTCAGCTCGCCGCCGATGGCGGCTGCGTCGCGGCCGGTGACGATGTTCAGCACTCCCGGCGGCAGGCCGGCGCGCTCGGCCAGCACCGCGATGGCGAGCGCGGAATACGGCGTCTGCAAGGCCGGCTTGCAGACCACGGTGCAGCCGGCCGCCAGCGCCGGGCCGAGCTTGCGGCCGAGCATCGCGGAAGGGAAATTCCACGGCGTGATCGCCGCCACCACGCCCACCGGCTGGCGCAGCACCAGGATGCGCTTGTCGGCGGCGTGGCCGGGGATGGTGTCGCCGTACATGCGCTTGGCTTCCTCGGCGAACCACTCGATGAAGCTGGCCGAATACGCGACTTCGCCCTTGGCCTCGGCCAGCGGCTTGCCCTGTTCGGCGGTCATCAGCACGGCCAGGTCGTCCTGGTGTTCCAGCATCAGTTGGTACAGCTTGCGCAGCACCTGCGCGCGCTCCTTGGCGGTCTTCTTCGCCCAGGCCGGGAAGGCGGCGTGCGCGGCGTCGATGGCGCGCCGGGTCTCGGCCGCGCCCATGTCCGGCACGGTGCCGAGTACGGCGCCGGTGGCGGGGTTGCGCACTTCGCAGGCGCCGCCGCCGTCGGCGTCGCGCCATTCGCCGCCGATGGGGCAGCGCTGGCGCAGCAGGTCGGGATCGGCCAGGGACAGGGAGGCGGAAGTGACGGGCGTGCTCATGCCGGGTGCGTGTCTCGGAAGTGTCGATGCCTGCGTACTGCGGCCGTGGGCTTGCAGGCTGGCCCGCGGGCGGTGGAGGGGGTGTGGATGGCCGCTGCGCCGTTTGCGTGCGGCCGCCGTTGCCATCCGCGCTCGCGGGAGAACATCGGAGCGAAGGCGGAGCCGCCGGCGATCAACGCCGGCGCGTCCGTTCCATCGCGTTGTTGTGCGTGCGGCCTCATGCCTCGCTTTCCAGCCGGTCGATGCGGCGCGCGGCCGCCAGCATGGCGACCATCGACAGCGCGAGCGCGGCGATGGCGACCGCGATGAGGAAGGGGAAGTCGTCGTCGGTCAGCAGCCGCCCGGCCAGCAGCGGGCCGGAGGCCAGGCCCAGCTTGGAGACGAAGCCGCCCAGCGTGGCCAGCCGTCCCGAGCCGTCCAGCCGCGCCAGCATGCCGAACAGGTATGGCACCACGAACGACCAGGTGATGGCGGTGCCGACGTTGGCGATGAAGAACACCGGCTGCATGCTGCTCCAGAAGAAGCCGGCGGTGCCGGCCAGGGTGAGCAGCATCGCAGCCAGCAGCGGGCGCAGGCGGCCGAAGCGCGTGCCCATGACGATCACCAGGCCGGCGCCGGCCGCGCCGATCCAAGTGGCCCAGCCCAGCGCCTGGCCGATGAAGTCGCGGTGGAGCAGGGCGTGTTCGCCCAGGCGGATGATGAAGGCCGACAGCGCCATGTTGCCGCCCTGGAACAGGAACAGCGCCAGCAGCGTCAACCCCGCGGTGGTGCGCGCGGCCGGCGGCAGGCGCGGCGCCGCGGCGGCGCCGGCCCGGCGCGATTCGCCGAAGCGCGGGATCGCCGCCAGCGCGACCAGCGCGCACGCCGTCAGCGCCGCCAGCGACAGGAACAGGATGCGCGCGCCGTAGTCGGGCACCAGCGTCGGCAGGAACATCACCCCCAGCCCGCCCAGGCCGAACTGCACCAGCAGCAGCATGCCGAAGGCGCGGTCGGGCGAATGGGTACGCGCCATCACCGAGTAGGTCACGCCCACCGCCATGCCGCCGATGAAGCCGTGCATCGCGCGCATCGCGGTGAGCAGGCCCGGTTCGCGGATGGCGACGGAGGCCAGGTCGAGCACCAGCAGCAGCGCCAGCAGCACAGCCAGTGCGGGCCGCCAGGCGATGCGCCGCACCAGCAGCACCGCGGTGAAGCTGCCCACGCTGGCGCCGTAGATGTTGGCCGCGCCCACCATGCCGGCCTGCGGATTGCTGAAGCCCAGGCCGGTGACCAGGCCGTCGACGATGGCCGCCATGATGTTGACGTAGAAGAAGCCCGCCGTCGCCACCAGCGCCAGCAGCGCGTACAGCCACAGCCGGTCGGCGGCGGGCGCCGCGGACGCCTCGGGCAGCGCGTTGGGAGAATCGCTCATGCGGCGGGTTCCAGGTCGTCGTCCAGGCGCACGCCGGCGCCTTCGAAGTGCCGGCGCAGCGGCGCCAGTTCGTGCGCGTAGCGCCGCCACAGCCCGACCGAGGAGCGGTAGATCGGCTGCCGCACCTGCGCGGCGCTGGCGGTCAGCACCGGCTGCGGGTTGCGTTCGAAGTGCAGGCAGGCGTCTTCCCACGGCAGTCCGGCGTGCGCGACCAGGCGGCGGCTGACCGCTTCCTGGTCGGCCACCAGCGCTTCGTAGTCCACTTCCAGGAACCGTTCCGCCGGCAGCACGCGGCGCCAGTGCGCCATCAGCCGGTCGTAGCCCAGCCAGTAGCGGGCCAGGTCGTCCAGGTCGTAGGAGAACGGATAGGCCATGCGGAACAGCGTCTTGTACATCGCATAGCACGCATCCATCGGGTGCCGCCGCAGGTGGACGATGCGCGCCTGCGGCAGCGCCGCGGCGACCAGCGCCAGGTAGAGGAAGTTGCCCGGGGTCTTGTCGATGGTCCGCGCCTGCGTACCCGCCGGCAGGGTGTCGCAGTAGGCGCGGCCCAGCGCGGCGAAGTCCGCCTGCGCCGAGCGCCGCACCAGGTCGGCCTTGCCGGCGGCGGGGGCGGTGGCGGCGGCGCGCATCACCGCCTGTGCCAGGTCGGCGCTCTCGCCGCGGCTGGCGACGGCGGAGTGCGAACCGAGGATGCGGTCGACCAGGGTGGTGCCGCTGCGCGGCAGCCCGACCACGAACAGCGGCCGCGCATCCGCATGGCCGGCGTGCGCGCGGGCGAAGAACGCGGCGTCGAAGGTCTCCTCGATCAGCCGCATCGTGTCCAGGTCGTCCTCCACCCGGTAGCGCAGGCGCGCGCGGCGCGCGTCGGCGCCCTGGCGCAGCGCGGCGAAGGCGTCGGCGTGCCGGCCCAGGTCTTCGAGCTCCTTGGCCAGCGCATGGCACAGTCCGATGCGTGCCGGGTGCGCGGGGGGCAGCGAGGCCAGGCGCTGTTCGATCGCCGCGACGTGGTTGTCGCTGGGCGTCTGCCGACGCAGGGTGGAGCGGTTGTACCAGGCCGCGTCGTCGTCCGGCGCCAGTTCGATCGCCACGTCGAACAAGGCTTCGGCCGCGTCCAGCCTGCCCAGCGCGATCAGCGCGGTGGCGTGGTTGTACAGCGCGCCGGGGTCCTGCGGGTCCAGCGCGCAGGCCTGCGCGTAGCAGCGCTCGGCCTCGGCGTGCAGGCCGAGCGCGGTGTAGCGCAGCCCCAGTTCCTGCAGCAGCGCCGGATCGCGCGCCGCGCCCGCGGCCAGGCCGTGCAGCGCCTCGCGGCAGGCCGCCGCCTCGCCCCGCGCATGCAGCGCGTCGATCCGCCGCAATGCGGCGGCAGGCGGGGACGGGGCGGCGTGCGGCGCGTTCACGTCAGAAACGGTAGCCGAGGGTGAAGCCCACGGTCCGCGGCAGGGTCACCAGCGCCTTGGAGCCGTTGCCGTAGTAGTCCTGCGCCGGCGAGGTGCCCATGTACTGCTCGGTGTAGACGCCGGTCACGCCTTCCTCGTTGGCCAGGTTCTTCAGCCACAGGGTCAGGTCCCAGTTGTCGATGCTGTAGGTTGCCGAGGCGTTGAACAGCGCGAAGCCGTCCAGCGTGTGGCGGAACTTCGGGCTGAGGCTGAGCGCGTTCTCGGTCTCGGACTGGTAGTAGGCGTCGCCGCGCAGCGTCAGCAGGCCGCGGCCCAGCGGGATGCCGTAGCCGGCCGCGGCGTTGAAGCGGTGCTCGGGCGCGCCGGGTAGTGCGTCGCCCTTGCGGCCGTACAGGTAGGTGCCGTCCACGGCCACCGCGTCGGCTTCCAGCCGCGCCTCGGTGTAGGTGTAGCCCAGGCTGTAGGTGAAGCCTTCGCCGACCGCGCCGGACAGTTCCAGTTCGACGCCGCGGGTGCTGGCCTTGGGCGCGTTCTGCACGGCGAAGAAGCCCCAGTTGGTGGTCGAACTGTTGACCTGCGGGTCCTTCCAGTCCACGTAGAACACGTCGGCGTTGTAGTTGAGCCTGCCCACGCGGCCCTTGATGCCGATCTCGTGGTTGCGCACGGTATCGGACCGGTAGCTGCCCCAGGCCGGGTCCTCGGCGTAGTTGCCGGTGGTGGGCGTGGCATTGGTGCCGCCGCGCCGGTAGCCTTCGGACACCGTGGCGTAGAGCTGGTTGTTGGTGTTGAAGAACCACGACACGTTGGCCTTGAACAGGGTGTCCTCGGCCGATTCGCGGTCCTCGCTGACGCTGGTGGCCGAGCCGACCCAGGGGCTCACCAGCATCGACTGGGTGGACGCGGCCTTGAGCCGGAAGTGGCGGAAGCCGCCGGTGAACTGCAGGTCGCCGGTGGCGTGCCAGGTCAGTTCGCCGTACAGCGCGGTTTCCTTGAAGCGTTCGCGCTGGCGGTAGTCGAAATCCTGGTCGCTGACGATCAGGTCCTGCACGGCGGGCGTGACGACCCACGCGTCCCACCAGCGCTTCAGCCCGCGCAGGTAGCTCTGCTGCGAGGCGCGGCGCTTCTGGTCCTGGTGGAAGACGCCCAGCACGTAGTCGAAGCGGCCCACGCTCTTGGAGGTCAGGCGCAGTTCCTGGGTGAAAGCGCTCTCGCCGTAGTCGCGCACCGCCGAGGCCATCGGCCGCGGGTAGTTGTAGTAGAACGCGCCCAGCCAGCCGTTCTGCGCGTAGAAGCCGGTGTTCTCGCTGGTGATGTCGCCCTCGTGGTTGTAGTCCGAGGTGCTGGAGGTCAGGGTGGCGAAGCCCAGGTCGATGTTGGCCTCCAGGCTGGTCAGGTTGACGTGCCGCGCCGCCGGTTCCAGTTGCACCGCGCCGACTTCCAGGTCGCGGTACGGCACGCCCCAGCCGTCGTTGCCCAGGCTGGTGCCGCGGCGGCCGCCGAAGCGGTCGGCCTGCGCCATGTAGCTGAGGGTGGCGTCGAAGCGGTCGCTGGGCTTCCACAGCAGCGAGGCGCGGCCGTAGTTCTGGCGCACGAAGTCGGCGTCGCGCACGGTGCGGTACTCGGCGGCCGGGTCGAGCACGCCGTTCGGCGCGGCCGGCAGGCCGTCCGCGTCGAGCTTGTAGACGTTGCGGTAGTCGGTGACGCCCGGGTAGTCGTTGAGCGTGGCGTTGACGCGCAGCGCCAGCGTGCTGGCCAGCGGTGCGTTGAGCATGAAGGACTCGGACATGCCGATGCTGCCGGAGCCGTCCACGCTGGAGGCGCTCAGGCTGACCCGCGCGTCCCAGGTGTCCAGTTCGGGCTGGCGCAGCAGGAAGCGCACCGCGCCGCCCAGCGCGCCGGAGCCGTACAGCGTGCCCTGCGGCCCCCGCAGCACTTCCACCCGCTCGATGTCCGAGAGCAGGAAGTTGGCGAACAGCGGCGTCTTGTCCACGTAGGTGGCGACCGTGGACGCCGCCGAGACCGCGTAGTCGCCCAGCGCCGAACTGTCCACGTTCAGGCCGCGGATGCGGATGCCGCTGACCACGCTGGAGTTGCGCGCGCCGCGGTCCACCACGCCCACGCCGGCCACGCCGCGCATCAGCTCGGCGGTGTCCAGGATGTTGCCCTGCTCGATGGCCTCGCCCGACACCGCGCTGATGTTGTAGGGCACGGCCAGGATGTCCTGCTCGCGTCCCTGCGCGGTGACCACGACGGTTTCCAGCTCGGTCGGCTTGTCGGCGTCGGCGGCTTCCTGCGCCAGCGCCGGCAGCGCGGGCGCCAGCAGGCCGGCGAAGATGGCGCCGGCCAGCGCGGAGCGGCGCGGCAGGCGGCGCGGCAGGCGGCGGTGCGTCGGGCGCTCGTGGTGCGTGTTCATGGCATTGCTCTCCCCGTGGTTCGTATGGCGTGGTGTGGTGGCGTGCCGCATGGGCGTCAGGCGTCCGGCAGGCGCAGCGGGCCCAGGGCGTCCAGCGCCGCCGACGGCGCGCGCGCGGCGCCGTAGGCGGGGAACACCACCGGATGGTCGCGGAAACTCTTGAGCGGCTGGCCCAAGCCGTGCCAGCCGCGTTCGCGGCAGCGGCGCAGATGGGCGAAATCGACTTCGAACGCGATCACCTCGCGGCCGCTGCCGGCCTGGTGGATCACTTCGCCGCCCGGCCCGCACACCACCGACCGGCCCACGCCCAGGTCGCCGGCGACGTTGACGTCGACGAAGTAGCACTGGTTGGTGGCCGCGCTGGCGCGGGCGATGGCGATCTCGACCTCGCGGTCGATGGTGTTGGTCATGGTGGGGTGCAGGATCACCTCCGCGCCCATGCTGACCAGCGAGCGCGTGGTCTCCGGGAACCACATGTCGTAGCAGATCGAGACGCCGAAGCGTCCGGCGTCCGGCACGTCGAACACCACGCACTCGGTGCCCGGCGTTATGCCGCGCTCGTAGGGCGCGAATGGGAACAGCTTGCGGTAGCGCGCCACCACCCCGCCGCGCGGGTCGATCACCGGCGTGGTGTTGTAGACGGCGCCGTCGCGGTGCTCGTACAGCGAGCCCGGCACCAGCCACAGGCCGTGGCGGCGGGCCAGGTCGCACAGGAACGCCTCGGCGTCGCCGGGCAGGCACTGCGCGTGCTCGGGATTGGCGCCGAAGCCGCACAGTTCGCCCAGCAGCACCATGCGCACCCACGGGAAGCGCCGCGCCACCGCGCCGACTTCGCCGGCGATCCGCTCCAGGTTGTCGCCGGGGCCGTAGGCGAGCTGGAGCCCGGCGATGCCGAAGCTGCGGGGGTGTCCGGGAGTTTCCAAGGCGTGTCCTTGCGAAGCGGCGTTCCCCCGGACGGTAGTGCCTGCGCGCGGGTGCGCTTAGAGCCAGTAAGAGTGAATCGATGGTGCCAGTGTGGCGCCAGGCGCTAGCCGCGGCGGCGCCGCGCCGCCGGCTTGCGCACCAGCACCGCGGCATCGACCATCAGGCCGTCCTCGCCGTAGATGCGGACCTGGTCGCCGTCGACCACGATGGCGTAGCCGGCCGCCTCGCCGTAGGCCCACTGGCGCCATTGCCGGTACCAGCGGTCGCCCTGCAGCCACCAGTGGCCGCGGTCGCAGTCCTCGCCGGCGTAGCCGGCGGTGCCGACGAGATCGCCGTTGGCGCGGATCTCCAGCGTGCAGGGCTCGCCGTAGACGGTGCGGTAGAGCAGCGCGGCGCCGGCCAGGGTCTGCCGCAGCGCGCGACCGCGCAGCGGCGGCACCGGATCGTCCTCGATGCGGCGCGAGGCGGACGACAGGTCGCCGCGCACCAGCCGTGCGAGGGTGCGCACGCCTTCGCGGATGCGGTCGGCGGAGATGCCGGTGACGCCCATGCACAGCGCCTCGCGGCCGTCGGCGCAGCGCGTGGGTTCGACCAGGATGCCGAGGGCGGCGGCGCGGTAGGCCAGGTCGCGCGCGTCCATGCCGCCGGGCATGCTGACCCAGTAGGCGCTGGCGCCGGGCGAGGTCTCGATGCTGACGCGCTCGTGCAGGTAGTGGTTGAGCGCGTCGCGCAGCGCGGTGCGGCGCTCGGCCAGCACGCGCCCGGCGCGCACCAGGCAGGAGGAGTAGTGGCCCAGGCCGATGAAGTACGCCCACGCGCGCTGCAGGATGCGCGGCGGCGTGGCGCCCTGGCTGCGGCGCAGGTGGCGCGCGCGCTCGATGAAGGCGGCCGGCGCCACCAGCACGCCGGGCGGCTCGCCGCAGGACGCGGTGGGCGCCAGGCCGCCCACGTACACCACGCGGCCGTCGCGGTCGAAGGCGCGCAGCGCCGGCGCGACGCGGCCGCCGTCCTGCACGCCGGCCGGCACATCGTGCTCGATCAGCAGCCCGTCGGCCGCCGCGACTTGCGCGAGCAGTTGCCGCGGATACTTGGAGTCGGCAGCGGAACCGTGGCGGCCGCTGGTCACCACCACCGCGCCGGCCGGCAGCGGTGCGCGCAGTTCCGGATCGAGATAGCGCACGTCGGCGCCGCGCTCGTGCAGCCGCCGCTCGAATTCCGGGTCGGTCGGCCGTTCCAGGACCACCGGCGTGCCGCGGCGCACCAGCAGTTCGCCGGCCATCTGCAGGGCGTGGCGGCTGGACAGCGTCATCAGCAGTTCGTCCGCGCCGGCCTCGATGCCGCGCATGGGCAATACCTTGCCGCGCATCTCCTCGGCCAGCATCAGGTCGTCGGCGTCGCCGCTCTCCAGCGGCCATTGCAGGACTTCGTGGCGCGAGCCGGCCAGGCGGATCGCCTCGCTCCACTCCGCCACCGGGGTCAGTTCGGTATCGACACGGCCGTCGATGAAGGGGAAGGGATAGCGATGCCAGTGCTGCGGGCAGCGGAAGCCGCCGTCGTCGGCCGCCGGCGGCAGGCGCGCGGCCATCGGCGAGGCCGGGTCCAGGCTGCGTTGCACGCGGCCCAGGCGCGCGCCGGGCGCGGCCGAGGCCACGTACACGCCGCTGCGCGAACGGCTGGCCAGGTGCCCTTCGGCCAGCAGCGCGTCGTAGGCCAGGCTGACGGTGTTGCGCGACACGCCGATGCGCGCCGCCAACTGGCGCGAGGACGGCAGCCGCTGGCCCGGGCGCAGCACGCCGCGGTGGATCGCGTTGACCAGCTTCTGCCGCAACTGGTGTTGCAGGCTCAGCGGATCGGCCGGGTCCAGGGCCAGGTTGAGGCCGTCGGCGGTGCGCGGTTCGCGTTTCATCGGCACGGGGGCGGCTCCACGGCGTGGAGCCAGTATCGGCCATCCTGCCTGCGGCGCCGCATGCGCGCCGCCGCTAGCGGCCGGGCAGGCGCAGGGCGTCTTCCAGCAGCGCCAGCCCTTCGTCCAGCACTGCCTCGGGAATGGTCAGCGGATAGAGCAGGCGCACGGATTCGCCCAGGCTGCCGCAGCCCAGCAGCATCAGCCCGGCCGCGTGCGCGCGTTGCAGTACGTCGCGCGTGGCGGTGGGATCGGGCCGGTCGCCATCGCGCTCGGTCACCAGGTCGAAGGCGATCATCGAACCCGGTCCGCGCACGTGCGCGATCGGGCGCAGGTCCTCGCGCGCGGCGAATTCCCGCAACCGCGCCTTCGCCCGCGCGCCGAGCGTGTCCGCGCGCTCGGCCAGCCGTTCCTCCTCGATCACGTCGAGCACCGCCAGCGCCGCCGCGCAGGCCACCGGCGAACCGGCGTAGGTGCCGCCCAGCCCGCCCGGCTCCACCGCATCCATCAGGTCGGCGCGGCCGATCACGCCGGACAGCGGGAAGCCGCCGCCCAGCGACTTGGCCACGGTCATCAGGTCCGGCTTCACCCCGGTGTGCTCGATGCCGAACAGGCGCCCGGTGCGGGCGAAGCCGGTCTGCACTTCGTCGGCGATCAGCACGATGCCGTGCGCGTCGGCCAGTTCGCGCAGCGCCTGCATCAGCTCCGCCGGCGCGGGCAGGAAGCCGCCTTCGCCCTGCACCGGCTCGACGATGATGGCGGCCACGTCCTCGGCCGCCACGTCGGCCTTGAACAGCCCTTCGATGGCCTCCAGGCTGTCGGCCACGGTCACGCCCTTGTGCGCGGCGGGGAACGGCACGTGGTACACGCCGCCCGGCAGCGGGCCGAAGCCGCGCTTGTACGGCGCGGTCTTGCCGGTCAGCGACATGGCCATGAAGCTGCGGCCGTGGAAGCCGCCGGCGAAGGCGACGACGGCGTGGCGGCGGGTCGCCGCACGCGCGATCTTGACCGCGTTCTCCACCGCCTCGGCGCCGGTGGAGAAGAAGATCGTCTTCGCTTCGCCCTCGATCGGCGCCAGCCGGTTGAGGCGCTCGGCCAGCGCCACGTAGGCCTCGTAGCCGGCCACCTGGAAGGCGGTGTGTGTGCAGCGGCGCATCTGCCGTTCGGCCGCCGCGATCACGCGGGGATGGCAGTGGCCGACGTTGAGCACGGCGATGCCGGAGGCGAAGTCGATGAAGCGGCGGCCGTCCGCGTCCCAGACTTCGGCGTTCTCGGCGCGGTCGACGAACACGCCCAGCGCGGTGCTCACGCCGCGAGGGACGTTCGTGCGGCGGCGTTCGATCAGGTCCTGGTTGGACACGGCGGCATCTCCATGTGGGCGGGGTCGAGCGGGCAGGGTGACCGCGGACCGTGCGCGGTCGTAGTGCCAGACTGCAGTTTCGCATGGTGCCAGAACGGTGGGCGGGGGTGCGGTGCGGGGCCGCATTCATCGTGCCTCCGGCTGGCCGTGTGGTCGCGGACGGCGTCTGGCGCAAGGATGGCCGTTGCGGGTCGGCCGCCGTGGAGGACGGCGCGTGGCTCTGCGAAGGCCAGTGCGGCCGTGCGCGCTTCGCGCGTGCCGCCGGCACGCGGATGCCGGCGCCCGTATTCGATGCGTCAGGGCGCGTCGGACAGCGGGCGCCAGGCCAGGCGGACCTGCAGGCCGCCGAGCGCGGACTTGCCCAGCGCCAGCGTGCCCTGGGTGGCCTCGATGATGTCGCGCGCGATCGACAGGCCCAGGCCGTGGTTGCCGCTGCCGGTCTCGTCCAGGCGCCCGCCGCGGGCCAGCGCTTCCTCGGTGCTGATGCTCAGGCCGGGGCCGTCGTCCTCGACGGTCAGCTCCACGCCTTCGGCCGTGGCGCGCCCGCCGATGGACACCTGGCGGCGGGCGAAGCGGGTGGCGTTCTCGACCAGCGCGCCCAGCACTTCCATCAGGTCGTCGTTGGCGATGGGCAGGCGCAGGCTGGCGTCCATGTCCACGTTGTAGACCAGCGCGCCGCCGCGCTCGGTGCGCTGCACGACGGCGATGATGCGGTCGGCGATCTCGTTGGGATCGGCCTGCGCGGTGTTGATGCCGTCGCGGATGGCGGCCGCGCGCGAGCGCGCCAGCTCGGCCTCCAGCGCCGCGCCCGCGGTGGAGATCACCCGGTCCAGGTCGTCGGCCAGCGGCGCGTGGCCGCCGGCGCGCACCCGCCGGCTCAGCGCGCCCATCGCCGCCAGCGGCGTCTTCAGCGAATGCGCCAGGTCCGCCGCGCGCCGGCGCGCGCGCAGCACGTCGCGCTCGCGCGCTTCGGCCAGGCGGTTGATCGCGGAAGTCAGCGGCGCGACTTCGCTGGGGTAGCGGCCGTCCAGCCGTTCGCTCGGGCTGCGCCGCATGCGTTCCAGTTCCTGGCGCAGCCGCCCCAGCGGGCGCAGGCCGAGGTGGATCTGGACCCAGGCCGCCGCCATCAGCATCAGCCACAGGGCGACCAGGAACAGGCCCAGCTCGCGGCGGAACTGGTTGCGCGCCACCCGCAGGTCGGCGATGTTCTGCGCCAGTTGCACGGTGACCGGCTGCCCGGCGCCGTCCACGCTGACCGTGCGCTCCAGCAGCATCACGCGCTGGCCGAACGGCCCGTCGGCCTCGCGCACCTGCCATTCGCGCGTGGGCGCGGCCGCCGGCGCCGGCAGGCTCTCGTCCCACAGCGACAGTGAGCGGCTGCTGCCGCGCGGCACGGACAGTTGCCAGTAGCGCCCGCCGGCGGGGGTGTCGTAGCGAGGGTCGGACGGGCTGTCGGCCGAGCGCGGCAGCCCGCCGGCGTCGAACGACAGCTCGGCCACCATGCGCAGCGCGTCGCGTTGCAGGTCCTCGGCGACGCGGCGCTCGATGTGGCGGGAGAACAGCAGGCTCATGGCAAACAGCGCCAGCGCCAGGGTGGCCAGCATGGTGACGGCCGCGCCCAGCATCAGGCGCCATCGCAGCGAGCCGGAATTCATGTGCCGCCGGCGCTTCCGATCTGGTAGCCGAACCCGCGGCGGGTCACGACGATGTCGCTGCCGAACTTGCGGCGCAGTCGCAGCACCAGCGCCTCGATGGCGTTGGTGTCGCCGGACTCGCTGGCGCCGTAGAGGTGCTCGGCCAGTTCGCCGGCCGAGACGGCGCGGTCGGACTGGTGGGCCAGGTAGTCGAAGAAGCGGAATTCCAGCGCGGAGAGTTGGATCGGCTTGTCGTCCAGGGTCGCGCTCATGCGGCGCGTGTCCAGCACCAGCCGGCCGCACTCCAGCAGCGGCGAGGTGCGCCCGGCCGCGCGCCGGACCAGCGCGCGCGCGCGGGTGACCAGTTCGCCGATCTTGAAGGGCTTGGCCAGGTAGTCGTCGGCGCCGGCCTCGATGCCTTCCACCTTCTCGGTCCAGTCGCCGCGTGCGGAGAGGATCAGGATGGGGAAGCTGCGCTCGGCTGCGCGCCAGCGCCTGAGCACGGACAGGCCGTCCATGCTCGGCAGGCCCAGGTCGAGGATGCACACGTCGTAGTCCTCGGTGTCGCCGAGGAACCAGGCGCGGCGGCCGTCGTCGGCGCACTCGACGATGAACCCGCTGGCGGCCAGCGCCGTGGCGACGTCGGCACTGACATCCGGGTCATCCTCTACGAGCAGTGCGCGCACTCAGTCGTCCTCGATCTTGATGACCTCGCCCGTCCTGGCGTCCAGCTTGATCTCCTTGATGCGCCCGTCCGGCGTCAGGATCTTGACCTCGTACTTGGGCCCGGCCTTGTACTCGATCTCGATGATGTCGCCCGGCACGCGCGCGGTGGCGATCTGCATGATACGCGCCAGCGGCAGGATCTCGCCGCGCTGCAGCGCGGCCAGCGCGGCGCGCTGGGCTTCCTGCTTGGCGCGGCGCTCCTCGGCCTTGCGGTCCTTGTCCTTGCCCAGCGAGGGCAAGGGGGCGACAGACAGGGCCGGCAGGCAGGCCAGGGCGACGAGGACGGCGAGGGCGGGACGACGGTGCATGGCGGCAAGGATTCCACCGCGTTCCTGACACCAAACTGACGCCTGCCTGCGGGCGGATGTCAGGTCCGCGGGGGTAAAAGGACAGCCATCAGCCTCCCACCGGGAAGGCCATGGTGGCGACGGGCGCCCCTCGTCGTGCGGGCACTGCCCCAGGCGCCAGCGCCGCCATGGTCGTCCCGGGCTTATTCCGCAAGGCCACCGATGAAGCCCGTCCGTCCCACCGCCCTGCTGCGCTCCCGCTGGTTCGTCCCGGCCCTGCTGGCCGCGGCCGCCGCCCTGGCGGCCGCCTACTTCCTGGCCGGCGGCCGCGGCGACGCCAAGGCCGCCGGCGAGAAGGCGCCGCCGTTGGTCGAACTGGTGATCAGCCGGGTCGTGGACCTGCCGCACGTGGTGGAAGCGCAGGGCCACGTGGTGCCCTTGAACGAAGTCGAAGTGCGGGCGCAGATCGAGGGCGTCATCGCCTCCATGCATTTCCGCGAAGGCCAGGACGTGGCCGCCGGCCAGTTGCTGTTCGTGCTCGATCCCGGGCAGGCGCCGGCGCTGGTGCGCCAGGCCCGGGCCAAGTACGCCCAGGTCACCGCCGAACTGAACGATGCGCGCCGCAACCACGCACGGTCCAAGGAACTGGTCGCCTCCAAATACATCTCCCCCAGCGCGCTGGACGCGGCGGCCAGCAAGGTGGAAATGCTGGAAGCGCAGCAGCAGGCGGCCCGCGCCGAGATCGACGGCAGCCAGGTGATGGAAGGCTATTCGCGCATCGTCGCGCCGATCTCCGGCCGCGCCGGCGCGGTCTCGGTGCGCCGCGGCGCGCTGGTCGGCCCGTCGGACAGCGCCAGCCTGGTGAGGATCGTGCAGGTGGACCCGATCGCGGTGGAATTCAGCCTGCCCGAGCGCGAGCTGGGCGGGCTCACCCGCGCGCTGCAGCAGGGCCAGGCGTCCGTCGTCGCGCAGACCGAGCAGGGCCGGATCGACGGCGCCATCGTGTTCACCGACAACAGCATCGATCCGGCGACCGGCACGATCCGGCTCAAGGCGCAGTTCGACAACGCCGACGAACGTCTGTGGCCCGGCGCCTTCGTCAGCCTGCGGGTGCAGGCGGGGATGAAGCGCAACGCCGTGGTGCTGCCGCCGCAGGCGCTGCTGGAAGGACCGGAAGGGCACTTCGTGCACCAGGTAGACGACGGCAGCAAGGTGCGCGCGCGCGCGGTGACCTTCGTCGGCATCCAGGACGGCCAGGCCGTGGTCACCGGGCTGCCGCCCGGCGAAGCCATCGTGTCCGAGGGCAACCAGGCCATCCACGAAGGCATGGCCGTGCGCACGCGGCCGTCGCCGCCGGCGGACGGCGCGCCATGAACCTCTCCGCGCTTTGCCTGCGCCGCCCCGTCGCCACGCTGATGCTGTGGTCGGCGGTGGTCGTGGTGGGCGCGATCTGCTGGCTGCGGCTGCCGATCTCGGCCCTGCCGCGCTACGAGACGCCGACGATAGAGGTGGAGGCCAAACTGCCCGGCGCCAGCCCGGAGAACATGGCCACCTCCATCGCCACGCCGCTGGAGAAGGAGTTCTCCGCGCTGCCCGGCTTGGTGGGCACCACCTCCACCAGCATCCAGGGCGAGACCAAGATCCAGCTCGAGTTCGAAGCCTCGCGCAACATCGACGCCGCCGCGGCCGACGTGCAGGCCGCGCTGTTCCGCATCAGCCGTTCGCTGCCGTCCGAACTGCCGGCGCCGCCCACCTACAAGAAGATCAATCCCGGCGACGCGCCGATCATCTCGGTGGCGCTGGACTCGCCGTCCATGCCGCTGTCCAAGCTCAACACCTACATCGACGAAGTGGTGGTGCCCGCGCTGTCCACCGTGCCCGGCGTGGCGCAGATCACCGTCAAGGGACGCAAGCGCTACGCCGTGCGCGTGCACGTGGACCCGCAGCGCCTGGCGGCGCTGGACCTGACCCTGCTGGAAGTGGCGGCGGCGCTGAAGGCCACCAACGTCAACACGCCGCTGGGGCAACTGGACGGCGACCGCCAGATGCTCATGCTGCAGATGGACACCGGGCTGATGCGCGCGGCGGACTTCTCCGGCGTCATCGTCGCCGCGCGCAACGGCGGCACGGTCAAGCTGCGCGACGTGGCCCAGGTCATCGACAGCGTGGAGGACGCGCAGAACACCAGCGAGGTCAACGGCCGCTACGCCATCGTGCTGGACGTGCGCCGCCAGCCGGGCGCCAACACCGTGGCCGCCATCGACGGCATCACCCGCACGCTGGAGCGGCTGCGCACGCAGATGCCGCCCTCCGTGCAGGTCCGCCTGCTCGGCGACCGCTCGCTGTCGATCCGCCACGCCATCCACGACGTCAACCTGACCCTGGGGCTGACCGTGGCCCTGGTGGTGCTGGTGATCTTCCTGTTCCTGCGCAGGCTCTCGGCCACGCTCATCCCGGCGGTCACCGTGCCGGTCTCGCTGCTGGGCACCTTCGCGCTGATGTGGCTGCTGGGCCTGAGCCTGAACAACATCTCGCTGATGGGCCTGACCATCGCCGTGGGCCTGGTGGTGGACGACGCCATCGTGGTGCTGGAGAACATCATGCGCCACCGCGAGAACGGCCTGCCGATCCGCGAGGCGGTCGAGCGCGGCAGCCGCGAGGTCGCCTTCACCGTGCTGTCCATCTCCATCTCGCTGGTGGCGGTGTTCATCCCGATCTTCTTCATGCCGGGCACGATGGGCCTGCTGTTCCACGAATTCGCCATCGTGGTCTCCACCGCCATCCTGGTCTCGGCGCTGGTGTCGCTGACCCTGATCCCGGCCATCGCGCCTTCCATTCTGGCCGCCTCGCGCCCGGGCCGCGAAGCGGCGGCCCGCCATGATCATCGCCACGAAGCGCGCGGCTGGGCCGCCGGCGTGTATGCGCGCGCGCTGGACTGGGCGCTGGCGCACCGGCGCTGGGTGCTGGCCATCGGCGCGTCCACGCTGGCGCTGACCGCGCTGCTGTACCACTGGGCGCCCAAGGGCTTCTTCCCGCAGGAGGACACCGGCCAGGTGGCGGTCAAGCTGAAGGCGCCGCCGGACATGTCCTACACCGCGCGGCTGAAGGCGCTGCGCCAGGTGCAGGACATCCTGCTGCGGGACCCGGCGGTGCGGACCATCGCCTCCAAGGTCGACCACGACAGTACCAAGTTCGACATCGACCTCAAGGACCGCGGCGAACGGCCGCCGATGGAGGCCGTGCTGTCCCGGATGCGCAAGGACACCAACATCCTGCCCGGCATCTCGGTGTCCTTCAGCCCGGTGCAGAACCTGAAGGTCGGCGCCAGCGCGTCCTCCAGCGCCTACCAGTACACGCTGCAGTCCATCGGCTCGGACCAGTTGGAAGTGTGGGCCGAACGGCTGCTGCAACAGCTCAAGGCTTCCGACGTGTTCGCCGACATGGAATCCGACGCCGAGGACCTGGGCCTGGAAGCGGCGATCCAGGTGGACCGCAACAAGCTGGCGATGCTGGGCATCGACATGGCCTCGTTCCGCAACACGCTGTACGCCGCCTTCGGCGCGCGCGAGGTCTCCACGATCTACGCGCCGGAGGCCAGCTACAAGGTCATCATGGAACTGTCCGACGCGCAGCGCCGTGACGAGCAGGCGCTGGCGCGGGTGCACGTGCGCGCCGCCGACGGCGCGATGGTCCCGCTGGGCGCCATCGCCACCTTCGCCCGCGGCATGGGCAAGACCCTGGTCGCGCACAAGGCGCAGTTGCCTTCGCACACCCTGTCCTTCGAGCTCGCGCCCGGCAAGTCGCTGTCCGACGCGCAGGTCGCCATTGCCCAGGCCGCGCAGGCCATCGGCATGCCGGACACCGTGTTCGGCTCGTTCGACGGCCAGGCCGCGCTGTACGAGAAATCGCAGACCACCCAGATCTGGCTGCTGGTGGCTGCGGTGGCGGTGATCTACCTGATCCTGGGTGTGCTGTACGAGAGCTGGATCCACCCGGTGACCATCCTGCTCGGCATCCCCTCGGCCGCGGTCGGCGCGCTGCTGGCGTTGCGCCTGACCGGACTGGAACTGACCTTCGTGGCGATGATCGGCATCCTGCTGCTGATCGGCATCGTCAAGAAGAACGCGATCATGATGATCGACTTCGCCCTGGAGGCGCAGCGCGCCCGCGACTGGAGCGCGGAGCGCGCGATCCGCGAAGCCTGCATGCAGCGCTTCCGCCCGATCATGATGACCACCATCTGCGCCATGGTCGGCGCGCTGCCGCTGGCGCTGGGACTGGGCGCCGGCGCCGAACTGCGGCAGCCGATGGGCGTGGCGGTGGTGGGCGGGCTGCTGCTCTCCCAGGTCATCACCCTGCTGATCACGCCGGTGCTGTTCCTGACGTTCGAGCGCTGGTCCGGCCGCGTTTCCCGCGCTGCCGGAGTGCCGGCGGATGCCAAGGCGAGCGGGTTGCAGGGTGCGGTGCCGTAAGAAGGCTTGAAGGGTCGGTGCCCGGTGTGCCGGATACGGGCGCTGGTGCCTGTGTCAAAGCCGGAGTTGGCGCTAGAACTGGAGCCGGGGTAGAGCCAGAGCGACTTCGATAATGTTGCCGCAGCCGTAGCTGCAACCGCCACCGCCACCCACCTTGCAGCGCGCGCAGGCCCAAGGGCTTCAAGCACGGCATCCGTTTCGCAGGATCTGCGCGCCGCACACCGAATCGATGAAGCGACAACGCCGCGCGCGGATCACCCGCGCCGGCGCGCACGCAGGTAGCGCCCCAGCCGGAAGCCCGGCCCCACCGTGGTCACGACCACCGCCAGCCGCGTGATGTGGAAGGCGGTCACCACCGGCACGCCCAGTTGCAGCAGCTTGGCGGTCAGGCCCATTTCCGCCAGTCCGCCCGGTGCGGTGGCCAGCGCCATCGTCGCCCAGGGAATGCCGGACAGCCACGCGACCAGCGTGCCGATGCCCAGGCTCAGCAGGATCAGCGCGCAGCCGCTGGCGATCACGCCCAGCAGGAACCGCGGCGATCCGCGGAAGAAGTCCGGGGTGAAGCGCGCGCCCAGCGAGCAGCCGATCAGCCACTGGCCCAGGTTGACCAGCGCCGGCGGCACGGAGGAGGGCGCGTGCCCGCCGGCGGTCAGCGCCGCGCTCAGGACCAGCGGGCCGAACAGCCAGCCGTTGGGCACGCCCAGCCGGTAGGCGATCCCGCCCGCCAGCAGGCTACCGGCGAGCAGCGCGGCCAGCGCCAACGGACGCAAGGGCACCGCCGCGGCGGAGTAGGCATCGTCGCCGTGCAGGCCGCTGGCCTGGAAGCCCAGCGGCAGCAGCAACACCACCAGCAGCACGCGGGTGACCTGCGAGGCCGCCACCTGGTCCACGCGCGCGCCGTGGCGTTCGGCCTGGTTGGCCATCTCGGCTGCGCCGCCGACCGCGCTCGCGAACAGCGCGGTCACCGGGTCCACCCGGCCGACGCGCGCGAGGATGCGCGAAGCAGCCACGCCCGCGCACAGCGAGAGCGCGGTGGCCAGCGCGATCCAGCCCAGTAGCTCGACCAGGCGTTCCAGCACCGCGGCGGTGAAGTAGAGCCCCAGCGCGGCGCCGACCAGCAACTGCCCGGCATGGCGCAACGAACGCGGCGCATGCAGGTCTGCATGCGCCGCGTTGGACAACGCGAAGGCCAGGATGGGGCCGATCATCCAGGGCAGGGGGCCGCCCAGCGCCTGGAGGGCGGCTGCGGCCGCGATGCTCGCCGCGACCGCGGCGAGCCATCGCGCCGCCGGGCTCATGCGGCGGGCATCCGGCCGGCCCTCAGAAGTTCATCAGGAAGAACAGGCGGATCCGGTCCAGCCAGTCGTTGGGCGCGTTGCTGCCCGCGTAGGCCGGATCGTTGGGCTTGTAGTGGTACCAGATGGCGCTGATCATCGTCTTCGGCATCGGTGTGTAGTCCACCGTCAGCGCGTGCAGCTTGTAGTTGGTGGCGATGCCGATGTTGTCCTGCGAGAACGCGGACATCACCGCGTCCACGTCGGTCTGCGCGTAGCCGTAGGTGAAGCGCCAGTCGCCCGGTTTGCTGGCGCGGCCCAGGCTGACGTCCACGCCGAAGCCGGTGTCCTCGCCGTCGACCGCGCCCAGGTTGCGCACGTAGTCGCCGACCACGCGCACCGGCCACTTCTCGCGCGCGCCCTGCCAGGTCGCGCCCACCAGCACGTTGGCCAGCTCGTAGTCGGACAGGAAGCTGCCGTCCGGGTTCAGGCGGTTGGTGCGCCAGTCGCCGGAATCGGCACCGGCCACGCTGCCCAGGCTGTAGCGGTAGTAGGCGCCGGAGACGTCGTACTTGAAGCCGCCGTAGGCCGGCGAGTCGTAGCCGAGCTGCACGCCGCCCATGGTGCTGTCCGGGCCGGCCACCTGTTCGTCGATGGCGAAGAACAGCGCGTTGGCGCGCACTGCGCCGCCGCCGGCCAGGGCGTGCTTGTAGGTGGCGCCCACGCCCTGCGGGTTGACGTCGCCGTCCCACACCAGGTCGGTGCGCGCGAAGGGCTGCGGGAACTTGCCGCCGTACACCTTCAGGTCGCCGAAGTCGACCTGCGCGTAGGCCAGGTCCAGGCTGACGCCGAAGTCGTCGGCCCAGTTGGACAGTTGCACGTCGGAGCTGTTGGGATCGTCCGCGTCGCCGGTCACCAGCCGGCCGCCCACGGTCACCCGGTCGTTGATCGCATAGGTCGCGCCGATGCGCGCGCGGACCTGGCCGCTGGTGCGGTCGGGGCGGTCGCTGTCGGAACGGTCGTGCTGGCTGCGCAGGCGCAGGTCGCCGGTGACCTTAAGGCGGTCCAGCGCACTGGGCGCGGGCGCGGCGGGCGCCGCGGCGGCAGCGGCCACGGCTTCCGGCGCGGGCGTGGCGGGCGAGGCCACGCCGAGCCGCGCTTCGAGCGCGCGGATGGCCGCCTCGTTGCGCCGCTGCATCTCGACGATGCGCGACTGGTCCTCGCGCAGCGCCTTCAGTTCGTCGCGCACGAGCTGCGCCTCGTCGGCCGTCTGCGCCAGCGCGCCGGCGGTGGGCAGCGCCATGGCGAGCGCAAGCGCCAGTCGGCGCAGCGCCGGTTGCGGCGGGCGCGGCCGGCGTATCGGAAGAACGGCATTCATCGTGGGCGACTCCTCTGTGATCGGATTGCGGCAGTGGATGGAGCGGAACGCGGCGGCGGAACGGCCATGCGGTCCATGGCGGCGCGGCCGGCCGGAAGCATTCGCGGTGCCGAAGGATGCGGGCCGCATCCGCGACTCCACACCTGCCCGCACCTGCGTGTACGATGCCGGAAAGCTAAGTCGTCGAAGCTGACATCAAGCTGACATATCGGCTGTGTGAAGCGTCAGCGACGGCATCGCGGGGAGGGGCCCCAGCATGCGGATATTGGTAGTGGAAGACGATGCCGACCTGGGCGATGCGGTCCAGCGCCGGCTCAAGCGCGAAGGCTACGCGACGGACTGGCAGCGCGACGGCCAGTCCGCCGACGAAGTGCTGCGCTACCAGCGCTACGAGCTGGTGATCCTGGACATCGGCCTGCCGCGCCGCGACGGCTTCTCCATCCTGCGCGGCATGCGCGCGCGCGGCGAGAAGACGCCGGTGCTGATGCTGACCGCGCGCTCGGAGGTGGAGGACCGCGTGGGCGCGCTGGACGTGGGCGCGGACGACTACCTGTCCAAGCCGTTCGACTTCCGCGAATTCGACGCGCGCTGCCGCGCCCTGCTCCGGCGCGCGCAGGGCATCGCCTCCGGCAGCACGGTGATCGGCGAGCTGGTGTTCGACCGCACTTCCAAGACGGTGATGATCGGCAACACGCTGATCGACCTGCCGCGGCGCGAGTACCGCCTGCTGGAGATCCTGATCGGCAACCTGGGCCGGGTGCTGAGCAAGGAGGACATCTCCTCCCAGTTGTTCGACTTCGACGACGAGGCCGGCGCCAACGCCATCGAGGTCTACGTCGGCCGCCTGCGTCGCAAGCTGGGGGACCACCTCAGCATCCGGACGATGCGCGGCCTCGGCTACGTGGCCGAGGCCAGGACCGGCGGGAATGAGTGAGCGGGTCCGCTCGCTCAAGGCGCGGCTGGTCGGCACGATGGCGCTGCTGTTCCTGGCCGGGACGGTGGTGATGTACCTGGCGGCGCGCGCCTACGGACTGCGCGCCGCCGATCTCTCCTACGACCGCCTGCTCGCCGGCTCGGCGCTGTCCATCGCCGAAACCCTGTCGATGGACGGCGCCCGGGTGCGGGTGGACATTCCCTACGCCGCGCTGGACATGCTGTCGGCGGCGCCGGAGGACAAGGTGTTCTACCGGGTGTACGGCCCGGGCGCGAAGACGGTGACCGGCTACGAGGACCTGCCGCTGGTGCCGGCGCCACGCCCGCGCGGCGAGGAGCCTTCCGAAGTGCCGGCGCCGCGCTTCTTCGACGCGGCGTACCGCGGCGACATGGTGCGCTTCGTGGTGCTGGGCCGGCAGATCGCCCAGCCTGGCATGCGCGGCTGGGTCTGGGTGCAGGTGGGGCAGACGCGGCTGGCGCGCGAGGAACTGGCCGGCGAACTGGTGCTGGGCGCGTTGCTGCCGATCGCGCTGCTGACCCTGCTGTCGCTGGCGCTGGCGTGGTTCGGCGTGGGCCGCGCGCTGCGCCCGCTGGAATCGATCAGTGCCGACCTGGCCGGGCGCGAGCCGGCCGACCTGCACCCGCTGCGGGTGCCGGTGCCGGCCGAAGTGCGGCCCATGGTGCACGCCATGAACGGCTTCATGCGGCGGCTGGAAGGCAACATGGCCGGGCTGCGCGCCTTCATCGGCGACGCCGCGCACCAGATCCGCACGCCGCTGGCCGGGCTGCGCGCGCAGGTGCAACTGGCGCTGGACGAGGACGACCCGCGCGAGACGCGGCGCGAGCTGCTGAAGATCGAGCGCAACGCCGCCCGCCTCACGCGCCTGGTCAACCAGATGCTCAGTGACGCCATGGTCATGCACCGGGCTGAGGCGCGGCACTTCGAGGCCTTCGACCTGGTGGACGTGATCAAGCGGGCGATGCGCGAGGCCGTGCCCATGTCCGGCGACGTGCCGGTGGGCTTCATCAGCAGCGTCATGCGCGCGCCGATGCGCGGCGACGCGGTGCTGCTGGGCGAGGCGATCAAGAACCTGGTGGACAACGCCATCCGCCACGGCAGCCCGGATTCGCTGGGCCCGGAGGCGGAGGTGGAAGTGGCGCTGCACGCCGCCGGCGACGGCTACGAACTGACCGTGTCCGACCGCGGGCCGGGCATCGCGCGCGGGGATCGCGCGCGGGTGTTCGAGCGCTTCGAGCGCGGCGACACCGGCGCCCCGGGCGCGGGCCTGGGCATGGCCATCGTCGCGCGCGTGGCCGCCAGCCACGGCGGCAGCGTGGCGCTGGAGGACCGCGACGGCGGCGGGCTGGTGGTGCGGCTGACCTTGAAGGGGATGCAATGAAACGGCGATGGTGGTGGCTGGCCCTGTGCCTGGCGGCGCTGCCGGCCTGGGCCAAGGAATACCCGGTGCGCGCGCAGGTGGAAGGCACGCTCACCCTGTACAGCACCCTGGACACGGCGGTGTTCGAGCCGCTGGTGGTGGACTTCCAGCGCGTGCACCCGGGCATCGGCGTGCGCTACGAGAACCTGGACGCGACGCCGCAGTACGAGCGCTTCGTGCGCGAGGAAAAGGCGGGCATCCACCGCGCCGACCTGCTCATCAGCACGTCGATGGACCTGCAGGTGAAGCTGGTCAACGACGGCTACGCCGCCCGCCATGTCTCGCAGAGCGCCAACGCGCTGCCGGCGTGGGCGCGCTGGCGCGACGAGGCGTTCGGCTTCACCTTCGAGCCGGCGGTGATGGTGTTCAACCGCGAGGCCATGAAGGGCCGGCCGGTGCCGCAGTCGCGCGCGGAGCTGATCGACCAGATACGCCGCGACCCGGCGTTCTGGCGCGGCCGCATCGGCACCTACGATATCTCCAAGAGCAGCGTGGGCTACCTGCTGGCGTCGCAGGACGTGCGCCACAGCAGCGAGTTCGGTGCGCTGGTGGAAGCCTTCGGCGACATCGACCTGCAGGTCGAGGAGCACACGGCCACGCTGCTGGAGCGCATCGAGGCCGGCGAGCTGGTGGCCGGCTACAACCTGCTGGGCTCGTATGCGCGCGCGCGGCCGGGCAGCGAGCGCAACTTCCTGCTGGTCTATCCGCGCGACCACACGCTGGTGGTCTCGCGCACGGTGGTGGTGTCCAAGCACGCGCCCAATCCGGAACTCGCGCACCGCTTCCTGGACTATCTGCTGTCGGTGCGCGGGCAGCAGGTGATGGCCGCGCGCTGCGGGCTGCCGCCGATCCGCAAGGAACTGGACGGCGTGTACGAGCGCCTGGGCGTCAACGAATCGCAGATCGGCGTGCTGCGCCCCATCTCGCTGGGCCCGGGCCTGCTGGTGTACCTGGACCAGGAAAAGCGCCGGCAGATGTTCGAAGTCTGGCGCGCCATCCTCGGCGGCAAGCGCTGAGCGCACGCGCCCGCCGTGCATGCGCCGGCGGGCGCGGACATCGGCGCGTTTCCTATCCCGGCCCGATGAAGAAGAACCCGCATCCGTCCGTCGGGATGCTGACGCGGAAAGGTGCCGGCGACAGCTAGCGGCGCGCCGGCGCCGGGCCCGGGAAAACGCGGGAAAACCCTTGTTTCCAGCCTTCCCGCGCATCGCGCGCGATGCCCTGAGCGGGCGCCGGATGCTGCGCTGCAATGTCAGGTGTTCGACAGTATGGCCTGCTTAGTATCGCTCCACCCTCGGCGCGGCCCTTCGGCCGGCGCGGGGGGACGGCAAGGCAAAACGCCCGCCGTGGCCAGTCGGCCCCTGGGGAAGGGGACAAGGAGCGGGCAGTGCTGACCTTGCTTGGATTCGGGATGGTGATCGTCTTCATGGCGCTGATCATGACGAAGCGGCTGTCGCCGCTCGTCGCCTTGATCACGATCCCGATCCTGTTCGCGCTGGTCGGCGGCTTCGGCGGGCCCGAGCTGGGCAAGATGATGCTGGAAGGCATCAAGACGCTGGCGCCCACCGGCGTGATGCTGATGTTCGCGATCCTCTACTTCGGCGTGATGATCGATGCGGGCATGTTCGACCCGGTCATCCGCCGCATCCTGAAGGCGGTCGGCGGCGATCCGCTCAAGGTGGTGATGGGCACGGCCATCCTGGCGGCGTTCGTGTCGCTGGACGGCGACGGTTCCACCACCTACATGATCACCGTGGCGGCGATGCTGCCGCTGTACCGCCGCCTGGGCATGGACGCGCTGAACCTGACCTGCGTGACCATCCTGGCCGGCGGCGTGATGAACCTGACGCCGTGGGGCGGCCCGCTGGCGCGCGCGGCCAGCGCGTTGCAGGTGGATCCGTCCGACGTGTTCGTGCCGATGATCCCGGCCATGGTGGTGGGCGTGGCCGGCGTGATCGGCCTGGCCTACGTGCTGGGCAAGCGCGAGCGCCGCCGCCTGGGTACGATCGACCTGCACGGCTCGCCGGAGATCCAGGACAGCGCGCTGCTGCCCAGCGACGACGAGGCGCACCTGGCGCTCAAGCGCCCGCGCCTGCTCTGGGTCAACGCGCTGCTGACCGCCGCGCTGATGGTCTGCCTGGTGATGGGCGTGCTGCCGCTGTCGGTGCTGTTCATGGTCGGCTTCTCCATCGCCGTGATCATCAACTATCCCTGCGTGAAGCTGCAGCGCGAGCGCGTGTCCGAGCACGCCAAGAACGCGCTGCCGGTAGTGGCGGTGATCTTCGCCGCCGGCGTGTTCACCGGCATCCTGTCGGGCACGGGCATGGTCGAGGCGATGTCCAACAGCTTCCTGGCGGTGATCCCGGACGCGTGGGGCCCGTACCTGGCGACGATCACGGCGCTGGCCAGCATGCCCTTTACCTTCTTCATTTCCAACGACGCCTTCTACTACGGCGTGCTGCCGATCGTCTCGCAGGCCGCGCAGACCTACGGCATCACGCCGGTGGAGATGGCGCGGGCCTCGCTGATCGGGCAGCCGGTGCATCTGCTGAGCCCACTGGTGCCGTCGACCTATCTGCTGGTCGGGCTGGCCGGCGTGGAGTTCGGCGACCACCAGAAGTTCACCCTCAAGTGGGCGGTGCTGGTGTGCCTGCTGATGATGGCCACGGCCCTGGCCTGCGCGGTCTTTCCGTTCGTCGCCGGCTGAAACGTCCACCTGGTTTTCCACCGCGCGGGATGCCGCGCTTTCCATCCACGCTTTTTCCGTCCGTCCACCGTTGTTCGATCGCCTTGGGAGGGGAGATCATGGCTCGCAAGAATCTGTTGGCTGTCGCCGTACTGCTGGGTTTGATGCAAGGTGCCCACGCGCAGGAGGCGACCGGGGAAACCCGCGGCACGGAGGCGGATGCGCCCGGGCAGGACGCCACCACCCTGGACGCGGTCCAGGTCCAGGCCAAGTTCGTCGCGCAGGGCGCCAAGAGCGCCATGAAGCAGGACATCACCGTGATGGAGACGCCGTACTCGGTGGCGGCCTACAGCGACTCGTTCATGAAGGCGATCGAGACGAGCAGCATCGCCGACCTGTACAGCTACATGACCGGCGTGCGCCGCGGCGGCAACACCGGCTACGACATCTCCATCCGCGGCTTCAAGAGCACCCAGGCGGACAAGAACGCCATCATGGTGGACGGCATGCCCGGCGTGGCCGGCCGCTTCGGCTCGCCGCCGACCTTCGCCGCCGAGGGCATCGAGGTGGTCAAGGGGCCGGCGTCCATCCTGTACGGCAGCGCCCAGCCCGGCGGCTTCGTCAACATCATCACCAAGAAGCCCAAGGCCAAGGCGGCGGGAGTGATCGACCTGCGCGCCTCGACCTTCAGCGGCGCCGGGCTGTCGGCCGGCGACGCCAACGGCTACAGCCTGGGCGTCGACTTCACCGGTCCCATCGACGCCGAGCAGCGCCTGCTGTACCGCCTGGTCGCCGAGTACGGCGACAAGGACGGTTTCCGCTACAACAGTTGGGACGAGTCGCAGTACATCGCGCCCAGCCTGACCTGGCACATCACCGACGCCTCGCAAATGACCGCGGCCTTCGAATACCGCAAGCGCGAGAACTCCTACGAGAACAACCAGCTCGTGGCGCCGAACAAGGACGCCAACCTGATCGCCGACATCCGCACGCGCTATCAGGAGAAGGAGGACACCGCCGACGAGACGGCGTACTCCGGCACCCTGACGTTCTCGCACTACTTCCACAACGGCGGCACGCTCAACCTGGCCTACCGCGGCGTGCGCGGCGAGGACCACGCCAAGGGCTTCGACAACGTCAGCGTGCTGGCCGACAACGTGACCCTTCGCCGGCGCGCGCGCCAGCAGCTCAACAAGCGCAACTACGACTATTTCGACGGCAACTTCTCCATTCCGTTCGCCACCGGCCCGGTCGAGCACAAGCTGCTGGTCGGCGCGACCTACGGCGTGGACACCACCGACTTCGAGCGCATCCAGTTCTACGACGGCCCCGCCAGCGGCGCTGCCTCGCTGCCGGGCCCGGGCCGCATCAACGTCAGCGTGTACGACCCGATCCTGGGGCGCACGCCGCCGCTGAGCAGCTTCCCCACCGGCCCGGTCAACCGCCGCTACACCGAGAACACCTCGGTCGGCGCCTACGTCTCGGACCTGATGACGCTATCCGAGCACTGGAAGCTCAACCTGGGCCTGCGCTACGCCGACGAGCAGCAGAAGACCGAGGAGCGCAAGACGCCGCCGCTGACGCGCAACCAGACGTCCTCCTCGACCGCGCTGCCCACCGCCGGCCTGCTGTTCCATCCCAAGCCCAACTGGACGCTCTACGCCAGCTACGCCACCTCCTACATCCCGCAGGCCGCGGGCGTGCAGGACGCGGCCGGCAACCCCAACCCGTTCGACCCGCAGGAAGGCCGGCAGTACGAAGTCGGCGCGAAGGCCGAGCTGCTCGACAACCGGCTGACCGCGACCCTGGCGACGTTCGACATCGAGAAGTCGAACACGCTGGCGTCCATCGCGTGCAACGCCGGCGTCGGCGGCACCTGCTCGCAGCAGGTCGGTGCCGAGCGCTCCAAGGGCACCGAGCTGGAGATCAACTACCAGGCCAGCGAGAACCTGCAGATCATCGGCGGCATCGCCTACACCGACGCCTACGTGTCGGAGACCTACAACGCCGGCGCCGCGCCGCTGGTGGGTTCGCGCCTGACCAACTCGGCGCTGAAGTCGGCCAACCTGTGGACGCGCTACGACTTCCGCGAAGGCCCGCTGCGCAACCTGGGCATCGGCGCCGGCCTGTCCTACAGCAGCGAAGTCGCCGGCAGCCTGCCCAGCCGCAACGACGCGCGCGTGCTGGTGCTGCCTTCGTACACCGTGGCCGACCTGGCGCTGTACTACCGCCTGGCCGACCGCTACGACTTCACCCTCAAGATCGGCAACGTGTTCGACAAGCTGTACTTCGAAGGCGTGAATTCCACGACCAACGAGAACGGCGTCGTGCCCGGCGTGCCGCGCAACATCACCTTCTCCGTGAGGATCCCGCTATGGTGAGCCGCCGCGCCGCCGTTTCCCTGATCCTGGCCTGCGCCGCCGTCCTGGCCGGCGCCGCGCAGGCCGGCGACGCCGGCCACGAGGCGTCGCGCCCGCGCACCGCCAGGGCGGGCATGGTGGAGTGGCTGGAGCCGGGCCTGCCGTCGCGACTGCCGCAGACCGAGGAAGAGAAGGAGAACGGCCGCCTGCGCGGGCGCACCACTCCGCCGCCGGAAGTGCTGCAGCCCAGCGTGGACGCGCGGTTGCCGCACTACGTGCCGACGCCGGGGCTGAAGCTGCGCGGCAGCTTCGCCGGCGCCTCGTCGGACGTGCTGGTCGGGCTGGTGGGGATGTGGTTCGAGCGTTTCGCCAAGTACCACCCGCAGGTGAAGCTGAGCATCGCACCGCCGTATGCCGGCAGCCTGGGCACCAAGGAACTGATCAAGGAATCAGTGGACTTCGTGTTCGTCTCGCGCGAACTCAAGCCCGAGGACCTGACCGAGTTCAACGCGCGCTTCGGCTACGGCCCCACCAGCATCCCGATTTCCGGCGGCAGCTACCGCCACTACGGCTTCCTGGACGCGATGGGCTTCTTCGTCCATCCCGACAACCCGATCCAGCAGCTCAGCTACGACCAGATCGATGCGATCTATTCCAGCACCCGCCACAGCGGCGCCGCGCCGATCACCACCTGGGGCCAGTTGGGCCTGACCGGGGAGTGGGCGGACAAGAAGATCAATGTGCACGGCATCAAGCCGTGGAACGGGTTCGAGGAATTCGTCCGCCAGAAGATCCTGGACCGGGGCGGCAAGCGCGGCGAATGGCGCGAGGACATCCACTTCGAGAAGCTGGTGTTCCCGCTGGCCGACAACGTGGCCGGGGACCGCTACGCGCTGGGTTATTCCGGCCTGGCCTACATCGACGCGCCGGTGCGCATGTTGCCGCTGTCGCCATCGGCCGGCACCGCGGCGGTGGCGCCGACCTACGAGAACGTCGCGCTGGCGACGTACCCGCTGACGCGGCTGGTGTACTTCAACGTCAACAAGGAGCCGGGCAAGGCGCTGCCGCCGACGCTCAACGAATTCGTCCGCTTCATCCTCAGCCAGGAAGGACAGCAGGTCGTGCGCGAGCACGGCATCTTCCTGCCGCTGCGCGAGTTCCAGGCGGCCCCGGGCCGCCAGATGCTGGACCGCTGAACACCGCGGCCCGGACCACCCCAACACAGGATCCCTCATGAAACCGATTCCGATCGCATTGACATCCCTGGTCCTGGCCGCGGCGCTCGTGCCGGGCATGGCCATGGCCGCCGATCCGGCCTACAAGGTCGCCGCCACCTGGCAGGTGGAAGGCAACGGCCCGGTGCAGGCGCTGCAGGTGGACGCCGCGGCGCGCCGGCTCTACGCCGGCCGTGCGGGCGGCGTGGATGTGTACGACATCGACCGCGGCGAGAAGACCGGCTCGGTCGCGGTCGAAGGCAGCGTGGGCGGGCTGGCGCTGGCGCCGGACCTGCGCCGTGGTTACGCCACCAGCCCCGAGCGCGGCACCGTGGTGGTGTTCGACCTGGACAGCCTGGCGACCGTGCGCTCGGTGCCGTCCGGCGGCAGCGAGCCGCGCGAGCTCGAGTACGATCCCAAGGCCGGCGCCGTCTACGTGTCCAACGCCAAGAGCGGGCAACTGGTGTCGCTGGACGCCAGGAGCGGTGCGAAGAAGGGCGCGGTGGCGCTGGGCGGCCGCCTGCGCCAGGCCTCGGCCGACGGGCGCGGCCACCTGTTCGTGGCCGACGAGGCGCGCGACGCGCTGCACGTGATCGACACCGCCTCGCTCAAGCCGCTGGGCACCATCTCGGTGTGGCCGGGCAAGGCGCCGGTCGCGGTGGCCAACGACGTCAAGGAGCGCCGTCTCTACGTCGCCACCGGCAACGGCAAGATGATCGTGGTCGATCCGGACCCGGGCCAGATGCTGAGCGTGGTCGACACCACCGGCACCGGCGCGTCCGGCATCGCCATCCAGTACGCACCGGCGCGCCTGGTGCGCCTGTACATGCCCAACGCCGACGGCACCCTGGACGTCGTGCAGAACGCCAAGCTCACGCCCTCGCTGGAGGCCAGCGTGCCCAAGGCGGCGGGCGGCACCGCGGCGGCCTTCGACGAGAAGACCGGCCGCGCCTTCGTGGCCGGCGCCAACGGCATCCAGGTGATCGGCAAATGAACGCATATCGAGGCAACGCCATGTTGAAGACCGTCGGTAGATTCGCCCTGTTCGCCTGCGCCTTCGTCGTCCTGCCGGCCATGGCCCAAGACGCGGTGCGCGACGACGCGCTGAAGGGCAAGCAGGTGCTGTTCGTGGTTGGGCAGACGCCGAAGGGCGCGCCCAACGACGATCCGCTGATCCGCGACTACCTGGGCACGCTGGGCGCGAAGGTGACCCTGGCCGCCGCCACTGACGCGGCCGCCGCCGCCTCGGGCAAGGACCTGGTCCTGATCTCCTCCACCGTCAATGCCCGCGAACTGGGCGCGCGCTACCGCGACGCCAAGGTGCCGGTGGTGACGTGGAGCGCCTACAGCTTCCCGCTGCTGGGCATGACCGGCGACAAGCTGCACGAGGACTTTTCGGTCGTGCGCGAGAAGCCGTTCCACAACGCCAACCATGCCGACTACTACGCGCACGCCACCAGCGGCACCAACCCGATCCTGAAGGCCGCGCGCATCCCGCAGGGCATGTTCGCCCCGCTGCTGTTCAGCGGCGGCGTGACCGACCCGAGCTGGGGCAAGCCCGGCCGCGGTGCCGACGTGGCGGTGGTGTTCGAGGGCGACTACGAGAAGGCGGCGGTGTTCTCCTACGAGCGCGACGCCATGATGGTCGGCGACGCGGTGGCGCCGGCACGGCGCGTGGGCCTGTTCCTGGGCGACAACAGTTGGTCGATCCTGTCCGACGCGCAGGGCCCGGCCGCCGAGGACCCCAAGGAATTCGCCTGGTTCAGCGGCCGCCGCCTGTTCGACGCCGCGCTGCGCTGGGCGGTCAGCCCGCCGCAGGCGCGCGTGTCCGCTCCGCGAGACCAGCAGCGTGCGGCGCTGGAGCGCGCGGCGCGCGGCAAGAAGGTGCTGTTCGTCCGCCGCTACGACCTGCCGTGGCCGGAGAACGAAGCCTCCGACCAGGCGCAACTGACGTGGCTGAAGTCGCTGGGCTTCGAAGTGCACACCGCCGACCACATGGAGCCGGACAGCCGTGCCCAGGGCATGGACCTGGTGATCATTTCCGCCAGCACCAACAAGTACAAGCTGGGCGTGAAGTACGCCGACGTTCGCATCCCGGTGCTGCTGCTGGAGGCCAAGGCCGTCGACGCGCTGGGCATGGTCACGCGCCGCCGCAACACCGACTACGGCGTCAACGACCACAAGGAAAGCCTGTATCCGCCGGAGAACTACGTGCACATGGTGCGCGCGTACCACCCGGTGGCCGCCGGCCTGCCGCCGGGCCAGTTCAAGCTGTACCGCACGCCCGGCGTGCTGGCGTGGTCGCGTCCGCCGGCGGGTGCGCAGGTGATCGCCACCATCCCCAACCAGCCCGAGCACGCCACCCTGTTCGCCTACGAGAAGGGCGCCACGATGGCGAACGACATGGTCGCCCCGGCGCGCCGGCTGCTGTTCCCGCTGGACGCGCCGCGCTTCCCCGACCTGACCGAGGACGGCCTGGCGGTCTACGGCGCCGCCCTGCAATGGCTGCTGTCGCCCGCGCCCTGATCCGTTTCCTCCCCCGGCGTGGCGCCGGTCCCCGTCGTCCGGCGCCGCGCATCCTCTTCCACTTCGCTAGCAGGGGTCATCCATGAACACCGAACATCCAGTGGCAAACCGCATGCGCCGTCTCTTCACCGCTTCCGCCCTGGCGCTGGCGATCTTCGCGGCCGGCGCGCCGATGGCCAGCGCCGGCGAAGTCGAGGACCTGATCCTGGTCGTGCCCGAGGGCGCCGCCAAGCCGGCCTCGCTGTCGGCCGATGTCGCCCGGTGGCGCAGCAGCCTCGGCAACGCCGACGTGGTCCACGTGGACAGCCTCAAGCGCGAGAAGCCCTCCGGCTTCGGTTCCATGGTGGTGCTGAACTTCGACAGCCACGACGAGCTCGCGGCGTGGAAGCGCGCCAACGCCAAGTCGCTCGCCGCTCCCCTGCAGGTGAAGGAGGCCGACGTGCTGACCGAGGGCGGCAAGGCGCCGGCGAACGGCAGCAAGCCGGTCTACAAGATCAGCTATTACGCGCTCACTTCGCCGCGCGAAGCGTTCCAGGGCTGGGTGGACGGCTACCTGACCAAGTACCTGGACGCGCAGGTCCAGCACCACATCCTCACCCGCTACGGCATGTACCTGGAGCACGGCAAGGACGGTCGCGCGCTGCTCGTGCTCGAGTACGCCGACGCCAAGACCGAGCAGGAAGCCGAGCCGATCAAGGCCAAGCTCAGCGACGACATCGCGCGCGTGGACAAGGAATACGCGCGCCAGTCCGACCTGAAGGAATCCCTGCGCACCACCCAGAGCTGGACGCTGGCCGTTCCGGCCAACTGATCCGGCTCGCGCCCGCGAGGGCATCCGCGGCATCGCACGTCCGTGCGGCCACACAATCACGGCAAGTGGAGACACAGCATGAAATCCCAGGTTCGAGGCAAGGCAACGAAAGTGTTCGGCATCCTGCTGGCGTGCGCGGCATTGGTCGCCTGCGGCAAGAAGGAGGCGGCCGCACCGGCTGCGGACAGCAGTGCGGCGCAGCCCGCCGCGGCGGCCGCGGCGCCGGCCGACGCGCCCGCCAACGCCATCGTGTGGGTGCCGCCGGGCAAGCCCGTGCCGGCCGACTTCGCCAAGCGGCTGCGCGCGCTGAAGGACGACGGCGCCGCGTCGGAAGTGCGCGTGGTGAAGGAATACGAGTACGAAGTGAAGGAAGGCTACGGCCCCGGCTTCGACGAGCTGGCGGTGGTCAAGTTCCCCAGCGAGGCGGCCTATGAGCAGTGGAAGGCCAGCCCGGCGGCCGACTTCGGCCCCGACGTGATCGTCAGCCGCGTCGACGTGATGACCGAGCGCGTCAGCAAGAAGAACAACCCCGACCAGTCGGTCTACGTGATCAGCCAGTACGAGTCGTTCGTCTCGCCGGAGGAGTACAAGGACTATTCGGAGGCCTACATCGATCCGAACATGGACAACCAGTACCACTCCGGCATCATGACCCGCTACACGATGTACCTGGAGCGCGAAGCCACCGGCGGCCTGAAGAACCCGCGGGCGTTCCTGGTGACCGAGTACGCCAACCAGGCCGAGTTCGAGCGCAAGGCCTCGGTCAAGGATCCGTACAAGGCGCTGCTGCTGTCCGGCACCCATCCTGAGTGGGCGCGCCTGAACGTGGAAAAGAAGAAGATGCGCCGCGACTTCAACGAGTCCTACGCCCGCCCGGCGCCGTAATCCGGCGGTCCGAGGGTTCGCTCCATGTCCCCCCTGTCTCTTATACACATCTCCGAGCCCACGAGACAGGCAGAAATCTCGTAT
>ERZ761602.522-NODE-522-length-82398-cov-67.372685_pt1 | contig 82398 bp, 57 predicted proteins | sample MGYA00512165_ERZ761602 | MGnify/ENA primary metagenome ERZ761602 (study PRJEB28899, sample SAMN02445085) | bioreactor sludge metagenome | biome: EBPR sludge; isolation source: Thorneside wastewater treatment plant | place: Australia: Brisbane, Thorneside...
TCGCGGTGGTGATGGGCTCGTGCACCGCCGGCGGCGCCTACGTGCCGGCGATGAGCGACGAGACCGTGATCGTCCGCGAGCAGGGCACCATCTTCCTGGGCGGCCCGCCGCTGGTGAAGGCGGCCACCGGCGAGGTGGTCGACGCCGAGGCCCTGGGCGGCGCCGACGTGCACACCGCGGTGTCCGGCGTCGCCGACCACTTCGCCGAGAACGACCAGCACGCCCTGGCGATCGCCCGCGACATCGTCGCCCACCTGAACCGGCGCAAGGCGATGCCGGCGGCGCTGCGCGCGCCGCGCGAGCCGCTCTACGACCCCGCCGAGCTGTACGGCGTGCTGCCGCCGGACACCCGCCAGCCCTACGACGTGCGCGAGGTGATCGCCCGCATCGTCGACGGCAGCGAGCTGCAGGAGTTCAAGCCGCGCTACGGCAAGACCCTGGTCACCGGCTTCGCGCACATCCACGGCTACCCGGTCGGCATCGTCGCCAACAACGGCATCCTGTTCGCCGAAAGCGCGCTCAAGGGCGCGCACTTCATCGAGCTGTGCAACCAGCGCGACATCCCGCTGGTGTTCCTGCAGAACATCACCGGCTTCATGGTCGGCCGCAAGTACGAGAACGCCGGCATCGCCAAGGACGGCGCCAAGATGGTGACCGCGGTGGCCTGCTCGCACGTGCCCAAGTTCACCGTGCTGATCGGCGGCAGCTTCGGCGCCGGCAACTACGCGATGTGCGGCCGCGGCTACCAGCCGCGCTTCCTGTGGATGTGGCCGAACGCGCGGATCTCGGTGATGGGCGGCGAACAGGCCGCCGGCGTGCTGGCCACCGTGCGCCGCGACGGTATCGAGGCCGGCGGCGGGCAGTGGCCGAAGGACGAGGAGGAGGCCTTCAAGGCGCCGATCCGCGAGCAGTACGAGCGCCAGGGCCATCCCTACTACGCGACCGCCCGCCTGTGGGACGACGGCGTGATCGATCCCGCCGACACCCGCCGGGTGCTGGGCCTGGCGCTGTCGGCCGCCTTCAACGCCCCGATCGAGAAGGACCGTTTCGGTGTCTTCCGCATGTAGGCGCGCCGCCCCGGCGGCCATGCTCGCGCTGGCGACGCTCGCCCTGGCGCTCGGCGCCTGCGCGGGCGCACCGGCCAAGCGCGATGCCTACGACCCGGCGGCGCGCGCGCCCCAGGGCGCCGTCAGCGTGCCGGACCGGCCCGCGGGCTTCGCGCTGGTCTCCAGCCAGCGCTACGACGATCCGAGGGCGGGCAGCACCTGGCGCTACGCCGCCGACAGCCACCCGGAGCTGCTGGTCGACGCCTTCGTCTATCCCGCGGCCGGGATCTGGCCGGACGACGAGGCCGCCGGAAACGACCTGGCCGCGATCATGCGCGCCGAGATCGAGGCCACGGTCGAGGCCGGGATGTACGAAGCGGCGGAGGTGATCCGGGAAGGCCGCATCCATGTGACCCGTCCGGACGGCGACCTGCCGGGACGGCACCTGCGCATGGCGCTGACCAAGGATGGAATCGGACTGATCTCGCATGCGCACCTGTTCTACCTGCCGCCCTACACGGTCAAGGTCCGCAGCACCTTTCCCGCCTATGGCAACACCAGCTTCGACGCCCGCCTGAAGTCCCTGGTCGAGGCCTTCGTGGGCGGGATCGTGGTCGACCAGGCGGTCCTGTGCCGGCCGCTCGAGATCCATGTGGCCCCGCCAGGCACGGCCGGCTGGGTCGCCAAGGATGGTGCCGACCTGGTGGTTCCCGGCGACGCCGGCGGAGAGGCGATCGGCGAGCTCATGTTCGAGGCGGCGCGGCGGGCGCTGTCGTCCGGGTGCGCGCGCGCCGGGAGCACCGGCGTGGTTCCCGACGGCGCCGTGCAGCCACCCGGCCCGGCCCGGACCCACGGCGCCGAAGCGGGCGCCGCCGGGCGCGGCACGGACGCTCGCGCCGGTCCTCCCGCCAGCCCCGCCCTGGGGCACGGCCACGACCGCGACCACCGCCACCCGACCCACATCGCAACGGCCCTTCTGCCATGACCGAGCCCGTGCTCACCGAGATCGACGAGGGCGTCGCCACCCTCACCCTCAACCGCCCGCGCGTCCACAACGCCTTCGACGACGTCCTGGTCGAGGCGCTGACCGAGGCCCTGAAGACGGTCGAGTCCGAGCGCGCCGTGCGCGCCGTGGTGCTGACCGGCGAGGGCGCCTCGTTCTCCGCCGGCGCCGACCTCAACTGGATGCGGCGCATGGTCGCCGCCGGCGAGAAGGACAACCGCAAGGACGCCCGGCGCCTGGCCAAGCTGATGCGCACCCTGAACCAGCTGGCCAAGCCGACCGTGGCACGCGTCAACGGCCCGGCCTATGGCGGTGGGGTCGGCCTGGTCGCCTGCTGCGACATCGCCATCGCCGCGAAGGAGACGAAGTTCGGCCTGACCGAGGTGCGCCTGGGCCTGGTGCCGGCGGCGATCTCGCCGCACGTGATCGACGCGATCGGCGGCCGCCAGGCGCGCCGCTGGTTCCTGACCGGCGAGATCTTCGACGCCGAGGCGGCGCTGCGCATGGGCCTGGTCCACCAGGTGGTACCGGCGCGCCAGCTGGATGCCGCGGTCGACGCCCAGCTCGCCCTGCTGCGCGGCGCCGGTCCCGAGGCCGTGGTCCAGGCCAAGGCGCTGGTGCAGCGCGTCGTGCACCCCGACGGCAAGGCCCGGCGCAGCCTGGACGAGGACAACGCCGACCTGATCGCCCGCCTGCGCGTCTCGCCCGAGGGCCAGGAGGGCCTGACCGCCTTCCTGGCCAAGCGCCGCCCGGCCTGGCAGTGAGCCCGCCGAGCGTGCCGCCGATGCGCCCCTGCCCGCCCCGTTGCGCCGCCGCGGCACGCGGCCGCCCCGACCCAGCCCACCGCCCGGGAGTCGCATGTTCCAGCGTGTTCTGATCGCCAACCGCGGCGAGATCGCCTGCCGCGTCATCGCCACCTGCCGGCGCCTGGGCATCGAATCGGTCGCCGTGTACTCGGACGCCGACGCCGGCGCCCGCCACGTGCGCCTGGCCGACCAGGCGGTGCACATCGGCGGCCCGCGGCCGGCCGAGTCCTACCTGCGCACCGATGCCATCGTCGAGGCCGCGCGCCGCACCGGCGCCCAGGCCGTGCATCCGGGCTACGGCTTCCTGTCCGAGAACGCCGGGTTCGCGCGCGCCCTGGACGCCGCCGGCATCGCCTTCGTCGGCCCCAACCTGAAGGCGATCGAGGCGATGGGCTCGAAGGCGGAGGCCAAGGCGCTGATGGAGCGCGCCGGGGTGCCCCTGGTGCCCGGCTACCACGGCGCCGACCAGGACGCCGCCCTGCTCGCCCGCGAAGCGGCGCGGATCGGCTTTCCGCTGATGATCAAGGCCGCCGCCGGCGGCGGCGGCAAGGGCATGCGCATCGTCGCCGACGCCGCGGCCTTCGCCGGCGCCCTGGACAGCGCGCGCCGCGAGGCCGCCTCGGCGTTCGGCGACGACCGGGTGATCCTGGAGCGCTACGTCGAACGGCCCCGCCACATCGAGTTCCAGGTGTTCGGCGACCGCCACGGCGGCATCGTCCACCTGGGCGAGCGCGAATGCTCGGCGCAGCGCCGCTACCAGAAGGTGCTGGAGGAGACCCCCTCGCCCTTCCTCACCGCCGAACGCCGGGCCGCCATGGGCGAGGCCGCCGTGCAGGCGGCACGCGCGGTCGACTACGTCGGTGCCGGCACCGTCGAGTTCATCGTCGGCCAGGACGGCGGTTTCTACTTCATGGAGATGAACACCCGGCTGCAGGTCGAGCACCCGGTCACCGAGATGGTCACCGGCCTGGACCTGGTCGAGTGGCAGTTGCGGGTCGCCGCCGGCGAGGCCCTGCCGCTGGCCCAGGACGACATCGTCCACCGCGGCCACAGCATCGAGCTGCGCCTGTACGCCGAGGACCCCGAGCAGGGCTTCCTGCCCGGCTCCGGGCGCCTGGAGACCCTGCGCCTGCCGGCCGCCGACGGCCGCCACGTGCGCGTCGACGCCGGCGTCGACCAGGGCGACACGGTCAGCATCTTCTACGACCCGATGATCGCCAAGCTGATCGTCTGGGATGCCGACCGTCCGGCCGCCCTGGCGCGCCTGCGCGACGCCCTGGCCGGCACCGACATCGCCGGCCCCAAGGCCAACGTCGCCTTCCTGGAAGCCCTGGTCCGCCACCCGGCAGTGACCGGCGCGACCATCGACACCGGCTACCTGGACCGCCACCTGGACGAGTTCGTCGCCGCCGACGCCGCCCTGCCGGAAGCGGCACTGCGCGCGGTCGCCGTCGCCGAACTGCTGGCGGTCGAGGCGGCGGCCCGCGCCGCGGCGCCCGCCGCCGATCCGCACTCGCCCTGGGCGCGCGCCGACGCCTGGCGCCTGGGCCACGCCGGCCGCCGCGCCCTGGCCTTCGAGCACGGCGGCCAGCGCATCGACCTGTCCGCGCACGGCCACGACGGCCGCTACCGCATCGAGCACCCGGGCGGCATCTGGCAGGTCGAGGCCGCCCGCCACGACGGCGACTGGCTGAGCCTGCGCCACGACGGCCAGGCCGCCCGCGTGCGCGTGCGCGCCCTGGGCGGCGACTGGCTGGCCTTCGTGGACGGCCGCCGCCACCGCCTGCACGAGGTCGCTCCGTTCGCCTTCGAGGCGGCCGCCGGGGGCGCCGGCGACAAGGTCGCCGCGCCCATGCCCGGCCGCATCGTCGCCGTGCATGTCGCGCCCGGCGACGCCATCGAGGCCGACCAGGAACTGCTGGTCATGGAAGCCATGAAGATGGAACTGGCCCTGCGCGCGCCGCGCGCCGGCACGGTCGCCGAGCTGCGCGCCCAGGTCGGCGAGTTCGTGGAGGCCGATGTCGTACTGGTGCTGCTTGCACCTACAAGCGGTGCGTCGGAGTAGCAACACTTGGGGACAAGCACTGCATTGGCTCCGTCTCCATCCTCAGAAGGTGTCCCGCAGACGGCTGGATATGGCTCAGTCGCACCATGTCCTAACTGATTCCGATCCGGTCGGCGGGATGCAACTGGAAAGAGACCTCATACTCAAACAGGCTCACCCTGGGGAAGACGCAAACTGAGTATCTGAGTGCCTCGGATATCTTCTTGGCGACAACGACTCCGGAAACATCCCTTCCTCGCCCAATGGTCTGACTGACCCAACCCATGTATCGCGCAATCTGTCCGACAGTATGGTCAGGCGTGCGACCCCGCTTGAGCTCCAGCACAAAAAAGTTGTCGCTTTCATCGACAGCCAGAATGTCGATCATGCCCACTGCTGTGGGGTACTCGATACCGTCTCGTCCAGTCGGATCCACGTACAGACGCAATCGCTTCCCTCCGATGGAAATGGCCGGAAGGTTTTGCGCCAGAAAGTCGCGCAGTTGGGACTCCATGCCAAACGATGCGTCATCAACGTCCGGAGCTTCGGCCACTTCATTCGAATCCGTTTCCTCGAGCATCTCCCGAAGTGCAGTATTCGACTCTACCTTTGCACCAGGCGCGATGAGACGGAACTCGCTCTCAGTCTCCTGAAGCGTCCATCCGGACTTCTTGAGTGCGGCGCGAAGCTGGTGGGACGTGCTGGCCGTTGGATCGAGGCCGTCAGGAACAACTTCAGGATTGCTCCGAAGCCACTCCTTCATGGGATGCATGACAACACTGCCATCCTCTCTTGGCAGCAAGACAAAATGAGACTTTCGGGATCTAGTCAACTCTTTGGCCTCCGCCGATTCTGATGAATCCTAACCGAATGCCCTCCATTCGGCGCAATCCGAGAGCTACGGTCTTCCGTCTCACTTGCACCGCGATCGTACGGTCCTCGGCTTCGTTCTCAGCAACGCGGACTCATCTGCGGGACAATTCAACCGTGATGCTCTCGCTCCGTTCGCCCCCATGACCGCCCCCACCACCCGCGGCTTCCGTCCGGGGCCGGCGCGCGGACGGGGCGCGCCGGACAACCGCGAGGGTCGCCACGCCACGGCGCACACGGCGCTGGAGGACGACGGCTGGGGGCCGCCGGCGCCGGTCGAGGGCGAGCCGACCGGCGACTCGCCGGACGGCCAGGTGGCGACGGTGGTGCAGGCCGAGACCGCGCGCAGCCTGGTGCAGCGCAACGAATCGGGCGATGCCGGGCCGGCGGCGACCGTGAATCCCTACCGCGGCTGCGAGCACGGCTGCATCTACTGCTACGCGCGGCCCAACCACAGCCGCCTGGACCTGTCGCCGGGCCTGGACTTCGAGACCCGGCTGTTCGCCAAGACCAATGCCGCCGAGCTGCTGCGCGCCGAGCTGCGCCGGCCCGGCTACCGGCCGGTGCCGGTGATGCTGGGCGCGGCCACCGACGGCTGGCAGCCGATCGAGCGCAGTCATCGACTCAGCCGTGCGGTGCTGGAGGTGTTCGCGCAGTGCCGGCACCCGGTGCAGATCGTCACCAAGGCGGCCCTGGTCGAGCGCGATATCGACCTGCTGGCGCCGATGGCGGAACAGGGCCTGGTCGCGGTCACGGTGTCGATCACCACCCTGGACACCGACCTGGCGCGGCGCATGGAACCGCGCGCCAGCGCCCCGGCCCGGCGGCTGCGCACCATCGAGACCCTGGCCGCCGCCGGCATCCCGGTCGGCGTCAACGTCGCGCCGGTGGTGCCGGTGCTGACCGACCACGAACTCGAGGCGATCCTGGCCGCGGCGGCGCAGGCCGGCGCCGGCCACGCCGGCTGGGTGCTGCTGCGCCTGCCCTGGGAAGTGGCGCCGCTGTTCCGCGACTGGCTGGCCCTGCACTACCCGCTGAAGGCCGGGCACGTGATGGCGCGCATGCAGGACCTGCGCGGCGGCCGCGACTACGACAGCCGCTTCGGCACCCGGATGCGCGGCGAGGGCCCGTTGGCCGACCTGCTGGCGCAGCGCTTCGCGCGCGCCTGCCGGCGGCTGGGCCTGGCCAGCGGCGGCCCGGCACTCGACGCCAGCCGGTTCCGGCCGCCGCCGGACGACCGCCAGCCGGACCTGTTCGCGACCTGAGCGTCGCACCGCGGCCAGGACGCCCGCCGCACCGTCGCGTCCCGTGTAATCGCCGGCGCTTTTCGCGTGATACACAGGGTCCAACGAGCGCGACCATGAACCGTCCGATCCTGCACCTCTGCTTCATCGCCGCGGTGGCGCTGTGCCCCCGGGCCCAGGCCCAACCCGTCCTGGCGGTCTACGACGACGCGCTGGCCAACGGCTTCCAGGACTGGTCCTGGGTGGCGCCGGCCAGCGACCTCGACCTCGCCGCCACCAGTCCGGTGCACACCGGCAGCCATGCCATCCGCTTCCGCGCGCATTCCTGGCAGGGCCTCTCGTTCGTGCGCCCGGGGCAGCCGATCGATACGGCGCAGTGGCCGGAGCTGCGGTTGTGGGTGCGCGGCGGCGCCGGTGGCGAACAGCTCCTGCTGACCGTGCAGACCGGCGCCGTGATCCACGCCCAGGCCGGGCTCGACGCCTTCATCCTCGCCGGCGGCGTCGGCGCCGGGGTGTGGCGCCAGGCGGTGGTGCGCTTCGACCAGCCGCCCCTGTCCTACGCCGGCAGCTTCGAGCGCATCAACCTGGTCGATGCCAGCGGCCGGCCGCCCGGCGATCCGCAGCTCGTCCATGTCGACGAGGTCGTGCTGCACGGCGCCAGCGGTCCCGACCCGATCTTCGCGCACGGCTTCGAGGGCGCCGGCCCGCCGCCGGCGGGCGGCCTGCAGATCACCCGCGATGTCGCCATCGACGGCCTCACCGGCGACCGCTTCCAGTGGCTGGACGCCAGCGGCCTGCCGCGCAGCGCGGTGCTGGCCCACAACACCGGGGCGACGGCGCCGGGTGGCAGCCGCGGCGGCGAACTGCGCGAGCTGCGCTACCGGACCGCCCAGGGCGAACGCATCGTCCGTGCGCCGCCGACCGCCGCCGGCGGCTTCGGCTACGTGGTGGCGCACCCGACCAACGGCGCCGCCTGCACCGGCGGCGGCGATTCCTCCAGCCTCGGCCACTTCCGTACCGGCCAGTTCCAGCGCGTCTTCGAGGGCCGCCACCACGCGATCCTGCGCTTCACCCAGGCCTACCCGCGCTACTGCACCCGGCAGCCGCCCGCCGCCCAGCACGACCTGCCGGTGACCATCGACTGGCTGATCGCCAACGGCCGCGACCATCCGCTGTGGTCGGTCACCTTCGACCTGTCCGGCGTTGCCGTCGACCGGCTCGAGGACGATGCCCGCGCGCCCTACGGCGAGCTGCTGTTCGACGGTGCCGCGACGCCCGGCGCGCACAGCCAGATCGCCGGCGTCGGCTGGGGCGACCGCTACCGGTTCGTCACCACCACCGCGCCGCTCAGCCTCAACAGCCACTGGACCTGGAACCAGCCCAACACCGTGCCCTACGTAAGGCTGTGGACCACGACGGTGGACGCGACCATGGGCACGGTGGCCAGCCAGACCATCACCCAGCAGGATGCCGGGGGCTACTGGGCGACCAACCGCTGGAACACCACCAGCGCCGACGGCAACGGCTGCACGGTGGCGCTGGGCGGCTTCGACCATCGCCTGCCCTGCAACTTCAACTGGCCGTTCCAGTCGGTGAACTACTCGCTGAACCCGGCGCTTCCCGACCAGGGCACCAACAGCACGCGCCTGGCCTGGGGCAGCAACTTCGGGTTCCTGGGCATGGCCAGCTATCCCACCCACGGCTATCTGGGCACGGCGTCGGGCTGGCCGCGCAAGAGCTACTCGACCCATGTCGTGCTGGGCGCCCACAGCGCCGACCCGGTCGGCGCCCAGGTCGGCCAGGTCGAGGTGGTGCAGACGCTCACGCTCGGGGCCAGCGTCGGCACGGTCGTCGCCAGCGGTCCCAGCGGCGTCGGCGATCCCAGCCCGCGCACCTACACCCCCGCCGGCTACGATCCGGTCTATGGCGCACTGCGCTTCAATGCCGCGGCCAACCAGCTCAGCGCCAGCATCGCGGTCGGCGCCGGCACCCTGCGCCACCCCCTGCTGCTGATCGGCGACTGGAACGGTGGCCTGCCGACCACCTTGCGCCTGAACGGCCAGACCCTGATCCGCGATCTCGACTGGCTGCCCTCGCCAGACCAAGCCGGGCAACGGTTGTGGATCACGCTCAGGCGGAACCTGGTGGGGCCGGTGAATTCGATCGAGCTGGTGCCGTAGCAAGGGACGAGTGGTGTCGGGGACAACGCTGACACCCATTGCCGCGGGGGTGGAGTTTGCCCTGTAGACCTTTTTGGGGAACGGATGACGACAGCCCTGCCGGGCCTGGGCCGCAGGGTTCGAAAATGTGCCTTTCACTCCTACGGAAGGCCGGATCCACCCGGTCGGGGCAAGCGGGGTCGTAGCGGCGAGAAGTGAACCTGACCCCGTTCGGTCCCGAACCTGACCCCGTTCGGTCGGACCCCGTTCGGCCGCTGATCGAATGGACCGCGTGGCCGTGCGGGGACCTGTCCCTGAGAGCCGTGCACGCACGGCATGCGTCCAGATCCAGGACTAGTCGGTCGGGTTCATTTCCGGAAAGAACCTGAAGGGATAGTTCCTGCCAACATCCTGGTTGTATTCGGACTCGGCCAGGAGCAGGAAGATGTAGGGCGGAGCCCGACCTCCATACTCGTCGATGTCCTTGCGCACGGTGGCCGGTGTCGGCTCAAGCACCTCGATACCCGGTGCGAGCGGGACCAGGAAAGTATGGCCACGGTAGGCGTGGCTCCGGTAGGGAAAGACCCGCTGCGCCCCAGGGTCGGCGAGGTAACTGTCGATTGCCTTGGCGAGCTTGAGCAGCGATGTCGCGGCGGCATGTCCGACGCCATACTCGACGGCGACGTCGAGATCGACTTTGACGCCGATGCGCTGCTCGCCCTTACCCTGGACGACCCGGAGCGAAGCGACATCGGCGGGGTATACCGGTCGTCCATCGAGGCGCGCGTGGAGGGTAAGGATCCTGGACCTCAATTCGGGAAGCAGCGCGACCTCTCGTTGCGAACGGAGAAAGATTCGTAACGCGGGTGACGTCACGTCACGGACACGCTGGTCGGACTCCAGGACAAGCTCTGACCCGTCCGCCCGCCAACGTCCGGCATCCAGGCGCATACGACCCATGTGCTCGACGGCGATGACTTCATACGTCCCTTCCGTTGCGAGCCGGAGGTAGGTCGCACCGGTCAGGTGGTCGCGTCGGAAGTGCACCGCGCCGCCCTGTCCAAACACGTCCTCCACGAGCATCTGGCCGGATGCGCCGAATGCCGGCATCGTGAGAGCGGCGAGTGCCAGGATCCGAACTGCGATGCTCATGAGTGGCCGGTGGGAGCTGGCGGTGCCTGCTTGCGAGTCTAGCGGCTGTCGAAGGGCTCGGGTGCGCGATCTCGCCCGGCTGCTCATGTCCGATCCGGCCCGTCAGCGGCTGTGGATCAAGCTGAGGCGCGACCTTTCGGGCGCAGCGAATGCAGTCTGCTGTCCTAGCGACCGCACGCACAGCCACCGCCTCATCGAGCCCCCGTCGCACCGGGCCGCCAGGGCGCGGCGCAGCGACCCGGACCTGACCGGTGGCTGCGCGCGTCCTGGCGATGCGGCCCTCAGGTCTGCGCCCGCGGCTCGGGCTTCTGCTCGGCCACCTCCCGGCCAGGCTGCGCACGGCCGGCCATCTCGGCGCCGGCGTCGCGCGCGAGCCTGCGCATCTGCAGGGTCGAGGCCAGCGAGACCAGGCCGACGGTGAGGAAGGCGAAGGTGAAATTGATCGCGGCGGCGTCGGGCCGGCCGGTCAGCGCGCCGGCCATGCTGAGCGCGTAGCCGCCGAGCGTGACGCCCAGTGCCAGGGCTATCTGCTGGGCCATCGCCGCCAGGCTGCTGGCCTGGCTCATCCGCGCCTGGTCGACGTCGGCGTAGGCGATGGCATTGAGGCTGGTGAACTGCAGCGAGCGCAAAAAGCCGCTGGCCAGCAGCACGCCCACCATCAGGGGATACGGCGTGTCGGCGCGGAACAGCCCGAACCCGCACAGCATCAGCGAGGCGACCAGCCCGTTCCAGACCAGCACCGGCCGGAACCCGAAGCGGTGCAGCACGGCCGGGGCGATCACCTTCATCGCCATCGCCCCCGCGGTCGAGGTGAAGGTGACCAGGCCCGACTCCAGCGGATCCAGGCCGAACGACAGTTGCAGCATCAGCGGCAGCAGGAATGGCGTCGCGCCGATGCCGATGCGGAACAGCGCGCCGCCGACCACCGCGGCGCGGAACGTGGGGATGCGCAGCAGCTCCAGTTGCAGCAGCGGGTGCGCCTGCCGGCGCGCTCGGCGCACGTAGGCCGCGATCAGTCCGGCACCGGCCAGCAGGCACACCGCCACGGCGGTCCCCGGCACCAGCTCGCGGCCCATGGCCGACAGGCCGAACATCGCCAGCGCCAGGCCACCGGCGGACAGCAGGAAACCCCGCACGTCCAGCGGGCCGACCGGCTGCCGCAGCTCCGGGACGTGCCGCCACGCCAGCCACATGCCGAGCAGGCCCATCGGGAGGTTGATCAGGAAGATGAAGCGCCAGTGCGCATAGGTGGTGATCGCCCCGCCCAGCACCGGGCCCAGCATCGGCCCCAGCATCGCCGGGAGGGTCAGCCAGCTCAGCGCGCGCACCAGCTCGGACTTCTCGACGCTGCGCAGCAGGACCAGCCGACCCACCGGCACCATCATCGCGCCGCCCATGCCCTGCACGAAGCGCCCGGCCACCAGCAGCCCCAGGCCGTCGGCGGCCGCGCAGACCAGCGAACCGGCCAGGAACACCGCGATCGCGCCGACGAACACGCGGCGCGCGCCGAAGCGGTCCGCCACCCAGCCGCTGACCGGGATGAACACCGCCAGCGCCAGCAGGTAGGTGGTGATCGCCAGCTTCAGCGCCACCGGCGCCACGCCCAGGTCGTCCGCGATCTGCGGCAACGAGGTCGAGATCGCCGTCGAGTCCATGTTCTCGATGAACAGGGCGGTGGCGATGATCAGGGGCAGCAGGCGCTGGGGTCTCACGAAGCCTTCGGACTGCGGCGAAGGCGGTCATTGTGGCGGCTGCGCCCTGAATCCGGTCGCGGCGCCGGTTCCGCCGCCCCGGGCATGCCCTCGGGGCGGGGCGCGATCCAAGGGCGCGCCTCGCCCGCCGGTCGGGTGCGCCGGCGGTCCAGGCCTGCGCGCGGCGCGCCGGTCAGCCGGCCGGAACGGCGGCCGGGTCCATCCAGAACGCCTCCCAGACATGGCCGTCCGGATCGGCCAGCGCGCGGCTGTACATGAAGCCGAGGTCCTGCGCCGGGTTGATGTCACCCTGCCCGCCATGGGCGGCCGCCGCGGCATTCATGGCATCGACGGCGTCCCGGTCGTCCAGGGCAAGGGCCAGCATCACCTCGCTGGCCGTGGTCGGCGGGATCGGTCGGCTGGTGAAGCTGCGCCACTTGCCATGAGTCAGCAGCATGACGTGGATGGCCTCGCTCCAGACCATGCACGCCGCGGTCTCGTCCGTGAAGTGCGGGTTGTTGCTGAAGCCCAGGCCTTCGTAGAAGGCCATCGAGGCGGCCAGGTCGGCGACGGGCAGGTTGACGAAGATCATGCGTGTCATGGGGGTGCTCCGGACGATGGATGCCGTGGGTCGAACGGGAAGGGACGGAATCGACAGGTCGGCTGCCTTCCCGCCGGTCATGTCTGCGAGTCCCGAGGCGCGACGCTGTTTCCATTCCGGGGCGGCGCCGATGCACGGCGGCCTCGAAACGATCTCCGACTCAGCCTTCGTCGAGCGGGCGGATTTCCAGGATGCCCTCGCCCGGCATGGGATCGGGGCACCGGCGCGCCCAGGCCAGCGCCTCGTCGAGGTCGCGGACCTGCCACAGCCAGAAGCCCGCGACCTGCGCCTCGGGCGGCAGGAACGGACCGGCCTCGACGCCACGCACGCCCTCGGCCAGCGTCACCCGCACGCCGTGCCTGGACGGCCTCAGCCCATGGGCGGCGACCAGCACGCCGGCTTCGCGCAGCGCCGCGTTGAAGCGTCCCATGGCCGCCAGCATCGCCCGGGTCCAGGCCGGGTCCGTGGCGCCGTCCTCGCTGGCAGCGCTCGCCTTGACCAGCACCATGACGCGCATCGCCTGCTCCCCTTTGTCCCCGGCATGCGCCGGACCGCACTGGGTCGAACGGCGGGGACGGCGATCGACGGTCCGGCCGGGGTCCGGCGCCGGCCATGGCCCGAGGCCGCCGACTGAGCCCGTCCGGAACGCGGCGTGGCGCGAGCATCGGCGGCCGCAGCGGCGTCCGCCGGGAAGCCTCCGGGACCGGACTCAGGCCGGTTCGGGGTCGCCGGCCGACAGCGCCTGCGCCAGCCAGGCCCGCGCGGCGTCCCAGTCGCGGTGCACGGTGCGCGGCGAGATGCCCAGGGCCTGCGCGGTGTCCTGGTCGTTGAGGCCGCCGAAGTATCGGTACTCGAAGACCTGGGCCTGGCGCGGCTCGGCCTCGGCCAGGCGCACCAGGGCGGCATCGATATCGACCAGCAGCTCGAACTCGCTGGCATGGTGCGGCAGCTCGTCGTCCAGGGTCACCTTAAGGGCGCCGGCGCCGCGCTTGATCGCCAGGCGCTCGCGGGCATGGTCGACCAGCACCTGGCGCATGATGCGCACGGCCAGGCCCATCAGGTGGCCGCGGTCGCGGGGTGCGCCCTCGGCACGGGCCAGGCGCAGGTAGCACTCGTGGACCAGGGCGGTGGTGCCCAGGGTGTGCCGCTTGCCGGCACCCAGCGCGCCATGGGCCAGGCGCTTGAGGTCCGGGTAGACGAGATCGACCAGCCGGTGCCAGGCCTCGGCATCGCCACCGCGGGCGCGATCGAGCAGGACCGTGACGTCGGGGGCATGCACCGGCTCATCCATGGCGGAAGTGTACGCAAGCAGCGCCCGGCATATGGGCGAAAGCCGGCCGGAAGCCGACGGCGTGAACGCCACCGATCGGGCGCGAGGGGAGGTCCCCGGCCGCCGACGGCCCGCGGCGCCGCGCCCGCCGGCCGGCGCGCCGCGTTGCCCGCGATCGCCGCGGCCCGGCATCATGACGGCCGGTCCGAAGGAGAACGCGATGCGCCTTGCCCTCGTCAGCGGCGGTTCCCGCGGCCTTGGCGCCGCGCTGTGCGAACACTGGCGGGCGCAGGGCTGGCGGGCGATCGACTGCTCGCGCAGCGGCGCCGGACCCGACCACCTGGCGGTCGACCTGGCCGACCCGCAGGCGGCCGAGCGGGCCCTGGTCCCGGCACTGGCCGCCCTGGCCCGGCAGCCCTGGCAGGAGGTGGTGGTGGTCGCCAACGCCGCCCGACTGGAACCGGTCGGTCCGGTCGCCAGCCTCGACACGTCCGAGCTGCTTCGGCACTTCGCGGTGAACCTGACCGGCACCGTGGTGTTCCTGAAGTCCGCGCTGGCCGCGTTCGCCGGCCACGCCGCCGAACGCTGCCTGCTGGCGATCAGTTCCGGCGCGGCCAGGCGGCCGATCCGCGGCTGGGCCCCCTACTGCGCGGGCAAGGCGGCATTGGAGCAGTTCATGGCGGTGCTGGCATTGGAACAGGCCGACGAGGAACGTCCGGTGCGCACGCTGACGGTCAGCCCCGGCGTCCTGGACACCGGCATGCAGCAGCGCATCCGCGCCAGCGATCCGGCCGACTTCCCGGACCGCGACCAGTTCGTGGCCTTCCAGGACAGCGGCGCCCTGCGCGACCCCGCCGTGGTGGCTGCCGCGATCGCCGCCTGGCTGGCCCGCCGCCCCGACAACGGCAGCCGCGTCGACGCCAACCAGCTGCTGCTGCCTCGCTGAGCGCCGGCAGCCCTCCCTGCGCCGCGCGGCGCGGAGGGACCCGGCGCAGCCACGTCCCCGCCCGGCGGGTCGCGCCTCGGCCGGACGGCAGGCGAGCTGGCGCTATAGTGCGGTGGGCGCTGCGTCCGCCAGGGGAAACATCGGAGCGGACCCGGTACGACGACGACCGGTGCCTGCGCGCCGCGGGCCAGGGACGCCGGCCCGGGCGTTGCCACTGCCAGCCGCGGAGATCCGGATGGAACACACCCGCTCCGACAACGGCCGCCACCCGCGCCCGGGCAGCCACGGACACGACCGCCTGGCCACGACGGTGGCGCTGGCTTCCGCCTGCCTGCTGCTGCTGGCGATTCCGGCGTTCTGGCCCGACTACCTCGGCAAGTTCGGCGATGCCCACGGCCATACCCACGCGCACGCCCTGCTGGGCACCGCCTGGCTGGCGCTGCTGGTGGTCCAGCCGCTGCTGATCCGCGCGCGCCGCCGCTCCGCGCACCGCCTGCTCGGCGGCATCGGCCTGGTCGTCGGCCTGGCCTTCATCGTTTCGGGCGTGCTGCTGACCCATCACAACCTCGGGCGGATGTCCGACGAGGCGTTCGCGCGCTTCGGCCATTTCGCCTGGCTGCCGCTGTCGATGACCGCGATCTTCGCCGCGGCGCTGGCCCTGGCGATCGCCTGGCGCCGGGTGCCCGGCGCGCACGGCCGCTTCATGGCGGTCACCGCCCTGCCCCTGCTCGACCCCCTGTTCGCGCGCCTGCTGCACCACTACGCGCCGCCCCTGCCCGCCTGGTACCTGTACCAGGCGCCGGCGTTCGCGCTGGCGACCGCCGTGCTGTTCGTCCTGTGGGCGCGCTGGCCTGGCCGACTGCCGGGCCGGCGGATCTTCGCGGTGTTCGCGGTCCTCGCGGTGCTGGTGCTGCTCGGCTACTTCGCGACCCCCGGCTGTGCGGCCTGGCTGGACCTGGTCGATGCCTTCCGGGCGTTGCCGCTGACCTGAGACGACGGCCGCAGGATGCGCCACCCGAGCAGGGACGCAGCGCCCGGGCGGAACAGCGCGCTCAGCCGTCGAGCTCGGCCCAGCGCGCGTAGGCGGCGTCCAGCTCGAGCTGGGTGGCGGCCAGGGCCGCCTGGTCGGCGCCGATCTGCGCGGCCGGGCGCTGGTAGAAGGCCGGGTCGGCCATCGCCGCACCGAGGGCCGCGAGTTTGCCTTCCAGCGCCTCGATGCGGGCCGGAAGCTGCTCCAGCTCGCGCTGGTCCTTGTAGCTGAGCTTGCGCGGCCGGGCCGGGGCGGCGGTGGCAACGGCCTGCTCATTCGTCGAGTGTGCGGTCGCCGTCGCGGGGGCGGCGGCCGGTCCGCCCGCTGCGGACCCGGCGTCGTTTGGTGCGGCGCTGCCGTCGCCTGCGGCCCGCTGCCGCAGCCAGTCGCTGTAGCCGCCGACGTACTCGCCGACCCGGCCCTGTCCCTCCATGACCAGGGTCGAGGTCACCACCTTGTCCAGGAAATCGCGGTCGTGGCTGACCAGCAGCAAGGTGCCGGGGTAGTCGGCCAGCAGTTCCTCGAGCAGCTCCAGCGTCTCGACATCGAGGTCGTTGGTCGGCTCGTCCATGACCAGCAGGTTGGAAGGCTGGGCGAACAGCCGCGCCAGCAGCAGGCGGTTGCGCTCGCCGCCGGACAGCCGGGTGATCGGCGCGCGTGCGCGCTCGGGAGTGAACAGGAAGTCCTGCAGGTAGCCGAGCACGTGCTTGCGGCTGCCGCCAACCTCGATGTACTCGCGGCCCTGGGAGACGTTGTCCAGGGCGTTCCAGTCCTCGCGCAGGCTGGCCCGGTGCTGGTCGAAGTAGGCGATCTCCAGGCGCGTGCCGTGGCGCACCTCGCCGCGCAGCGGCGCCAGCTCGCCGAGCAGCAGGCGCAGCAGGGTCGACTTGCCGCTGCCGTTGCGGCCGATCAGGCCGATCCGGTCGCCGCGCAGGATGCGCGTCGAGAAGCCGCGCACCAGCAGGTCTGCGCCGTAGCCGTAGCCGAAGTCGACGTCCTCGGCCTCGATGACCCGCTTGCCGGATTCGCCGGCGGCGCTCGCCACCAGCTTCACCTGGCCGGTCCCGGCACGGCGCCGGGCGGCGTCGCGGCGCATCTGCTCGAGCCGGCGCACGCGGCCCTCGTCGCGGGTGCGGCGCGCCTTGATGCCCTGCCGGATCCAGACCTCCTCCTGGGCAAGGAACTTGTCGAAGCGGGCGTTGGCCTGGCCTTCGGCATGCAGGCGCTCGTCGCGGCGGCGCAGGAAGTTGTCGAAGCCGCCCGGCCAGGACAGCACCTGGCCGCGGTCGATCTCGACGATGCGGGTGGCCAGGGCGCGCACGAAGCGGCGGTCGTGGCTGACCAGCACCAGGGCGCCGGCGAACGCCGACAGGAAGCCCTCCAGCCACTCGATCGCCTCGATGTCCAGGTGGTTGGTGGGCTCGTCCAGCAGCAGCACGTCGGGGCGTCCGGCCAGGGCGCGCGCCAGCAGGACGCGGCGCTTCATGCCGCCGGACAGGGCGTCGAAGGCGGCCTCGCCGTCGAGGTCCATCTGCGACAGCACCTGGCCGACGCGCTGCTCCAGGTCCCAGCCGCCGGCCGCCTCGATGCGCGCCTGCAGCTCGCCCAGCGCGGCGACGTCCGGCGTCGCCGCCTGGCTGGCGCGATGCCAGCGCGCGACCAGGGCGCCGGCATCGCCCAGCCCGCCGGCGACCACGTCCCAGACGCTGCCGTCCAGGCCGGCCGGCGCCTCCTGGGCCATCAGCGCGACGCGCAGGCCGTCCTGGCGGCGGATCTGGCCGTCGTCGGGCTGCAGCTCGCCGGCCAGCAGGCGCAGCAGGGTCGACTTGCCGGCACCGTTGCGGCCGACCAGGGCGACCCGCTCGCCGGCCTCGATGGCGAGGTCGGCGGACTCCAGCAGCAACGGGCCGCCGACGCCGTAGTCCAGTCCGTTCAGGGCGATCAGGGCCATCAGGCGCCGCCGCGGTGCTTGCCGCCGGTCCAGCCGGACCGCGCCAGCACGGCATCGCCGACCAGGCAGGCCGGCGCTTCCAGGGTGGTCGCCATGGAATCGTTCCAGCGGTTGAGGAAGCCGTACAGGCCGACCACGCCGAGGATCTCGACCACCGCGCCCTCGCTCCAGTGCGCGCGCAGGCGCGCCGCCAGGGCCTCGTCGACGGCATTGGGCACGGCGCCGGCGGCGCGCGCGAAGTCGAGGGCGACGCGTTCGGCCTCGGTGTACAGCGGCGAGCTGGCGTAGTCGGTGATCGCCACGATCTTGGCGGCCGGGATGCCGTGCAGGCCGGCGGCGATCAGCGAATGCGCCATGCAGTACTGGCACTGCGCCGCGGTCGAGCTCAGATGGGCGAGCAGGCGCTTGAAGCCGGGGTCGACCTCGCCGGCCGGGTCCATCACCGCGCGGGTCAGGGCGCCGAAGGCCTCGACCATGGCCGGCCGGCGCTGCATGGTCAGCAGGCTGTTCGGCACGAAACCGAGGATGCCGCGGAACTGTGCGAAGGTCTCGGCCAGCGACGGCGTCGCCGATTCCGGCAGGGGGTCGAGCAGGGGCATGCGGCGGATCCGGGTCGATGGCAGCCGCCATTGTCGCAGCAGCACAGGCGGTGCGGGCCTCGTCCGGTCCGATGCGGCGTGGTACGCGCCTTCATGGCGCTCGATCCGCGAGCGGCCTTGTCCTGCAAAACGTGACGACGGCGCGCGATCAGGCGCCGGCCCTGTGGCAGTCTCGGCACCAGCCGACACCGGGACGCCGCCATGCCGCCAACCCTGCGCTCCGCCTGCCTTGCCCTGCTGGTTGCCGGCGCAGCCCAGGCGCAGCCGGGCTTCGACTGCCAGGCGCCGATGCCGCCGCAGCCGGCCGGCTGGACCGTGCTCGGCAACGGCCAGCCCGGCAGCGTCACGCGTGCGCAACTGCAGGCCGCCCTGGCCGCCGGCGGCGCGATCCGGCTGGCGATCGGCGCCAGCGTCCTGGACGTCGACCAGGAACTGGTGGTCAGCCGCGAGACGGTTCTCGACGGCAACGGCGCCATCCTGTCCGGCACCGGCAGCGGGCGCATCCTGCGCGTGACCAACCCGGGCAATGCCACCTACGCGTTCACCCTGCTCAATACCACGGTGCGCGGCGGCCGCACGCCGGCCGGGTCGGGCGCCGGCCTGTTCAAGCCCAGCGGCGGTCCCTGGCAGGCGGTGTCGATCCGCGTCTTCGACTCGCGCTTCACCGACAACCACGCCATCCAGACCGCCCAGGACGACGGCGGCGGCGGGCTGTACGTGATCGGCGCCGATGCCCTGGAGCTGGTGCGCACCACCATCGACAACAACCGCGGCGCCAACGGCGGCGGCGTCTACACGCTGGGCACGCGCACCATCAACCTGTTCGACACCGTGCTGGCCGGCAACCAGGCCACCGGCACCGGCGGCAATCCGGGCAACGGCGGCAACGGCGGCGGCCTGGGCGTCGACGGCGCCCAGCGCAACATCAACCTGTGCCGCAGCCGGCTGCTCGACAACACCGCCAACGCCTACGGCGGCGGGCTGTTCACGGTCGCCTACGACCAGGCCAGCTTCGTGCGCCTGCGCCAGAGCACGGTGCAAGGCAACAACAGCGCCGGCGCCAGCAACGCCCATACCGGCGGCGTCTACCTGCAGGGCGGCCCGTTCGAGATCGACGCCAGCACCTTCCGCGACAACCAGGCCGCCGGCTACGGCGGCCTGGCCCTGTTCGACCACGGCGGCACCACGGCGTCCGGCCTGATCGTCAACAGCACCTTCACCGGCAACCGGGCGCGCACCGGCCTGGGCGGCGCGATCAACATGGCCGCCAGCGGCGGCGTGACGATCCAGAACACCACCCTTGCCGACAACCGCGCCGAGTGCCCGGTGTGTTTCGCCGGCGGCATCGCCAACGCCGCGGGCCGGCCGCTGGCCCTGCGCAACGTCCTGTTCCGCAACAACACCGGCGGCAACACCTTCAACCCCTGGACCCTGCTCAACGCGCCGGTGGCCGGCAGCAACAACATCCAGTGGCCGCAGGTGCGGCCGGGCTCGGGCGGCCAGCAGGAAGCCGCCGTGACCACCGGCGCGGTGTACGCCGATGTCGCGCTCGGCCCGCCGGCCGACAACGGCGGCCCGACCCAGACCCTGGCCCTGCCCTTCCCCTCGCCGGCGATCGATGCCGGCACCGGCACCGGCACGCCGGCCCTGGACCAGCGCGGCCGGCCGCGGCACGGCGCGCCCGACATCGGCGCCTACGAGCGCGAACCCGATCTGCTGTTCGCCAGCGGTTTCCAGTAGCGCGCACTGGCGGGACGGCCCTCTCCCCCGCCCCTCCCCCGCCCTGCGGGGGAGGGGAGAAGTGTGGTGCTGCGGCCAGTTCGGGACTCGGAAGTTCTGAATCGGGCTTCGGCTTCAGGCCTCAGGCCTCAGGCTTCAGGCCTCAGGCCTCAGGCTTCAGGCTTCAGGCTTCAGGCTTCAGGCTTCGGCTTCGGCTTCGGCTTCGGCTTCGGCTTCGGCTTCGGCTTCGACTTCGGCTTCGGTTTCGGTTTCGGTTTTGACTTCGGCTTCGGTTTCGACTTCGGCTTTGGCTTCGGGAAGCGGGAAGCGGGGCGCGATCCGCGCCGCTCTCCCGCGGGGAAACCTGGGCAACGTCGTGTCTCAGCCCCCTGGCAGACGGCGTGTCGCCCGTGCGACGGCACCGCACTTCTCCCCTCCCCCGCCCTGCGGGGGAGGGGCGGGGGAGAGGGCCGGGGCTCGCCATGATCGACATCGTTGCCAAGCCGGTGGCGCGCTCCCCCAGGGGCGGCCGAAGCTGGCTCTGGCGCATGGCCTCGAACGGATGCCGATCAGGACCTGCGCAGGGCGCTGCCGCACCCGCCGCCCCGCACCGACGATTCCCTCACGGGCGCGCCGGAGCGAACGCGCTAAGATCGGGCCGTTCGCCACTGGAGAACGCATGTCCGCGGTGCCCAACCCAACGCTGCGTGCAGGCGGCAGCGGCCTGCTGCAGGCCGTGCTGGCCGAAATCGACCAGGTGGTGCTGGGCAAGGCCACCGAGGTGCGGCTGGCGCTGGCCTGCCTGCTGGCCGGCGGCCACCTGCTGATCGAGGACATCCCCGGCGTCGGCAAGACCACCCTGGCGCATGCCCTGGCGCAGACCCTGGGCCTGGAGTTCCAGCGCGTGCAGGGCACCAGCGACCTGCTGCCGGCCGACATCATCGGCGTGTCGGTGTTCGAGCGCGGCGAGGGCGCCGGCGGCTTCCGGTTCCACCCGGGGCCGGTGTTCTCCCAGGTCCTGCTGGTCGACGAACTGAACCGGGCGCCGCCGAAATCGCAGAGCGCCCTGCTGGAGGCGATGGCCGAGCACCAGGTCTCGGTCGACGGCGTGCGCAGGGAACTGCCGACGCCGTTCTTCGTGCTCGCCACCCAGAATCCGCTGGACCTGGTCGGCACCTATCCGCTGCCCGAGTCGCAGCTCGACCGCTTCATGTTCTGCCTGAGCCTGGGCTATCCCGACGCCGACACCGAGCAGCGCCTGCTGGCCGGCCACGGCGACCTGACCGCGATGCCCACCGCGCGGCCGGTGCTGACGCCGGTGCAGGTGCTGGCGGCGATGGCCGAGGCCCGCGCGATCACCGTGCGACCGGCCCTGGTCGCCTACGTGCAGGCCCTGCTGCAGGCCAGCCGCGACCATGCCGAGGTGCGCCTGGGCCTGTCGCCGCGCGCCGGCCTGGCGCTGATCGCCGCGGCGCGCGCCTGGGCGCTGCTGGCCGGCCGCGACCACGTGCTGCCCGACGACGTGCAGGCGGTGTTCGTGGCGCTGGCCCGGCACCGCCTGCACCCGCAGGCGCAGTCGCTGCAGGACGGCACCGCGCTGGCCCGTCAGCTGCTGGCGGCGACCGCGATTCCCTGAGCGCGCGTGGCACCGGCGACCGCCTGCTGCCTGCCCCCGGGACCGGCCCTGTCCGGCGCCGGTGCGGCCGGATGTGCCGGCACGACCGTACCCACCGCGGTCGCGGGCCGGTCGCGGCGACTTCATGACGCCAGGCGTCGCTGCGTCACCGGCCGCCGGATCCGGCGGCCCTGATGGCCGCGACGCTGCGCGCCCGCCTGGCCCGCTGGCTGCCCAGGCCGCCCGCCGGCCCGCTGCCGCTGGCGCTGCCGCGCCGGCGCATCTACATCCTGCCCAGCCGCTTCGGCCTGGTCTACGGCGCCGCCCTGTTCTTCCTGCTCCTGGGCGCGCTCAACTACAACAACAACGCCGCGATCCTGCTGGCCCTGATGCTGGGCGCGACGGCGATGGCCAGCGCGGTGTCGGCGGTGAACTTCCTGTCCGGCCTGAAGGTGACGGTGTTCGAGGCCGGCGAGGCCTGGGCCGGCCAGGCGCAGGCCTGCCGGCTCGAGGTCGGCCATCCCGGTGGCCCGGTCCGCGGCGCGCTGGAACTGCGCCATGCGGGACGGCGCAGCATCGACCGGCCGGCCGGCGCCGGGGCGGTGGCCTTCGAATGGGCCTGGCCGGCCGAACGCCGGGGCGCGCGCCGCCTGGGCCGGATCCGGCTCGCCACCGGGTATCCGTTGGGCCTGTTCACCGCCTGGTGCGTGCTCGACGTCGACGACGTGGCCGTGGTCTATCCGGCGCCCGAATCGCCGGCGCCGCCGTTGCCGGCCAGTGCCGCCGACGCCGGTGGCCTGGCCCGGCCGGCACGCGGCGAGGAGGACTGGCATGCGCTGCGGGAATTCCAGCGCGGCGACAGCCCGCGCGACATCGCCTGGAAGGTCAGCGCCCGCCACGACCGCCTGCTGGTGGCCGAGACCCGCAGCGAGCGCGAGGCGCCGGTGCTGCGCCTGTCGACCGCCCAGGTGGCCGGCCTGGCGCGCGAACACGGCATCGCCCGGCTCGCCGCCTGGGTGCTGGCGGCCCACGGCCAGGACCGGCCTTATGCGCTCGAGCTGCCCGGCCAGACCCTGGGCCCCGGTCGCGGTCCCGGGCAGCGGCGCCTGGCCCTGACCGCCCTGGCCCTGCTGCCATGACCACGCCCCTGCTCGACCGCCGGCAGTTCGCCCTGTGCTGCCTGACCGTGCTGGCGGCGCTGCTGCCGCATGCGAGCTGGCTGCCCAGGCCGCTGCTGGTGCTGCTGCTGGGCTTGCTGGCGCTGCGCTGGCTGCAGCGCGAGCGCTGGCCGCGGCCGTGGCCGTGGTGGTTCCGCAACGGCCTGATGCTGCTGCTGTTCGCCGCCGCCTGGACCAGCATCGGGACGATCAGCGGCACCCAGGGCGCCGGCTTCCTGGCGGCCATGCTGGTGTCCAAGCTGTACGAGGCCGAGCGCGCCCGCGACGCCCGCTCGATCGCCACCTTCGCCGCCTTCCTGGTGATGGCGCAGTTCCTGTTCCAGACCCAGCTGTGGGCGATGCTGGCCGGCGCGCCCGGCGTGCTGCTGGCGTTGGCCACCCTGGCCAGCCTGGAGCAGGCGCGCCGGCCCGGTCCGGTGGCGCTGGCGCCGGCCCTGGGCCGCGCCGGCCTGCTGCTGGCCGCGGCGCTGCCGCTGGCCCTGGTGCTGTTCGTGGCCTTCCCGCGCATCGCCTCGCCGCTGTGGGGCAACGCCACGGCCGTGCAGCGCGGCGGCATGGGCCTGAGCGACCGCATGGAACCGGGCCAGATCGGCCTGCTGGCGCAGGACGACCGTCCGGCGATGCGGGTGCGCTTCGAGGGCGAGGTGCCGCCGGTGGCGCTGCGCTACTTCCGCGGCCTGACCCTGTGGGCCACGGACGGCCGCGCCTGGACCCGGCCGGACTGGGTCGACACCCGCCTGGACGACCTCCCCGCGGCGCTGGAGCGCGGCATCCGCCACGAGATCACCCTGGAACCGGACGCCGCGCCCTGGCTGCCGGTGCTGGAGCGGCCGGTCGCCGCGCCGCAAGGCCTGCGCCTGGCGCTGGACCACAGCCTCCCCCTGTCGCGGCGCGACCGCACCCTGCGCTACACGGTGCTCTCCGATCCCGACCTGGTGCTGGAGCCGTTCGGGCTGGCGCCGCAGGCGCGGGCGCTGGCGCTGGCGCTGCCGGACGGGCGCAATCCGCGCACGCTCGAACTGGCGCGCTCGCTGCGCGGCCAGCACCCCGACCCGGCCCGCTTCGCCAGCGCCCTGCTCGACCTGTTCGCGGAGACCTTTTCCTACACCCTCGAACCCCCGCCGCTGGGGCTGAACGCGGTCGACGATTTCCTGTTCGAGACTCGCATGGGCTACTGCGAGCACTACGCCTCCGCCTACGCCACCCTGCTGCGCGCCGGCGGCGTGCCGGCACGGGTGGTGCTGGGCTACCACGGCGGCTACTTCAACGCGGTCGGCGGCCACCTGGTGGTGCGCCGCGCCGATGCCCACGCCTGGGTCGAGCTGTGGGTCGAGGGCCGCGGCTGGCTGCGCGCCGACCCGACCGGCATGGTCGCGCCCGAGCGCATCGAGGGCGGCGGCGACGCCCTGGCCGCGCTCGCCGACAACTTCGGCCGCAGCGGCCTGGGCCGCTGGCTGCGCGACCGCTGGGACTACCTGGACCTGCGCTGGACCGACTGGGTGGTGAACTTCCGCAGCGAATCGCGCAGCGCCGTGTTCGAACGGCTCGCGAGCTGGCTGCCGCGCGACAGCCGCGGCCTGCTGCGCCTGGCCCTGCTGGCCGCGCTGGCCCTGGGCCTGGTCACTGCCGCCCTGTGGCTGCTGCGCCGTGCGCCCGCCTCGCTGCCCGGACGCGCCCTGGATCCCGCGGGCCGCTGGCTGGCCGCGCACCGCCGCCTGCTGGCCGGTGCCGGCGTCCCCGCTTCCGCCGCCGAGCCCCTGTCCAGCCTGCTGGGCCGCGCCGGACATCGCTTCCCCGAGCTCATCGACGACCTGCGCGCCCCGGCCCTGCGCTGCCAGCAGGCCCGCTACGCCGGCAGCGACCAGGCCCTGCCCGGCCTCGGCACCCTGGCCTCGCTGTGGTGGCGCCTGCGCCTGGCCCGGCTGCGCCAGGCCCTGCGCCGGACCGCGCCCGGCTGAGCGGGTCGGCCGCGCATCCCGGCCCCACAGCCAGGCGCGCCCGCTGCCCGGGCGCGCGCCGCCCGCGCGCCGGCGCCGCGCTTCTGCCGGTTCCGCCCTGCGGGGCTGAGGGCCGACCCGGCCGGCGCGCGTCCCTTGGTCTGCCACGCTGAGGATCGTGGCCAGCGCCGGCCCTTTTCCCCGGCAGATTGAGGCGAACGCACGCCCCGCACCGGGCCCGGCTTCCCGGTCCCCGGTCCCCGTGCGTGCGCCGGGACGGCAGGCCGGCGTGGCCCGGCTGAGCGGGGCACCGCCCTGCGCACGCCCGAAGCGATGTCGCGTTCGGCCTGCATCCGGCGTACTCCTGCATGTCAGGGTCGCAGCGGCCCTGCCGATCGCCGGCCGCCGCCGGCGCTTCACGCCGAGTCCCCGAGGGAGGTCCACCCATGCACCGTCCACCATTGCCCACCGCCGCGCTGTTCTGCCTGGCCGCGCTGACCGCCGGGGCCGCCGCGTTCGCGGCCGGCCCGTCGGCCGGCACGCCGGCCGCGCCCCCGTCCGACGCCGAGCGGCTGGCTGCCGCCCTGGGCACCGCCCCGTCGCGCCTGGCCGAGGTCATCCGCGGCGACGAACGCCTGGCCGATGGCCGCGTCCTCACCTCGATCAAGGCCCTCGACCTCGACCGCGGCGAGATCGTCGGCCGCAGCTTCCTGGCCGGCCAGCCGGTCGACGCCGATGCGGTTCGCCGGCAGGCCGACGACCTGTGGCGGTTCGCCCATGGCGCGCAGAGTCCGGCCCTGGTGGAGCGCCTGCAGGCGCTGGCGCCGCAGGACCGCCTGGTGGTCGACCTCTGGTACGACTTCACCCCGCCCGACGACGGCGGCGGCCCCACGGGCGGCGTCGAACAGGCACCGGACACCGGCCTGGATGCCGGCCCCGGGCAGGCGGCCGTCCGGGTCGGCGACGACGGCAAGATCGAGCACCTGCCGGAACCCGTCGACTCCGCGCGCCGCATCCAGGCCGAGCTGGAACGCGCCGCGGCCGGCGCCCCGGCGCTGGCCAGCGTCGACACCGTCAAGCCCGCCGACCAGGTCCTCGACGTCGAGACCGAAACGCAGCGCAAGGCCGAGGCGCTGCAGGCCCTGGCCACGGTCGAGGCCGCCAACCAGGAACGCATCGGGCAGCTGCGCACGGCGATGGCGCCGGTCCGCGCCGCCATGGTGCAGCGCCTGGTCGATGCCGGATGGACCGTCATCCACGCCAGCGACCTGGTGCCGTCGATCGTCGCCGAGGCCAGCCGCGTCCAGGTCGAGACCGCGGCGCGCTGGCCCGGCGTCGGCGTGATCGAGCCGGAGACGCGCAACGCCGGCCCCAGCCTGAACGTGGCGCGCGCCGCCCACAACGCCGTGCCGCTGAACGCGGTCGGCTACGACGGCACCGGCGTCACCGTGGCGGTGGTCGAGGGCGCCCGCGTCTACAGCCAGAACCCGTTCCTGCCGGTCGCGCAGACCCGCGACGCCACCGTCGCCGAGGACAACCACTCGATGGGCGTGGCGGGCGTCATCCGCAGCTCGCACAGCACCCACCGGGGCATGGCCCCGGCCGCCACCCTGATCAGCGCCGACGGCCAGTACAACGTCGCCGGCGTGCTCGAGACCGCCACCGACTGGGCGGCGGCGCGCGCCCAGGTGCTCAACCACAGCTGGGGCTTCAAGGAGCAGGGCAACGGCAACTTCAACGCCTTCGACCGCCGGCTCGACCACATCGGGCGCTACAGCTTCCGCCTCAACGTGCATGCCGCCGGCAACCACGGCGACGTCAATTGCGGGCAGAGCGCCGGCAACGTCAACACCGTGTTCGGCGTCGAGAGCCCCGGACGCGGCTTCAACACGCTGACCGTCGGCGGCTTCGACGACGGCGGCACCATCCAGTGGCCGAACGACGTGCGCTACCGCTGCTCGGCCAACGGCTGGCCGACCGGCGACGCCGGCGGCACCCACCAGAAACCGGAGATCGCCGCCGGGGCGGTGGCGATCACCAGCCTGGCGCGCACCACCAGTTCGACCACGCCACTGAGCGGCGCATGGAACGGCACCAGCTTCGCCTCGCCGGCGATCGCCGGCATCGCCGCCAACCTGATGGAGGCCGACGCCCAGCTGGCCGGTTCGCCGGTGGCCACCCGGGCGCTGATGATGGTCGGCGCCATCCATGCGCCGGCCGAGACCCGGGCGGTGTCGGCCACCGCCTCCACGTTCGCCACCGAGGTCGGGCCGTGGTGGTTCCAGGGCGTCGACGCCACCAGCTTCCCGCGCAGCTACAACGTCTACGCCCGTGCCGGCCAGCGCGTCCGCTTCGCGATCGCCTGGCTGTCCAACGTCACGCTCAGCGGCGGCGTGTATTCCAACGACCGCCTGCCGGCCGACCTCGACCTGCGCGCCTACCGTGCCGACGGCACCACGCTGGTGGCCAGCTCGACGAGCTTCAACAACGCCTTCGAGATCGTCGACTTCACCGCGCCGGCGACCGAGACCTACGAGTTCCGGGTCAGCCAGTTCGGCACCTGGACCGGCGGCGCCACGCCGTTCGCCGCCGCCGCCCGCCTGGACGGCTACCTGCTGCCGCGCGGCACCTGGTGGAATTTCGGGGCGCAGCCCCGGCCGCAGGGTCGCTTCTTCGACATCCGGCCGGCGCAGGAGTACAGCGGCAACACCATCTACTGGCGCGGCGTGTCGCTGCGCCCGGCGACCGGCGACTACGACCTGGAGCTGTACGACAGTTCCTGGTTCCTCGGTCCGGAGACCAACGACACCTACAACCGCCTGCGCCTGGCCGCGTCCACCTTCGGCGGCGCCGGGGTCGACTTCATCATGGTCGACGGCAACCACTGGCCGTCCAGCAAGCGCGAGCACTACCGGGTGTTCCGGTTCAGCGGCAGCGGCGGCCACAGTGTCAATGCCGCCAACTTCGTCAGCATCGGCGCCAGCAGCGGCGGCCTGTACGGGCCCTACACCATGGACGCCAACACCTCGCTGTTCGTGGTCGATCTCGGCATCAGCGCCGACTCGCTGCGCCGGGTGAAGCTGCTGCCGGTATCCGGCGGCGGCGACCTGGGCCTGGCGATGTACCGGTCGGACTCCGCCAACAGCGCGACCTGGGCGCGTTCCCGCGGCCAGTCCGTGGCGGTGGCGGATGCCGCCGGCGCCGGCGGCATCGAGGCAATGCGCTACCAGTTCGACGGCACCGGCTCGGACTGGCTGGGCCTGGCGGTCTACAACAAGACGCCGGGCACCACGCCGCAGTTCCGTCTGCGGATCCGGCCCAGTTCGCTGTTCTCCGACGGCTACGACGGCGACTGACGGCGCGAGGGCGGAGCGCTGCCGGCGTCTTCGTACGCTGGTTCGACGGCATGACTCATCCCCCGCCTCCGGGCGGGGGTACGGAGGGTGGGCGCCGCTGCGCCGGCAGCGATGAAGTTCATGGCCAGTGCCGGCCCTCTCCCCCGGCCCCTCCCCCGCAGGCGGGGGAGGGGAGAAGTGCGGCGCCGTCGCGCTGTCCGACAGCAAGCACGCGGGATGCCGTCTCGCGGTCGGACGGCAGGCAGGCGGGATGTCTTCGCGCTGTCGGAAAACAGGCAAGCGGGATGACTTCGCGCTGTCGGAAAACAAGCAGGCGGGATGCCTTCGCGCTGTCGGGCGGCAGGCTCGCGGGATGCCGTCGCGCCATCGGACAGCCCTGGAAGGTGGAGGGCCGTCGCAACAACCGCGCCGTTGCCGCGGCTCCGGCGATCGGCGTCTCTCCTCGGAGCGGGGCGCCCGCCTGGACACTGAACGCCGGCGCGCCGTTCATGTCCGGTCCACGTACAACGGCGCTATGTTGGCCGCAGACCGACGTGCCTGCCCTCCCCGGCCTGGATCCGGGCCACGCCACCGGCACGGCGGACCGCCCGCCAGGAGTGCCGTCATGACCTGCCTTCCTCGCCTCCCCGCCCTGCTCGCCCCTGTGTTGCTGGCCGGCTGTGCCAGCATCCCTGCGCCGCTCGACGTGCCGGTGTCGGCCGCCACCGCCGATGGCGCCAGTGCCCAGGCACGCACCGGCGACCGGGTGCGCTGGGGCGGCGAGGTCATCGAGGTCGAGACCACCGCCGACCGTTCCTGTTTCCAGCTGCTGTCGCGTCCCCTGGACGCGCGCGCCCGGCCGCGCCAGGTCGATGGCCAGCACGGCCGCTTCCTGGCCTGCCGTGACGGGTTCTACGACCCGCAGGTGTTCCAGCCCGGCCGCGAGCTGACCGTGCTCGGCACCGTGCGCGGCGAACGCGCCACGCGCCGGGTCGGCGAGTACGACTACCCCATGCCGGTGGTCGATGCCGAGGTGATCTACCTGTGGCCGCCCCGCATCGACTACGAGCCGATCTACGCGACGCCCTACCCCTGGTGGTCGCCCTGGTACGGCCCCTGGCCGCACCGCCCGCTGCGCCCGCATCCGCGGCCACGGCCGCACTGACGGCAGCGTCCGCCGCGCCATCCTGCGCTCAGCGCGAGCGCCCGTCGCTCCATCCGGACCGATACGGCGACGGCATCGCGCGTCTCGCCTCCCCCGCCCGCGCTGCTGGCGGTCCGATGGCGCGACGGCGCCGCACTTCTCCCCTCCCCCGCCTGCGGGGGAGGGGCCGGGGGAGAGGGCCGCCCCGCCGCCGCCAAGACGACCTGCGGTCAGCGCGAATGCCCGTCGCTGCTGGCGGTCCGATGGTGCGACGGCGCCGCACTTCTCCCCTCCCCCGCCTGCGGGGAAGGGGCCGGGGGAGCGGGCCGGCCCGCCACCGCCAAGGCGATCTGCGGTCAGCGCGAATGCCCGTCGCCGCTGGCGGTTCGACGGTGCGACGGCGTCGCACTTCTCCCCTCCCCCGCCTGCGGGGGAGGGGCCGGGGGAGAGGGCCGGCCCGCCACTGCGATCAGGATGGCTTCAAGCACCACTTCGACCGAGGCCAGCACGTCGTGGTTCCAGAAGCGCAGCACCCGCCAGCCATGCCTCTCTAGGCGCGCCGTGCGTTTCCGGTCGCGGATCTGGTGCGCCGGCTCGGCGTGCTGGCCGCCATCCAGTTCGATGACCAGGCGATGGGCGTGGCAGACGAAATCGGCAATGAAGCGACCGATCGGCTTCTGGCGCTTGAACTTCAGTCCGCCGAGGCGTCCGGCACGCAGGTGGTACCAGAGTCGCTGCTCGGCGCAGGTCTGGGCCGCACGCAGGGCCCTGGCGCGGTCGCGCGGCGAGGCGAGTGGGCGGGAGTCGACCACGGTGGCTTCTCGCTGGAGGAGTCGACAGGGAGGAGCGCCCGGCACGGCGGCGCACCACGGCACCGGAAACCGTAGGTATTCCTGCGCAGCGGGGGAATCGGGCTAACGCGCGCTGGCGGGTCGGAGAATTCCGATGTCGCGCGGGCGCGACTCGCGCGGTAGGCGATCGGCGCGATCATGGTTTGAGCGGCCAAAGGCTGGTTATCGCCAACCGGACCCGTGTGGCGCTTCAGGCGGCGGCCCTCTCCCCCGGCCCCTCCCCCGCAGGCGGGGGAGGGGAGAAGTGCGGTGTCCCCGCATGGACGATCGCGAAAGAACCCACGGGTGCCCTACCCTGCCTGGGTCTCGTGGAAAAGGCGGGAGGAGCCGCGACCGGCTTGTCGCGGGCGGGGCTCGTGGCGCTGTAGGTGGCGGCCTTCTCCCCTCCGCAGGCGGGGAGGGGAGAAGGGTGGCATTCCCGTCAGGCGTCGACGGGTTCGGGGCGGTCGGCGCGTTCGGCGGTGACCTTGATCTGGCCGTCGACGACGTCGACCTGGACCTTGCCGCCCTCGACCAGGGCGCCGAACAGCAGCTCGTCGGCCAGGGCGCGCTTGATGTGCTCCTGGATGATCCGCGCCATCGGCCGGGCGCCCATCTGCGGGTCGAAGCCGTGCTCGGCCAGCCAGCGGCGCGCCTCCGGCGACACCGTCAGCACCACGTGGCGCTCGGCGAGCTGGGCGTCCAGCTCGATGATGAACTTGTCGACCACGCGCAGGATGTGCTCGAAGTCCAGCGCCGCGAACTGGATGACGGCATCCAGGCGGTTGCGGAACTCCGGCGTGAAGCTGCGCTTGATCACTTCCATGGCGTCGCTGGCGTGGTTCTGGTGCACGAAGCCGATGCTGCGGCGCGCCGCCAGCGCCGCACCGGCGTTGGTGGTCATCACCAGTACGACATTGCGGAAATTGGCCTCGCGGCCGTTGCTGTCGGTCAGCGCGCCGCGGTCCATGATCTGCAGCAGGATGTTGTAGACGTCCGGGTGCGCCTTCTCGATCTCGTCGAGCAGCAGGACCGCGTGCGGATGCTTGGTCACCGCCTCGGTGAGCTGGCCGCCCTGGTCGTAGCCGACATAGCCCGGCGGCGCGCCGATCAGGCGCGACACCGAATGCGGCTCCATGTACTCGGACATGTCGAAGCGGATCAGTTCGATGCCGAGCTGCATGGCCAGTTGCCGGGTGACCTCGGTCTTGCCGACGCCGGTCGGGCCGGCGAACAGGAAGCAGCCGATCGGCTTGGTCGGGTTGCCCAGGCCGGAGCGCGCCATCTTGATCGCCGAGGCCAGCGTGTCGATCGCCTGGTCCTGGCCGAACACCACCATCTTCAGGTTGCGCTCGAGGTTGCGCAGCACGTCGCGGTCGGAAGCGGACACCTGCTTCTCCGGAATGCGCGCCATGCGCGCCACCACGTACTCGATCTCGGCGACGTCGACGGTGTTCTTGCGCTGGTCCTCGGGCAGCAGGCGCTGCCGGGCGCCGGCCTCGTCGATCACGTCGATCGCCTTGTCCGGCAGCAGGCGGTCGCCGATGTGGCGCACCGACAGGTCGACCGCCGCCTGCAGGGCGTCGGCCGAGTACTCCACCTGGTGGTGCTGCTCGAACTTGACCTTGAGGCCGCGCAGGATCTCCACCGCCTCGGCCACCGAGGGCTCGACCACGTCGATCTTCTGGAAGCGCCGCGCCAGCGCGCGGTCCTTCTCGAAGATGGTGCGGTACTCCTGGAAGGTGGTCGAGCCGATGCAGCGCAGCTCGCCGTTGGCCAGCACCGGCTTGATCAGGTTGGAGGCGTCCATGGTGCCGCCCGACGCCGAGCCGGCGCCGATCACGGTGTGGATCTCGTCGATGAACAGGATCGCGCCGGGCTTGTTGCGCAGCTCGGCCAGGACCGCCTTCAGGCGCTTCTCGAAGTCGCCGCGGTACTTGGTGCCGGCGACCAGGGCGCCCATGTCCAGCGAGTAGATGGTGGCGTCGCGCAGCACCTCGGGCACCTCGCCGGCGACGATGCGCAGCGCCAGGCCCTCGGCCAGCGCGGTCTTGCCGACGCCGGCCTCGCCGACGTACAGCGGGTTGTTCTTGCGCCGGCGGCACAGCACCTGGATGGTGCGCTCCAGCTCGGCGGCGCGGCCGATCAACGGGTCGATGCGGCCCTCGCGGGCCAGGTCGTTGAGGTTGGCGGCGTATTCGCTCAGCGCCTCGCGCTTGCCGTCCTCGCCCTGGGCCTCGCCTTCCTGGCGCGTTTCCTGCGGCTCGGACGATTCGTGGCCGAGCTTGGCGACGCCGTGCGACATGTAGTTGACGACGTCCAGCCGGCTGACGTCCTGCTGGTTGAGGAAGTACACGGCGTGCGAGTCCTTCTCGCCGAACACCGCGACCAGCACGTTGGCGCCGGTCACTTCCTTCCGGCCGGAGGACTGCACGTGGTAGACGGCCCGCTGCAGGACGCGCTGGAAGCCCAGGGTCGGCTGGGTGTCGCGGGTGTCGCCCTCGGGCAGCACCGGCACGGTCTCGCCGATGACCCCGCGCAGGTCGGCGGCCAGGCGCTTGAGGTCGGCGCCGCAGGCGCGCAGCACCGAGGCCGCCGAACTGTTGTCGGTCAGCGCCAGCAGCAGGTGCTCGACGGTCATGAACTCGTGACGCTGCTCGCGCGCGTCCTTGTAGCACTGGCCGATGGTGAGCTCGAGGTCTTTGCTGAACATGGGGGCTCCTTGCTGCCCGTGGCCGCTTCGCCGCGCCCGCTGGCGCCCCGGGCCTCCGTGCCCGGCGATGCGTTGGACCCCTTATGCGCCCGTCGCGGCGGAATTTCAATCCATGCCGGCGACTTCCGCGCTCTTCCGGCCGCGCCCGTTGGGCTGCGGTGCAGGATGACCGCGACGGCGCTCGCCATGGCGGACGGGGGAAGGCCGGCGGCGCGCGCGAGTGACGGTCGTGTGACGATCGACGACGGGCCAGGCCATCCGCAGGCCCGCCCCGGCAAGGCAGGGGCCGACCGGGACCGCACCCGCGCAGGGTCTACGGCATGCCGGCAGGCGACAGGTACCCGACGATCGCCTTGCCGCCGCGTGCGGACCCGTACCGACACGACAGGCCCCGGCCCTGACCGCGCAGCCGGGCCAGGGCGCGGATCCCGGCGCCTGCCGCTCAGCCGCCGTCGCTGACCTTCTCCATGGTGCACAACAACGGATGCTGGTGCTTGCGCGAGAACTCGTTGACCTGGGTGACCTTGGTCTCCGCCACCTCGCGCGTGAAGATCCCGCACACGCCCCGGCCGCGGGTGTGGACGTGCAGCATCACCTGGGTGGCGCGCTCGCGGTTCATGGCGAAGAACATCTGCAGCACGCTGACCACGAAGTCCATCGGCGTGAAGTCGTCGTTCAGCAGCAGCACCTGGTACATCGGCGGCCGCGCCACTTCGGGCGGGGCGGTCTCGACGGCGGTACCGGTGTCGTGGTCGCGGCGGGGTTCGTTGGCCATGGGCGAATCGGGATGGGCAGACCGGGCATTCTAGGGCCTTGGCCTTTCCGGCTTGAGGAAGGGCGTGACCCGGGTGCTTTTCTGGGGCCTGGGGCCTCCCTACCCAACCCCTCCCGGTGGTTCTGGATGGTGTCCTGGGGCCTCGGGCCCCTCTCCCCAACCCCTCTCCCCGGGGGAGAGGGGCTTGCATCTGGCGCTGGGCACATCGCGCGCTGCGGCCAGCAGCAGCGGCTGCTCGCCGCGGCGCCGCACTTCTCCCCTCCCCCGCCTGCGGGGGTGGGGCCGGGGGAGAGGGGCTTTGCAGCCTGCGCTGCGCGGACAGCGCGCTGCGACCAGGAGCAGCGGCTGCTCGCCGCGGCGCCGCACTTCTCCCCTCCCCCGCAAGGCGGGGGAGGGGCCGGGGGAGAGGGTTCTCCCTGCGGGGCCTGATGCGCCAGGGTCGCGCTGCCGAACGCGCCCGCCGCAACCCGGTCATGCCCCGGCCGGGAACGATTCGGTACCATCGCCCCGTGGAAACCGCCCTGATCGCCAGCGCCCTGCGCGCCCCCGCCGCCGCCCTGCCCCGGATCACCGTCGCCACGGTGGTGCCGGACGGCGACCGCTTCCTGTTCGTCGAGGAGCGCGTGCGCGGCCGCCTGGTGGTCAACCAGCCGGCCGGTCACCTGGAGCCCGGCGAGTCGCTGATCGACGCCGCCGTGCGGGAGACCCTGGAGGAGACCGGCTGGCGCGTCGAGCCCAGCCACCTGGTCGCCGTCTACCACTGGCCCGACCCGCCCGACCGCAAGCCGGTGCTGCGCTTCACCTTCGCCGCCCGGCCGCTGGCGCACGAGCCGGACCGGCCGCTGGACGCCGGCATCGTCCGCGCCCTGTGGCTGCGCCCCGACGAGCTGGCCGCCGGCCACGCCCTGCGCAGCCCCCTGGTGCGGCGCAGCCTGGACGACCACCTGGCCGGCCAGCGCGCACCGCTGTCCCTGCTGGCCTGCGTGGGCGGCTGAGATGGCGGCGCGCGACGGCCTGGTGATGGTGGGCGTGTCCGGGGGCGTGGACTCCTCGGTGGCCGCCCTGCGCCTGGTGCGCGACGGCCGCCGCGTCGCCGGCCTGTTCATGAAGAACTGGGAAGAGGACGACGCCAGCGGCACCTGCCCGGCCGAAGCCGACGCCGCCGACGCCGCCGCCGTCTGCGCCGCCCTGGGCATCGACCTGCACACCCGCAACTTCGCCGCCGAGTACTGGGACGGCGTGTTCGAGCACTTCCTGGCCGAGCATCGCGCCGGCCGCACGCCCAACCCGGACGTTCTGTGCAACCGCGAGATCAAGTTCCGCACCTTCCTGGAGCATGCCCAGGACCTGGGCGCGCAGACCATCGCCACCGGCCACTACGCGCGCACCGGCCGCGGCCCCGACGGCGACTGGCGCCTGTTGCGCGCCGCCGACGCGGCCAAGGACCAGACCTATTTCCTGCACGCCCTGGGCCAGGCGCAACTGGCCGCCACCGAGTTCCCGCTGGGCGATCTGGAGAAGCCGCAGGTGCGCGCCCTGGCCCGCGAAGCCGGCCTGGCCACCGCCGCCAAGAAGGACTCCACCGGCATCTGCTTCATCGGCGAGCGCGACTTCCGCGGCTTCCTGGCGCGCTTCGTGCCGCCGCAGCCGGGCGAGATCCGCAGCGTCGACGGCGCCGTGCTGGGCGAGCACGCCGGCGTGCACTTCTTCACCCTGGGCCAGCGCCAGGGCCTGGGCGTCGGCGGCCGCGCCGGCGGCAGCGGCGCGCCCTGGTTCGTGGTCGGCAAGGACAGCGACCGGCAGATCCTGTGGGTGGACCAGGGCGACAGCCCGCTGCTGTACAGCCACATCCTGACCGCCAGCCAGGCCACGTGGGTGGCCGGCGCCGCGCCCGCCGCCGCCTTCGCCTGCACCGCCCGCACCCGCTACCGCCAGGCCGACCAGGCCTGCCAGGTGCAGGTCCACGGCGACGGAGCCCTGACCGTGCATTTCGACGCGCCCCAGCGCGCCGTCACCCCCGGCCAGTCGGTGGTGTTCTACCAGGGCGAGGCCTGCCTGGGCGGCGCCGTGATCGAGTCCACCGATGCCGCCTTCGGCGGCCTGGCACGGGCGGCATGAGCGCGCTCGACCGCGGCGAAGCGCAGGTGCTGGCCCTGGCCGGCCTGGTGCAGGCCGTGCACCTGGCGCTGTCGGTGGCCCGCGAGGGCCGCTGCGACCCCGCCGCCCAGGCCGCCAGCCTGGCCAGCGTGCTGCGCCTCGACGCCGACAGCCCGGACGCCATCTACGGGGGCCTGGGCGGCGTGCGCACCGGCCTGCGCGTGCTGATCGGCCAGATCCGCGGCGAACAGCGCGACCCCGAGCTGGTCCGCGTCGCCGCCACCGTGGTGAACCTGGAGCGCCGCTACAGCCGCGAACCGCGCATGCAGCAGGACCTGCGCCGTCGCCTGGAAGCGGCCGCCGAACGCATCCCCGCCGACCAGCCCGACAGCCCCGAGGCCATCGAGACCCTGGCCGGCGCCTACCTGGCCACCCTGTCCACCCTCACCCCGCGCATCCGCGTGCCCGGCAACCCGCTGGTGCTGAAGGAAACCGCCAACGTCGAGCGCATCCGCGCCCACCTGCTGGCCGCCCTGCGCAGCGCCGCCCTGTGGCGCCAGCTCGGCGGCCGCGGCTGGCAGATGCTGCTGCAGCGGCGAAGGATCGTCGAGACCGCGCAGCGCCTGCTGGGCAGGAGCCTGGCGGCGGTGTGAGGCGGCGCGGCGCGGCCATTGCAGGCTGCGTTACCGGCTTGCGCAAGGTCGTCGGAATCGCCTGATCGGCGTCGTCTCCCCGCCGCCTGCAAATGGGCGGGTCTGCAATACGACGGCCCCCACTCCTCCCTCCCCAGACCGCGGGACGCGGGCAGGTGCAACCAACGCGAGCCGCCGGGGCGGTAACGATGAATATCCCGTTCAACGGTCTGCCCTGGTACCGGACGGGTCCCGGTCGGAAAACCTGTCGCCTTCATCGACATATCGCCGGGATGTGTCGATTTTTCGCGTCCGGATCGACACGTCAGGCGTTCCTGTCGATTCCGTCGAACGATCGGGGGCCGGCCCCTGGCAGCGATCTCCTCGCCAACGCCCCCCTGACTGGCGAAAGAGCCAGACGGGGCCGCAGACCGGGCGGTGGTGAGGGGGTGCGCGGCGCGCTCACGGGCAGCACCGTGTTTGGAGCTTCCGGTCCCCGCGCATTGAACCCGGTCCGCCCGGCTACGTAGTACGCCCTCCGCATCGCCGGGCAGCGCGCAACGCGGCACCGCAAGGGCAGGGAATCTCAGGTCGCCGGGTAGCCCTGCAAGGCGAACGGATTGAGGAACTGCCGCCCCCACAGCGCGTTGCGCTCCGCCGCCCCCAGGCCGGCCTCGTCGCAGACCGCCCGCCAATGGACATGGACCTGCTGCAGTTGCGCGTCGATGAGCCCGCGCGCCTGCGCCGACGACAACTGGAAACATGCCGCCGCCGCCTCGCACAGGTCCAGGCGGCTGAAGCGCTGCTCGCCCAGGATCTTCATGGCCTGGGTGGCCTCCTGCCCGGTGCGCGCCTGCGGACAGATGTCGTAGGCGGGCGTGAGCGAGAGGCGGGCGCCATCCCAGAACGCGGCATGGTTGCGCGCGTGGTCGTCGGTGTTGCCGCACAGGATGTTGAACACCAGCCGGCCGAACAGTTCGCGCAGGCTTTCGCGCGGCTGCTCGAAGCGGTGGCGCACGATCTCGGCCAGGTCCTCGTAGCTGGCGTAGGCGGCCAGCATCTCGTCCAGCGCCAGCAGGGTCAGCGCCGACACCATACCCCGGCGCCGCCAGCGGCCGTCAGCGTGGCGGACCCGGTCGAAGCGCTCGACCAGCAGGACTTCCCTGCCGCCGGCCTGCACCAGCCGCACCGGCGCGACCTCGAGCCCGGCCAGCGCGGCCAGGCGCATGGCCACGAACTCCAGTTTCACCATCGGCTGCACGTCGCCGCTGCTGGAGAACTTGGCGATCCAGCGGCGGCCTTCCCCCGCCAGCGTCGCCTTGGGCCGCGCGCCACCGATCGAGGTGCCATGCTGCAAGGCCAGGGCCAGGGCCGGCGGCAGCGACTCGCCACGCTCGACGCGCTCCGCGCTGTCCAGCAGCGCCTCCAGCGACGAACCCTCGTCCTCGCGCGGCACGTACTCCGTGGCCGAGGCCTGGAAATCCAGCGCGCCGATCCGGTCGGATCCCGACGCGAGCAGGTAGCCCAGCTCGTCCAGCACGGCGGTATCCGCGTCGCGCCCGGCGCGACCCAGCAGGCGGTTGAGGATGACCCGGCGTCCCCAGGCATCCGGCGCCGCATCGCGCAGGCAGCCGGGCATGGCCAGGCCGCCGGCCAGCGGCAGCAGTCCGCGCTGCAAGGGCAGCTCGGGCAGGTAGAGCGGCACGCGGTCCGCACGCTCCAGCCAGCTTCGGCCATAGTTGAACTGCAGGCCGAGGCCGGTGGCGGCCAGGCGCCCGGCCACCACGGGGTCCGGGCGGTCCGGCAGCCAGGTCCACACGTAGGCCTCGCGCGGCGTGTCGCGCTCAGAAGTCATCCTTCACCTCGCCGCGCCCGACATGCACGGCCCTGGGCAGCAGGACCAGCCGAGCCTGGACCTCACGGCCGCGCTGCCTCAGCGCGTCCAGGCCGGGCTCGAACAGCGGCACGCCCAGGATGGCGGCCAGTTCGAACACCACGCCGATCCCGCAGCGCGGGTCGCCCTTCTCGATGCGGTACAGCAGGTCGCGCGAGATGCCGGCGCGCTCGGCCAGCGTCTGTACCCCGAGCCCCTTCTCGATGCGTGCGGCGCGCAGCGAGGCACCCAGCAGGCGCAAGGCCTGCAGGCTGTAACGGGAATAGCTGCGGAGTGGAGGGGAACGGGCCATGCCGAGAGACTAGTCCTACGCATAAGTCATATCAAGCGTTATGACTTATGCATAAGCCTCCTGTGCCCGATGTTCAGGCCCTGCCCAAGGGAGAAGCGAACTGGGCCTTACGCCCGTTCCACGTCAAGGCGCCGCACCGTGGCCCCCGTCGATGCCGTTCGACGATTCCAGACCCATCGCACCGCCGGAACCCCCGCCATGCCCCCGATCGCCCGCCTGTCCGCCCTGCCCTGCCTGCTTGCCGGCCTGCTGGCCGCCCTGGCCGCTGGCCCCGCCCAGGGCCGCGATGGCGCCCTGGACCCCGGCTTCGGCAACGGCGGCAAGGTCGTGCACGGCTTTCCCGGCGGGCTGTTCATCAGCAACGCGGGGCTGGTGAAGGTGGCGCTGCTGGCGGACGGCAAGATGCTGGTCGCGGCGCCGGTGATCAACGGCAACGGCGATACCGACTTCGGCGTGCTGCGGCTGAACGGCAACGGCAGCCTGGACACCGCCTGGGCCAGCGGCGGCGCCCGGACGATCGGCTTCGACCGTCCGGACAGCACCGGCAACGACGTGCTGCTCGGCCTGGCCGTGCAGCCCGACGGCCGCATCGTCCTGTTCGGCGACGCCGCCGGCGCCGCGGACGACGAGAGCGACCTGGCCGTGGTGCGGCTGACCGCCGCCGGCCAGGCCGACAGCACGTTCGGCACCGCCGGCAAGGTGCTGGTGCCGTTCAACCTGGGTCCGCTCGGCCGCCGCAACGACCAGGGCACCGGCATCGCCCTGCAGCCCGACGGCAAGATCCTGCTGGCCGGCCTGGTCGAGCTGGCCGACGGCCGCAGCACCTTCGGCGTCGCCCGCCTCAACGCCAACGGCCTGCGCGACACCGGCTTCGACGGCGACGGCCGCGCCGTCATCGACTTCGGCCCCGGCTTCAACGCCCGTCCTTCCGCCGTCCTGCCGCTCGCCGACGGCCGCATCCTGGTGGTCGGCGCCAGCGTGCCGCCGGGCAGCGGCAACCAGGGCGACTTCGCCCTGGCGCGCCTGAACGCCGACGGCTCGCCCGACACCGGCTTCGGCACCGGCGGTGTGATGTCCTTCGACTTCGCTGTCGGCGGCAACAGCACCGACCGCGTGTTCGACGTGGTGGAGCTGCCCGATGGCGCCGTGCTGGCCTGCGGCTTCGCCGAGGTCAACGGCCCCACCAACACCGACATGGCCTGCCTGCGCGTGCTGCCCGATGGCAGCCCCGACCCCGCCTGGCCCGCCGTCCTGGTGCCCTTCGACCGCGGCGGCGCCCTCACCGACTTCGCCGTCGCCATGGCCCGCGACGCCCAGGGCCGCTTCGTCCTAGGCGGCCTCGCCGAGGCCGCGGCAGGCAACTACGACGCCGCCGTCGCCCGCCTGCTGCCCGACGGCGACCCCGACCCCGCCTTCGGCAACGGCGGCACCATCACCCACAACAGTTGCACCCCGATCTGCGTCGGCGGCGAGACCGAGAACATCGCCAGCGCCCTGGCCATCCAGCCCGACGGCAGCCTGGTCCTGGCCGGCTGGATCGCCAACAACCAGGGCAACTACCGCGTGCACGTCCTGCGGCTGCGGGGGGATGGGGTGTTTGGGGATGGGTTTGGGGGGTGAGGGGGAAACCCGCTGAGCGCGACCCTGGCCAATTCGCGCACAGGACGGTGGATCAATAATCTTCGCTAACCCACCCCAACAACAGTTCGAGTTGAGGCAAGCGCCTCTAGATGCCGCTCAAGCATTCCAGGCAACTCACCCCCGGAAATCAGCACCCCCAACTCCATATTCTTGTCCATCGCGTGCCTGGTCAGGTTCGCGCTGGTGATGAAACAAATCCTGCCATCGGCTACAGCGACTTTGGCGTGGACGCGCCCGCCGGAGAAGGGCTCGGATTTGTCTCCCCAGGCGTAGAGTCGTGCGGCGGGGACCAGCGTCCTCATCTTGCCGATAGCATCGAAGGTGATGCTGCCGCCGTGGTCCTGAGACAATTCGAGCAGCATGGAGATGACCACTCCGCGATCATTTGCCGCATTCAGCGCCTTGACGATGGTCGAGACGTCATAGGCCACGAAGCTGGTGATGAACAGGGTCTGCTCAGCGGCGTTGATGACCTGCAGTAGCGCCTGCTCGGTTCGTCGTGCCGAGACGAAGGGTGTCGTCGGCCCCGTCCACACGAGTTCGGTGGATTGTTGATTCGTAGCCTTGGTGAAGACATGGCCGGCGGCGAGCAGCATCAATGCTAGTTCCTCGGCGCTGACAGAGGTGCTTCGCCAAGCATCGATGAGCTGATCCACAACCTCAGCAGCAACGGGGGTGCTGACTGCGCCCGACAGTGCACCGGCTGCTTTGACGGCATCAGTCCGACGAATCCGGCTGGCTATGGCCTGGACCTTCTCTGGAGAGACCAGACAGGCCACGGCTGCGACTGCATCCAAGAGCTTCTCCATGTCACAAGCCCTTGAAGAAAGCTGCGTCGATGCGTTCCAGGGTCGGAACCAGCAATGATCGATCCAAGTAGCGATTGCCGCGCTCGCAGGAGGTCTCGGCCACCAGGCTACAAGCGTGGCACGCCGCCGCATGAAGTGAGCGATCTTTCTCGGGATCGTGCTCGGAGCAGAGCGGGTCAGAGGAGCAGATCTTCGAGCGATTCAAGGCTTGTTCCAATAGGCGACCCAGATTCTCCGGCTTGCCGAGATCGACGAGACCGCCCAGCGTTCCATCGGAGTCCGCCGCTGCCGTGTAGATGAGGATACCGGCCTGCGGACTCTCGCCCGAGGTGTCGGCATAGATTCGCTCGCGGATACTCGCTGCGTTGTAGCCGCACTCCAACGCCAGCTCACGAATCAGCAGGTGCGAGAGCGTGTGGAGCATGGCGTAGCGAATGCCGGGGTAGCCCTCGTCAGCATCGAGATGACGTGAATTGCGCCATCCCCTGTGGCCTCCCCGGAGCATCTTGTCGACCTGCGCGACGGCAGGTAGTGCTTCCCAAGCGACGAGCGCCTGCTCGTCGAACTGGATGAAGATACCCTCACCATGCACCTGGTTTGCGGGAACCCAATCCGGTTTGCTTCGTGAGAGGTTGGCCATCTGGGGCCGTTCGTTCGGGTCGCCGGTTTCTTCGGGCGCCTCCACGCGAGTGAAACCGAGCAAGGCATTGACCTCGCGCAGTCGCTCCAGAAGCAGCACTCTGCTGATGTGCTTTGCAAAGGCCGGTGGCGTACCGACCTTCTTGCTCATGAAGTGCGGGTAGTCCGTGGGTGGGTTCGCCTCTGTCAGCACGTCCCACTCGGGCCCCTTGATGTCTGCCTCACCCACGACCTCCTGACCGCCACCGGTACGGTGCGCTTCGATGGCCGACCAGATCGACGCCGCCGGATATTTGTCGATCCCTGGCAGTGCCCCGGTCTTCTTCAAGGTCTTCACCGTCACCGACACTTCGGCTTCAGATTCCAGTTCCTCGAAAAACTCCCAGCCATCCTGGATCAGCTGACTGAGTGGGTCCTTGGTCTGGGGAATGGCTAGTGCCGAGAGCGTGATCGGGAACCAACTATTTGTAGCGCCCAAAAGAACAGCTCGCGCCTCCTCGTCACACTCGTTGTCGAAGTGATCGAGGTGGGGATGTCGTCCGCGACACCCCGGCAAATTCTCTTTCCCGGCCTTGCCGAAGGCGTGTGCCATGCTCCTCGAAGCACCACAGGCATCGCACTTCGCCCACAGGTTCTCGGTCTGCAACGAGGCGCCGCTCTCGAAGAAGCGCAGCGTGCCCTTACAGGAACTGTTGCCGCCGTGGACGAAGTAGTGCCAAGGGAAGTCGTCCAGGTGGCCGTCGCGGCAGGCCAACAGGAAACGGGCCGGTACGGCATCGGCGTCCTTGGCGGGTTGATCGCCCTTCGAACCTCGACAGCCTTTGTGGACGAACCGGGTTCGCTCTGGCCTGAAACGGTTCTCCTTGATCTCGAACAGTCCGGCATCGAAGGGGGACAGCAGGCCGCATTTCACGCAACGCATCCAACGCGGGAACGGCCGAACGGGAACGCCGATGTTGGCCTCGGCCGACCAGACATCGACGAGCTCGCTTTTCTGGAACGGCGGCATCCGCAGGTTCTCGACCTGTGCTCCAAGCACCTTCCGAACGGCGGCCAGCAGTCTGGCTTCCTGGATCGGTTGGCAGCGCTCCTTCTCCCAACGGTCGATGCCTAGCGTCACGACGGACAGGCTCGGCAGGTCGATCAATGCCCCTGGCCCGTAGGTCCAGAGCAACTGGCTGGGTCTGACTTCTCCGACTGGAGTCTTATTGGTCGTCGTCATGTTCAATCCTCATCCTTCGTCGCGGGACGAGGCTTCCAATCGTGGTCGTCCGAGATGTGGCTGGTATTCATGATCAAGCGCACACCGGGCTCCACCTCACGCATCGACATGGGCACGGTCCAGTTGTCCCAGGCCTGGATGCCTGGTGACCTGATCAATGCAACGGTCTTGTCCTTCTCGGGGCCGCGCTTCTCGTAGGCCAGAATGCGGCCGCCTTTGCCCACCTCCTTGGCCCACTCGTCTGCGCGCTCCTTTAGTTCCTGTTCGGCCAGGTTCTTGGTGCTGGACAGCTCGCTGACATTCCATGCCCGTTTGACGAGCACATCAATGGCCGCGGTGATCTCGCTCTGATCTGACTTGTCCAACTTGCCTGCCCCCTCGTTGGGGCTGAACGCATCGTTCTCCAGGCGCATCAGGCTCAGCAGCGAGCCGGTCAGGCCACGGTCCATCGCGCGCGGCGAGAAGGGTGTCACCGACTGCGCTTCGACGTGCTTGTAGAAGGTGGCGTGGTAGTGCTCGAAGGTCTCGTAGTGCGAGAGGTCGCGTGGCCGTGCCCAGGTGAGCACGGTGCAGACCAAGCCGGGGAAGGAACGCCCCACCCGGCTGGTGGCCTGGATGTACTCCGCCGTGCCCTTGGGCTGGCCATTGACCGCCATCAATCCCAGCCGATTGACGTCCACCCCCACCGACAGCATGTTGGTGGCCAGCACCACGTCGATCGCCCGGGTGTCGCCCTCTTGCCACTTGGTCACGTACTTGCCGGCTGAGTCATCGAACTCGGACTTGAACTTCACCTCGAGGTTGTCGAGATACTTCGGGATGTCCTGGCTAGAGACGCGGGATGTCAGCTCGCGAATGTTGCTGACGCTGCGTTGCGCCAGCGCGGGGCGCTCGACCATGCTCATCTGCACCCGGTAGGAACGCGTCTGCACGTCGTCCTCGGCCAAGCGCTTCATACCCCCCAGCTCTCGCAGCGAGTTGAAGTAGCCGACCATGGTCATGTAGGGGTCTGCGGGCTCGCCGAAGCGGTCGAACAACGCCTGAGCAGCGGTCAGGAATGCCGTGTAGACGCGAATCAGCATCGCAGGTCGTGAACTTCCGGGAGAGCAGACCCCGAGGTAGCGCCGTCCCGGCTTGTCCTCGATGGGTCGTTGGACAGAGAAGTAGTTGTCCTCCACGTCCAGCCCATGAGGCGGGAACACCGACACTTGGCGCATGAAGACGTTGTTCACTTGCTCGCGGGCCTTACGCACCGTGGCGGTCGACGCGATGATCTTCGGCTTGACCATACGATCGCCAAACTTCCAGCCGCACAGTTCGTCCACGGCCGTCTCGTACAGGCCAACCATGGTGCCGAGCGGCCCACTGATCAGGTGGAACTCGTCCTGGATGATCAGATCTGGCGGTCGGATCGGGCTGATATTCTTGACCTTGGTCGCACTGAGCCCCCTGCCTGCCTGATGGTTGCCATTGCAGTCCGCGCCTTGCCATAGCAGGCCGTGCCGCTCGCATTCCTGGCCGACCCGACCGAACAGCGTGCGCACTTGGCCCCGCCACGCCATCATGGCGAACTTGTCCACGGTGGCGATCATCATCGTCGGGGGACGGTGGTAGATCTCCTCGTCCACGACGAGCACCGGGATGCCCGGGTGACGGAGCTTGCTGGACTTGCCCTTCGAGAAGTCGCAGCGGCCTTTCTTGTCGCCGCAGTAGACGAAGGTGCGCCCACGGCCCTTGTCGACCTCCACGTCGCGCCCAGGGGCGACTTCCGAGCCACACCAGGGGCAACTGGTCAGTTGCGCGGGAGACGCCGCCCCGGCGTTGTACTTGCCGGGGTTGCGGATGTCCTCGATGGCCCGATGGCTGTCCTCGGTCGTGCCGGGGGTCACCTTGTTGCCCACCCACAGTCCGATGGTGAAGGGCTCGGTACCGAGCGACTCGTCACCCTTGGCCAGCGCCTCGCGTCGCAGCACCTCCATCGCACAGATCAGTGCCGTGGCACGCTGGAACTGCTGCAGCGTCAGCAGCCGCAGGGTGTAACGCATGATCACGGCCAGACCGCGCGAGCCGTCGTAGCCGCCCAGATTGCCCTGCACGCGCCGAATGGCCATGGTGAAGGCGGCCACACCCAGGTACGCCTCCGTCTTGCCACCGCCGGTGGGGAACCACAGCAGGTCGGCATAGGCTTCGACCGGTTGCACACGATCCGGGTGCGTCGGGTCGGCCAGCGATGGGATCGACAGCAGCAGGAAGGCCAACTGGAACGGGCGCCAGCTGCGGTTCTTCAGCACGTCGAACTGCTCGACGGTGACGTCCTTACCGCGCCGGATTTCGAGGGCGTACTGGCTACGCACGCGCTGCGTGGCCATCGCCCGATTGGCGAACCGGAACGCAGCCAAGGCTTTCTCATCGGTCTTCAGCGTGTCGATACCTTGCTGCAGACGCACTTGAATCTCCTGACATCGATCCAGCGCCTGGCGAGCCTGCGTGTCGTAGCCGAGCACGTCGACGCCGATTCGAACGCGCTGATCGTCGATCCACGCTGCATAATCCTTGGTCAGCAGACTCAGCGCATCGACCAGCGGATCGATGTCCAGTGTCGCGAGACGCTGCATGTCGAGCAGACCACTGCTCACCATTTCCTTCATCGCCGGTCGGTCGGCGGGATCGAGACCCGGTGTCTCGGTGACCTGCACCTCGTACTGCGGCATGACGGTGGTGCGCACCTCGGTGGCCAGCGTCACGTCATCCGCCGTTTCGGCATGGACGGCGACGCCATGACCCACTGCGAACTCCACCCGGTTGCGGTAGATCATCTCCAGCGACTCCCGCTCCGGGTCCATGCCGTCCGCATCCAGTACGGGCCGGCGGCGGAAGATCGCGCGCTTGGGGGCTTCTGCTTCCGATCGAACGATCAGCTCCGGCTGGAACACCCAGGCGGAATCGCGGTTGGTCTCGGGTTCCTCCTGTGCATTGACCAGGAACAGTGTCACCAGGCGGTCACCATTCGCGTTCTTGGCACGCACGGAGCCTTGCACCCGCACTTCGGGATAGCCCTTATCCGGCGCCTGATGGGGGATCACGCCTTCGGTGAGCGGCAGCACCAGCCTGCCGCCACAGGGAATGCGCTGCCAGACCTTCGCCTTGGTCTGCTCCTCGGTACCGGTCTCCTTGTTCTTGCGGGTGCGGTAGATCTCGTGCTCATCGCTGCGCTCATAGCGACCCCAGCGCACTTCGATCTCGATTCGCTCGGCGTCGCCATCCACGCAAAAGGTCATGCCGAGGCTACTCGGCACCAGCGACTGATTGCTGGCCGCGTCGATCTCGTCTGCCGCATCGGATTCGGGCTCGACACGGCCCGTCGCCGTGCCGAACTCCGCACCGGGTTCATGCTGGCCGGGCGCCTTCGGGTCGGTGGGCTCCTCGACTTCGTCGTTCGCCAGTGGCCCTTCGAGCCCTTCGATGCCGCCCTGTGCCGCCTCACGCGGAGCGAGCTTGCCCACCAGATAGCGATCCCGCACCCCCATGTCGACGATACGCTCATGAGGGCCGCCAGCCGGACCGAGCAGATCGTCCATTACGGCCAGTTGCAGCAATTCGCGGATGTAGGCGAGTTCCTGCTGATGCTGGGGTGAACGGGCGTCAGAACCGACCGTCGGCACCTCGGCGATGGTCTTGTGCAATGCCTTGGGCAGGGCTTCGACGAAATCGGTCCACTGGACCCGACCAATACTTCCCGAAGACGGTGGCGTGAGTGCAGTGAGGCCGATCGAGACGGGGTCGGTGACCGACAGCAGTCGGTCGAAATAGAGCGTGGTGGTTTCGAGATCGGAACGAACCCGCAGCACACGCCCGACACGGGTGATGCTACCGACGGGGTTCAGGACCAGAACCCAGTCGTCCTCCGCGATGGCCTGGTAGAGGGCACGCTCACCCTGGAGGACCAAAATGTAGGGTGCGAGCCTCTGGTCGGTGCCGAGGCCATGATCAATGGCGATCCATGCGCTGGAAGTTTTCGTCATACCTTGGTCACCTCAAATCCTGTCCACGATCTTTTCGAGCTTGTCGAGTGACTTGCTCTTCTCGATGTATGCCGAATACGCCTCTTGAGCGCCCCGAATCAAGGTGTCGTAATGGACGATGCGGCTGCCCGGTGAGATCGATGTCATTGATGACTTGAGGCGGTCGGGGTTCGATGCCTCTTCGTTGACGGTCTTGCCAAGGACGAAGATCACCTCGATATTGGGGCTGACATCGTTTTGCTCGCGCAGGATCTTTTTCAGCTTGTCGACGTAGGTCTGACCTTGCTCCACCAGTTCGAGCAATCCCATCTTGCGGCCGACCTTCTTGAGCTCGACGATGACGTGCTTGCCCGCATTGGTGCGATAGGCGATGTCGACGCGGCCCAGGCGCTCTTTCTCGGTCATGTCTTCGATCAGCACGCCTTCCGTCGTCAGGCGCGATTCCATGATCGGGCTGCCCGTGGCACGCTCCCATGCCGGGTCCAATAACCAGAGGTGATCGAACAGGTACTTCTGGAGCACCCGTTCCTTTGCGTCCTCATCGATGATGGTCTGGAAATCCCGGATGGCATCCAGACGCGATTTGACGATGTCCCGGTAGAGGGATGCCTCAAGCGAGTCTCTGTCGGCGAGCACGGCCAGCAGCCTGTCGGCACTCTCGATGCTCGTCACAAACTCCTCGGTCGAGCCGCGCAGCTTCATGCGCTCGAATGCCAGGATGCCGTGCCGGTACATGAGCTTCCGATCCTCTTCCTCATCGACCGGCAGCGCACTGAGTTTGGCGATCAGCGTCTCCGCGCTCTTTTTGTATCCCTCGGGGAGCGTATCGAGCCACTCGGCGAGGGCGGGCGATGTTTCCTTCGCTTTCTCGACCTCGTGCTTCTTGCGCCATTCCGTCCAGCGCTTCTCGACTTGCGTAAGACGTGATTTCAGGAAAGCGATCAGCTGCCCATATCGGGGGTCATCCTCCTGCACGCGCTGCCGATCGCTGGTCGCGATGTCTGGTGCGTCGTCGGCGTCTAGGAAATCGGCCTCGATCTGCCCGGTGAGGTACTTCGTGTAGAGCCGCCCGTCGTTCAGTTTGTCGAGGATGTTCTCGTGAAACAGGCGGCCACGGGCGAACACGACGATGCCATTCAGATTGCCGGCATCCTCACTATCGAGTTGCTTGGGGAATCTGGCGGTACCGATCCAGCCGCTGACCCGCCAGCCCATGTCCCAAGCATCGAAGCGGTTCGGAAGCGATTCCTTCTCCAGGAGCTGACCGGCGGGACTCAGGTCGAGTGCGTCGTCACCGAACTGCCAGAGGAACTGCACCATCGGCAGGTCGCCACGATCGGAGGGTGTGATGGGCTGCCCATCGAGATCGATCTTGAACCCGTGGGCCTCCCCGATCACAGAGAAGCGGCGCGCCAGGCGCTTGCGAAGAGCCAGCGCACCACGACCGAGCCGCTGGCGCTTGATATCGCGCAGAACGATTCGTGTTCCCTTGGTTACCGCGATCTGATCGGCGGGCAGGGACTCGGGGCTGTAGAAGGGCTCCCTCTTCTGAACCGATTCGTGGATTCCGTCCACGGTCATGCGAAGGCCATGAGCTGAGCCATCTCTGGCTGACTCGACTTCGATGACGTTAGCAATCGAGAACAGCGAGAGTTTTCCCAGCCCTTTGCGGCCCATCACCGGTCGGCCCTTGGCAGTCGTCTTGCCATGCTCGAGATCTTCATCTCGCCGTCGATAACCGACCCGCAGGTACTTGCCGTTCATGTCATCGACCGACATACCGATACCGTCATCGAGGATCTCGATCCGGTTGCCGTCCGAATCGATCTTGATGTCGACGGTCTCGGCGTCGGCATCCCAGGCGTTCGCGACGGCCTCGGTCAGAACGGCGGCGATGTTGCTGTAGAGGTTGATCCCGAGGTGGTCGAGCACGTTCAGGTCGACCGTCATTCTGTATTTGTCGCTCATAGCTCTCCCTCACCGAACAGCCCGTCGAGGGTGGCGGGAGAGGCCGCCTTCGGTCTGCGTCCGCGTTTGGACTTTGTTGTTGTGGACGCGCCGCCGCTGCTACTCGCAGCTGCTTCGAAGCGTTCACGATTGAGTGCGGTCAGCCGTCCAAGGAGGTCGGCGGTGACGCCTTCCGACAGTGACCATCGCCAAGGGTCATTGGCGGAGCCTCCATTGATCTCACGGAAGTCGTAGACGATCTCGAGCTCATCCCACCCATAGGCCGCTGTCACCTCGTTGTCGATCACGACCAGTAACTGCCGCAGCACGGCGATCGTTGCATCCTCCTCGCCAGGGGTATGGATGGCGTTCATGACGTCTGTCAACCCGAATTCGTGCGCAGCGCTGAATGCGACCGCCAAGTCATTGAAACGCTTTGCTGCATCAATGCCTGCTTGTGTCACGTGGCTGCCAGGAGCCGGGTACTTGGCAACAGCTTCGCTAACTGAGATGTTTAGTCCCGCCGCAAGTTTTCCTCCACTAAATCGTTCGAGCCATACACGGAAGCTCGTGCTAAGAGATATCGCATAGAGATCCTCCCGCTCCATTCCGATGAGAAGTACCTTGTTCGTATAGATCCAATCGGATGGAGCGAGCATGCCCACCGGGTACTTTGTGTTCTTGGAGTAGCCGATGAACGTTTCGCGCTGCCGTATGCGTCGCATCAGGTCGGCGCGGTGGTTCCAGAATTGCCACCAACGATCGATCAACCCCTTGTAGCTCTTGAGAGCGGCGACCGTGCGAGTCGGCTGCACTTCTTCGACGATGAAGCGGTGGGCGATCGGCCAGCATCTGGCGATCTCATTCAAACTGCGATCACCGATATCCAACGCCCATCGACCGATGCGATTGAGCGCCGAGCTCGTGATGTCGTCACCAGTGATGTAAGGACGGAGCAGGCTGTCCGGCTCATTCTGGAGCCGCTCGTACCATGGGCTGTCCGGCGTGATGACGAATGCCAGACCTTTGCTGTTGTTTACACCTTCGAAAGCAAAGAGTGCATCCGGCAAGGTTTGTGGGGCCCAGACATCCGAGGCTTCCGGCTCCAACCTCGGTCCGATGCGAGCACACTTCCGGCCATCTGCATCGCACTCGGCTCGCCATTCGCCTTTGATGAAACCGACGACGGCAACGACGACAGCGGCGGTTCCTGGCCAAGGCATGCCTTTCTTAGCGAAATGGATCGTGCCGTTCTGGACCACCACGCCGAGGCCGACCTCGATGGCACTGCCCTCGGCGATGTTGCTGGTTGCGAGCAGCCCATAACAACCATCGGTTCGCAGCAGGTCGACGGCGCGACGATGGAAGACAACGCATAAGTCGATTTTGCCCGGAGATGTACCCAGCACCATCTCGCACTGCCACTGCAGCTTTTCACCCATGGCGCCTTTCCAGAGACGATTACCCAGGAACGGTGGGTTACCGACGAGTGCATCGAATCCGGAGGGCGATCTGGCAAAGGCCTCGGGAAATTCCAGCGGCCAATGGAACGGCGAACGTCTTGTCTTTTCATGCGGGAGATCGGCACTCAATGCGTCGCGTGCTCGCCGAATCATGGCTTCTATCGCGTCGCGCTTACCTTCGACGGCCTGCCCGGCTTGAATCGCGAGCGCGCCGACGGCACTGGACAGAGCGTTCGCATTCCCTCCCGAGGAAAGGACCTCGGCGACGAACGCATCGGCGATACGCTCCGGCACCTCGAGCTTTTCGCGTGCATCGGCATCCAGTCGTGCCATGGCTTCGACGTCATGAATGTCGCGTATTGGCATCGCACGCAACTGTTGCCGCAACTCGATCGCCTCGCGAACCGCCTGCTCGATGTTCTGCCCGAACAAGCGTTGCTGGCCTTTCCCGGTCGGCACCATCGAGAGCTCGGTGAGCTGATCCAGACGATGGATGCCGAGCAGGCTATCGCCACAGCGCAGGTTGTGATCGAGGAAGCCGAACGGGCGTCCCTTGGCCAGCGTCACCAGCCAGATGGAGAGCTTGGCGAGTTCGACCGCCAGGGGATTCAGGTCCACGCCGTAGAGGCAGCGCTCGGCGATGAGACGGCGGGCGATCACGGTGCGGGCCTCGGTGTCGCGAGGCAGAGGCTCCTTGGTGTCGGGCGCATCCAGCACCTCGCCATCCACGCTCACTGTCTTTCCACTGCCTTCGGCCTGTGACCAGGCCTCGACCAGGCGATCAGCCAGCCAGCGGCAGGCCTGCACCAGGAACGCCCCTGACCCCATGGCCGGGTCGCAGATCTTCAGGTCCAGCAGTTCGGCGGGTGACTTCAACACCCACTGCTCACGCGGGGTGCCTTCTGCCGGTCCCACGTAGGCGATCGGCGTCAGAGTCTCGGTGACGATGGCCTCGGTGAGCGATTTCGGCGTGTAGTGGGTGCCGGTCTCGCGCCGGTCGGAGCCGGTGGTGACGATGAAGGCCCCGGCGGGGTAGATCAGCGGGTAGCCCCATGGATCGGTGCGCACGAGGTGGGCAAAAGGCCTGATGCGATTACGGAGGTTGGTGTCCCCATGGCAGGCGGCCAGCAGACGGTCGGCAAGGGTGTCGTCGACTGGCTTGGCCAGATCGTGGCGCACACGGCTGGCGGAACTGCCGGAACGCTCCTGGAGCAGTTGGGCAAGGCATTCGGCGCCGTCGAGGCGGGCGGATTCCAGTTCGGCCAACTTGACCCAGGGCGCCTTGGCGTTCTTGGTGCCATCCAGTTCCAGCGTGACCTCGGTGGTGCGCTTGACGGTGCGTTCCAGCAGGCCCTCGTAGACGTAGCCGATCTGTTCGACGTCCAGTGCGCGGTAGGAAAGCGTCCGCCCCTGGAACTGCTGAATGGCCTCGAGCAACAGCAGCACGGTGCGGTTGTCGATCGGCAGCGGCTTGGCGATGTCAGTGCGCCAGTCGGAGTCCTTGGCGCGGCCCTCGAGGAATGGAAAGCGATCCGGGTCGAACAGCGAGCCACCCAGTGCGGGCAGGCGCAGGTTCTCATGCTCGATGCCACCAAATACGGCGCGGAAGATGGCCAGCAGGCGCGACCAGGCATCCCAGCGACGTTCGAGGATCTCCTCGGATTCCTTGCGCAATTGCATGCGCAAGGTCGAGAGCGCGTAGTTGGCCTCGTAGCGTTCATCGCCGAGCAACAGCAAGCCACGCTCCTCGGCGGAGAGCAGGAACACCAGCCGCATCATCACCGTCAGCGCGGCCTCGTAGAGCACGGGCTCCTTCACGTCGCGCAGCAACTCGCGATCGCGGTCCTGGTCGGCCTTGTCGAGCGCCTGGATCAGCACTTCGACGGCGCGCCGCACCTGCTCGCCGAGGGCGTCGGTGACCTCGTCCTGGTACTTCAGCGAGCGGTCGAATAGCGCCGGCAATTGCTCGGATTCATCGACGAAGAAGCGACGAATGCCTAGCAGATGCACGAAGGCCTGCAGGGTGACGGGCTCTTGGGTCCAGATGCGGGCGTACCAACTGGCGAAGGTGGTGACGGCGCCGATCGGAGCGTCGATCAGCATCCAGCGTTCGCCGTTGGTGACCAGACCGAGACGACAGCCGGTGGCACGGCAGAGTTGGACCATGCGATCGGCCGGTGTGGCGGCCCATCCGTCCAACTTCAGCGTTGCATCAAGGTCGACGTCCTGGTCGTAGGTGTGGATGAGCAGCAGCGGCTTATTGGCCCGTTGCTCGTCGATGACCATAAGGTCTGGAGACAGCGTCACGCCATGCTCAGGCAGGGTGACATTCAGGCTGGCCGCACACCAGTCGGCGCGCTTCAAGACGTCGCCCTTGCCATCCTCGTCCAGCTCCAGGCCGCGAGCCAGCACCTCGTCGATCCAGGCGGCGTGCAGTTCGTTGAACTGCGGGTCGTCCGTCTCCAAGGCCTCGCGCCATTCCTCGTAAGCCTGGCGCAGTCGTTTGCGCTTGACCCCGTCGAGTTCCTCCAAGCCCTGCGGAAACGCTTCTTTCAGAACCGGAACGGCGAGGAAGGGGCCGGAAATCTCGATGAGTGCGAGCCAGTCGTGGTGATGGTCGTATTGGCTCATGCCTGAGCTCCTTCGAATTCTTGTTGAAGCTCGGGTACGCCGGCCGCCTGTAGCAGCTGCGCAATACGGTCGAATCTGGCCGGGTCGAGGGTCGTGTCGTCTGCTCTTCCTCGGGGAATCCAGATGACCATGCCGAGTCGTGCTCGGGTGAGCAGGACGCGATAGCGATTTCGTACATAGGCGCGCTCCCCATCGCCGCGCACCTGATTCCAAGCACTGCCACGAAACTTGCGGTATTCCCAGCCACCCGGATTGGATGGGGTCAGATCGCCGCCCCAGCACAGTCCCACCCAGTCGAGCTCGAGCCCTTGGCATTCGAACTCCGACGCCGCCACTTCGAGCGCGTGGCTCGAACGGACATCCGCGGGTGGCATCAAGAACCACTTCTCGAATGAGTAGTTCAGGCGGAAGGCGCTGGCGCGCTCGAGACCATAGGCGCGCAGGCGTTGATCCTCTGAGGTGGCGATCAAGCCGGCTCGCTGGCCGTTACCCGGCTTACTCCTGGCTCGCAACCAGGCCTTGGCAATGTCGAGCTCGCGAGTGAAGTGGAGTGGGAACTCCCGGTGATCAGGCACGAGTGAGCGAGCACGTTCGGTGTTGAGGGTGAGCACTGCGTCGACCCACTCAGCAAGTCGTTGAGCTCGAAAGCTCCGCACGCCGACATTCAGATGCGCCAGGGGCTCCGGCCTGAACTCGATACCGGGAGGAACGCCATCGGCGAACAGGCGGTGTCCGGAGACACTGGCGCCGCCGGAGACGACTTCGGGAGAAGCGACGACGCGCCAATGGGAGCGAACAGCAACGGCTCGCCCCCATTCCTCCAACCCGGCCTCGCCGAGAAAGATCTCTTGGCCGCCACCGACGAGCGCGATGATCACGGCCCATCCGTCCAGGCGATCCATCACGTCGAAGAGTTCGGCGGCCTCCGAACTATCCACCCCTTGCTTGCGTTGCATCTGCTCACGGTCCCAGGCGCGCTGGGCTTCGTCGAATACGACGACATGCTCATGTGGCAAGGCCGTGGGATGCTCACGGTGATAGCGCAGGAACTGGTGGACGTTCTGGATGAAGGTCGAGACTTCATGGGCGCTGTCTTGGCGCCGACGCCCGGAGCGCTGTTGGCTTAACACCAAGGCTTCGCGCACCACTTTGACCAGGGGGCCGTTGCCGGACAAAAAGATGCCCGATGGGCCACCTTCTGCGCGCAGCGAAGGGTCATGAACGACATTGAGCCCCGTCAGCGTCTTGCCAGCGCCCGGCACACCGGTGACGAAGCACACGTAGCGCCGGTTCTGCGCTCGCGCTTCCCGAATCACCTCCGCCAGCATGTCCGTCGTCGCGTCCAGGTTGCTGGCGTAGCTGTGGCTGATCTCGCGAACGTCGTGGTTCTCGTAGAGGCGTTCGGCGGCCTCGATGACCGACAGCGTGGGGCGGTATGGTGCGTCGACCCAGGCGTTGGCATCGATGGGCGAGCCGCCGGGAACGTGCAGACCCTTGAAAGCAGCGAGCAGTACGGAAGACAGGTCTTCAGCATTCGCGAACCGTATCGGTGAGACATGCGAACGTGAAACCAGGGGCGAGCCCACGACACTTGGCGCGGCCGTGGAACAGAGTACCGGCACGATCGTGTGCCCAGCGCTACCGCCGTGGAAGTCACGGAGGTTCAAGCAATAGTCTTCCACCTGCCAGCGAGACGACGCGTCGTGAACCGTGGCCCCGACCTTGAACTCCACCACCAGGATCACATCGTCGGCGAGCAAAACGGCGTCGGGGCGCTTCTGCCGACGCGGCAGCTCATATTCGAGGATCAAATGCCAGCATCTGGCCGACTCGTGCCGTTCCATCAGCTCCTGTGCGCAACGTTTCAGAAGCGCGATCTGAAGCTTCCACGTCTCGATTTGGGTCGTGCGTGTACTCTGGACGCCGGTCGAACTGACCGAGTCAGTGAGCTCTCCCAGTAATTGGGAATCATCGGCAATGACGAAACCGGATAGAGAGTATCGAACCCCACGACTCATCTCGTACTGCCCTCCGGCACGAGGAAGATCACCGCGACTGGGAAGGTACGGTCGTCGAGCTTCGCGTAGCGGCTTTCGATGGCTTCGACTTCCTGGACGCGCTCCACCGGGATGCGCGCCAGACGGGCTTCGAGTGCGGCGGTGTCACGCCTGAGCTGGGTGCGCTCGTCCTCGGTGAATAGCGAGAGCTGTTCTGGCTGTCGATCTTTCTTCAGCTCGCTCTGGATCGCCTTCTCGAGCTCGTCGAGCACGGTACCGATGTCGTCGAGTTCCTGCTGTTTGCGAGACTGCAGCGTGTTGGCCAGGAACTTGAGTCGGTCCTTTGAACGGGCGTCCACCGATTGCAGGATGGCTTGTTGCGCGCGTTCGAAGCGCACCCGGAGTGCATCGAACAGCGCGTCATCCGCGGTGACCGGCTTGGCGTCGTCCAGCCACTGCTGCAGACGGGTGACGCCCTCTTCGCGGCGGAAGGACTGATCACGCAAGTAGCCGCCCGAGGTGGTCAGCTCCTCATGCAGTCGATGATGGTCGCCGCCGGTGACGACCAGCCGTGAGATGACGACCACAGCCGGACCTTCGATGCTGCCATCCGGCACCGAGCGCACGGTGACGCGATGCAGTTTCTTCACGTCATCTCGAGCCCAGACCTCGGCGCGCAGCAGACGCAGGCACATCTGCACCAGCCGATGGTTGAGGTGGACCAGAACGACATCGTCACGCCCCTTCGCCACGGCGTGGTCGAAGGTGATGGGGCGTATCTGCTGGGTATGCGGGTGACGCAGGCCCTCCAGACAGCGCGCCCATGATCCCGAGAGGGGTGGCATCCTGAATGCGCTGCCTTGGGGTGCATCTGCGAGGGCGACGGGTTCCAATGGGGGGCGGCCCGCTAGCGCGAGACCAGTCTTCACCGCCATCTGGATGTGATCGGGCGTGAGGTGAAAATCCTGCTGGGTGGCGAGTAGTCGTTCATGGAGCTTGGCGACGCGCTCTTTCAGCTCGCGTTCGGCGCGCACGAAGCGCCTGGCCTTGGCAATCTTGGCCTCCGCGAGGCGGGTGTCCAGATCCTTCAGCGAGCCTTCGATGAGCCCGGACATCTGGGGCGCGATGACCGGATTGACGCTGCCCATGTCGGCGCGCATCGACTCAAGTTTGCGCAGCGCACGCAGAATGTCGTCACCATGGCCACCGACCGATGCATGGCTTTTGTCACCGCCGTCGACGGGGTGCCAGATCAGCACCTCTTTCTCGCGTTGTCCGTGACGGTCGATACGCCCGTTGCGCTGCTCCATCACGTTGGGGTTGTAGGGGATCTCCAGGTGGATGAGGCAATTGCAGTGGTTCTGCAGGTCGATACCTTCGGAGGCCGCATCCGTGGCGAGCAGGATGCGGACGGGGGAATCCTTGGGAGATGCCTGGAAGGCTGCCTTGATGGGCTCACGCTCATCCTGAGTGAGTCCTCCGTGGAGCAGACCGAGTCGTTCGCCACCGAAACCATGGCTGGCGAGGATCTCGTGCATACACTGGTGGGTGGTGCGGTATTCGGTAAACAGGATCACCCGGCGATCGTTCCACTGACCTCCCGGTTTCAGATTGGCTGAGAGCCAATCGAGGATGGCTCTGGCCTTGGAGTCGGTCTGGTTCTTGGCGCGCTGCGCCCATTGCCTCAAGTCGGCCAGCATCCGTTGTTGCTCTTGCGTCAGCGGTTGGGAACGGCGTGATGCCTCCTCGACGGCCTCCGATTGAGCATTCTCGACTTCCTGGTCGTTGGCGTAATCCTCGTCTGCTTTCAGGATGGCTTTGCGCAGGATGCGCTCGGCCATGGCATCTCGACCCTTGGGCTTGGCGCCGTTCGACAGCGAGGCGACGTGCTTCTCGAGCGTGGAAGCGAACGCGGCGGGCGACGAGAAGAGGCGCTTCTTGAGCAGTTGATTGACGAACGAAGTGCCGAATGTGCTGCCGGTCTTCTCCGCGTCTTTTTCGCGGCTGGCACAGTAATCGTTCAGCTTCTCATGGATCTCCCGTTCCTCATCCGTGTACGGAACCGTCAGCGCCTGTAGCTTGCGCCGGGCATACAGGGGTTTGCCGTCAGCATCGACGAGATCGCTCTTCAGGCGACGGATCATTACCTGACTCAACTGCTTCTCGTCGGGGAGGATGTTGCGGGCGAAGCGTTGGTCGTCCAGCAACTCCAGCAGTGAGGTGAACGACTCGGTGTATCCGTTGTGCGGCGTCGCCGTCAGGAACAGGCGATGCTGGAAATGCGGGCTGATCGCGCGGATGAAGCGGGTCCGCTGACTCTCGAGGGCGTAGTGAGCCCCGGCGGCGGGGGCGATGTTGTGCGCTTCGTCGACGACAAGTAGATCGAACTTGCGCGGATGGCCGGCATGGGGCGGTAGGACATCGCGCATGGCGCGCAGCCCCTCGCCACTCTTGACCCAGTCCATCGAGGCGATCAGGCGCGGATGGGATGTCCACGGGTTGGCGTGGATGCCGCGTTCGCGCCGCAACTGCTTGATGTAGGCAGTGTCGACCACGCGGAAGTCGAGGCCGAACTTCTCCAGCATCTCGGTGCGCCATTTCTCCTGAAGGGATGCAGGACAGATGATCAAGACGGTGCGGGCACGGTGCCGGAGTAGCATCTCCTGGATCACCAGCCCCGCCTCGATGGTCTTGCCCAAGCCGACGTCGTCGGCGATGAGCAGGTTGACGCGGGCCATGTCGATGGCGCGTACCAGAGGGTCGAGCTGAAAGTCCTCGATGCTGACGCCACTGCGGAACGGTGCCTGCAGAAACCCTCGGTCTGCATTGGTGGCGGCGCCCCATCGCACCGCATCCAGGAAGGCTTCGAGCGTGTCGGAGTCGTCTTGCCCGGTAATGGAAGGCAGGCCCGCACGCTCGATGACTTGTGCGCCGGGTTCGATCTCCCAGATGACTTCCAGCTCCTCGCCGAGACCGTCCTCGTCGATAGAGGACAGCGTCACGCAGTTCTGCGAGATTGAAGCCGACTCCAGTTTCGAAGAGGCGACATCTGCCACGACCCACTGGCGCCGACGAACCTCGACCAATTGGCCGGGCTCGGGACGAGCACGGTAGGTCTGGTGCTTCTGATCGTTCGAGATTTCCATTTGGTCGGCCATCTTCCTATTCAGTTCTTCTTGTGCGCGCCAGCAGACGATGTGCAGCGCTTTGTTTTTGCGATGGCGACCGCCTGTGCGACGGTATCCGTGGCTTCGATCGGGGACTCGTGTTCCCAGAATCGCAGTACCGTCCAACCGCTTTCGAGAAGCCTCGAATTCGTGTCGGTGTCCCTGAGGCGATTCGCCTCGATCTTCTGCCGCCAGAACTCTGCGTTCTGTTTCGGCCAGGTCGCATGCTTGGGGCATCCGTGCCAAAAGCACCCATCGACGAAGACGGCGATCTTCAACCCCGGGAATGCCACGTCTGCGACGCGGCGAGGTTTCTTCAGGACCTCGTAATCGACTCGGTAGCGCAGGCCCCTCCGGTAAAGCTCACTTCGTAGCGCGATTTCGGCATCAGTCCCTTTCTGCCGAACCTTCGCCATGCGGCGACTGGTCTCGGGGGACGAGGGCTGAATGCGCGACATCGGAAGCCCTCGTCAGCTCGTCATCGGGCCGTGACCGATGCGATATGCGTGTTGATGCTGCGCGCGATGGCACGACCGAGATCGACGGGAACCGCGTTGCCGATGAGCCGCCCGAGAACCTTGAAGCTCACTTCGCCGTCATCCGGCACGAACGCGTAGTCGCGTGGAAAGCTCTGGAGGATCGCTGCCTCCCTCAACGAGATGGCTCGGTCCTGTTCTGGGTGCCCGAAACGGCCATTGCCAAAGCCGTAGCATTGCGTGGTCATGGTCGGGGCGGGTTTGTCCCACTCCATGCGTCCATATACGCCCGGGTAGGTGCGTCCACTCTCGGCGCGGTGACAGTCGGCAACGAGATCATCCGGCCAATCGCGCCAAGTTCCACCGGGCTTCGAGACTTTGATCCGCCGAAGATTCTTCTCGGAAAGCGTCGAGGTGACGTGCAATTTGTCCCTTGGGGCCGCCTCGCCCGCGCTCAATGGGCGCAAGCGGCCGATGGCTTGACGAACCGTCTTTGGTTTCTCGTGCGTCGGTTCGATCATCTTGATGTCGCCATGCTTCGATGCCAGTAGCACCATGCGCCGCCGCATCTGTGGCACGCCATAGCGGGAGCTGTCGACGACATCGAACCAGACGTTGTAGCCGAGCCGCTTCAGCGTATCGACGAAGTCATGAAATACCTCGTGTTTCGCGACGGTGGGGACGTTCTCCATCGTGATGACATCGGGTTTGGCGCCTTTGGCGAGACGCGCGAACTCATACAGCAGGCTCCACTTGCCGTCCTTTCTGTCCAACTCGTATCGCTGCGAGTAGGTCGAAAAGGGTTGGCACGGAGCGCATCCTGCAAGCACTTTGAGTCTCGCGCTTCCGAACAGCGCGTTCAGTTCGTTCGTAGTGATCGTACTGATGTCCCGCTCAAGGAATCGAGTTCGATTGTTGACTTCGAACGGAAAGCGGCAGGCAGGATCCAGATCGATTCCAGCAACTACCTCTAGTCCTTCCAGAAGCAGGCCGTGAGTTAGCCCTCCTACGCCGCAAAAGAGATCAATGCACGCCATCGAATTCATTGTGCTGCCCCAAGGAATGGTCTGACTATTGCGAGCTTGCTGGCGGACATTGCGCGGTAACGTCCCATTGGAAGTAGGTGCTTGCCATTTTGGAGGGGTTCGCCGGGCATGGGACGTGGGAAGTATTGGTGGATTCACAGCTTGAATTGTGCGCACGGAAGGGTTCGCTCATCGCAAGCCGGCGAAGAGTGCACCTTCGCACGCCACCCTCCTCCTCAACCCCACCGGCCTTACCACCTCCACCTTCCCCCCCTGGCTGCACAGCCACCAGAACAGCCGCTCGCTGTCCTGGACGGTGGCGCGCACGGTCCAGCGCCCCTCGCCGGGGCCGGGGGTGATGCGCTGGTCGTCGGCAAGGCGGCGTTCGTCCAGGTGGCGGCGCAGCCAGTCGTCGACGCGCAGTTCCAGGCGGATGCGGCGTTCGGCGGGCAGGTCGAAGGCGGCCTCCTCGCGCAGGTAGCGCTGCAGGTCGAAGTCCTTGGGCTGCCGGGCCTTTTCGTCCAGCGCGGTGGCGGCGCGCATGCGGTGCAGGGCCAGGTGGACCAGGGTGTCGTAGTTCCACAGCATGGCCACCAGATAGCCGACCGGGCCCTGATGGACCAGGGCGACGGGATGGGCGAGGTAGCGCTGGGGCTGGTCGGCGTCGACCTTGTGGTAGTCCAGTTCGAGCTGGCGGCCATGCAGCAGGGCGTCGTGGACGGTGGCGACCACGCCGGCGTCGACCACCGGTGGCTGCAGGGGCGGGCCGGCGTCGATGACGGCGATGCGATCGCGCCAGCGGCTGCCGGGGGCGGTGCGGTGCAGATCGAGCAGGGCGCGGGCCTCGGCCAGGCGCGGCTGCAGGCTGGCCAGCAGGGGCGCGGGCACCAGGGTCTGCAGATGGCGGCCCAGCAGGTCCAGCGCCAGGGCCTCGGCCAGGTCCATGCCGGGTGCGTTGATGCCGGGTGCGTCGGCGGGCCATTGCCAGCCGGTGGGCCGGCTGCGTTCGTCACGCGCCAACTTGAACGCCTCTTCCAGGGTGTGCAGGTCGCGTTCGACGCTGCGCCGGGTGACCTTGTATCCGAAGCCCTCCAGCGCCTGGTGCACCTCGGCGGCGGTCGCCTTGCGGGGCGCACGCGGAATCTTGCGAAGCATTGCCAGGTGACGCTTGACGAGCTGGGTCATGCCGGCTCCGGTGCGGGGGGGGCGAGGGTGAAGCCACTGTAGCCGGCGGCGCACGGCGGGCGCCAGCGCCATGCGACACGGGGTGTCGCATGGCGGGCGCCTAATGGCGGACCCGGAGGAACGCCATGACCCGCAGTCACCGCACCCGATCCCGCTCCCGCCTGCCGCACTGGCACAGGGAATCGCCGCCCAGGCCGGCTCGCCTGTTCGCCGCGGCCTTCGATTCGCCGATGGACCGGGCCGCGGGGCTGCTTGCCCTGCGCATCGTCGAAGGCGAGCGCCTGCACGGCCGGCTGGTGCATCGCGGCAGCCTGGCCGACGCCGACCTGCTGCCCCTGTTCGGCCTGGGCCTGGACGACCCGGACGAAACGCTCACCCCTGCCCTGCTGGCGCAGTGGACGCGGATCCGCCTGGACACGCTGACCGCGGCGCCGGCACCGCCGCTGCGGCCGCTGGACGGCAATGTCGAGCGGATCGGCGAGCTGCTGGATCTTGCGCCGTGCGAACGCGCGCTGCTGCGCATGGCCGTGCTGGTCAACCACAGCCGCTGGTTCACCTCGCTGTTCGACTGCCGCCGACCCGCCCCGGGCCAGGCCAACCGCTGGCTGGCGGCGGCGCTGGGCCATTCCAGCACGGCGATTGCCAGGGCGCTGGCACCGGGCTCGACCCTGGTGCGTAGCGGGCTGATCAGTCGCGGCGGTTACGGCCACCACAGCCAGCCGCTGGAGATGGATGCCCTGCAGGTGCAGTGGCTGCTGACGCCGCGGCTGGACGCCCAACGGATGCTGGCCCGCCTGGTGAAGCCGGCGCCGCCAGCCGGCCTGGCCCTGGCGGATTTCGCCCACGTGCCGGAGGCCGGCCTCGTGCAGCGCTATCTGACGCGCGCCTTCCGGCCGCGCCGGCGCGGCACCAACCTGTTGCTGCACGGCGAGCCGGGAACCGGCAAGACCGAGTTCGTGTGCGCGCTGGCGGCCGGTCTGGGGCTGACCCTGCACGAGGTGCCGACCGAGCACGAGGACGGGTCGGCGGTCAGCGGCGACCGGCGCTTCCGCAGCTATGCGTTGTCGCAGAGCCTGCTGACGCCGCGGCCGCGCCACCTGCTGCTGTTCGACGAGGTCGAGGACGTGTTCGGCTGCATCGACGGCGGCGGCAGGGGCCTTTTCTTCGGCAGCCGCCGGGATCCGGAGAGTGTCGCCAAGGGCTGGGTGAACCAGACCCTGGAGAGCAACCCGGTGCCGACCGTGTGGGTGTGCAACCGCATCGATGCGATCGACCCGGCCTTCCTGCGCCGTTTCGACCTGGTGGTGGAATTCCGGCAGCCGGTGCGCAGCGTGCGCCGCCGGGTGCTGGGCCGGCACTTCGGCCACGACCTGCTGCCGCCGCCGGCGCTGGACCGCCTGGCCCAGCTCGATCCGCTGCCGCCGGGCCTGGTCGGCCGTGCCGCCAAGGTGGTGCGGGTGCTGGGCAGCCGGCAACCCGCGCAGCGCGAGGCCGAGGCGCGCAGCGTCCTGGAGGGCAGCCTGAAGGCCCTGGGCCACCGGCCGCAGACCGCCTCGGTTCCCCTGCCCGGCCATTACGACCCCGGCGTGCTCAACACCGACCGCGACCTGGGCGCCCTGGTCGAGGGCCTGCGCGCCGGCCGCCCGGCCCGGCTGTGCCTGTACGGCCCCCCGGGCACCGGCAAGAGCGCGCTGGGCCACCACCTTGCGCAGGTGCTGGATCGCCCCCTCCTGGTGCGCCGCGGCTCGGACCTGCTGAGCATGTGGGTGGGCGGCACCGAGGCCAAGCTGGCCCGGGCCTTCGAGCAGGCGCGCGACGAGGGCGCCGTGCTGCTGATCGACGAGGCCGACGGCTTCCTGCAGGACCGCAGCCAGGCGCGCGCAAGCTGGGAGGTCACCGGCGTCAACGAGCTGCTGACCCAGATGGAGGCCTTCGAAGGCGTGTTCGTGGCCTCCACCAACCTGGTCGAGCGCCTGGACCCGGCGGCGCTGCGCCGCTTCGACTTCAAGGTCCGCTTCGGTTTTCTTGACCGGGGCCAGCGGCGGCGGCTGCTGACCAACGTGTTGGCGGGCGCCGGGGGTTCTGCGGACGGCCTGGATTCGGCGGCGCTGCGGCGGCTCGACGCCCTGGACCGGCTGACGCCCGGCGATGTCGCCAACGTGCTGCGCCAGCTCGCGGTGACCGGCGAGCCGGTCGCCGCCGCGCGCCTGCTCGACCTGCTCGAGGCCGAGCTGCGCCTGAAGCCGGGTGCCGCCGCGCCGGGCATCGGCTTCCTGGCGCAGGGCTGATGCCATGCGCTGGACGCGCGGCCGGCTGGCGGTGGGCACCTCCGGGCAACTGGAGGACCGCGCGTACCGCCCGGTCGACGTGGCGGTGCGCGGCCGGCGCTGCGTGGTGGCCTGCCTGCGCTGGGACCGGGCGTCCCCCAGCGGCGGTCGCTGGCGCCTGGTGCGCATGACCGGCCTGCGGCAGCCCGACGGCCTATGGCTGCTGCGCCGGCGCGCCGACCACAGCGAACTGGTGCTGCGGCTGTCGCCGGACCGGCAGGTGCTGATCGGCGCCCTGGCATGGCCGGGTGGCCGGGAGAGCTGGCGGATCGAGCTGGTGCAGCCGCTGCCGGTGGACGCGCCGGCGCCGACGCGCGCGCCGATTGCGCGGCGAGGTCGCGTCCGTCCCGCGCTGGCCGCCTGCCGCTACACCCTGCACGCCGGCCAGTGGCGCAATGGCGAGGCCCGGCAGCGCGATGCCCTGCTGCTGGCCGGCCGGGTCTGGCAGCGCGCACGCCTGGGCCTGCGGCGGGTCGAGCTGGTCGCGGCCGATACCGTGCTCGCCCTGGCCACCGGCCTGCCCGGCCATGCCGCGGCACCGGCGGCCAGCCGCATCGTGCTCGATGCCCTGCGCCGCCTGCTGGTCGAACGCCCCGAACTGCGCAGCGATGGCCGGCCCGGCCATCGTCTCATCGCCGAGGTGCAACGCGAGCTGCAGCGCCGCCTGGGCCGTCGTCCGCACGGCCGCGGGGCCGGGGCCGGGCTGGTGCTGGCGCATCTGCGCGGGGCGTCGTTGCAGGTGCTGGCGATCGGCACCGGTCGCGCGGTGCTGTGGCCGGTGGGCGGCGAGCCCGCCCTGCTTGGCTGCGCGCAGGACCTGCGAGCGCTGCGTGGGGCCTTTGGCGATGGTGTCGCCGGCGATGTCCTTTCGCCAGATGCCCTGCCCGCCCCCCTGCGCCACCCCGCGGTGGCGCTCAGCGCCGACGGCGATTCCGACCTGCTGGCCGTGCAGCGTCTGCGGTGCACCCTGGCGCCCGGCGACAGCGTGCTGCTGCTCAGCCCGGGGGCAGTCGAGGCGCTACTGGGCGTGCGCTGCCAAGACGATTTGGAGCTGCTGTCCGTGTTGCGCGAGCGCCTTCGAGGCGTGCGCAGCGCAGCGGAATTCGCCTTACGCCTGAGGAAGCACCTGCGTCTGTCGCGCCATGACTCTGCCGCCTGCGCAGCTTTTCTGCTGGTGGCCTTCGGTGAGATTGCAGGGTGAATCGGGTGTCCCTATGCGGCGATCCGATATCGAGCCATGCCGGTGCTGCGGGGTTACAGTGCGGCAGGGATGGAAATCCGTTCAAAGGGAGGAACTTCATGATCGAGGACCTGGGCACTCTGTTGCGGGTTGAAGACGACTACGTCGACTTCAACCGCGAGGAACGCAACTACGCAGCCGTGCTGTACCACCACCTGGTGGCCGAGCCGGCGGCCATGTCGAGGTTTCTGCAACTGGTGGCGCCGGGCGTCAGCTGCGATGACGGCTATCCGCACATCTACTTCGAGTATGCGCACGTCCGCGACCTGTGGGAGCAGGCGCGCCGGATGCCGGACATGGCCAACCTCGTGGACCGCAACACGCGGTACTTCAACGCCATGCTGGCGTTCCTGCAATCGGGTCACTCCGAAGGTGTGGTGGCTGGCATTCACAACGCGATGGCCCTGTTGGAAACCGGGAAGGGCCAGCGCTGCGAGCGGGCAACGGCCATGCCGACACCCAGGATTCCGGAGCGTGTGGAGCGGATCGACACCGCCTTCGTCGAGCGCTTCAACAAGGTCTTCGTAGCCGGCAGGCAGTCGCTGGAGCAGTTGCAGAGCCCGGCGCGCTGGAGCGCTGTCACGCTCCGCAACCTCGCCAAAACGGACAAACCTCTGGCGGAGACCGCCTGCCGGCTCAAATGGGCCTTCAACGCCAAGGCGGATCTGGTCATCCACACCGGGCGGCGCGCCGCGGTGTGCATCGAGATCAAGCTGGACTCCAAGACCTCGACCTACACCCTGCCCTCTTTGGCCTCGGGCAAGGACGGCAATGCGGTCGACTCGACCTTCAAGATGTCGCAACTGGGGTTGCAGCAATACATCCTGGAGTCGCTGCTGGGCTTCGAGGCACGCTTTGCGATCCTTGGGCGACCCGGGCCCGGAGGGGTCGTGCGCGTTCCGGACAGATGCACTGGTGATCCGGAGCGTCCCAACCAAACGGACGATCCCAGGCATCCCAAGGGAATCTCCTGGCGCCAGGCATTCGAGGCCGTGCTGGGTGCCGGATTCTGTCCTGTCGGCGACTCCCGCAGTTTCACCGATCGGATGCTGCGCCTCGTCTGCAAGGAAGGGAAGTCTTGAGCGCTATCCGCTATCTCTCCAAATCGCGCGTCCAGTCCGGCCGTCAGTGCCACCGCCGTCTCTGGCTGGAGGTGCACCGGCGATCCAGCCTGGCCTGGTCGCCGCAGGCACAGGCGCGGCTGGATGCCGGCAGCCGCTTCGGCGAGCTCGCGCAATCCCTGCTGGGTGGCGGACTGCTGATCGACGCCGGCCACCAGGAGGCCAACCAGGCGCTGGCGCAGACGGCGGCGGCGCTCACTCGTCCGGCCAGCGAGGTGCCGCGTCTTTTCGAGCCGGCCTTTGAGCATGAGGGCGTGCGCGTGCGCGTGGATGCGCTGGAACGGGGTCCGGACGGCGACCGCCTGGTCGAGGTGAAATCGACCACCGGAGTGAAGGAGCCGTATCTGTGGGATTGCGCCATCCAGACCTGGGTGGCGCGCGGTGCCGGCCGGCCGGTGCGCTCGGTGGCCATCGGCCATGTCGACAGCCGCTTCGTCTACCGCAGCGAAGGCGACTACCGGGGGCTGCTTGCCGTCACCGACATCACGGCCCAGGTCGAGGCCCTGGTGCCACTGGTGGCCGATGTCGTCGCCCTGCTCAAGCAGGTGGTCGCCGGGGACGAGCCGGCCATCGCCACCGGTGCGCACTGCTCCACGCCCTACGACTGCCCGTTCCTCGACCATTGCGCCAGCCAGGAGCCGGCACCGCCGGCCTTCCCGATCACCGTCCTGCCGCGCGCGGGCAAGTTGCTGGAGCGTCTCGCCGCGCTCGGCTACAGCGACCTGACACAGGTTCCGGACACGCTGCTGGACAGCGAACTGCATCGCCGCATCGCCCTGGTCAGCCGGACCGGAACGCCCTGGACCTCCGGCGCGCTACCGGACCTGCTGGCCTCCCTGCCCTACCCGCGCCATTACCTGGACTTCGAGACGGTCAGCTTCATCATCCCGCGCTGGCTCGGCACCCGCCCGTTCCAGGCCCTGCCGTTCCAGTTCTCCTGCCATACCGAGGCCGCGGACGGCAGCCTGCAACACACCGGGTTTCTCGACCTCAGCGGCGCGGCGCCGATGGCGGATTTCGTCGAGGCCGTGCTTGCCGCCGTGGGCAGGGTCGGGCCGATCCTGGTCTGGAACCGGGGCTTCGAGGCCGGTGTGCTGCGTCGGCTCGCGGCCGACTTTCCGCGCCGCGCCACCGAGCTGGAGGCGGCGGCCGATCGCATGATCGACCTGTTGCCGATCTATCGCGAGCACTACTACCACCCCGACCAGCGCGGCTCCTGGTCGATCAAGGCGGTGCTGCCCACCGTCGCGCCCGACCTCGACTACGGTGATCTGGCGGTGTCCGATGGCCAGGCCGCCCAACTCGCCTATCAGGAGGCCATCGCCCCCGGAACACCGCCCGAGCGACACACCGAACTGCGCGAACAACTCGAGCGCTACTGTGAGCTGGACTCGCTGGCCATGGTGCAGCTGGTGCGACACTGGGCGCCATGATCATGGCATCCGCCCCACACCGGGCCCCCGCGGATGCGGCCGAGAGGCACGGGAAGTGCGAGGATGGCAAGCCCCGAACGGTCAGGCGTGACGCAATGCCCACCCATGCCGAACTGCGCAACGCCTTCAAGGCGCTTCCGGTGGCCGACACGCCGGACGCCTGGCGGGTGCGCGTGCACCGCGCCCTGAGCTGGCTGGGCCGTGCCGATGCCGAGACCGACGATGCGGATGCGCGCTTCGTGTTCCTGTGGATCTCGCTCAATGCCGCCTACGCGCGGGAAATCGGCCTGGGCGAGGGCGAGCGCGCGCGCCTGCGCGAATTCCTGGGCCGGCTGGTGGCCCTGGACGCCGGCGGCCGGATCCACCAGGCGCTGTTCGTCCAGTTCAGCGGCCCGATCCGCACCCTGATCGACAACAAGTACGTCTACCAGCCGTACTGGACCGCCCAGCAGAACTGGGACCGCAACGAGTCCTGGCGTGAGGGTTTCGAGGCCAGCCGCAAGGTCGCCCTGCGCGCGCTGATGGACAAGGACACCGTGCGCGTGCTGTCGATCGTCTTCGACCGGCTCTACGTCCTGCGCAACCAGCTCGTCCACGGCGGCGCCACCTGGAACGGTGCCGTCAACCGCCAGCAGGTCCGCGACGGCGTCGCCTTCCTCGGCACCCTGCTGCCCCTGCTGCTGGAGCTGATGATCGCCCATCCGGGCGAGGATCATGGGGAGATCCTGTATCCGGTGGTGGCGTGAGGATGGGAGACGCTGCTGCACTGTGCAGTCCTGGCGGCCGCGCCAGCGGGCTGCGCGGGATCCGCTCGCCAGGAGCGTGGCAGCCATTGGCGAACCCGCGCTGCCGCACGCACGTCGCCCGTTGCGCCCGTTACAGATCGATCACCCGCCCTGGAGAAACCTGCCATGCGCCGTACCCTGATCCCTTGCCTGCTGCTCTCCGCCGCCCTTGCGCACGCACAACCGGTGGCGCTGGTCGCCGTGGACGGCCTGGTACCGACGCCGCGCGCCCAGGACTATGACTCCCGCGACGAGCCGCTGTGCGCAGGCGACGCCCGGCCGCCTGAAACGCTGGCCGAACAGGCGCTCACCGGCCGCGGCTGGCTGCTTACCGATCCCGCCCTGGTGGATGGCGACACCCGAGTCGTGCCCGCCGCCGACGCGCAGGTCGGCTCCTGCCGGTTCTGGGGCACCTCGGTCTTCGTTTTCCGGCGCGACCGACTGCTCGGCCTGATCCAGACGGAGGATCCGCAGGCCTATCTGACCCTGCGCCTGGAAAACCCGGCGCTGCTCGTCGTCGATGGCCGCTACCGCAAGCCCGGCGACGCCCAGTGCTGCCCGTCCGGAGAGGTGACCATGCGCTATCGCATCACCGATGAGGGTGTCTCGGCACTTTCGCCCTGAGGGCGGGGCTGAAGGCCCCAGTTACGCCCCACAGAGCAAACCGGTCCGGTTAGACCCTTTACACTCGTACAGGCCCACCTGATGCCCCAGACCGATATCGAACTGCTGAGGCAGTCCCCGCTGTTCCAGCTCTCGCTGGCCTCCCGGGAACTGTTCCACAGCAACTTTCTCGCGTGGCTGTTCGGCCAGCGCCCCGACTGGGTGGGTCGGATCCTGGGGACGGCACTGGAGCACCGCGACTGGGTCCTTGGCGACAAGGGCATCCGGCGTGAGGAGCGCAACCTCGACCTGGTGATCCACCTGGCGAACGGCTCGACGCTGATCGTCGAAAACAAGGTCAAGTCGGTGCCCTATGCGGAGCAGCTTGAGCGCTACGAGGATGAGGTGCGGAAGCTGGAGGGCATCTACCCCAATCCCAGGTACCTGCTGCTCACCCTCTCACCGGGCGACGCACCTGCAGGCTCCGCTTGGCCGGTCCTCTCCTACGGCGAAGTGGCCGAGCGCCTGGCGCAAGCAGCAGCCTCGCTCGATGTCGGCTATTTGCGGCATCTCGTCGAAGACTATGCGGGCTTCATCCGAACCCTGTCGGCGCTGGGCACCACCGGCGACGCGGACCCCTGGATCGACCACCGTCCGCTGCTGCGCGAACTGCGCATCGCCGACCTGCTCCAGAAGCGCAAGGCCTCCTGGCTGGCCCACCGCCTTGTGAAAGACCTGCGTGGCCGCAAGGTGCCAGGGCTGAAGGAGCACCCGACCAGGCCTGCGGATCTCAAGGCCGGTGAGCTGCTCGTTTACGATGGGCTGTCCAATGGCAACGGCCTGGTCGGCTTCGTCCTGGTGGTGGCCGATGGGCCGAAGCTGGCCGGCGCGCGCGCCCTGCCCCGCTTCGGCATCGGCGTGCAACTCCAGGGCAACCAGTACCGCAGCTTCGTCCAGCTTCTCCGGCCCGAACGCCCGAACCAGGAAACGCGGGACGCTTTCGAGAAGATCTGTCTGGACCTGTTCGATAACTCACCGCTGCCCGCCTGGTGGCAGCCAGGCGATCGGGGCGACGCATCGAAGGCCCTGTGCACCTACGGCGGTATTTTCATGTATCGCTATCACGCCCTGAACAAGGGCCGTTCTTCGCCGGGTCCCACGCTACGGATGCTGGCCGACCAGCTTATCGAATCGGCCGAGGCGCTGGTGGCTGGAAGCGAGGCCATCAGACAGCAACTGGCGACGCGAGATCAGGGATGACGTGCCGGATTCGTTGACGAGCGCATCTACTCCCACTCGGGCGCAGATCCGCGACAGGACGCCAGGTGTCGGGGTTGCGCGGACAGGTTCCAGTATCCAGGGAAGAATCCTGGTTGACGGCCGGCGGCTCGTCTCACATCGGCGCGACAGATCGGATCGTCGGATCAGGGCCCTTGGGGGGGTTGTCGACTTTGGCGCCAACGGGCCCACCAGTGCGTCGCGCAGGCTCACCTGGCACAGCGCGTAGGTCCGCAGGACGCAGCGGCGGCGATTTCAAGATCAATCGGCTTGGCGACGATTGATCCTGGCCCCACAGACATCGCTCTGCCCACCCTGTCCCCACGGCCATTCGCGTTGCAGCGGCGCCGCCTGGACGCCCGGCACTCGGGGAAGGTGACCGCCACGGCATTCAGGACATCAAGGCCTGGCTGGCGCCCAAGCGAAGGACCATCACTTCCTACACAAGGATCGGATTTTTCCTATTGATTACAGGTGCGGTTGTTTGCACCATGAACCGTGGCGGCCGCCCCACCCCGATGACGGACTAGGTGGATGGGACGGTGCCAGGAGCTGTCTTCTCCAACCCCGTTCAGTGGAGGATTCGGACATGCATGCACGCTTGGCAGCGGTACTTCTTGCGATCCTGTTCTCAGCCGATGTGCGAAGCAGCGCCCCGCAGGTCCTGATGGACTGCCCAGGCTGCTCCGATACGCAGATCCGGGAACTGGTCGGAATGACCGGGGACGGCGTTCGTCTGGTCGTCGACTTCCAGCGCCGGTTCATTCGGCAGTTCCTGGTCTCCGGAACTCCAGGGATCCCCAGGGGCCACGACGGCCAGGTCCTCCGAGGCGCGGACGTGCAGGAAGTGGTGGTATCCCCGGCCTACCTGCAGCTCTACCAGGAACTGCAGGAGTTCTACGACCAGGATCCCGGGCTGTTTTCGAACTTCACCATCACCATCCCGATCGACCGGATCGGCGTGGATCCGAACACCAGCAACTCCTTCCGGCCCTTCGATATCGGGTTCTACGGGCCCACCATGTTCCACTACAACAACTTCATGCAGCGCATGAGGGACATCACTGCTTCGGAGACGTGGACCCGACAGGCACTCTCTCCGCGTCTGGCCGACGCCCTTTTCGGCATCATGAACCGAATCACCGGTCTCGGCCTGAATGTGCTGGTTGGAGCAAGTCTCAACTGGAACCCAACTGGAGGCATCTGGACGATCAACCTGTGCGACGCCGCCGGCTACTGCGTTCGCGTTCAGGTCTCCAGGGGCGGAGAAGTGGTCTTTGACGGTGTTTACGATGCAGTGGGCAACAGGATTCCCTCACTCTTCGGAAACGGCGCCGCTCTCGGATATCCGCCGGGAACCACAGGGCATGGAGAACGAACAGGCAACGAGCTCTCCAACCGGGGGATTCCGGTGAACTCCGGCGGTGGCCAAGGGGGCTGGCTGTACATCAGCTGCACCTATATCAATGGCGTGATGGTGTCTTGCACCATCGAGGCCAGAGACTCCTAACGGGACACGATGCCGTGCGAACGGGCGAGTCGGCAGGCAGCCCCTGCTGACTCGCACGAACCGCCTCTCGGGCGGTCGACCCCGTGCCGCCATCACCGGTTCGCGATTCTTCCAGGAGCATTCACCCCGGCGGCCACGTCATCCGCCGCCCCGCCAGCAGGTGCAGGTGGATGTGGTGGACGCTCTGGCCGCCGTCGTCGCGGCAGTTCATGACCACGCGGTAGCCGCGCTCGGCGAGACCCTGCTCGCGGGCCCAGCGGGCGGCGGCCAGCATCAGGCGGCCGAGCAGGGCCTGGTCGTTGTCGGTGGCGTCGTCGAGGGTGGCGATGGCGCGCTTGGGGATGAACAGGACGTGGGTGGGGGCCTGGGGGTTGATGTCGCGGAAGGCCAGCACCTCGTCGTCCTCGAAGACGATGTCGGCGGGGATCTCGCGGCGGATGATCTTGCTGAACAGGGTGTCGGACATGGGGGCTCCTGCTTCGGTCGGATGCCATTGCAGCGCTTCGGGGTGTCCGCGGCAAGGGCCGGGCCCTCTCTCCCGGCCTCTCCCCCGCACGCGGGGGAGAGGAGAAGTGGGGTGCCGCGGCGAGCAGCCCGGGGCCGGCGCGATCCTGTGACAACGCGCTCCGGGTCATGGCGCTCTGCGCCCTGCCCGCGGCTCCCCCGCACGCGGGGGAGAGGAGAAGTGGGGTGCCGCGGCGAGCAGCCCGGGGCCGGCGCGATCCTGTGACAACGCGCTCCGGGTCATGGCGCTCTGCGCCCTGCCCGCGGCTCCCCCACTCGCGGAGGAGAGGAGAAGTGGGGTGGCGCGGCGAGCAGCCCGGGGCCGGCGCGACACTGCGACAGCGCGCTCCGATCCATGGCGACTCGCGCCAGCTCCCTGCTCCCTGCGCCCCGCTCCCTGCTAAAGATCCTGCCTCGCCCCGAACGCATGCGCCAGCGTGCCGCGGTCGATGAACTCGAGTTCGCCGCCCAAGGGGACGCCGTGCGCCAGGCGGCTGGCGCGGACGCCGTGCTGGCGGGCCAGGCCGGCCAGGTAGTGGGCGGTGGCCTCGCCCTCGACGGTGGGGTTGGTGGCGATGATCAGCTCGGTCACCTCGCCGGCGGCGAGGCGGGCGTCGAGCAGGTCCAGGCCCAGTTCGGCGGGGCCGCGGCCGTCGATGGGGCTGAGCCGGCCGTGCAGGACGAAGTAGTCGCCGCGGAAGCCGGTGGCCTGCTCGAGGGCGGCCAGGTCGACCGGGCTTTCCACGACGCAGACCAGTTGCCGTTCGCGGCTGCCGCTGCGGCAGATCGGGCAGAGTTCTTCCTCGGCGAAGTTGCGGCAGCGCCGGCAGTGGCCGATGCGGCGCATCGCCTCGGCCAGGCTGGCGGCCAGGCGCAGGCCGCCCTCGCGGTCGCGTTCCAGCAACTGGAAGGCCATGCGCTGGGCGGACTTGGGGCCGACGCCGGGCAGGCAGCGCAGGTCGGCGACCAGGCGGTCGAGCAGGCTGTCGGCCATGTCAGCGGCGGGCGGCGGCGGTGGTCGGGAAACGGCTCAGGAGAAGCCCGGGATCTTCATGCCCGGCGGCATCGGCATGCCGCGGGTGGCCTCGGCCATGGTCGCCTCGGTGAGCGCGGCGACCTTGTTGACGGCGTCGTTGACGGCGGCGGCGATCAGGTCCTCGGCCATCTCCGGGTCGTCCAGGAAGGTCTGGCGGTCGACCTTGACGCGGCGCACCTGGTGGCGGCCGGTCATCACCACCTCGACCACGCCGCCGCCGGCGCTGCCGGTGACCTCCTGGTTGCCCAGGGATTCCTGGGCCTGCTTGATGTTCTCCTGGGCCTTCTGCACCTGCTGCATCAGGCCGGCGATCTGGTTCTTGAACATGGGGACCTCGGGGAAGGGTCGATGGGGGAAGGTCGACAGTGTGCACCGTCCGCGGCGCGCGTCGGGTGCCGGGCGGCGCCTGCGTTCAGGGTGGCCGCACCGAGCCGGCGACGATCTCGCCGCCGGTCTGGGCCAGCAGGGCCTGGACGCCGGGGTGTGCGGCGAAGGCGCGCTCGGCCGCCTGCTGGCGCTGGCTGCGCGCCTGCTCGGCGCGCAGCGCGGCGGTGTCGGCGACGGCGCCGGCCAGGCTCACCTCGATGCGCAGGGCGCGGCCCAGGGCGGCGCCGGCGGCTTCCTGCACGGCGGTACGCGCGGCCTGGGTGTTGAGGAACTCCTGGCTGCGCGCCAGCGCCAGGCGCAGCACGCCCTCGGCACAGCCGGTCAGCACGCAGTTGTCGGCCAGCTGCCGGGCGACGCCGCGCAGCTCCAGGTCGGCGGCCAGGTGCAGCCAGGTGTCGGCGTCGAGCGGCCAGGAGGGCACCGCCGCCGCGACAGGCGCCGGTGGCTGCTCCGGCCCGGAAGTCGCATGCGAAGGACGGGGCGCGGCCATGACCGGCGTAGCCGGCGACGGCGTCGGCATCGTGCGCGCCTCGATGCGCGGTGGCGGCAGGTCGACCGGCGCGGCGGGCGTTGGCCGCGCGGCGTCGGCAGCCTTCGGCGGCGCGGTGGTCGCGGCGGAAACGCTGACATTGGCGTCGGGCGGCAGGTCGTCGCCCTGCCCCGCTGTCGCCCAGGGCGGCGCCTCGTCATCAGCCGGTGCGCGCGTCGCCCACGGTGGCACCTCGTTGACGACCGGTGCGACGGCCGTGGCGACCGCCGTGGCGGGACCGGCGGGCGTGGGGGTGGCGGCCGGACCGGTGGTGCCCGCCGGCGTGGCTGACGACGGCGCGGCCCTCGCTGGCGACGCGGCGGCCGCGGCGCGCGCGGCCGGCGACGATGTCAGCGCACCCTCGCGCCCATCCCGGCCATCGACCATGGGGTCCGTTGCGCGGGCACCGGCCGGTGCACCCGCCGGCGCTGCGGCAGGCGTCGGCGGGACGGGGGCCGCGGCGCTCGCCGCCGACGTCGACGCCGGGGCCCCCTCGCGGACGCCCTGACGGTCGCCGACCGCACCCGGCGCCGGCGCGCCGGCGCTGCGCGGCGGCGGCGGCGCGGCGCCGGCGGCGCGGGGCGTGCCGCCGCCGGCCACGTCGCCATCGCCGTCGTCGGGCCGGAACGCCAGCATGCGCAGCAGGCTCATCTCGAAGCCGATCCGCGGCGTCGGCGCCAGGGCGACGTCGCGGCTGCCGTTGATGGCGATCTGGTACCAGACCTGGACGTCCTCGGCGGCGACCGCGGCGGCCAGGGCGGCGATCCGCGCCGGGTCGAACTCCGGGGCGTCGGGCGCGGCCTGCGGCAGCACCTGGCGCAACTGCACCTGGTGCAGGGCGGCGGCCATGCTGTCGAGCACGCCGTCGTAGCCGACCACGTAGGCGGCGACCGCCTCGATGGCCGCGTACAGGGCGCTGCCGTCGCCGGCGGCCAGGGCCTCGAGCAGGCGCAGCACGGCGTCCTGGTCGAGGGTGCCGAGCATGGCGCGCACCTCGTCGGCCTGCACCGCGCCGCCGCCGTGGGCGATCGCCTGGTCGAGCAGGCTGAGGGCGTCGCGCAGGCTGCCGTCGGCGGCGTGCGCCAGCAGGGCCAGGGCCTCGGGGGCGGCGGCGATCTCCTCGGCGGCCAGGATGTGGGTCATCTGGCCGGCGATCTCCTCCTCGCGCAGGCGCCGCAGGTTGAACTGCAGGCAGCGCGACAGCACGGTCACCGGCAGCTTCTGCGGGTCGGTGGTGGCGAGCAGGAAACGCACGTGGCCGGGCGGCTCCTCCAGGGTCTTGAGCAGCGCGTTGAAGGCGCTGCGCGAGAGCATGTGCACCTCGTCGATCAGGAACACCTTGTAGCGGCCGCGCGCCGGCGCGAACTGCGCGCTCTCGATCAGCTCGCGGACGTCGTCGACGCCGGTGTGCGAGGCGGCGTCGATCTCGACCAGGTCGACGAAGCGGCCGGCGTCGACCTCGCGGCACACCGCGCACTGCCCGCACGGTTCGCTGGACACGCCGGTCTCGCAGTTCAGCGACTTGGCGAAGATCCGGGCGATGGTGGTCTTGCCGACGCCGCGGGTGCCGGTGAACAGGAAGGCGTGGTGGACGCGGCCGGTGTCCAGGGCGTTGCGCAGGGCGCGGACGACGTGCTCCTGGCCGACCAGTTCGGCGAAGGTCCGCGGCCGCCACTTGCGGGCCAGCGCGAGGTAGGTCATGGCGTCTCCAGGCGGGCGGACGGCGCGCGCGGGGCGCGGCGGCCGGAACCGCGATTCTGCCAGAGCGGCGCCGGGCCGGCAGGCCGGCTTGTCCGCCGGCGCCGCCCTGGGCTATGCTTTCGCGCTTGCACGGACCCGTCCGCGCGCCGCCCGCGGCGCCGCCGGGCACCGGCCCAGGTTCTCCGGAGAGATGGCCGAGTGGTTGAAGGCGCACGCCTGGAAAGTGTGTATACGGCTTAATACCGTATCGAGGGTTCGAATCCCTCTCTCTCCGCCAGCTCCAGCACCACCCCCGGGCGCCGACGGCGCGCCGACCGCCCGCCCAGCCGGGCCGGGGCAGCAGTCCATGGCGGCCCCCGTCGGCCCCCACGACGATAGACGGTGAACTCCGCCAGGTCCGGAAGGAAGCAACGGCAGCCGTCGATTCGGGCGATGGGGATCGCTGGCGGGGGTCGCCTCCCTTCACGCCTCCCTTTACGCCTCGCGCCTCGCCGCAGCCCGTTCCCGGGCACCGGCCGCCGCCGCCGTGCGCCAGAGGCCTGCCCGCCACTGCCACTGCGCTACGCCGGCGCTGCGTGGGGAGCGGATCCTGCCGTACCGGCGGCCCCGCGCTCTGCCGTCGTGCGGGAGAGTTCTCCGCGACGGGTCGCGCCGCCGGCCGGACCCGGTACCGGGGCGGGGCAGCGCCGGCCCGGGGGGGGGCGCTGCACGCGACAGGATTCTCCGGCAAGTCGCTGTTTCAATGAGGGTTCCGGGGCGGGCGCCGGGAACCCGGGCCTGCCTCGGGCCCGCGTCGGCCCGTATGCTTGGCCCATGCCGTCACGCCCGATGCCGCCGCCGGACCCTGCGCCGACCGACCCCCAGCCGTCCGGCGGCCCGCGGCGGCGCGGCCTGGACCCCGTCGGCGTCCTGCGCCGGGCCCTGTGGTGGGCCCTGGCGTGGCTCGCCCTGGCCTTGGGCGTGGTTGGCATCGTGCTGCCGGGCCTGCCGACCACGCCGTTCGTGCTGCTGGCCGCCTATGCGGCGGCGCGCGGATCGCCGCGACTGGCGGTGTACCTGCGCGGGCACCGCCAGTTCGGGCCGATGATCCGGGACTGGCAGGCGCACGGTGCGGTCAGCCGCCGCGCCAAGTGGCTGGCGACCGTGGCGATGGCCGCCTGCGTGCCGGTGCTGTGGTGGTTCTCCCCGAACGCCTGGGCGCACTGGCCGCCGATCGTGGTCATGGCGGTGGTCGCACTGTGGCTGTGGCGGCGCCCGGAAGGCCCGCCAGCCCCCGTGCGCGGCCGGGACGGCGACGCGCCGGCCCAGTCGGGGACCGGGATGCCCGGCTGACCCGACGCGACGAGGCCGCGCGCCTGCGGCGGCGGGACCCGCCACCGCACCGGGGCGCGCGGGTGTCGCCGGTCGACCCGCGTCGGCCGCGGCCCCTGGTTCGTCGATGGCTTCAGCGGATGCTGCTGACCGGCCTCATCGATCCAGGACCCCAGCGCGCGCCAGACCGGCCCGGCCGCCCGCCGCGATCGCCGCGGGCGCGATCGCCGGGCAAGACCGACCGCCCGGCCCGGGCGTATGCGCGTGCGGCCGGCCCGCGACCGCGCCGGCCTTCGCTCAGGCGCCGGAGGCGCGCGGCACCGGCTTGCCGCGGGCGCGCACCACGGCCTCGGACGGCGCCAGCGGCAGCGGCGCCGGCAGCGCGAAGCGCTCGCCGGCATCGGCCACGCGCAGGCCCCGCGCGCGCATCGCCCGGGCGTCGTCGTCCTGGCCGAAGTGGTAGAGCACCATGCGCTCGCGCAGTGCCGGCGGGTACTCGCGCAGCAGGTCGTCCAGGCCGGTGTGCGAGGGGTTGCCGTGCAGGTCGCAGTCGTGGAACACCACCTCGCCGTCGTTGCCGTAGGTGGCCAGCGCCTCCGGGATCGGCCGGGTGTCGCCGGTGAACACGAAGCTGCCGCGCAGCGCCAGCGCGAACGCCGCGTCGACGGCATGGTGGCGGACCGGGAACACGTCGAACCACAGGCCGTCCAGCCAGAAGCCGCGGCCGACCGGCACCAGCCGGAACGCTTCCCAGAAGTTCACGCCGCCCTCGGCCAGGGCGTTGGGATGGTTGGCGACGCGTTCCTGCAGCAACGGCAGCACCGGCGCGGCGACGAACACCGGCACCTGGCCGCGCCGCGCGGGATCGAACCACAGGTCGACGAACAGCCGCTCGAAGCCGCCGACATGGTCGAGGTGGGTGTGGGTGACGTACAGCGCCGGCGGCGGCACGCCGTAGCGCTGCCGGAAGCGGTGCGGCACCTGCGGTCCGCAGTCGATCAGCAGCATCGGCTCGCCGTCGCGCAGCAGCACCGCCGAGGACTCGCCGAGCTCGACCGCGCCGGCATTGCCGACGCCCAGGAATTCCAGGGACAGGGAGGCCGTCATCGTGGCGAGGATAGCCGGTCCAGCGCGCCGCGCCAGCGCTCGACCGCGGCCGGCCAGGCCGACTCCACCGCCGCCAGGGCCGGACCGGGCAGGCGCTTGCGCAGCGAACGGCGCAGGCGCTCGAGGTTGCCGGCCAGCACGGCGCGGTCGTGCACGCCCTCGCGGGCGCGGTCGAAGTCGATCAGCCAGACCGCGTCGTCGCCGTCGAACAGCAGGTTGGTGGCGTTGAGGTCGGCGTGCCACACGCCCTGCGCGTGCAGGGCGGCCACCGCATCGGCGCTCCGAGCCAGCAGGGACTCGGCCCGCTCGGGCGCCTGTTCCAGGCGCTCCAGCAGGGTGCGCGCCGCGGGCACCAGGGTGGTCAGCAGGGCCGCCCGGTAGACCGGCCCGCGGCGCCAGTAGCGCGCGGCCACCGCTTCGGGCACGCGCAGGCCGGACCCGGCCAGGCGTTGCAGCAGGCGGAACTCGCGGAACGCACGGGTGCGCTCGGCACCGGTCCACAGGTAGTGCCGGCGCACCAGGTGGCGCGGCAGGCCGCCGCGCAGGTAGTGGCGCAGCACCAGGTCGCCGACCGCGGTCTGCAGGCGCACGACGTTGCCGCGGCCGCCGCGGAACGGGGTGCCGCCCTGCCCGTCCGCCTCGAACCAGTGCGGGTCGAATACCGCGGCGACCCGTCCCGCGACCAGGGCGGCCCCGTCGCGATGGGCCATGCGGGTGCAGGCCGGTATCGGGCGCGCGGATGTCGACATCACCGGCAGTGTAGCGGCGCGCCGCGGGCACCGGTCATCGCCCGGGCGCGGCGTCAGGGCAGCCCGCTGCAGGCCGCGCACGGGCCCGGCGGCGGCAGCGCCGGAGCCGCACGGCGGCCTGCTGGCCGGGGGGTCGCGCGCGTCGCACACAGCCGCCGGGCGCCGGGCGCGGGCCGCCTTCATGCCAGAATCGCGCCGTCCCCGCCGGAACCGCCGTGACCACGCCTCCCCGCTCGCTGTGCCTGCTGCGCCTGTCGGCGCTGGGCGACGTCAGCCACGTCGTGCCGCTGGTGCGGGCGCTCCAGGACCAGTGGCCGGGCACCGCGATCACCTGGGTGGTGGGCCGCTTCGAGCACCGCCTGGTCGCCGGCATCGAAGGCGTCGAGTTCCTGGCCTTCGACAAGCGCGGCGGCTGGCCGGCGTACCGGGCCCTGCGCCGGCAGCTCGCCGGGCGGCGCTTCGATGCCCTGCTGCTGATGCAGCTCGCGCTGCGCGCCAACCTGGTGTCGACCGCGATCCGCGCCGACCTGCGCGTCGGCTACGACCGCGCGCGCGCCAGGGAGGGCCATGGCCTGTTCGTCAACCGGCGGATCGCGCCGGCCGCCGGCCAACACGTGCTCGACGCCCTGCGCAGCTTCGGCGACGTCCTGGGCCTGGCGCCGTCGCCGCCGCGCTGGGACCTGCCGGTGCCCGCGGAGGCCGAGGCGTTCGCGCGGGCGCAGCTGCCCGGCGAGGCCGCCAGCCTGGTGATCAGCCCCTGCGCCAGCCATCCGCGGCGCAACTGGCGGCCGGACCGCTACGCGGCGGTGGCCGCGCACGCGGTGCGCCGGCACGGCCTGCGCGTGGTGCTGGCCGGCGGGCCGTCGCCGGCGGAGCGGGCAATGGCCGACGCCATCCTCGCGCAGTGCGCCGAACCGGTGCTCGACCTGGTCGGCAAGGACACCCTGCCGCGGGCGCTGGCGCTGTTCCGGCGCGCCACCCTGGTGCTCAGTCCCGACTCCGGGCCGGTGCACATGGCCAATGCCGTCGGCACGCCGGTACTGGGCCTGTACGCCAGCACCGATCCGGCGCGCAGCGGCCCCTATTCGGACCGGCGCTGGTGCGTCGACCGCCACGACGAGGCCGCGCGCCGCTTCCTGGGCCGGCCAGCCAGCGCCCTGCGCTGGGGCAGCAAGATCGAGGCCGAGGGCGTCACCGAACTGATCGAGACCGAGGCGGTGATCGAGCGCCTGGACGCCTTCATGGCCTGGCGCGCCCTCGCGGATGCGGGCGACGTGCCGTGATGGACGGCGGCTGGCGCAGGCCCTATGGTGGTCGGCAACGGTCGGGGCGGGCATGATCGCGATGCGTCGGGGTCGGGGATTGCGTTGGCTTCTCTGCCTGCTGGCGACGCTGGCGGCGGCGCCGGCGCTCGCCCAGGAGCGGCCGGCGCTGCTGGTTGACCCGGCCACCGGCAGCCTCGACCTGTCGCCGCACCTGCGCTACCACCACGATGCCGAGGCGGCGCTCGACGTCGAGGCGGCGCTGGCGCTGTCCCGGCAGCCCGGTCGCTTCCAGCCGCTGCCGCCGGGCGGGGCCAACTTCGGTTTCCAGCGCGGCGCCTGGTGGTTCAGCCTGCGCGTCGCCAGCGCCGCCCAGGGCGACGCCACCTGGCTGCTGGTGCAGGAGTATCCGCTCAGCGACCAGGTCGACCTCTACCTGCGCCGCGCCGACGGCCGCATCGAGACCCACCTGTCCGGCGACCACCGGCCGTTCGCCAGCCGCGCGATCCGCTACCGCCACCCGAACTTCCGAATCGACCTGGCCGCCGGCGAGGCGGTCGACCTGATGGTGCGCGTGCGCAGCGACAGCTCGATGCAGGTGCCGCTGTCGCTGTACACCCTGCCCGCCTTCGCCGAGCGCGCCCGCGACGCCCAGCTGGCGATCGGCCTGTACTACGGCATCCTGCTGGCGCTGTTCTTCTACAACCTGATCCTGTGGGCCAGCCTGCGCGACGCCAGCTACTTCTGGTACATGTTCCACATCGCCGGCTTCGGCCTGGTGCTGTTCTGCCTGAACGGGCTGGCCTTCGAATACCTGTGGCCGGGCTCGCCGAGGATCCAGGACCTGTCGGTGCCGCTGTCGATCTGCCTGGCGCAGGTCGGCATGCAGCAGTTCGCTCGGCATTTCCTCGACCTGCGCAGCCGCTGGCCGGCCGGCGACCGGGTGGCGCTGGCCTTCATCGCGTTCTTCGTGGTGCTCGGCATCGTCGCGCTGTTCGTGCCCTACCGGATCGCCACGCCGATCGCCTCGGCGGCGGTGCTGCCCAACGTCGGCTGGATCGTCGTGCAGACCGTGGTCGCGCACCGTCGCGGCTATGCCCCGGCGCGGCTGTTCATGCTGGCCTGGGCGCTGTTCCTGGGCGGCACCGCGATCTTCACCCTGGTGGCGTTCGGGGTGCTGCCGAAGATGTTCCTGACCGAGTACGGCGTGCAGATCGGCTCGGCGCTGGAGATGATCCTGCTGTCGTTCGCCCTGGCCTACCGCTACGCCGCCCTGCGCAACGAGAACGAGCGGATCGTCAGGCAGTCGCGCGACGAGCTCGAGCGCAAGGTCGACGAGCGCACCGGCGAGCTGCGCCAGGCGCTCGACCAGCTGGCCGACGCCAACAGCCAGCTCAGCGAGGTCAACCGCCGCGACGGCCTGACCGGCGTCTACAACCGCCACCATTTCCGCGAGGTCCTCGAGCAGCACCTGTGCGACGCGCGCAGCCAGCGCCGGCAGCTGTCGGTGCTGATGATCGACCTCGACCACTTCAAGCAGATCAACGACCGCCACGGCCACCTGGTCGGCGACGACTGCCTGCGCGTGGTGGCGCAGCGCATGAACGGCGTGGTCGCGCCGCGCGGCGGCATGCTGGCGCGCTTCGGCGGCGAGGAGTTCGTGGCCGCCCTGCCCGGCCTGGACGCCGAGCAGGCGATGGCGGTGGCCGAGACGGTGCGCATGGAGGTCGCCGCCGACCCGGTGCAGTGCCGCGACACCGTGGTGGCGGTGACCGTCAGCATCGGCGTGCACGCCTTCGACGCCTACCGCGTGGCCGGCCCCGACGACGCCCTGCGCCTGGCCGACCGCGCCCTCTACAGCGCCAAGAACCAGGGCCGCAACTGCGTCCGCCCGGTGGTCGACGCCTGACGACGCGTCCGGCGCGCTTCCTGCGCGCCGGATCCCTGCAAGGGATCGCCTCTGCGCTGGCGCGCCCGTTGCGCCCATGTCACGGCCGCCGTCCTCCCCAACGCCGACCGCTGGATGCACGGCAACCGCGCTGAGCGCCCGAGCCCCGTCGCGAAAGCCATCGCAGTCGCGACTGCCATAGCTGCCGCTGCTACTGCAATTGCTGTTGCTGTTGCTGTTGGCGGACAGGATGTCCGCGCTCTTCCCGGGGCCCCATGCGGTCCGGCGGGGCACGGCCGGATCAGCCGCGCCGAAGGCGCGGACGGCGCCCGAGGCGCCGTCCGACGCGTGGGCCAGGGATGGCCCTTGAGCGTCGGCCCGGACGGGACACGCGCACCCGGCGGGCAGGATGCCCGCCGGGCGGACCGCCTGGGGCGCCCTTCTCTTTGGCTGGCGGATTCAAGCTGGAAGTGCAACGCCTTGGCTACTGTGCTGTTTTGCTCGTGGCTTCGGCCAGAGTCAACGCCAGAGCAAAGGTTTGAAGTGGTGTTCGCCAGTCCAGTGTCTTGCGCGGGCGAGTGTTGAGCAGATCTGCTATCGCATCGAGCTCTTGCTGGCTGTGGGCCGACAGATCGGAACCCTTCGGCAGGTACTGGCGAAGCAGTCCGTTGGTGTTCTCGCAGCTACCCCTCTGCCAAGGACTGTGTGGATCGCAGAAGTACACCCGAACCCCCGTCTGCTCACTCAATTCTGCATGCCTCGCCATCTCCTTGCCCTGAACCGCCCCGGGAATCCCGGAGGCTTTTTTGTGTGAGTCACGCCGCTTGGGC
>ERZ761602.523-NODE-523-length-82326-cov-6.453210_pt1 | contig 82326 bp, 51 predicted proteins | sample MGYA00512165_ERZ761602 | MGnify/ENA primary metagenome ERZ761602 (study PRJEB28899, sample SAMN02445085) | bioreactor sludge metagenome | biome: EBPR sludge; isolation source: Thorneside wastewater treatment plant | place: Australia: Brisbane, Thorneside Wastewater...
GGCTGGGGCTTGCTGGACGCCTCTCCTGGCGCACGGCGTGCAGACCGCCGCGGTGCGCGAGTAGCTCATGGGGCCTGCCGAGCATCAATCCCTCTGCTGCATAACGCTGTCGCTCCAGGTCCGGAAAGCACTGCCCCGAGGACACTTCCACAATGATTCTCACAGCGCGGCGCATTCGATCCAGGTCTCGCCAACACGATAAACGGGGCGACAGCCCAACGAGCTCGCGCTCAGCGGCGGGCCGCGCAGCGGACCGCCCGCTGCAGCGCGTGGTTGGGCTTGCGCCAAGCCTCTGCGAGGCTCGAGCAGGCATCATGCCCGACGGCTCGGCCTGCGACCGCTCCAGTCTGCAAGCACAGGGACCCACGGTCTTGGCTCTTGCTCCCCCGATGCATTGGCGCCGTGCAAGGCCACCACGGTTCGAGTCCTTTGGCAACCCGGTGCGCCCGACCTACAAGAGCTGCACTGCAAGCACCTTGGCTCACACGGGAAACCCCTTGCCAGCTGCACCGTGTGAATCACGCCTCTCGTGCGCCGTCCCCCGACGCGCGGCCTCGCAGCCTCGGCAAGGCAGGCCCGAGCGAGCAGCACGCGCGCTTGCGCGACCGAAGCGGGGCCTGCCCCTCCCAGCTCGGAAGTGCAGGCACGCTCCGAGCTGCTCGAGCTCCTTGCTCTCGAACTGCAGGCACCACCCCATGCCACGCTCTGCGAGGAAGAGCCGCTCGTCGGGCGCATGCTCGGAAGCGCAGACGCGGGCACACTCTCCCAGCTGGCGAGGCTCGCGTTCCCCGATGCCCGAGCTCATGGTCTTGGGCACGAGCGCCCCGGCGAAGCGATCCGTCTCGAGGCCGGCCGAGACGCCGTGCGCCAGGCCGAGCAGGCTGGGGCTTGCTGGACGCCTCTCCTGGCGCACGGCGTGCAGACCGCCGCGGTGAGCGAGAAGGTCGTGGGGCCTTTCAGGCATCAATCCCTCTGCTGCATAACGCTTTCGCTCCAGGTCTGGAAAGCACTGCCCCGAGGACACTTCCACAATGATTCTCACAGCGCAGCGCATTCGATCCAGGTCTCGCCAACACGATAAACGGGGCGACAGCCCAACTCCAATTGGCCACAGCCCCCTGCTCGCTAACCGGCGAAGCGAGACCTGCGATCCCCTCGGAGGCTGGTCAGCCTATCCCGAGAATCGCCACCGGTGCCAGCCCGAAGTCGTCGCTATCGCTCGCTCGCTGCGTCTCGGTCCCCGCCCCGTCCCTGGTCCGCATAAACCGAGAATCGCCGCCTACACCGACGCGGCGCGCTCGCCCTGCTCGCCCTCCACGAGTGTCCTCTACAGGAGACACGCGACCGCGCCGGGGCCCCCGTGGCACGCCCGCGCCACCGCGAGTGTCCTCTACAGGAGACACCGAACCGCCCCTGGCCCGTTCGCGGACGCGAACCGGGCTCGCCGCACTTCGTCGCACAGCTCGCACGCTGGCCGACGACGCCCCCGCGCCGACCTGCGCCCCTGACGCGGTCGCCGTCGAGCCCTCCGAGCTTCACGGAGCTCGCTGTCGCGCTCGCTGAAGTCGCTCCGAGCTTCGGTGCAGGTGCTCGCGCCTTCGCGCAACTCGCCCTCGCGCTCGCCGAAGTCGCTCCGAGCTCCGGCGCAGGCGCTCGCGCCTTCGCGAAAGTTGCTGCCGTGATCTGCGGCGGCGCTCCGCGCACGCGGGAACCTGCTCCGGCGCTCGAGAAATGTGCTCGGCGCTTCGCGAAAGTTGCTCCGGCGATCTCCGCCCCCCGCCCCGCGATCTGCTCCCCCTGCTCGCGACACATGCTCCCCTCGCTCGCTCGATGTGCGGGACCGGCTCGGCGCATGAACGGGACCGGCTCGAGAAACGTCTCCCCTCGCTCGCGCGATCATCGCCCCCAGCTCCGCGCTGAGCGCCACCAGCTCCGCCCACACAGGGGACCGGCTCCGACGATATCGGGGACCGGCTCCGACGATATCGGGGACCGGCTCCGAGCCCATGGTCCCCCTCGGGGGAGCACGCCTCGGAGGCGGGGGAGCAGATCCTGGCGCAGGGGGAGCCCGGTCGCGGAGCAAGTACGGTCACTTAGCGAGGCTCGAGCGCCGAGCGCCGAGCGAGGGCGCGCGAGCTTGGAACCTCGGCCGCGGGCCTGGATCTGCGCACCCCTCCCGCCGGAGCCGCAGGCGCCGCGCCGGGGAGGGGCGCACCGCGCGCAGGCGCGAGAGCGCCGAGCACGGGGCGGGGGTGGGCATCCTTCGCTCTGCCGTCTGCAGCGACGTCTGCAGCGGCGCGCACACCGGCGCTGGCAGCGAGAACGAGGCTTCGCCCAGGTGCCGGCACGGTGGGCTACGCGGAGATCCTCCGTCGTCGCGGCCCGCCCGGCCCGCCGAGGCGCCAGCAAACCTGACCCCCTCGCGCCACGAAAACTGACCCCCTGCGCTCGGCGCGACGCGCGCAGCGACCGCGAGGCATGCCTCGGCGCTCTCGATCCACGGCTGCTTGCTCTCGACCTTCCAGTTCGCGCTCTCGAGCCCGCGCGCGCGCCTCCACGGGCTCGCGAGACGCCCGACGGGGAGCTCGCGAGCACGAACTGAGAGCTCGCGAGCACGAACCGAGACCTCGCGAGCACGAACCGAGACCTCGCGACCACGAACTCGGAGCTTGCGAGCACGAACTGAGAGCTCGTGAGCACGAACTGAGAGCTCGCGACCGCCTCGAACGCCTGCGAGAGGCCCGAGGGGGGTCGCAAAGCGACTCGGGCGACCGATTTCGCTTGATCGGATGCTTGCGGAAGCAGCGACCGGAGCTCAGGCCTCGAAGAACATGAAGAGCTTCTGTCCCGGCTCGAGCTTGATGTCGTAGCCCTCGAGCTTCTCCGGTGGCGTGGAGCTGAGCGCCTTCGTCGCCCGCTCGGAGACGCGCGACAAGCTCCAGTCATCACCTTCGATCAGCCTCTCGAGCTCCGCCTGCGCCTCCTCGGGGCTGCACCCCAATGCAGGCACGATCAGGTACGTGTCCCAGCCGACCTGCCAGCTGTTTGCGTAGAGGAGCTCGAGGTCGACATCGACATCGGGCACGTGGCGGGATTCGACCCGGTTCGTGAAGGGGTTCTTGAAGCTGACCAAGCGCGTGCCGGCGGTGCCATCGAGCAGCCCCCCGAAGATCCGTCGCAACAGCTCGTCGTTGGCAGCGAGTAGCCTGGTGGAGCTCATGGGTCACGGATAGCCCTGGCCATTGCCGCACGCAACGGCGGCTTCGAGCTCGTCTTGCCGCTCGAGACGCACGGGACCCTTGGGCTGCCTGATCGAGCCCGAGCCGCGCCCCGCTCAGGCTGGCGGCGCCTGCGCTCCACCTCCACGCTCCTGCGCTCCACTGCCTCGCGGCACCGCCCCGCCACCTTGCGGCGCCGCGCCGACGCCCTGTTGCGGGGGCGCCACCCAGGTCTGCTCGAGGGCGTCGCCGAGCAGGTGCACGTCGATGTGGCGGCGGGCGGCGTCTTCCTGGAAGGCGAGGATGAGCTCGTGGGCGTCGTGGTCGACGTATTCGTGCCTGGCGTCGACGATGACCGAGTCGCCCGGGCGGGCCTCGTCGAAGGCCTCGAGCAGGGCGGGTTTGACGAGGAAGGTGGCGTCTTTGCGCAGCTCGATGTGCAGGCCGTCGCGCTCGCGGTGGGTCTCGAGGCTGGTCTTGGCGTTGGCGCGCAAGACGAAGAGCACGCCGAGCACGAGGCCGGCGACGACGCCGCGCAGGAGATCGGTGGCGAGGATGGCGACGACGGTGACAGCGAAGGGCGCGAACTGCGCGGGGCCGAGGCGCCACATGGAGGCGACGAGCTTGGGCTGGGCGAGCTTGTAGCCCGTCTGCAGGAGAATGGCGGCGAGGCAGGCGAGCGGGATGTGGTTGAGCCACGGCGTGAGAAAGAGCACCGAAGCGAAGAGCAGCGCGCCGTGGGTGAGGGCCGAGAGGCGGTTCTTGGCGCCCGAGGCGACGTTGGCGGAGGAGCGCACGATGACGCTCGTGATCGGAAGGCCGCCGAGTCCACCCGAGGCGATGTTGGCGACGCCCTGTGCGACGAGCTCACGCGAGGTCGGCGTCTTGCGGCGCTCGGGGTCGAGCCGATCGACGGCCTCGATCGAGAGCAGGGTCTCGATGCTGGCGACGATCGCGAGCGTGACGGCGACCTCGTAGACCTCGAGGCGCGCGAAGGCGGAGAGATCGGGGCGAGGCAGGCTCTGCCAGAGGCTCGCGGGGCCGTCGAGCTCGGGCAGGCTGACGAGGTGCGCCGGGGAGAGCGCGAGCTGTGGCAGGGCGCGCTCGAAGGCGAGCTGGAGCGCGGTGCCGAAGACGACGACGAGCAGCGCGGCGGGCAGGCCGGGCACGCCGAGCTTGGGCCAGGCCCAGAGCGTGGCGAGCGACACGGCGCTGATGAGCACGGCGCCCGGCTCGATGCCGCGGAACATCTCGTAGAGGCGCCGCAGCACCGAGGGGCCGGTCTCGGCGAGGCCGAGGTCGGAGAGGTCGTGGCCGAGCGCGTGGGGGATCTGTTTGAGGATCAAGATGATCCCGATGGCGGCGAGCATGCCCTTGATGACCGAGCCGGGCACGAGCGAAGCGAGCTTGCCCGCGCGCAAGAGGCCGATGCCGATCTGCAAGAGGCCCGCGAGCATCGTGGCCGTGAGCACGGCCTCGAAGCTGCCGAGCGAGGCGAGCGCGGCGAGCACGATGGCCGTGAGGCCCGCCGCGGGGCCGCAGACCGAGAGCGGCGATCGGCTGATGAGCGGCACGACGAGGCCACCGACGGCGCCGGCGACGATGCCCGAGAGCAGCGGCGCGTTGCTCGCGAGCGCGATGCCGAGGCAGAGCGGCAGCGCCACGAGGAATACGACGAGGCCCGCGGGCAAGTCCGCGCGCGCCGTGGCGAAGAGGCTCGGTCGTGGCTGCTCCTGCATCGCGCTCCCCCCGAAGGCGATGTGTTCGATGTGAGGCCCGAGGCGCCTCGGCGCAAGGGCCCATCGACCGCGGGGGCCGCTGTGCGCTCAGCCTGCTCGCTCAGCGCTGCGCGTAGGCCACGGCGGCGGCGTGTTCGTCGTCGAGCACGAGATCCTCGACGATCACGTCGGCGTGGCCGTGCGCGGCGCCGCGCACGAGGCGGCTCGGGGCCTCGTCGAGGCCGACCTCGACCGTGCGCGCGGCGAGGCTGAGGCCGGTGCCCCAGGCTTTGAGCGCGGCCTCTTTGCGCGCCCAGGTGCGGAAGAAAGCCACACGCGCGCGCTCGGGCTCGGCGCGGAGCGCGGCGAGCTCTCGCTGCTCGGCCGGGGTGTAGACCTCGCGCGCGAGCTCCTCGACGTCGAGCTCGCGGAGGGCCTCGACGTCGACGCCGACGGCGCCTCGCTCGGAGAGCGCGACGAGCACCCAGGCGCCGGAGTGCGCGACGTTGGCCTCGAGCGTGCAGCGGCCCTCGAGCGTGCACGGGCCCTCGAGCGGGCGCGGCCCCTCGAGCTGGGGTTTGCCGTGCTCGCCGAGGGCGAAGCGCAGCGTGCGTGGGTCGCGGCCGAGCGCCTCGCCCAGGGCGCTGCGCGAGGCGCCGACGCCGACGATGTGGCGCTGGCGGTCGACGTCGAAGCGAAAACGCGCGGCGCGCGCGAGCTCGCTCTCGGAGAGCAGGCCCACGAAATGGTCTGCTTCGCTGGGGCGCAGGGCCCACACCGAGAGGCCGCTCGGCGTGGTGCCGGAGCGGAACGCGAGGCGCCTTGCGCGCGAGAGGGGCTGCACGCTCAGTCCGCGATGCAGTCTGCGTGTTCCTTCACGGGCGCGAAGCGGATCTCGTCGAAGCTCGCCTCGAGATCCCATTGGTCGGTGTAGGCGTAGGCGATGGGGCCGACCTGCAGCGTGGCGGGCAGATCTTTGCGTTTGTAGGCGATGCCGAGCTGCCACTCCTTGCCGCCGATGGGCCGCTTGTAGACGCTGAGCTCGCCGTTGTAGCGACAGATGCGCAGCTCGGCGTCGCCGCTGTCCCACTCGGGGCCCTCGACGTAGCTCACGTCCTTCTTCGTGGTCTTGGTCTCCACCGAGAGGTAATCGCCTCGGTAGCCGACCACGTTGAACACGTAGCTCTCCTTGGCTTCGCCTTCGTCGGAGGCCGGGTCGCGCGCGATGATGCCGGCGAACTGGAAGCCCGCGTCGACCGCTTTCTCAGGATCGCTCGCCTTGCGCGCGCGCACGGTGGTGCTCACGCGGAAGTTGCCCGTCACACGTTTGACGAGGCCCGGGCCCTGGTCGGCTTTGTACCAGACGGTGTTCTGCGTGGGTTTGAGCACGAGCTTGCCGCCCTCTTGCTTGCGCTCGAAGGTGGATGCGTTGAGCACCTGCCAAGCGGCGTCGATCTCCTTGCCGGAGAAGTCGTCGTCGAGGCCGGCGACGTCGGCCGGTGGCAGAGGCTCGCTGCACGCGAAGAGCGAAGCGGCGAGCATGAGGGCTGCGAGGCGGTTCACGGGTCGGACTATGCCCGCATCGCGCGCTCGGTGGTAGATCGAGCGGCATGAGCCAGCCCACGATCGTGGTCACCGGAGCGAACACGGGCATCGGCTACGAGCTGGCGCTCGGCGCCGCGAAGCGAGGCGCACAGGTCGCGATGGTGTGCCGCGATCGCGAGAAGGGCGAGGCCGCCAAGCTGCGCATCGAGAAGGCCGCGCCACGCGCGACCGTGGCGCTCCACCTCGCCGACCTCGCGAAGCAGCGCGAGGTGCGCAGGCTCGCGGGCGAGCTCGACGCGCGCTACCCACGCATCGACGTGCTGGTGAACAACGCGGGCCTCGTCGCGCGCGAGCGCCGCCTCACCGAGGACGACGTCGAGACGAGCTTCGCGGTGAACCACCTCGCGCCGTTCCTTCTCACGACGCTGCTCGTCGACAAGCTCGTCGCGAGCGCGCCCGCGCGGGTGATCGTCGTGGCTTCGCAGGTCGAGGCGCGCGGTCGCATCCACTTCGACGATCTCCAGCTCGTCTCGGGCTTCGATCCGCTCGAGGCCTACTTCCAGTCGAAGCTCGCCAACGTGATGTTCACCTACGAGCTCGCGCGCAGGCTCGAGGGCAAGGGGGTGACGGTCAACTGCGCGCACCCCGGCGTGCTCGCGACCAACCTGCTCTGCGATTACATGGGTCGCCCGCGCGCGCTCTCGGCGGCGCACCGGCTCACGCACCCCGGGCCTGCGCAGGGTGCGAAGGGCCTCTTGCGCCTCGCCTTCGCGCCGGAGCTCGCGACGACGACGGGCGCCTACTTCCACGAGGGCAGGGAGGCGAAGAGCTCCGCGGCCTCGCAGGACCGCGAGGCGCAGAGGCGTCTCTGGGAGGCGAGCGAGCGCCTCGTGGCGCAGAGCGAGGGCTGAGCGCCGCGTCTCCGCGCGAGGGCTGCGCGCTCAGCCTCTCGGCGTGGGCCGCGCCCGCGGGAAGCTCTGCACGAGCCACGCAGCGATCGCCTCGTGCAGCGCGCGCTGCTGCCGAAGCTCGGTGAAGGTGTGATCGGCGTCTTCGAAGTAGTGCACGCTGAGCGCGTCGCCGAAGTCGACGTCGCGGAAGGCGTCGCGGAACTGCGAGGCGTGGTTGTAGTAGATCTCCATGCCACCCGAGTGCACGACGCAGAGCTTCGCGCCACGCGCGAGCATGGTGCGCAGCTCCCTCGCGGCCTCCTCGCGCGGGGGGAACTCGCGCACGTACTGGGCGCCCGCGCCCGGCTCGGCGGCCTCGCCGGGTTCGCTGCCCGAGGCCTCGTCGGGCTCGGCGCCTCCGCGCGAGGGCAGGACGCGGCCTGCGAGCTTCTTCGCGGCGCGCTGGGCGAAGCGCAGCACGGTCTGGGGATCGCGCAGGCGCTTGGCGTAGTAGCGCGCGTGGTAGCCGGGGGTCTTGTAGGCGTAGCCGTCGATGAGCACGACGCCCGCCACACGCGCGTCGCGCGACGCGGTCTGGAAGCTGTTGTCGGCGCCCGAGCAGAGGCCCATGAGCACGAAGCGCGTGGCGCCGCGCGCCTTCTCGAGGTGGTCCATGACCGCGCGTGTGTCGGCGATCCAGCGCTCCTCGAAGCTCGCATGGTCGCGGCGCGCGTCGGAGTCGCCCACACCCGAGAGATCGAAGCGCACCGCGACGAAGCCCGCTCGGGCTGCGCGACGCGTGAGCTTCACGGTCGCGCGGTAGGGGCCGACGCGCGGCACGAGGCCGGAGTTGAGCACGATGAGCACCGGGCGGCTCGGATCGAGCTCGCCCTCGGGCTCGGTCAGGATGCCGACGAGCGCAGGAGCCTCGCCCACGAGCAGGACCTTCTCGCGCATCAGCGTTCTCCCAAGAGACCCACGATCGTCGCGATCGCGGCGGCAGGTACGAGCGAGCTGTTCACGGCCTCCTCGCTGTTCCAGTCGCGCTCGGGCTCGAGCACGAGCGAGCGGGTGCGCGCGGCGAGCTCGGGCAGGGCCGCGTCGAGCCTGCGCTCGTCTTCGCCCTGGCGCGCGTGGAGCGCGACGAGGCTGCGCGCTGCGGGCTTCGGCTCCTTCGTGAGGTCGAGCGACATGAGCTCGGCGCGCAGCGAAGCGGAGATCGGAAAGCCGAGCGCCTCGTCGCGCGCGGGTGCGTGCGACTTGTCGGGCATCTCGGCGCGCAGGAAGTCGTCGTGGCGGCGCGCGAGATCCGCGAGGTAGGCGCCGCCGTGCACGATGGGCTCCCACAAGACGATCTTGTCGACGTCGCGCCGGCCGACGCTCGCGCGCCAGGCGTGCACGGCGCCGAGGCGCAGGCCGACGAAGGAGATGCGCGCGAGGCCGGTGCGGTCGCGCAGCTCGTCGGCGGCGGTGCGCACGTCGTTCACCCAGCCGGCGAGCGAGGCGTCTTCGAAGTCGCCCGCCGAGTCGCCCGTGCAGCCCAGATCGAAGACCAGGGCGTGGTAGCGCTCGCGCGCGAGCGCGATGCCGAGCTGGCGCAGCGCGCGGTGGGCGCGCAGGGCCTCCTGGCCCATCGGGGGCACGATCACCACGCCCTGGTCGCGCGCGCCTCGCGCGGGCGCGTGATGCACGCCGAAGAGCGGCGCCTCGGAGCTACCGAAGTGGAAGGGGATCACGGCTCGTTCCTCGGTTTGCCATGCAGCGTCGCCATTGGGCTCAGCTCTTGGTTCAGCTCTTGGTTCAGCCCTTGATTCAGCTCTTGGTTCAGCCCTTGATTCAGCCTTTGATTCAGCCTTTGAAGAAGCGCCCCTTGAGCGCGCCGAAGAGCTTCTGCCCGAGGCCCTCGGGCTCGGGCGCGGCTTTGGGTGCGGCCGGGCGCGTAGGCTCGGCGGGCTTCGCCGCAGCGCTCGGTGCGGGCGCCTGCGCGGGCGCCTGGGCTGGCGCCTGGGCGGCGGCCGCGGTCGCCGCGCTCCGTGTGGGCGCCTTCGCGGCGTCGCACTCGGCGGCGATCTGCTCGAGCGTCGAGAAGGCCATGCTGCGTGGGTTGAGCCTGTGCCCGACGCGCTTCTCGAGGCGCACGATGACCTGCATGGAGAGCAGCGAGTGGCCGCCGATCTCGAAGAAGTTGTCGTGCAGACCGACGCGGTCGGTCTTCAGCACCTCGCGCCAGATCTCGGCGACGAGCTGCTCGGTCGCGGTCTTCGGCTCGACGTGCTCGCGATCGAGGCCGACGGCGTGGCCGAAGGGATCGGGCAGGGCCTTGCGGTCGACCTTGTTGTTGTCGGTGAGCGGCAGCTCCGCGAGCGCGACGAAGAGGTGCGGCACCATGTACTCGGGCAGCTCGGCGCGCAGGTGCTTGCGCAGCTCGCTCGCGGTGGGCTCGCCGCCCTGTCCGTAGACGCAATAGGCGACGAGGCGCTGATCGCCCGAGGCGTCGGCCCGCACGACGACCACGTTGCGCGCCACGCTCGGGTGCTGCGCGAGCACGGCCTCGATCTCGCCGAGCTCGATGCGGTAGCCGCGCACCTTCACCTGGTTGTCGGAGCGCCCGAGGAAGACGAGGCTGCCGTCGGGCCGGTAACGGGCGCGATCCCCCGTCTTGTAGATGCGCGCGCCCTCCGGGCCGTAGGGATCGGGCAGAAAGCGCTCCTTCGTGAGGTCGTCGCGGCCCCAGTAGCCGAGCGCCACACCGGCGCCGCCGATGTAGAGATCGCCCGGCACACCGACGACCACGGGCTGCATCTTGGCGTCGAGCACGTAGATCGACGTATTGGCGATCGGCCGGCCGATCGTGATGTCGCTCGGGTCGACGATGCGCTTCGAGGTCGACCAGATGGTCGTCTCGGTGGGGCCGTACATGTTCCAGAGCTCGGCGCTGCGCTCGAGGATCGCCTCGGCGAGCTCGGGTGGGAGGGCCTCGCCGCCACACAGCACACGCAAGGCGGGGCTGTGCTGCCAGCCCGCGTCGACCAGCAGCCTGAAGGTCGCCGGCGTGGCCTGCATCACGGTGATGCGCTCGGCTTCGAGCGTGCGCACGAGCTCGTCGCCGTCGGCCGCGAGCTCGCGTGAGGCGAGCACGATGGTCGCGCCCGTGATGAGCGGCAGGTAGAGCTCGAGGCCCGAGATGTCGAAGGAGACGGTGGTGACCGCGAGCAGGCGATCGCTGGGCGAGAGCCCGGGCTCGCGCTGCATGCCGAGCAGGAAGTTCGTGAGCGCGCGGTGCGGGATCACGACGCCCTTGGGTTTGCCCGTCGAGCCCGAGGTGTAGAGCAGGTAGGCGACCGAAGCCGGCGTCGCGCGGCCCTCGAAGGGCTCGCTCGACTGCGCGTCGATCTCGCTCGAGGCCTCGTCGAGCAAGAGGCGCGAAGGCAGGCCCTCGACGGGCTCGGGCAGCGCGCTCGCTTCGGCCGCGCGCGTGACGACGAGCGAGGCGCCCGAGTCGCTCAGCATGTAGGCGACACGATCCGCCGGGTAGGCCGGGTCGAGCGGCAGGTAAGCCGCGCCGGCTTTGGCCACCGCGAGCAGCGCCACGAGCAGCTCGGGGCCTCGCTCGAGAAAGACGCCTACGCGCGCGCCTGGCTCGACGCCTCGCTCGGCGAGCAGGCGCGCGAGCTGGTTCGAGCGGCGCTCGAGCTCGCCATAACGGAGCTCGCTGCCCTCGAAACGGACCGCGACGGCTTCGGGCGTGCGCGCGGCCTGCTCGGCGACGAGCTCGTGCACGCACTTCGGCGGGAGCTCGGCCTCTGTGGCGTTCCAATCGACGAGCTGCTGCTTGCGGCCTGCCTCGGAGAGCATCGGCAAAGCCTCGATGCTCGTATCGGGCGCGGAGGCGGCGGCCTCGAGCAAGACGAGGAAGCTCTCGACGAAACGCGCTGCGGTGGCCTCGTCGAAGAGGTCGGTGTTGTATTCGAAGAAGCACTGCAGCCCGCTCGAGACCTCCTGCATCTCGAGCAGGACGTCGAACTTCGAGGTGCGCGGGTGCACGTTCCAGAGCTCGGCGCGCACGCCCGGCAGGGCGAGCGCCGACTCGGGCGCGCGCTGCACGGCGAACATCGCCTGGAAGAGCGGGTGGAAGCCTGCGCCACGGTTGGGCTGCACGGCCTCGACGACGCGCTCGAAGGGCAGGTCTTGGTGGGCGAGGCCGGCGAGCACCGACTTCTGCGTACGGCGCACGAGCTCGCGGAAGCTCGGCTCGCCGCCCAGCTCGCCGCGGAAGACGACCGTGTTCGTGTAGAAGCCGATGGCCTTCTCGAGCTCGGCGCGCTCGCGGTGCGCGACGGGCGAGCCGACGAGGATCTCGCTCTGGCCCGAGACGCGGTGGAGCCACACGTAGAAGGCCGAGAGCAAGGTCTGGAAGAGGGAGGCGCTCTCGCTCTTGCCGAGCGCGGCGATGCGATCGCTGAGCTCGCGCGAGACGGCGAAGCTCTTCTGGTCGCCGCGGATCGTCGGTGTGGGAGGGCGCACGCGATCGGTCGGCAGCTCGAGCACCGGCGCGCTCGAGCCCTGGGGAGCGAGCGCCGACTTCCAGTAGGCGATCTCCTTGTCGAGCGCCTCACCCTGGAAGATCTCGCGCTGCCAGAGCGCGTAGTCGGCGTACTGGATCGGCACCTCCTCGAGCGGTGAGGCTTTGCCCTGGGCGAAGGCGCCATAGAGCGCGCTCAGCTCTTCGTAGAGCAGGGCGAGCGACCAGCCGTCGCACACGATGTGATGCACGTTCAGCCAGAGCACCGCGTCGCCTTCGGCGAGCTCGATGAGCCCCGCGCGAAAGAGCGGCCCCTCGGCGAGATCGAAGGCGCGCTCGGCCTCGACCTGCACGAGCCTCCTCGCTTCGGCCTCGCGCTCGCTCTCCGGCAGGCTCGCGACCGATTGCACACCGAAGCGCAGATCGGGCTCGGGGTGCACGACCTGGAGCGGATCGCCCTCGGGCGCGGCGAAGGTGGTGCGCAAGGACTCGTGGCGCACGACGATCTCGCGCAGGGCGCGCTCGAGCACGGCGCGATCGATCGCGCCGCGCAGGCGCAGCGCCTGGGGGATGCTGTAGACGGCGGTGCCCGACTCGAGCTGGTCGAGGAACCACAGGCGCTGCTGCGCCGACGAAGCCGGGAATGCGTAGACCTCGTCTGCTGCTTCGTTCTGCGCGTTCGTCACGTCGTCGACCACGTTCAACCTTCCTTGTCCGAGGTGCCACCGCCGCCTTGCGGGCCGGGGCCGAGCGCCGACTTGGAGACCTTGAAGGCCTCGCGGCTGACGCGCTTGAGCGTGGGCGCCGCGGGCGCGCCCGATTTCTTCGAGGCTGCGATCTGCTCGGCGATCGCGGCCACGGTGCGCTTCTCGAAGAGGCTCTTGAGGCTGATCTCCGCCGCCGTCTGCTTGCGTACGCGTGAGACGAGCTGCGTGAGCAAGAGCGAGTGGCCGCCGAGATCGAAGAAGTCGTCGTGCAGGCCGACGCCCTGCACGCCGAGCAGCTCCTCCCAGACCGAGGCGATCGTCTTCTCGAGCTCGGTCGCGGGTGCGACGTAGGCCGTGGAGAGCGGCGGCCTGGGCGTGCGCACGCCGACCACCTGCGCCTCGCTCGCGGCCGAGCTCTCGTCGGCCGCCTTCGGGCGGGTGTGCGCGAGCAAGGCGGTGAGGTCTTGCGAGGAGACGACGACGTGCGGCAGCACGGGGCCTGCGAGCAGGCGCTCGAGCGCCTCCATGCCTTCGTCGGCGCCGATGCCCGCCTCGAGGCCGAGCTCGAGGATCTTGTTCGCGGTCGACCTCGCGCGTGGCGCGCGCGCGGCGCTCGCGTCGAGGCTGTGGCCCACCAGCTTGCGCATGGTGAAGTCGCCGATGTCGACGAGCAGCTCGCCGCGTTCGTCGTAGACGTGCACGGCGAAGCTCACCGTCTCGGTGGCGCTCGAGCCCTGCACGAGCTCGACGTGGCTGTAGAGGCGCGCGGTGAGCGGGCGGTAGAGGCGCAGCTTGCCGTAGGAGAGCGGCACGTAGAAGTGCGTCTTCGGGTCGAAGCCGGGCACGATCTGTTGCACGCCGGCGGTCGCGAAATCGAGCAACGCGGGGTGCAGCGCGTAGACGTCGACGTCGCTCCGGAAGGCCTCGGGCAGCGCGAGCTCGAGCAGGGCCTCGCGCTCGCCGAGCTCGGCGCGCACGCGGTTGTCCCAGCGGGGGCCGAAGGCGACGAAGCGCTCCTCGGCGAGCGGGAACTGCTCGCGCTTCGAGGCCTTGCAGCGCGCGCGCAGGGCGTCGATCGAGAGGGCAGGCGGCGCGGGATCGACCAGGCGGCGAAGCGTGGCGCGCGTATGCTCGAGGCGTTCGGGCGCCGAGCCACCGCTGAGCACGGCCTGCCACGCGCCGTCGCTCTGCTTCGTGAGCTCGATACGCAGCTCGCGCAGCTCCTTCGCGCCCACGCCGAAGGGCGCGAGGAACTCGACGCCGGTGATCTCGCAGGGCACCGGCGAGGGCTCGCCGTTCTCGGCTTCGGCCTCGACGAAGGCGCCACGCAAGAGCTCGAGGAAGCCCGTGCCCGGGATGACGGCCTCGCCGCTCCTGAGCACGTGCTCGCCGAGCACCCAGTGCGTCGCTCGTGAGAGGAGCGAGGCGTAGACCTTGCGCTTCTCCGTGTCGTAGAGCGCGCGATCGAGCCAAGGGTGGCAGGTCGGGTGGCCCGCCGGGGGGCGGGGCGCGGTCTTCGCGACGCCGAGCTCGCTCGCGAGCGACGCGGCCATGCCCACGTCGCGCCAGGCGTTCCACGCGACCGCGTAGGTGGGCTGGCCGGTGCGCGCCAGGCGGGCCTCGGCGTGCGCGTCGAGGTAGGCGTTCGCCGCGGCGTAGTCGAACTGACCGGCGAGGCCGGTGAGCGCGCTCACCGAGGAGAAGTAGACGACGAAGTCGAGCTCGAGGCCCTCGAGCGCGTGGTCGAGCGCGCGTGCGCCCTCGACCTTGGGTGCGAGCACCTTCTTCGCGGCCTCGAGCGTCTCGAGCGCGACCACGCCGTCGTCGAGCACACCCGCGGTGTGGAAGACGCCGTGCACCGCGCCGAAGCGCGCGCGCGCCTGGGCGACGAGCTTCGACATCGCCTCCGCGTCGCTCACGTCGGCGCTCGCGACGAGGATCTCGGCGCCGAGGCGCTCCATCTCCTGGATGCGCCGCAGCTTCTCGCTCACCGGATCGTCGACGTCGTGGCTCTCGAGCCAGGCGTGGCGCGCCTCGCCCTCGGGCAGCGCGCGCCTCCCGACGAGCACGAGCTTCGCCCGGTGGCGCTTGGCGAGGTGCTCGGCGAGCACGAGGCCGATGCCACCGAGGCCGCCGGTCACGAGGTAGACGCCGCCTTCGCGCAGCCTGCTCAGGCCCTCGCCGGCCTGGCCCAGCGCGAGCGGCTCGTAGCGCTGCACGAAGCGCTCGTGGCCTCGCAGCGCGACCACACGATCCTCGCTCGCCGCCTCGATCTCCGCCGACAGGGCGCGGCCGAGCTCGGCGATGCGCGCGGGCGTCGCGGCGTCGATCACCGCGTCGACGGAGCGCACCGACAGGCGCGGGATCTCCTGCGCGAGCACCTTGCTCGCGGCGCCGAGCATCGCCTGCTCGGGGTGCGCGATGGCCTCGCCGGCCACCTGCGCCGCAGAGCTCGTGAGCACGACGAGCTCGAGCGCTTTGGAGAGCTCGAGCCTGCCGAGGGCCTGACCGAGCGCGAGCAGGGCGGCGAAACCACCGTCGCTCGCGCCCTCGGTGCCGGCGGCGAAGATCAGCACCTCGGGGCTGCGACCCTGGGCAGCGAGCTCGCCGAGCAGGCGCTCGTGGTCGGTCGCGGAGCCGAGGTCGACGCGGAAGAGCTCGGCGGTCGTCTGCTCGAGGCCCTCGCCGGAGAGCGCCACGGTGAGCGTGTGGCCCTCGGTGCGCAGCGACGCGGCGAGCGCCTCGGCGAAGGCGCCTCCGCCCACCAGCAGGATCGAGCTCGGTCGCGGCGCGCCGCGCAGGAGCGGCTGGCGCTCGAAGCGTGGGAAGTAGAACCAATCGGCGAGATCGGGCTTCTTGGCGAGGCTCGGCGTGGCCTTCGTGGCCTCGCGCTTGCCGGGCTCGATCCAATGGCGCTGGTGCTCGAAGGGGTAGGTCGGCAGCGGCACGCGGCGCCGCTCCTGGCCCTCGCGGTAGGCGGCGAAATCGAGCTCGACGCCGCCGAGCCAGAGCTTCGCGTAGACGGTGCTGAGGTACTCGAGGTCGCCGATCTGCTCCTTCACGTGGCGGAGCGAGCTCAGGCTCGTGGTCTGCTTGCCGAGCTCGGTCGCGCGGGCGCGGCCGAAGGTCGACAGGGTGCGCCCCGGGCCCACCTCGAGCAGCGCGCGGTTCGGCTCGGCGAAGACGGTGTCGAGGCCGTCGAGGAAGCGCACCGTGCCACGCAGGTGGCGCACCCAGTAGTCGGGATCGGTCGCCTCGCGCGCGGTGATGAGCTTGCCGGTGACGTTCGAGGCGAAGGGCAGCTTGGGCTCGGCGTAGCGGATGGTGCGCGTGAAGCGGCCGAACTCCGGCAGGATGGGATCGAGCATCTTCGAGTGCGCCGCGATCGCGATGTGCACGCGCTGCGCGTCGACCTCGCGCGCCTCGAGCCGCTTGGCGAGCTCCTCGATCGCGGCGTTGGGCCCCGAGGCGACCGTGAGCGAGCTGCCATTGATCGCGGCGATGCTGAGCTCGGAGCCGAGCAAGGGCTCGAGCTCCGCGGCCGAGAGCGGCACGCTGAGCATGCCGCTCGGCTCCACCTTCTCGAAGAGCTGACCACGCACGGTGACGAGCGCGAGCGCGTCTTCGAGCGAGAAGACGCCCGCGAGGCAGGCCGCGGTGTATTCGCCCATGCTGTGGCCGATCATCGCGACCGGCGGCGCGCCCCAGCTCATCCAGAGCTTCGCGAGCGCCCACTCGGTGGCGAAGAGCGTGGGCAGAGAGAGCGATGGGCGCTCGAGCTGTTTGCTCGCCGCCTCGCGCTCACCGGCGGCGGGGAAGAGCAGCGGGCGCAGATCACCCGTGCGCGGCTTCAGGATCTCGAGGCAGCGATCGAGCTCGGCGCGGTACACGGGCTCCTGCTCGTGGAGCTCGCGGCCCATGTCGGCGTACTGGGCGCCGCCGCCGGGGAACATGTAGACGAGCTTCTGGGCTTGCTCGGGCGCGAGCTGCGCATGGACGCGCCCGGGGTCGCGGCTCGCACAGAGCTGCGCGGCCTCCAGGGTGGAGCCGGCGACGAGCGCGCGCCGGTGCGCGAAGGCGCGGCGGCCGACCTGCAGCGTATGCGCGACGTCGGCGAGCGCGAGGCTCGGCTGCTCTGCGAGCGCGGCGCCGAGGCGCTCCACGGCGCGATCGGCCGCGGCCTGGCTGCGCGCCGAGAGGAGCAGCACCTCCTTGCTGCGGCCGGGCTGGCTCGGCCCGGGCTCGGGCGCCTCCTCGACGATGACGAAGGCGTTGGTGCCGCCGACGCCCAGCGAATTGACGCCCGCACGCCGAGGTTTGCCCGCGGCGCGCTTCCACGGCCTGAGCTCCGCCTGCACGTAGAAGGGGCTCGAGGCGAAATCGATCGAGGGATTGGGCGCCTCGTAATGGAGCGTGGGCGGCAGCTCCTCGTGCTCGAGCGCCGCGACGACCTTGAGCAGGTTCGCGACCCCGGCGGCGTTGTCGGTGTGGCCGAGGTTCGATTTCACCGAGCCGAGGCCGCAGTAGCCCTTCTCCTCGGTGCTCTCGCGGAAGGCGCGCGTGAGCGCGGCGACCTCGATGGGGTCGCCCACGGGTGTGCCGGTGCCGTGCGCCGCGACGTAGCCGATGCTGCTCGCGTCGACGCCGGCCAGCGCGAGCGCCTCGGCGATCGCGGCGGCCTGGCCGTCGACGCTGGGGGCGAGGTAGCCCACCTTGTTCGAGCCGTCGTTGTTGATGGCCGAGCCGAGGATGACGGCGTGGATCGTGTCGCCCGCGGCGATCGCGTCGTCGAGGCGCCTGAGCACGACGATGCCGACGCCGCTCGAGAAGATCGTGCCCTCGGAGCGGTGGTCGAAGGGGCGGCAGTGGCCGTCGGGGCTGAGGATCTCGCCCTCTTCGTAGCGATAACCTCGGTAATGGGGCATCTCGATCGTGACGCCGCCGGCGAGGGCCATGTCGCATTCACCCGAGAGCAGGCTCTGGCAGGCGATGTGCACGGCGACGAGCGAGGTCGAGCAGGCCGTCTGCACGGCGACGCTCGGCCCACGCAGATCGAAGGCATAAGAGACGCGCGTGGTGAGGAAGTCCTTGTCGTTGCCGGTGTGGCGCACGAGAAAGAAGCCCACCGACTCCATGAGCTCGGGGTTCGTGAGCAGGTTGTACGGCAGGTAGGCGTTGTGGCCGGAGCCGCCGAAGACGCCCACGTTGCCCTCGTAGCGCGCGGGGTCGTAGCCGGCGTGCTCGAGCGCCTCCCAGCTCACCTCGAGGAAATGTCGGTGCTGCGGATCCATGATGGCCGCGTCGCGTGGGCTGAAGCCGAAGAAGCCCGCGTCGAAGCCCTCCATGTCTTCGAGCACGGCGCCGCTCCTCACGTAGTGCGGATCGGCGAGCTCGTCGGCGCTCACGCCGGCGGCGAGCAGCTCGGCCTCGGAGAACTCACGCGTGCACTCGACGCCCTCGCGCAGGTTCTTCCAGAAGGTGGAGACGTCGGGCGAGCGCGGGAAACGCGCCGCCATGCCCACGATCGCGATGTGGTTCGCGCCGCTCATCGGATTCAGCTCTCTTTCGTGCCGCGCCGTCGAGCGAGCAGCTCCTGGCGCCTGTTCATCGACTCACGCCTCGCTTCGGCGCGGTTCGCGCTCTTCGCGAGATCGGCGCCGCCGCCCGCTCCGCCGTCGAGGAAGCCGACCAGGCTCTTGATCGTCGGGAAGCGGAAGAGGTCGGTGAGCGAGAGCTCGCGCTTCGCTTCGTCGCGGATGCGCCGGTGGGCCTGCACCGCGAGCAGGGAGTGGCCCCCCAGATCGAAGAAGTTGTCTTCGAGGCCCACGCGCTCGACGTGCAAGAGATCGCTCCAGATGTGCGCGATCTGCTGCTCGAGCTCCGAGGCGGGCGCCACGTAGTCGGCCGCGGGCAGCGACTGCACCGTCTCGGGGGCGGGCAGCGCCTTGCGGTCGATCTTCGCGTTGGGCGTGAGCGGCAGCGCCGGCAGCACCGCGATCTGCGAGGGCACCATGTACTCGGGCAGCCGCTCGCGCAGCGCGCTCTTGAGCTCGGCGGGCACGACCTTCTCGCCGGGCTTCTCGCTCAGGTAGCCCACGAGGCGTTTGTCGCCCGGGCTGTCTTCGCGCGCGATGACCACGGCCTCGCGCACGCCGGGGTAGGCGAGCATCGCGGCCTCGATCTCGCCGAGCTCGATGCGGTAGCCGCGGATCTTCACCTGGTGGTCGAGGCGCCCGAGGAAGACCACGCGCCCGTCGTGGCCCCAGCGCACCAGATCGCCGGTGCGGTAGAGGCGCGCGCCGGGCGTCTTCGAGAAGGGATCGGGCACGAAGCGCTCGCTCGTGAGCTCGGGGCGGTGCAGGTAGCCGCGCACCACGCCCTCGCCGCCGATGTAGAGCTCGCCCGGCATGCCGGGTGGCACCGGCTGCCGGTTCGGATCGAGCACGTAGACCTGCTGGTTGGCGAGCGGCCGGCCGATCGTGATGCTGCCCTCGGAGGGGTCGACGGCGTCGACCGAGGACCAGATCGTCGTCTCCGTGGGGCCGTACATGTTGAGGATGCGCGCCTGCGTGGCGCGGCGCAGATCGCTCGCGAGCGCGAGCGGGAAGGCCTCGCCGCCGATCATCACGCACTCGAGCGAGGAGAGCGCGGCGCGCGCCTCCGGGTCGCCGAGGATCATGCCGAGCATCGAGGGCGTGCACTGCAGGTGCGTGACGCGGTGGCGCGCGAGCTGCGCGGCGAGCGAGTGATCGGGCGCGTCGCCCTCGCCGATCGACGCGTTGGCGATGCGCTTCACGTCGGCGAGCAGGGGCATGTGCTCCATGATCATCGCGGAGGGCACGCCGTAATCCATGAGGCAGCCCACCTCGTCGACGTCGATCTCGCGCAGCTTGTTCGCGATCTCGGCGCAGGCCTCGGGGGTGCCGAAGAGGCCCGAGGTGCGGAAGTAGCGCTCGAAGGCGTGGTCGAGCAAAGCCTCGAGATCCTCGGCGCTGAGCTCCTCCTTCTCGAAGACGTCGGCGGGCGTCATGCCCTTCTCGTCGGCGCGCTGCTTGAACGTGGGGAAGGTCCACGCGGCCTGCTTCACGAGGTTCACCGCGCTCTTGAGGTAGCCCTTCATCGGGGCGCGCACGGTCTCCTTCACCTCGTCGTCGTCGTGACCGACGAAGGTGTGCAGCATGAGCGTGATCGTGCCGCGCCCGGGGTGCCCGGCGTCGCGCCAGGCCTTGCGGTAGATCTCGTTCTTCTTCGCGACCTCCTCGAAGGTCTGCCCGAGCAGGTGCGTGAGCACGTTGGCGCCGATGCGCCCGGCCTCCTCGAAGGTCTCCGGGTTGCCCGCGGCGGTGATCCAGATCGGCAGCTCCTTCTGGACGGGGCGCGGCATCGTGCGCACCTCGACGTCCTTGCCGAGCGGCGACTTCATCGTCACCGACTCGCCGCGCCAGAGCCTGCGCACCGTCTCGATGTCGCGGAACATGATGTTCTTGCGGTCGGCGAACTTCTCCGGCGCGATGACGAAGTCGTTGGGCTGCCAACCGGAGGCGAAGGCGATGCCGACGCGGCCCTTCGAGAGGTTGTCGACGAGCGACCACTCCTCGACGACGCGCGTGGGCGGGTGCAGCGGCAGCACGCAGCTGCCCGCGCGCAGCTGCACGCGCTCGGTGATCATCGCGAGCGCGGCGCTGGCGACCGAGGGGTTGGGGTAGAGGCCGCCGAAGGCGTGGAAGTGGCGCTCGGGCGTCCACACGGCGACGAAGCCGCTCTGATCGGCGAAACGCGCGCCCTCCATGAGCAGGCGGTACTTGTCGGCGACCGTCTCTCCTTCGTCGCTCGCGAAGTAGAAGAGGCTGAACTCGAGCGGTCGTTTGTGGCCTCGGCGAGGGGCCTGCGCGGCCTCGGCGGTGCGGTCGCGGTAGAGCACGACCGTGAAGCCTCGCGCGAGCGTCCAGAACAGCTCGAGCACCGAGATGTCGAAGGAGAGGCTCGTGACGGCGAGCCACACGCCGGGCTCGTCGTGCGGGATGCGCGCGTCCATCCCAGCGAAGAAGTTGAGCACGTTGCGGTGCTCGACCATCACGCCCTTGGGTTTGCCCGTCGAGCCGGAGGTGTAGATGACGTAGGCGAGGTGCTCGGGGCCCACCGGGCTCGGCACCGCGTCGGAGGAGAGCGCCTCGATGCTCGTCCAGTCGGCGTCGATGCGCACCGTCTTGGCGCCGTGCGGCGGCAGCTTCTCCACGAGCGCCGCCTGGGTGACGAGCACCGGGGCCTGCGCGTCCTCGAGCATGAAGGCGATGCGATCGGCCGGGTAGCTCGGGTCCATCGGCACGTAGGCGCCTCCGGCCTTCTGCACGCCGAGGATCGCGATCATCATGTCGAGGCTGCGCTCGACCGACACGCCGACGCGCACGTCGGGGCCGACGCCGAGCGACTGCAGGTGGCGCGCGAGGCGGTTGGTGCGCGCATCGAGCTCGCGGTAGCTGAGCTCTACGCCCTCGAAGACGACCGCGACGGCGTCGGGGGTGCGCGCGGCCTGCTGCGCGAAGGCCTGGTGCACGCAGAGCTCGCGCTCGTAGGGGCGCGTGGTGTCGTTCCAGGTGACGAGCAGGCGGTGGCGCTCCGCCTCGGTGAGCAGCGGCACCTCGGAGAGCTTGGTGTCGGGCGCGCTCGCGGCGCCCTCGACGAAGGCGGCGAAGCGGTCGGCGAGCGAAGCGGCCGCCTCCTCGCCGAGCGAGCGGTGGTCGTAGAGCCAGCCGAGCTCGCTGCCGTCGGGCGCGACGAGCAGAGCGAGGTCGGCGCCCTCGGGCAAGGAGCCCTCGCGCTCGCGGCCGATCTCGAGCACGACGCGGTGCGGGCGCGACGCGAGCTCGGGCGCGCGGCGGCGCCAGGGCAGATCGAGCCCGTAGCCGCCTCGCTTGTCGATCGCCTCGATCTCCGCGGCGACGGCGGCCTCGAGCTGGGCCACGGTGGAGTCGCTCGTCAGCGCGAGCGCGAGCGGCAGCTGCGAGGCGAAGCAGCTCTCGGCGCCTTCGGTCGAGCGTCGCGTCGCCTCGCTCGCGTAGCCGAGGTCGAGCTCGAGCTTGTCCGAGACGCGCGCCACGAAGCCCGCGGCGAGCGCGGCCGCGGCCAGAGCCGGCTGCGCGGCGCTCGTGACCGGGCGCGGCAGCGTCGTCACGCGGCGGCCGAGCGTGCGCTCGCCCTCGCGCTTGGGCTCGAGCGAGGGAAGCTCGGCCGGGTTGCGCTTGGCGAGGCGCTTCAGCCAGAAGGCGTCGTTCTTCGCGAGGCGCTCGTCGACGGCCTGGAGCGCGGCGCGCGCGCTCGCGTCGAGCGAAGTGAGCACGCTGCCCTCGCCGAGGCCCAGCGCGCGTGCGCAGGCGCCCGGCAGGCTGAGCGCGCCGTCGAGCTTTCGCGTGGCGAGGATCTCGAGATCGCCGGCGCCGGTCGCGACGCGCAGGCTCTCGCCGAGCGCCACGATCGTGCCCGGCGCGGCGCTCGGATCGAGCGAGGCGGCGTGCACGAGCGTGCTCGTCACGGCGCGCACGCGCCCTCGGCCCTCGGGGCCTTCGGCGCGGGGGTCGAAGCCACCCGCCGTGGCGAGCGCGAGCTTGGCGCAGCCGACGGGGTTGTCGGTCGGGCCGAAGTCGAGCGCGCGCACGAGCGCGTCGAGCTCGGCCGCGGGGCGCGACCAGTCCAAGAAGCCCGCCCCGGGCACACGCGCGTGCTTGCCGAAGTAGCCACGCGAGGAGAGGTCTTGTTTGCGGCGCGGGACCTCGCCTCGGCCGAGCTCGTCGACGAGCGCGGCGAAGCTCTCCATGCCGGCCTCGTAGCAGCGCGTATTGATCGTGTAGGAGGTCTCGCGCGGGGCGATCGCGAAGACGCGCTCGGCGAGCACGTCGCCCTCGTCGACGCCGCCCTCCATGAGGTGCCAGGAGATGCCGTGCGTGGCCTCGCCGCGCAGGATCGCCCAGGCGGGCACGTGCAGGCCCGCGTACCGAGGCAGCGGCCCGTCGTGGAAGTTGATCGAGCCGCGCTTCGCGAGCGCGAGCACCGGCTCGGGCACGATCGAGAGGTTGGTGATGCTGAAGAAGTGATCGAAGGGCTCGCGCGAGAGCTCGGCGTACAGATCGCTCTTCGGGTCGACGACGTGTAGCCCTCGCGACCTGGCCCACTCGACGATGCGCGCATCCTTCGCGATCACGCCGGCGACCGAGTGGCCGCGCTCGAGCAGCGCCTCTGCGCAGTGGATGAGCAGCGACTGCTCCCCCATCACGTAGCAACGCAGGGAGGTCTTCGCTTCGCCGTGTGCCATCGTCCTGTCCTCCGAAGACGCGTCGGGCCCGGCGCGTCGAGGGCGGCAGCATACAGGCTCCGCGGCGTGGATCGATGGACGCGCGTTGCGCCATTTCGCCACACGCGAAGGCGCCTCACCGCCCGCACGCGAGCGCGCGTTTCGCGGGCGTGTTCCCTTGCCCGAGGGCCTCTCGCTGGGCCTCGCCCGGCTGGCGCGCCTCAGGCGTTCGCGAGCGGCGCGGGGCGCGCGCTCGGGTGGCCGCCTGCGTGCCGCTCGAGGTAGGCGAGCGCGTCGGCCACGAGCAAGGGCTTGGCGATGAGGTAGCCCTGGATCTCGTCGCAGCCGAGCAGGCGCAGCTCCTCGAGCTGCTGCTCGGTCTCGACGCCCTCGGCCACGGTCTCGAGCCCGAGCGCCTGCGCGAGCATGACGACCAGGTGCACGATCGCCGCGTCCTCCGGGCTCGAGCCGAGCCCCATGACGAAGGCGCGATCGACCTTGAGCACGTCGACGGGCAGCTTGCGCAGGTGCGAGAGCGAGGAGTAGCCGGTGCCGAAGTCGTCGATGCCGATCTTCACGCCGAGCGCCTTCAGCGCGGCCAGCCGCTCGATGCTGCGCTCGGCCTGCCCGACGAGGATGCTCTCGGTGACCTCGAGCTCCAGGCACCAGGGGTCGATGCCCGTCTCGGCGATCGCCTGCCGCACCTCGTCGACGAAGTCGTCGCTGCCGAGCAGCTGCTTGCCCGAGACGTTGACGCTCATGCGCACGCCCGCGTGCTTCGGGTGCTTCGCCTTGAACTCGCCGAGCTGCCTGCAGGCCTCGCGCAGGACCCAGCGCCCGATGGGCACGATGAGCCCCGTCTCCTCGGCGAGCGGGATGAACTCGACCGGGCCCACGTGGCCGAGCTTCGCGCTCTTCCAGCGAGCGAGGGCCTCGAAGCCCACGATGCGCCCGTCGTTCGCGGAGACGCGCGGCTGGTAGACGAGGCTGAGCTCGCCGTCGCGCAGCGCGCTGCGCAGCGCCTGCTCGAGATCGTGGCGGCGCAGCGCGCGGTCGCGCATGGCGTCGTCGAAGATCTCGACGCGGTCCTTGCCGCGCTCCTTGGCGCGGTACATCGCGACGTCGGCGTCGCGCAGCACGTCTTCGGTGCGGGTCTGCTCGGGCAGCACCGTCGCGACGCCGCAGCTCACGGTCACGAAGACCCAGCGCTCGTCGACCTCGAAGGGCTTGCGCACCAGCTCGACGATGCGCTGCGCGAGCGCCGGCCCCCAGCTCGGCGCGACGCTGAGGCGCTGCGATGCGTCGTCGCCCTCGGTCTCGCGCACCGAGAGCACGACGAGCTCGTCGCCGCCGAAACGGTAGAAGGTGTCGCCTTCGCCGAGCTCGGGCCTTACGCGCTCGACGAGCGCCATCACGAGGCGGTCGCCGAAGTCGTGGCCGAGGCTGTCGTTGAGGACCTTGAAGCCGTCGAGATCGAGCATGATGAGCTCGGCCTGGGCCTCACCTCGCTGCACGCGCGGCAGGAGCGCTTCGACGTCGACGTGGAAGCTGCGCCGGTTCGGCAGCCCGGTCGCGTGGTCGTGCGCGGCCTCGTGCCGCAGCTGCTCCACCGCGCCCTCGCGCTCCTCGGCGATGGGCGTGACGTCGACGAAGGTGGCGACCACACCCTGGACCTCCGCGTGGTGCAAGAGGTTGGTCCCACGCGCGAGCATCCAGCGCCAGGAGCCGTCCTTGTGGCGCATGCGCACCTCGGCGGTGCCGGAGGCGCCTGCGCGCTCGCGGATCCTGCGCGAGAGGCGCTCGACGATCGGCAGGTCGTCGGGGTGCACGACCGACCAGTGTCGGGTCTCCTCGTCGTCGGGGCCGTAGCCGAGCACCTTGCGGATCGACGGGCTCACGTACTTGAGCCCGGCCTGCCGGCCGTCGGCGCCAGGCCCGGTGATCGTGATGACCTCGTTGCCCTCGTTCGCCACGGCCTCGAAGATCGCGCCCGCGCGCTCGGCCTCTCGGGTCGCGGAGGTCATGAAGCGCTCGACGGCGACGAGCAACACGACCAACACGCTCGCGGCGACGAGGTACGAGGGGTCGAGGTAGGGCGAAGCGCCGGGGGCGCGCCAGATGACGATCGCGTGGCTCAGCACGGTGACCGCGAGCATCGTCCTCGCGCCCGCCACCAGGAGCGCGAGCGCCGTGGGGAGGAGGATCGCCACGGCCGGCCGCACGCTGATCAGTGGCTCGACCAGCAGCATCGGCACCGCGACCGTCCAGCCGAAGACCAGCGCGTAGGGCGCCCAGGAGAGGCCGCGGCGGATCGCCACGGCCACCAGGCTGGTCACGACCACCGCCGCGGCGAGGCGCTCCGGCGGCGGGAAATGCATGCCCGGCAGGAAGGCCGCACCGAGGGCCACGACGCTGCCGGTGACGGCGATCCAACCAGCCCACGCCGCCGCTTGGCGCTTGGCTTCGACGAGCGTTCGCGGGCGAGGGGTCATGAGCCGGGGGCGGAGGACAGGCGAGGGATCGCCACGATTTCCGAAGGCTACCTGGAGCCTAGCCAGCCCGCAGCATCCGCGTCATGCCGCGGTGCGCCACGAGGCCCAGGGCACGGATCACGCGGGGATCGATCGATCGGGCCTCGCGGCTCCGTGATAGCTTGAAAGCTTCGCATGAGCGGCGACGCACTCCCTGTCGACCCGGAAGCGCCCGCGCGCTCGCGAGCCTTCGCGAACGTGCCGGTCGTCGCCGGCGACGTCATCGCGGGGAAGTACGTCGTCGAGAAGGTGATCGGCGCAGGTGGTGTGGGCGTCGTCGTCTCGGCGAGGCACACGCTGCTCGACGAGCGCGTCGCCATCAAGCTCCTGCAGCGCTCGGCCTGCACCTCCGACGAGAACCTCGCGCGCTTCGATCGCGAGGGGCGCGCGCTCGCGCGCATCAAGAGCCCGCACGTCGCGCGCGTGATGGACGTCGGCGCGCTGCCCACCGGCGAGCCCTTCATGGTGATGGAGCGGCTCGACGGCGACGACCTCAGCGTGGTGATCCGCCGCGACGCGCCGGTGCCCATCGAGCGCGCGGTGAGCTGGATCGTGCAGGCCTGCGAGGCCGTCGTGGAGGCCCACGCGGTCGGCATCATCCACCGCGATCTCAAGCCCGCGAACCTCTTCCTGTGCCGAGACGCGGGCGGCGACGAGCTCATCAAGGTGCTCGACTTCGGCATCTCCAAGCTCCTTCGCGACGCGGCGCCGCGCGACCACGGTCTCACGCAGGCGACGAGCATCATCGGCTCGCCGCTCTACATGTCGCCCGAGCAGATGGAGTCGCCCGCCGAGGCGGACGAGCGCAGCGACATCTGGGCGCTCGGCACGCTGCTCTACGAGCTCGTGTCTGGGGCCGCGCCCTTCGACGCGCCGACGATCCCGCTGCTCTGCGCGCAGATCTGCACCGGCTCGCCGCGCCCGCTCGGCGCGCAGCTGCCGGGCGTGCCCGAGGGGCTCGCGCGCGTGGTGCACCGCTGTCTCGCCAACCGGCCCGAGGATCGCTTCCAGAGCGTCGCCGATCTCGTCTTCGCGCTGGCGCCCTTCGGTCCGCCGAGCGCCTCTTACGCCGCCGAGCGCATCGCGCGCGTGGCGCGCAGCGCGGGGCTGCCCGTGTCCGACGAGCCCATCTCGCTCGGCGACGGCGCCGGGCCGGTGTCGACCGTGCGGCCTCGCAGCGCGCTGCCCGGCGCGACGGTGACGATCCTCGACGAGGACACCTCGAACGAGCCCAAGTCGTCGCGGCGCAAGTGGTCGTGGTCGAGCGCGCCGCCGCCTCCTCCGGCGTCGCAGCGCGAGCGCGCTCCTGTCGTGGTGGAGACCAGCGAGAGCCCGGGTACCTTCGCCAAGCAGATCCTCGGCGCGGCGCTCGCCGCCTGCGTCGCGCTCTACGCGGTCGCCTCCTTCTCGGCGAAGACCGCGCCGGCCGCGGAGCTGCGGCGCGGGGTCTGGCACGTGGCGCGTGAGGCCGACCTCGCGAGGCGCCTCGCCCACGCGTGGCACGGCCGCGATCGAGACGCGGGCGCAGTCGACGCCGCCGCCGGCCGGACCGCCTCGACCGAGAGCGCTGCCGCGCCTTCGGCCTTGGTGCGACCGCCCAGCGCGGTGCATCCTCCGCCTCCGCGATGAAGCCTCCGAAGCGTTCGTCTCCTTGCCCCTGCCGCTCCGGCGCGACCTACGGCGACTGCTGCATGCCGCTGCACCGGGGCGAACGAGAGGCCGCCGACGCCGTCGAGCTCATGCGCTCTCGCTTCTCCGCCTTCGCCGTCGGTGCGATCGATCACCTCGTGCGCACGCTGCACCCCGAGCATGCCGACGCGAGCGTGCCCGAGGCGACGCTGCGCTCCACGCTGCTCGCCGCCGCGCGCGCCTACAAGTACACGGGCCTCAGCATCGAGGCGCACGAAGCGAACGGCGAGCAGGCCGAGGTCGCCTTCCTCGCGAAGGTCTTCCAGAGCGGCGTCGACCACTCCTTCCGAGAGCGCAGCCTCTTCCGCCGCACCGAGGCCGGCTGGCGCTACGTCTCGGGCGAGACGCTGCCGCTCTGATCCGCGCGCGCCCCGGCGGTCCTCCGGCTCCCGGCCCGGAGCCGCGCCCCTCGGATGGGGCGTTGAGCGAGCGCGTGTGCGCTGCTAGATAGCATTCCGTTACGGAACATCGCGGCCTGGGCGCCGCGTTCCCGAACCCCGAAGGTGCTCCCCATGTCGCTCGACGCAGCCACGAAGACGCAGATCGAAGAGCTCATCCAGAAGAACCGCGTCGTGCTCTTCATGAAGGGCAGCAAGCAGTTCCCGCAGTGCGGCTTCTCGGCGACGGTGGTGAACATCCTGAAGGAGCTCAAGGTCCCCTTCGAGACGGCGAACGTGCTCGCTGATCCGGCGCTGCGCGAGGGCATCAAGGTGTACAGCGACTGGCCGACGATCCCGCAGCTCTACGTGGGCGGGGAGTTCCTCGGCGGCTGCGACATCGTGCGCGAGATGCACGCCACCGGCGAGCTCGCGAAGGCGCTCGGCGCGGAGTGGACGCCGCCCGCGCCGCCGAAGGTCACGCTCAGCAAGTCGGCGACCGAGGCCTTCCGCGCGGCGGCCGAGCCCGGCGACGACGTGCTGCGCCTCGAGATCGACCCGGCCTTCCGCGTCGACCTCTACTTCGGGCCGAAGAAGCCCGGCGATCTCCAGGTCGGCTCCGAGGGCGTCACGATCCACGTCGACGCGGCGAGTGCGAAGCGCGCCGACGGTGTGAGCATCGACTACGTCGAGGGCCCGGACGGCGCGGGCTTCCGCGTCGAGAACCCGAACGCGCCCGCCTCGGTGAAGGCGCTCGGCGTGAAGGAGCTCGCGAAGATGCGCGAGGCCGAGACCGTGCACCTCGTCGACGTGCGGCCCGAGGAGGAGCGGCGCCTCGCGCACATCGCGGGCGACCTCTCGCTCGAGGGCGAGGGGCGCGCGAAGCTCGACGCGCTCCCGAAGGACGCGCCGATCGTCTTCTACTGCCACCACGGCGTGCGCAGCCTCGCCGCCGCGCAGACCTACGTCGAGCGTGGTTTCCGCCGGGTGTACAACCTCTCCGGCGGGGTCGACGCCTGGTCGCGCGAGATCGACCCGAGCCTGCCGCGCTACTGATCCGCGCGAGACGCCTGTCCTCGCCGAGGGAGCTGGGTTAGTCCTCGTCGCGCGATGACGCGACGCAGAGGGTTCCGCCCGGGGGACTGGGAGTCGGTGGCGGGCCGCCTCGACGAGATCCTCTGCGCCCACGGCGGCGAGGATCCTCTCGAGGCGGCGCTCGCGCTCGTCGTCGCGAAGCTCGAGCACGAGGCGGCCGGGCACGAGCGCCCCTTCCTCGACCCACGGGGAGCGCTCGCCGAGCAGCGGCGCCTGCTCGAGTCTGCGGCGCGGCGCTGGCCCGGCGTCTTCGACGTCGCGCCGAGCGTGGCGCTCGGCGAGCTCGCGCTCGAGCGCTGCGCGGCGGTGCTGCGCGAGCTCGAGCTCTCCGCCGACGGCCTCGCCGGGCTCGACGCGCTCTTCGAGGTGCTCGTGCACGGCGCGCACAAGGGCGAGAAGGGTCAGTACTTCACGCCGCGCTACGTCGCGCGTGAGCTCGCGGCGATGCTCGCGCCGAGGCCGGGTGAGCGCGTCGTGGATCCGGCCTGCGGCTCGGCGTGTCTGCTCCGGCAGGCGCTCGCCTTCGAGCCTCGCTGCCAAGCCTGGGGCTTCGACGTCGACGCGCGCGCGGCGCGCATCGGCCGCGCGGCGATCGCGCTGAGCGGCCATCCGCCGGAGCGCCTGCGCGTCTGCGACTCGCTCGCGCGCGGTGCCGTGGGCGCGCAGGCGAGCATCGAAGCCACGATGCGCGCCGAGGCACCGGGCTTCGGCGGCTTCGACCTCGTGCTCACCAACCCTCCCTTCGCGGGCGACGTCGGCGCGAGCTACGCGCGCGGCTACGAGCTCGCGCGCCTCGGTCACGGAGAGCGCGACGTGCTCTTCCTCGAGCGCGCGCTCGAGTTGCTCCGCCCTGGTGGCAGGCTCGCCGTGGTGCTGCCGCACAACAAGCTCGGCGGCGCCGCCTTCGCCGAGCTGCGCGCCTGGCTGCTCGAGCGCATGCGCGTGGTCGCGGTCGTGGGGCTCGGGCGCAACACCTTCCGGCCGCACACGGGCCAGAAGACCTGCGTGCTCTTCGGCGTCAGACGCAGGGCGCGCGGCGAGGTCCCGCCCGACGAGCCGATCCTCTTCGCCCTGAGCGAGCGCGACGGCAAAGACGCGCGAGGGCGCGTGCTGCGTCGCCAGGGCGGGGAGGTCGATCACGATCTCGCGGAGCTGGTCGACGAGGTCGCGCGGCGCATGCGCGACGCCGCCGAGGAGCTCGCGCGATGAGCCGCCGCTTCCTGCGCACCGTGTCCACGCTGGCGCCCGGGCTGGTGCTCGCGCCGGAGCGCTACGATCCCGAGCGCGAGCTCGAAGCCCAGGGGAGCTTGCGCCTCGGCGATCTCGTCACGATCGCGAACGACGGCGTCTCGGCCGCGCGCCTCGCCGAGCTCGGGGAGCGGCTCGTGCTCGACACCTCGCACGCGCACGAGGGCGTCGTGCTGGCCTCGGCCACCGAGCTCGAGCGGGGCGCGCCGCTGAGCGCCAAGCGCCTGCTCGCGCCGGGCGATCTCATCATCTCGCGCCTGCGCCCCTACCTGCGCCAGGTGGCCTGGGTCGCCGCGGGCCTCTTCCTGCTCGCGCCCGCCGGCAACGTCGTGGTCGCGAGCGCCGAGTTCTACGTGCTGCGCCCGCGCGCCGGCCACGACCTCGCGGGCCTCGTGCCCTTCCTGCTCTCGGCGCCCGTGCAGCGCGCGCTCGCCGCAGGGCAGGAGGGAGGGCACCACCCTCGCTTCGCGCGCGAGCTGTTGCTCGAGCTGCCCGTGCCACGCGAGCTGCTCGACGGGCTCGAGCGGCACGCAGGCGCCGTACGCGAGGCGGTGGAGCGCGTCCGCGCGGGCTTCACCGAGCTCGCCCGGCTCTCGCTCGAGGCCGGCCGCGCGCTCGGCTGATCCGCGCGCGGGCCCTGCGCTCGGCGCCGTGCGTCAGGCGCGACCCTCGAGGCTCTGCTTCACGAGCGCCTCGAGGATCGCCACCGCCGTGTGCAGCTTGTTCTCGGCCTGATCGAAGATCTTCGAGGCCGGGCTGTCGGCGACCTCGTCGGTCACCTCTTCGCCGCGGTGCGCCGGCAGGCAGTGGAGGAAGATCGCCTCGCTCTTGGCCCGCGCCATGAGCGCCGCGTCGACGCGGTAAGGCGCGAGGATCTCGAGGCGCTCCTCGCGCTCCTCGGGAGGATCCCCCATCGACAGCCAGGTGTCCGTGTACACGGCGTCGGCGCCGCGCACGGCCTCGGCCGGGTCGCCGAGCAGGCTCACGGAGCCGCCGTGCTGCGCGGCGATCGCCGCGGCGTTCGCGAGGATCGCCTCGTCGGCGGCGTACTTCGCGGGCGTGCTCACGCGCACGTGCGCGCCGAGCAGTGCGCAGGCCTCCACGAGGCTGTGCACGACGTTGTTGCCGGCGCCGACGTAGGTCACGACGAGGCCGCGCACCTTGCCGAAGCGCTCCTCGAGCGTGAGCACGTCGGCGACGGCCTGGCAGGGGTGGTGGCCGTCGGTGAGCGCGTTGATGACCGGGATGCTCGCGGCGGCGGCGAAACGCGCGACGTCGGCGTCGCGGAAGGTGCGCGTCACGAAGGCGCTCGCGTAGCGGCTGATGACGCGCGCGGTGTCTTCGATCGTCTCGCCTCGGCCCATCTGCAGATCGTTCGGCCCCACGGTGACCGGCAGCCCACCGAGCCGGTGCACCGCGGTCTCGAAGGAGATGCGCGTGCGCGTCGAGGGTTTGTCGAAGTAGAGCGTGACGCTCTTGCCCGAGAGCAGCTCGCGCGCACGGCGAGGATCGGCCTTGTGGGCGCGGCTCTCGACGAGCAGCTGCCCGAGGTCGCGGGCGGAGAGGTCGGCGACACGAAGCAGGTGATGCAGCAAGGAGTCCTCCGGGATGGGCGTGGCGCTGCGGCGCGGGCCGCCACACGTGCGGCGGCGAGGGCTACGACGGCGCCTCGCGAGCGCCAAGCGAACAGCGCTCGGGGGCCGCGCCCGGGTTCCTGCGAGTCCAGGGTCGCGCTTCGGCCGAAACGACGCTATGTAGGTCGAGCCGGGACATGCCAAGTAGTGCTTCGTCGAAACGAGGGTTCGGGGGAACCCTCCTGCTCATCGCCATCGCAGCCCCGCTCGCTGCTTTGAGCCCGTGGATCGGATCGCTGATGCTGATCCTGGGCTGCGGCATCTTCGTGGCCTTCGAGTTCGCGCTGGTGAAGATCCCGGTGCGCAAGCTCGAGCGCGAGGCCGCAGGCGGGGTGCGCGGCGCCGAGATGGTGCTCGCGATGAAGCGCGACATGAACGCGATGCTCGCGGCGTGTCAGTTCGGCATCACGCTCACGAGCCTCGGTCTCACGCTCGCGCTCGAGCCGGCCATCCACCACGAGCTCGTGCGCTACCAGGCACCCGAGCGACTGTCGACCGCGCTCGCGATGACGCTCGGCGCCTTCTTCCACGTCACCTTCGGCGAGCTCGTGCCCAAGGGCCTCGCGCTCGTCGTCCCGGGCAAGGTGCTCTACGTCACGGCGCCCTTCATGCGCATGTTCCGCGTCGTCGCGGTGCCCTTCATCAAGACCTGCAACGGCATCGCGAACGCCGCGGTCGGCGCGCTCACCGGGAAGAACCCCGACACCGACGCGCACCACGACGAGGGCGTGAGCCTCGGCGAGGCCCTCGTCTACGCGCACGCGAGCGGCGAGATCAAACCCGAGCAGCTCGAGCTCATGCGCAACGTGCTCTCCTTCGCCGACCGCACGGCGCGCGAGGTGATGACGCCGATCCGCTACGTGGCGACGCTCGACCTGCAGAAGTCGTGGGAGACGAACATGGCCGTCGCCGAGGAGCAGGGCTTCAGCCGCTTCCCGGTGCTCGACGGCGACCCGCACAACGTCGTCGGCTACGTGCGCCGCGCCGAGCTGCTCAAGGCCGAGCTGCGCGGCAAACGCGAGCTGCGCCCGCTCCTGCACCCCATCGATCGGCGCCCGGAGACGGCCTCGCTCGGCAAGCTGAACCTCTTCTCGGGCACGCCGATGATCGCCGTCTTCGACGAGCACGACAGCTTCACGGGGCTGCTCACCGCCGAAGACGTCGTCGAGCAGATCGTCGGCGAGATCTACGACGAGACCGACGAGCGCGAGGCACCCGAGATCGAGCAGCTCGGCGACGGTGAGCTGCGCATGTCGGGCACGCTGCTGCTCGAGCGCGCCGCGGAGACGCTCGGCATCCCCGAGATCGCCGAGCACGACGACGTCGACACGATCGGTGGCCTCGTCATCAAGAAGCTCTCGCGCATGCCGAAGGTCGGCGACGAGGTGCGCATCGGCGCCTACCTCGCGAAGGTGGAGAGCGCGAAGGGCTTCCGCATCGCGAAGCTGCGCTTCCGCCCGGTGACGGCGACGATCCCGCCGACCGAAGAGCTCGCCGTCGAGGCCTGAGCCGCGGCCGCGCCGAGCGTCGCGCCTCCGACCCGCGCCCTCAGCGCTCGTCGTCGTGCGCTGGCGCGATCGCTCGGCCCGAGCCCTCGGCCACGCTGCGACCGCTGAGCTTCGACGGGCTGCTCAGCGTGCCGGCCCGCACGAGCGCGCCCTCGCCGAAGCGCGTCGAGGCGGCGAGCGCGACCTGCTCGAGCTTGCGGCGCCGCTCGGCAGCGAGGTCCGGGAAGAGGCCTCGATGGCGCTCGGCCTCGGCGCTGAGCCCCGACACCGACACGCCCGTGAGGCGCACGCGGCGCCGCTCGAGCGAGAGCCCGGCGAGCAGCTCGCAGGCCGCGCGGTGGATCGCGAGCGTGTCGCCGACCGGCTCGGGCAGGCTCTTGCGGCGCGTGAGGAGCTGGAAGTCCGCGAGCTTGATCTTGAGCACGACGACCTCGGCCGCGAGCCCCTCGGCGGCGAGCCTGCGCGCGACCCTCGCCGACTGCTCGAGCAGCGCGGCCTCGAGCTCGTCCTTCGTCGTCAGATCCTCCTCGAAGGTCTCCTCGGCGCCGACGCTCTTCGCGGGGCGATCGGGCTGGACCTCGCGTGGGTCGATGCCGCGCGCGAGCTCGGAGACGGCCGGGCCGAAGCTCTTGCCGAAGACGCGCTCGAGCCGCGACACGCTCGCGCTCGCGAGGTCGCCTACCGTGCGCAGCCCGACCTCTCGCGCCGCCTCGGCCGCTTTCGGTCCGATGCCCCACATGCGCTCGATGGGCAGCGGCGCGAGGAAGCGGCGCTCCTCCCCCGGCGCGACCACCGTGAGACCGTCGGGCTTGCGCAGGTCGGAGGCGATCTTGGCGATGAGCTTGCAGGTCGCGACCCCCGCCGAGGCCGTGAGCCCGGTCGAGGCGCGGATATCCGCGCGGATGCGCTCGGCGATGGCCTCGCCGTCGCCGAAGAGGCCCTGGCTCTGGCTCACGTCGAGGAAGGCTTCGTCGAGGCTGAGTCCCTCGACGAGCGGCGTGTAACGCTTGAGGATCGCGAAGATCTGCCGGCTGACCTCGGCGTAGTGCGCGATGCGCGGGCGCACGACGATCGCGTCCGGGCAGCGGCGGAGCGCTTCGGCCATGGGCATGGCCGAGCGCGCACCGGAGGGACGCGCCTCGTAGGAGGCCGTACACACCACGCTGCGCAGCGAGCGCCCGCCGACGAGCACGGGCCTGCCGCGTAGGCTCGGATCGTCTCGCTGCTCCACGGCCGCGTAGAACGCGTCCATGTCGACGTGCAGGATCTGACGCGGGCCCGACATGTCTCCAGAGCGTAGTCGATGGGCCGAGGGGGGCGGAGCTGGCCGAGACCGGCTCGCGGAGGTGTTCGACGGTTGACGCTCCCGAGGCGCGCAAGACGCGCGAGCGTGCATCGGCTGACGATCCTGGCGCCTCGCCAGGGTAGGTGCGCGTGGGTGTGGCGTCGCACCCGCGGCGGCCGCGGTCTCCGGAGCGCGCGAGCATCTCACGGAAACAACGAGACAAATGGCGGCGCCTGCCGAGCCGGCGAGCCGAACGGTGTTCGCGTTCTGATCGAATGGCCCAGGCCATGCAACGGAACGAATCGACGCTCACGTCGGCCTCGAGGCCGCACCCCAAGGAGACGGACCATGCACAAAGGGCTCTTCCTCACCGCGCTCGCCACGATGCTCACCCTCGGCTCCACCGCGCTCGCAGAGCGCGAGGGCAGCGACAGCCGCCGCGGCATGGACATCAAGCGAGAGGTCCTCCACGGGGTGAGGCACGGTGGCGGCGCGGAGCGCGTCTCCCGAGGCGACGCGGCGCGCCCGCAGCGCGAGGCGCTCGGCGATCGCGTGCGACCGCGCGGTGAGATGGTCGACCGGCAGGGCCTGCGCTCTTCGTCGGCTGGCTCGCGCGGCAAGAACATCAGCAGCACCTCCTCGGTGAACACGCCCTCCGAGGTCCGCGCGATGCAGAAGATGATCAACCCGATGCACGGCGCCTACCGCATGGCCGCGGGCGGCGGCACCGACTCCTACGGCAAGGCCGGCTCGCTGCCGATGACCTACACGACCGCCGACGGCAAGTCGGTCAACCTGAGCGCGAGCGCCGCGACGAACACGCCCAGGGAGATCCGCAGCATGCTCAAGATGATCAACCCGATGAAGTCGGGTGGCTTCGTCGCGGCGGCCGGCACCGACTCCTACGGCGGCAAGAGCCTCATCCCGCAGGCCTACGGCCGCGGCGCGAACGGCCAGCGCGCGAGCGCGACGACGCAGCACGTGCACTTCGTCGACGCGAAGGGCGAGGTCATCAGCTCGACCAAGGGCAACAGCGCCTACGCGATGAAGAACCGCCACCTGCGCGACATGCTCATGGGCAAGCTGCAGTCGAAGATGGCCGAGAAGGCCCGCATCTCGAACCGCTGAGCTCAGGCCCAGCAGCGACCGACGCCGAGCGCTCCACCGGGTCGCTCGGCGTCGCTCATCGCGACGCATACGAAGTGCTCGCGTCTGGCGGCGCCGCGAGCTCGACGAAGCTGCCTACTGGCAACGCCGGAAGGGCAGGCCCTCGACGTTCGGGCCGCCGGCGGCGGTGCAGGTCGAGCCGGTGGGGCAGAGGCCGTCCTTGCTGCAGTCGCGGCTGCACTTCTGCTGCGAGCAGTAGCCGAAGGCGCAGTCGCGATCCCGCGTGCAGGCGGCGCCCACCTCGCCCGTGCCCGTCGGCAGGCAGAGGCCGATGCGCCCTCCGGCGATCGATCCGACCGAAGTGCAGGCGTAGCCCTGACGGCAGCCGCCCTGGAAGCGGCAGCTGTCGACGCAGGCGTCGCCCGGCAGGCCGTCGGTCGTGCTCGCGGAGCCGCAGCTCACCGCGGGCGCAGGTGGGATCGTGAACTGGTCGAAGTCGATGTGCTGCGCGTCGTTGCACAGGTTGACGACCTGGTTCAGGCCGTTGCACGCGTACTGCGCCGGTGCGTAGCCTCCCTCGAGCGAGCCCTGCACGTCGGCCGGGCGCCGGCAGATGCCTCCGGCGTCGCAGGTCCACGGCGCGAGCCCGGCGGCGCGCTGCGGGCAGTCGGCCGCCGTGGAGCAGGTCGTGACGCAGCCGCCGATGACCATCGTAGGCGACAGATCGCAGGAGCCGGTGGGCACGACACAGGCGGAGTTGTCGACGCCGTCGCAGTACTCGGCGGCCTTGACGCAGACCTTCTGGCTCGCGACTTCCATGCAGCCCCAACCATTGGGGCAGTCGCCGCCCGTGGCGCAGGGCGCGGTGCAGTAGCCCGGGCCGAGGAAGCAGGCGTGGTGGCACTGGCTGGCGGTGGAGCAGCTGCGTCCGACGTCGCTCAGCACGCAGGCCGCGCTGCCGTCGCCCGGGTCGTGGCAGCGGAAGCCCACCGGGCAGACCGCGTTGCTCGCGCAGCTCTTCGTGCAGCGCTTCGTGCCGCCTTTGTCGACGATCTCGCAGCGCAGCGGCGAGCCGCAGTCGGCGTCGGCGTTGCACAGGTCGAGCTCCACGAAGGTCGCGCCTCCGCCGGCGCCGGTCGTCGTCGAGCTCGTCGTGCTCGCGCTCGAGGTGCTCGTCGTGCTCGAGGCGCCGCCGCCTCCCGCGCTCGTGGGGTCCTCGCCGCCGCCCGGCCCGCTGCCGCCGCCTCCGTACTCGCACCTGCCGCTCGTCGAGCAGAAGTAGCCGCGTGGGCAGTCGCGCTCCGCGTCGACGCAGTCGGTCTTGCACTCACCAGCTTCGGTGTCGCAGTAGGCGCCGAGCTGGCAGTCGCTGTTGATCGCGCAGGTGAAGGGCTCGCTCGAGGCGCAGGCGCCTGCGATGGCGAGCCCACAGAGCGAAGCGAGGCCGAAGAAGACCCGGGCGTAGAAGGAAGCGCGCACCGGGAGAGGATACAGCGCCGGCTCGGGCTCCGTGAGGCCCAGACGCACGAAGGGCCGAAGCCATCCGTGGCTCCGGCCCTCGTCGAGGCTCGAGCGCCTCGCTCCGGCGCTCAGTGGCGCCCGAGCCGAGGCTGCCTCACTGGCAGCTGTCGAGGCCGCACTCCTTGGCGGCGCTCACGCAGAGGTCGTCCCACTCGTTCTTGCAGCAGAAGTCGTCGCCCTCGCAGACGAGCTCGATGCAGGCGGTCATGTCGCCGTCGTTCGGGCAGGCCGTGGTGGCGAGCGCGGGGCCGGTGGCGCAGAGGTTCACGGCGCAGCTGCCGCCCTCCTTCACGAGCGCGTCGGTGATGAAGGCGTCGGGCGGGAGCACGAAGGCGGTGAGGCCCGGCACGTTGGCCTTGATGCCGCACTTGTCGCCGTTGGACTCGGTGCAGCGCACGAGCGGCCCGTTGAGGTAGTCCATGTAGAGGTCGTGGTAGCCGCGGAACTCCTCGCCCGCGTCGTTCGGCGCGAGGCCCGTGCCCCAGGAGTTCTTGATGCGGAAGAACTCGATCTTCGCCTCGGGCGCGAGCGCGGCCTCGAGGATCTTCGGATCGGTGACGAGCACACCCGCCTCGAGCGTGCCGTAGCCGGGCACGTCCTTGATTTGGTAGTCCTCGAGCACCGTCATGTGGCCGCCCTGGCGGCCCGGGCTCGCCGGCGGCGCCACGAAGCGGTTCTGCGAGTCCATCGCGGCGAAGTCGACGAACCAGGTCATCACGATGGGCATGCCGGCGTGCATCGCCTTCTGCGCGCGACGGAGGAAGTCGCGGCGCGCGGTCGCCGAGCTCGGGTAGTTGACCTCGTTCCAGGCGTACTTGCCCTTGCGCTGAAGGAAGCCCTGCGAGTACGTGCCCGCCGGCAGACCGATGGCGTCGGCGAGGCTGATGTTCTTGCCGACCGAGATCTCCTTCGTGTAGCGCAGGCCGCTGTCGACCGGGATCGAGAGGCCGTCGGTGTACATCGTGCGCGAGACGTCGGCGCCGAAGACCTGGTCGATCATCGCGGTGGTGCTCGCGCTGAGGCCCCAGGCCTTGTCGAGCTCCTGGCGCACGAGCTTGCGGTCGCGGCGCTTCTGCGGATCGCTCAGCACGCCGCTCTTGAGCGAGGTGTTGATGGCGTTCAGGGCGGAGGACTGGCGGCTCGAGCGAGCGGCCTCGGCCTCCTCGGGGATGAACTTGCCCTCGTCGATGACGCCGTAGCGGCGCATGAGCTCGACCGCGAGGCCGTGCCAGCCGCCGGTGGAGAGCTCGGGCTTGGTGCCGAGCTGCGAGAGGCGGAACTGCCCGGGAGGCGCGCCGGCGATCTGCTCGTACCAGTGCCAGTAGGAGAGCCACGACTCGGAGATGTTGAGCTGCTCCGCGGTGTGCGTGAGGTGGAGCGACTCGGCCCAGCCTGCGGTCGCGTAGACCCAGCAGTTGCCGATCGACTGGTTCTTCACCGAGCTGTTCTTGATGTCGGTGACGTCGTCCTCGTTGGTGTCGACGCCGTCGTCGCAGGCCACGGCGGTGGCGGCGAGCGCGAGCACGAGCGAGGTGGAGAGCCAGCGGGACCGGAGGGTGCGCAGGGAGAGGGTCATCACAGCGGGCCACTTTGGCAGGATCCGTGCCGGGCACCAAGCCCACAATTCGCCCGCAAAGCGCGTAGGCGCACCATGGAGTCGAAGCGCATGGATCGCAAACGATCCAGTCGGCCCGACCATGCAGGCGGGCCTCGGTCGGCGTGGCGGCGAGCGGCGTGGCCGGTCGATGAGGGGTTTCCGCCCGCGGCCAGCGCGGCTTGGATGCGGGCGATGGCGAAGCGAGACGCGAAGGGCAAGCGGGGGAAGCTGCTCACGCTGGACGACTACGAGCGGGCGGCGAAGGCCAAGCTGTCGAAGATGGCCTGGGACTACTTCCGCTCGGGCGCGGATCGAGAGCGCGCGCTCGCGCGGAACCTGCGCGCCTACGAGCGCCTGGTGATCTGGTACCGCGTGCTCGTCGACGTGACCGAGCGCGAGCTCTCCACGACGGTGCTCGGCACGCCGGTGCGCGCGCCGATCCTCGTCGCGCCGACGGCCTACCACCGGCTCGCGCACCCGGAGGGCGAGCTCGCGACGGCGCGCGGCGCAGCGCAGGCGGGCACGATCTACGTCGCCTCCACGCTCGCGACGACGCGCCTCGAGGACGTCGCCGAGGCGAGCGACGCGCCGAAGTGGTTCCAGGTCTACGTGCACAAGGACCGGGCCTTCACGCAGTCGCTCGTCGAGCGCGCCGAGGCCGCGGGCTACGACGCGCTGGTCGTGACGGTCGACACGCCGATGCTCGGCCGTCGCCTGCGCGACGAGCGCAACGGCTTCGCGCTGCCCGAGGGTTTGTCGATGTCGAACCTCGTGCCGCCGGGGGAGGGCGAGGCGCAGGGCTCGATGCTCGCGAGCTACGTCGCCGAGCGGCACGACGCGAGCTTCTCCTTCCGCGACCTCGAGTGGCTCAGGCGGCTCTCGCACCTGCCGCTCGTCATCAAGGGCGTCGTGCGCGCCGACGACGCGCGCCGCGCGCTCGACCACGGCGCGGCCGCGATCCTCGTCTCGAACCACGGCGGCAGGCAGCTCGACGCCTCGCCCGCGACGCTCGAGGCCCTGCCGGGGGTCGTCGAGGCGGTGGGGAACGACGCGGAGGTCTACGTCGACGGCGGCATCCGCTCGGGGGAAGACGTCTTCAAGGCGCTCGCGCTCGGTGCGCGCGCGGTGCTCGTGGGCAGGCCCTCCTTGTGGGGGCTGGCGGTGGGCGGCGCCGAGGGTGTGGCCGACGTGCTGCGCATCCTCTCGGAGGAACTCTCGCGCACGATGGCCCTCGCGGGCGCGCCCAGCGTGCAGGGCATCGATCGCAGCATGGTCGCCCCCGGCTGAGGCCCTCGGCGGCCACGCGCCGGTTTTGGGGAGCGGGCAGGGCGCGGCGGGACTAAGAAGCTCTCCGCGATGTCAGGCCGAGACGAGACCCTGCGTGTGATGACCGACGATCACGGCTTCCGCGTGATCGCCGCCGAGACGACCCGCGCCGCCGCCGAGGTGCTGCGCCGGCAGAAGGTCGAGGGGCCCGCCGCGAAGGCGCTCGCCGAGCTCGTCACGGCGGTGGTGCTCATGCGCGAGACCATGGCGCCCGATCTGCGCGTGCAGGGCATCCTCAAGGGCGGCAAGGGGCGAGGCACGCTCGTCGGCGACAGCTTCCCCGAGGGCGACGTGCGTGGGCTCGCGCAGCTCGGCAGCGTGCCCGCTGGGCAGAGCTTCAGCATCGGTGAGGGCGCGCTCCTGCAGATGATGCGCACGCTCGCCAACGGCAGCTTGCAGCAGGGCATCGTCGACGTCGCGGCCGCGGGTGGCGTGGGTGAGGCCTTCACCGCCTACCTGCAGACCTCCGAGCAGCTCGTCTGCATCGCGCGCGTGGGCGCGCGCCTCGAGGGCGGCGAGCTCGTGGCCTCCGGAGGCTACGTCGTGCAGGTGCTGCCCGAGGCGGAGCGCCCCGCCTCGCTCGTGATGACGCAGCGCCTCGAGGACTTCCCCAGCGTCGAGAGCCTGCTCGCGAAGGGCGACTTCTCGGTGCAGCTGCTCGTCGACGAGCTCGTCTACGGCATGCCCTCGACCGAGCTCGCCCGCGCCGAGCTGCGCTTCGGGTGTCGCTGCAGCGAGACCTCGATGCTCGGTGCGCTCGCTTCGCTGCCGAGGAGCGACATCCAGGAGATGATCGACGACGGCCAGGGGCTCGAGATCGCCTGCGACTACTGCGGCAGCGAGTACCAGCTCGCGGTCGAGCGGCTGCGCGCCCTGCTCGCGACGAGCTGAGCGCGCCCTGCTCGCGACGAGCCGAGCGCACCCTGCCCGCGAGGAGAGCGCGCCCGTCGGGGCTCACTCCCCTTCCGGCGTGCCCGTGCAGCGGCTCGGCGCGCCGACGCCGCAGCTCGCCGTGAAGGGCTCGCCGGCGAGGCGAGCCTGGAGGAAGGCGAGGATCTCGGGCAGCGCCCAGAGCGTCGCTTCGGTGTGCGAGGCGCCCGCGCACTCGAGGTAGGTCGTGGGCAAGCCGCCCGCGCAGAGCGTCGCGAAGGCGGCGCGCTCGGTGGGTGTGTCGACGAGGTCGTCGCCCTCGCCGGTGACGAAGAGCACGCCGTAGCTCGGCGGGTCGGCGGAGATGCGCGGGATGCTCGTGCTCGTGAGGCCGTTCTCGCGCAGCATGCAGCCCCAAGGATCGAGCTCGTCGAGCGTGGAGCTCTGCGCCGCCGCGAGCAGCGCGGGCTGGAAGACCTGCGCGACGTCGGTGAACTCGTCGATGGCGTCGCCCGGGTCGCAGCTCGCGGCGAGCGCCGAGGGCACGTCGACGTCGAGCGGCGGCACGAAGACCTCGTCGAGGCGGTTCGCGAGGCCGTACCAGGCCGCGCTGGCGCCGTAGAAGGCGACCATGTTGCCGGTCGAGGAGCGCGCGGCCTGCAGCGCGAGCGTGCCCTGCGTGACCATGTCCGAGGGGGGGACTGTGGTTGCGACGCCGACGATCTCGAGCTCGCGCGCGTAGTAGGGCGCGAGCAGGTCGACCCAGAGCGCCGCGTGGCCGCCCTGCGATCCACCGACCACGGCGATCCTCGGCGAGGGCTTCGTTCCGCCGATGCCGCGCGCTTCGAGGCCGCGCAGCGCGCGCACCGCGTCGAGCGAGGCGAGCGCGGTGGCCTCGCCCACGAGGTAGGGGTGCGGGAAACCCGTGGGCGGCGCGGTGTTCTTGAGGCCGATGTAGTCGGGCGCGACGACCACGTAGCCCGCCGACGAGAGCGCCGCCGCGAGCGTGGCGACCTCGCCCGAGGTGCTCGGGCCGCAGCCGTCGGTGAAGCCGCTCGTGCCGTGCAGGACCATCAGCGTCGGCAGCTCGCCCACCTCGGCGGGCACGTCCTTCGGCCAGACGACGAGCGTCGTGGCGTCGACGAGCTGCCCTCGGTCCTGCGTCGTGTAGGTGACGAGGTAGCTCGCGACGTCGAAGCGCATCGGAGGTACGTCGATGCCTGCGGCGTCGACGAGCGCCTGGAGCAGCGAGGCCGTGTAGGTGTCGCGCTCGACGAGCTCGACGACGGCGCCGAGCTCGGCGCCGCGCTGCCATTGGTAGGTGGCCATGCCGCAGCGGGCGGGCGCGTCGGCGAGCGCGTCGGTCTCGGGGGTGCCGGCGACGATCGGCAGCGGGAAGCTCGAGCTCGCGCCGCCTCCGGCGCCGCCACCGCCCGAGCCACCGGTGCCGCCGTCGTCGCCGCAGGCGGCGAGCGCGAGGCCGAAGGAGAGCAGGAGGGCAGGGCGAGCGAGTACGGAAGCGTGAAGCATCCCGTGCGCTTAGCACCGCGGTGGCGAAGGCGCCCGCGCTTCGGTGCGGCTCAACCCATGCCGCGCTTGGTGCTGCGCAGGTGGGCCGCGTTGGGTGGGCGGCTCGGGAACTTCCCTGCGGTGGTGCGCCCCTCGATGATGCCGCCGTCGGCGGTCATGCCGACGACCAGGCCGGGCTCGGTGAAGAGCGCGACGATCGGCGCCTTCCACTGATCGTCGCTCCACATGAGCTCCCAGCGGCCGATGGGAGGCAGCTTGCTGCCCGTCTGGTTCGCGGTGCGGTGGTGCATCCAGATGCCGCCCGCGCTCGCGACCCAGCCTCGGCTCGAGGCGTCGATCGAGGCGGCGGAGAGATCGGGGCGCTCTCCCTCGCGCTCGACGAGCTCGTGGCGCACGCCGGCGGGGTAGGTCCACACGACCGAGCCGCTCGCGCCGACCGCGAGCCCCGTGCCGGCCGTCTCCTCACCGCAGGCCGCTAGGAAGGCGCGCACGAGCGGCGTCTCCACGCGCTCGAGATCCCACTCCATCGGCCTGTAGATCGCCGCGTAGCCGCCGCCGTCGCGCGAGCGGCCCACGATGAGCCACTTGGCGTCGGCGATGCGCGCGAGGCCCGAGATCGCGGCCGCGTCGTCGACCGGCAGCGGCTTGAGCCAGCGCCGCCCGCTGAGGCAGCAGAGCAAGGGCGGCCTGCCGGGCGCGCTGCCGAGCATGACCGCGAGATCGTCGAGGTCTCCGCTCAGGAGCTCGTAGCGCATGCCTCCCGCAGGGAAGCGGCGCACCTCGCGTGGACCCTCGCTCGAGACGAGCGCGAAGGTCGCTTCGTCGCCGCCGACGAGCCACTGGCCGGGCCCGGTGCGGCGCACGAAGCGGATCGACTTCGGATCGGCGATGCCCTCGTGGCTCACGTCGATCCAGCTCGAGCCGTTCCAGAAGGCGAGGCCCTGGTTCGTCGCCGCCATGCAGCGCCCGTCGCCGTCCCAGGCGACGTCGCGCACGATCTTGCCGAGCGTGCCAGGGTGGCGCAGCGGCGCCCACTGCCAGCCGATGAGCTGCGTGGTGTCTTCGTTCTCCTCGAGGTGGGCGCGGCGTCGCACCACGGTCGACAGGCGAGGCGCCTCGGCGCGCAGCCAGGGCGCGATCATCATCGCGAGCGCGTCGGCGCGCTGGGGGCGCACCTCGACCTTGCCCGAGGTGCCGCAGGCGAGCGCGTAGTCGATGGCGCGGCAGGCCTCGGCGTTGGCGCGCAGATCGGGCGAGAGCCAGGGTGAGTCGCGGATGCTGCGCCGCTCGGCGGCGAGCGCGGTGAGCAGGGCGTCGGAGGGCGTGCGCACGTCGAAGTAATCGGCGCCGGTGAGCACGTAGTAGATGACCGCCGCCATGCTGAAGACGTCGCTCCAGGGGCCGACGGCCTTCGCGTCGAGCGTCGCGAGCTCGGGCGCCGCGTAGCCGAGCGTGCCCACGATGAAGCCGCCGAAGGTGGCGGCCACGCCCGCGGGCCTGGCCACGCCGAAGTCGGCGATCTTGAAGAGCTCGTCGTGGCCGAAGCCGCAGCAGAGGACGTTGTCGGGCTTGATGTCGCGGTGGATGACGCCCACCTCGTGCACCGCACCGAGCCCCTGGCCGAGCGCCTCGACGACGTTCGCCGCGCGGTGCGGATCGAAGGCGAAGCCGGTGGTGCGCACCGCGTGCATCACGCGCTGGCTGAGCGTCGTGCCCTCGGCGCCGCCGTGCACGTACTCGACGACGAGCCAGGGCACACGCACGCGCACGCCGCCGCGGCCGCGCACGTCGACCGCGCCCGTGTCGATGAGGCGCACGACGAAGGGCGTGGGTGGCACGCGCTCGTTGAGGCGGCCGAGCGCGACGGCCTCCTTCTGCACGATGAGCTCCGCGGTCTTGCCCCACTGCTGGCAGAACCAGGGCTTGAGCATCTTGACCACGACGCCGCCCTCGCCCTCGGGCGAGATGCGCTGCGCGTAGAAGGCGACGCCCATGGCGCCCTCGCCGACGCGCGAGAGCAGGCGGTAGATCGTGTGCGGCGTCGTCTCCGAACGCAGCTCGGTCCCGACGAGGGCGTCGAGATCCCCGTCGGTGGAGGCCGGAGCGAGCGACACGGCCGGCATCTTACACGCGCAGGCGGCGGCTGTGCCCCGCGCTCGAACGCGGCACGCAAGATCGACGAGCTCGGGAGGGCGCGGCACCGGAGGCCGCGCGAGCCGCCGGGGCGAGGCCGCGCGGGAAGGAGAATGTCCTAGGACATTCTGCGACGCTCCTCAGTCGCGCTCGCGCGAGGCAGATTCCGGGGCATGCGTACCTCGACCTCCGCACAGCTGAGCCTCTTCGAGCTGCCCGCCCCCACGCGCCGCGAGCCCCGCCGCGCCGACCGCGCCGAGCGGCTCGCCGAGACGGCCCGCCACTGCAAGGCGCTGCTCGCCGAGCTCGACCGCGTCGTGCAGGCGCCGCGCGACCGTGCCGAAGAGCTCGCGCAGCTCTACGAAGCCGCGCTGCGCTCGACCGGGTCGGCGAACGACGCCGAGCGCGCGCGCTCGGGCTCGGGCCGCTGAGAGGGCCGCGGCGAGCGGGCACGCATGGGGTGCGTCTCGCTCTGCTTTGGCGCAACGCCTGCGCTCGAGGCTCTCGCTCGACGGCCTTCCGCTCGGAGTGCGACGCGCACTCGCTCGCGGCACGCGCGATGCAGAGGGGCGAGCATGCGCAAGGTCGGGAGAGCCTGGGCGGCGCTCGGCGTGGCGTTCGCGTTGCTCGCGTCCGTGCCTGTGGGAGCGCAGGCCCAGCAGCTCGAGCCGGAGCGACGCACGCCGGTCGTCGAGCCCGAGCTGCTCGAGCTCCGCGCGCTGGTCGAGCGCTATCCGCAGGACTACGCGCTGGTGCTCGAGCTCGCTTGGCTCGAGTTCCAGGCCGGGCGCTACGCCGAGGCCGAGCGGCGCTACCGTGCGGCCTCGGCGCTGTCTCGAGGCTCGCGCGACGCACGTCTCGGGCTCGGCTGGGCGCTCGCCTACCTCGGACGCTGTGACGAGGCCCGGGTCGAGCTCGAAGCGGCGAACGCGCTCGACCCGAGCGATCGGCGCGCGCGCGAGGGCCTCGAGGCCTGTGGGGCGGGCGGCTGGCTCGCGCCGCCACCGGCGATCGCGTGGTACCCGAGCCTCTCGCTCACGGGTCACGTCTACGCGGGTGCCGCCGAGCGAGACCTCGGCGTGGGGCCCGCGGCTGGGCTCACCGCGGTGCTGTCGGACCACGCCTTGCTCGGGGCCTTCTATCGGCTGACCGACCTGCCGGTGCGCCTGAGCGGTGGGCAGGGCAGTGGTGGCCGACGCACCCACCTCTTGCAGCACGAGCTCTGGTTCGGCGCGGGCTTCACCACCGCTCCGGTGGGGTTCGTCGCTCGCTACGGGGCGATCCTCGATCGCACCGGCTACTCGGGGACCTCCCACGCGCTCGGCGGCAGCCTGCGCTGGAGCTTCGGCTGGGACGCCTACGCCGCGGGCGGGCTGAGCCTCTACGACGCTTCGCTCTTGACAGGGGCCGCCGTCGTCGGCAGCACCGCCGTGGGGCTGCGCGTCCCGCTCGGCCGCTACGTCGCCGTTCGGCCCGGTCTGCGGCTCGGCTTCGTCGATGGCGAGACCTACGGCGCCTTCGTCGCGACCGCGGGCGTCGATGCCGGCGAGGTGGAGCTCTACCTGGGCGGCACCCTGGGCCGCGAGCGCCTCCCGGTGCACTGGTCGATCCCGGTCGTCTACAACCTGCCCGAGCGGCTCGGCGAAGGGCTCATGGCCGGCGCGGGCCTCGAGCTCGGGGAGCGCTGGCGCGCCACGGCCGACTACCAGCTCCGCCGCCTCATCGACGACGTGGACGGCGCCGAGAGCGGCATGCACCTGCTCACGATCGGAGTCCTCCGAGCGCTCTGAGCGAACCCTGCGCGCCCACGGCGCGCTCCATGGAACGTAGCCATGAACGACATCGACCGACTGCGCGACCTCGCCCTGAGCGAGACGGGCTTTCTCTTCGACCCCTACTCGGGCGCGACCTTCTCGCTCAACCCCACCGCCGTCACGATCCTGCGCGCCCTGCGGGGCAGCGCCGATCGAGTCGCCGTGCTCGAGACCTTGAAGCGCGAGTTCGACGTGCAGAGCGCCGATCTCGAGCACGACCTCGACGAGTTCATCGCGCTCTTGCGAAGGGAGGGGCTCGTCTCGCGCGAGTTCGGCCTGTCATGAGCCGCGACGCGACCACGCTGCGCGTCGCCGTGACGGCGCTCAACGCCACCGACAACCCGGCGCCGGGCGTGTCGGTGCTGCGCGCGCTGCGCGACGCTCCCGGATTCCGCGGTCGGCTCATCGGCCTGAGCTACGACGCGCTCGACGCCGGCCTCTACGCGCGAGGGCTGGCCGACGCGGTGTACCTCGTCCCGTACCCGTCTCTCGGCCCCGCCGCGCTGCTCGAGCGCCTGCGCGCGATCCATGCGCGTGATCCCTTCGACGTCGTCTTGCCGAACGTCGACTCGGAGCTGCTCTCCTATCTGGAGATCGCGCCCGAGCTCGCCGAGCTCGGCGTGGGCATGTACCTGCCCACGCGTGAGCAGCTCGAGCTGCGCTCCAAGGTCCATCTCGAGGCGCTCGGCGAGCAGAGCGGCATCAGCGTGCCGCGCGCCGCGACCGTGTCGACGGCCCAGGAGCTCTTCAAGCTCCACGACCGCATCCCCTATCCCTTCTTCGTGAAGGGCACGTTCTATGGCGCGGTGCTCGTGCACTCGCTCGACGAGGCCCTCGCCGCGTTCCACGCGACGGTCGCGAAGTGGGGCCTGCCGGTCATCGTGCAGCAGCGCATCGACGGCGAGGAGTACGACGTGGTCGCGGTCGGCGACGGCGAGGGGGGGCTCGTGGGCGCCGTGCCGATGAAGAAGACGATCCTCACCGACAAGGGCAAGGGCTGGGGCGGCGTCGCCGTGAAGGACCCCGGCCTGCTCGACATGACGCGCGCCTTCATGGAGGCCACGCGCTGGCGTGGGCCCTGCGAGGTCGAGGTGATGAAGGACCGCGACGGTGGCTACCACCTGCTCGAGATCAACCCTCGCTTCCCGGCCTGGGTCTACATGAGCGCGGGCGCCGGCCACAACCTGCCCTGGGCGGTGGCGCAGCTCGCCGCCGGGCTCCGGCCCGAGCGGCTCGAGCCCTACCGCGTCGGCACCATGTTCGTGCGCATCGCGCTCGATCAGATCGCCGACATCTCCGACTTCGAGAAGATCGCCACCGCCGGGGAGCTCGTCCGTGAACCCTCGGGCGAGGAGGAGCCGTCATGACCACCAAACCGCTCTACGAGCGCCCCGTGCTCGTGCGCCACCAGCTCGGCCACATGAACAAGATGGGCGCGATGCAGGTGAACCGGCCGCTCACGCACATCGACGGCGTGCCGGTCGAAGAGCTGCTCGCGCGCTACGGCTCTCCGCTCTTCGTCTTCTCCGAGCGAACCCTGCGCGAGCGCCACCAAGAGCTCACGAGCGCGTTCTCGCGGAGGTGGCCCAAGCTGCGCGTCGGCTGGTCCTACAAGACGAACTACCTCGGGGCGATCGCGCGCATCTTCCACTCGGAGGGCTCGTGGGCCGAGGTCGTGTCGGGCTTCGAGTACGAGAAGGCCGTCGCGCTCGGCGTGCCGCCGGACCACATCCACTTCAACGGCCCCTACAAACCCGAGCCCGTGCTCGAGCGCGCCTTGGTCGACGAGGCGATGGTCCACATCGACCATTTCGACGAGCTCGCGCTGGTCGAGAAGATCGCCAAGCGCCGCGGGATCCGGCCCAAGGTCGCGATCCGCGTGAACCTCGTGGCCGAGGGCATCCCCGCGTGGTCTCGCTTCGGCTTCAGCCTGGAGAACGGGCAGGCTCGTGACGCCGTCGCGCGCCTCGTGGCCGGCGACGCGATGGATCTCGTGGGCCTGCATTGCCACGTGGGGACCTTCATCCTCGAGCCCCAGGCCTACCGCGATGCGGCCACGAAGCTCGCCGGCTTCGCCAACGAGCTGCGCTCGCGCTTCGGCATCGCGCTCTCCTTCATCGACCTCGGCGGCGGCTTCGCCTCGCACAACACCCTGCGCGCGCAGTATCTGCCGGGCGGCGTCGCCACGCCGAGCTTCGAGCGCTACGCGGACGCCATATGCGACGGCCTCGCGACGCTCGACGTGCGCCCGCAGGAGCGCCCCACGCTCGTGCTCGAGACGGGCAGGGCGCTCGTCGACGATGCGGGCTACCTGCTCTCGAGCGTGGTGGCGAACAAGCGCCTCGCCGACGGTCGGCGTGGCATGGTGATCGACGCGGGCGTGAACCTGCTCTTCACGTCGTTCTGGTACAAACACGAGCTCTTGCCCGGCGTGGAGACGCGAGGCATGCCCGAGCCCACGGTCGTCTACGGCCCGCTCTGCATGAGCATCGACGAGCTGCGCGACACGATGCTCTTCCCGCCGATGAAGGTCGGCGACCCGGTCGTGTTCAAGAACGTCGGCGCCTACAACGTGACGCAGTGGATGCAGTTCATCACCTACCGCCCGGCGGTGGTGCTGATCGGCCGTGACGGGCGCCACGCGCTGATCAGGCGCGCCGAGCAGCTCGCCGACGTGATCGGGCCGGAGGAGATGCCGCCGTGGCTGGAGAAGCACTGACGACGCCGAGCGGGCTCGTGGACGAGGCTCGCCTCTTCGCGCGCGCGCTCGTCGCGAGCTACGCCCAGATCGTCTTCTCGCGCTCGGCGTGGGTGGGCGGGCTCGTCATGGTGGGCCTCCTGCTCGAGCCCCGTGCGCTCGCGCTCTCGCTCGTGGGCTCGCTCGTGGCCGCCGTCTCCGCGTGGCTGCTCGGCTTCGATCGAGCGCGCATCGCCGACGGGATCTACGGCTACGCGGCGGTGCTCGTGGGCTTGGGCGTGGCGGCGTCCTTCGTCGGCTGGGAGCTCCCGCTGCGCATCGTGGTGTTCGCCTCGCTCGCCGCGATGATCGTGACCGCCGCGAGCGAGGCGACCCTCGGCGGCGTCTTCGCGCTGCCGGTGCTCACGGTGCCCTTCGTCGCCGTGCACTACCTCGTGCTCGCGGCCGCGCCGCTCGCGCGCCTGCCCGTCGCGACCTCGAGCTACGTGCCGCCAGAGTGGGTCGCGCTCGTGCCTGGGCCCGTGGCCGAGCTCTTGCGCAGCGTGGGCGCGCTCTTCTTCCTGCCGAGGGTCGAGGTGGGGCTCGTGATCTTCCTCGCGCTGCTCGTCTACAGCCGGATCGCCGCCGTCTACGCGAGCGCGTCCTTCGCGGTGGTGCTCGTGCTCGACGCCTACCTGCTCTCGCTGCCGGCCTTCGCGGTGTCGCTCCCGGCCTACGGCGCGCTCTCGGTGCTCGGCTTCAATGCGATGCTGAGCAGCGTGGCGCTCGGCGCGATCTGGTTCGTCCCGTCGCGCAGCTCGCTCGTCTTCGCGATCTTCGCCACCGTGGTCTCGGCGCTCGTCACGGTCGGCTCGATGCCCGTGCTCGCGCGGCTCGGCATCCCGGCGCTCGCGCTGCCCTTCAACGCCACGGTGCTCGTCCTGCTCGCGGCGATGCGCGTGCGCAGGCGCGAGGCTCTACCTCGCGCGGTCGACTTCGCGCTCGGTTCGCCCGAAGAGAACCTCGCCTACGACCAGAGCCGCCGCGCGCGCTTCGGCGCGGAGCTGCTCGTGCCCCTTCGCCTGCCGGTGCTCGGCACCTGGCATTGCACGCAGGGTGTCGATGGCGCCCACACGCACAAGGGCGCCTGGAGGCACGGCTTCGACTTCGAGATCCTCGACGCCGACGGCAAGCCCCACCGAGGTGACGGCACGCGTCTCGAGCAATACCTCTGCTATCGGCTCCCGGTCGTCGCCTGCGCGCCCGGTACGGTCGTGCGCGTCGTCGACGGCATCCGCGACAACAAGCCGGGCGACATGAACGTCTCCCAGAACTGGGGCAACGTGGTCGTCGTCGCGCACGACCTCGGCCTGTACTCGGTCACGGCGCACCTCTCGCCTGGCTCGATCAAGGTCCGCGAGGGTCAGGTCGTCCAGGCAGGAGACGAGCTCGGCCTCTGCGGCAGCTCCGGTCGAGCGCCGACGCCTCACGTGCACTTGCAGATGCAGGCGACGGGCCTGCTCGGCGCGGCGACGCGGCCCGCCACCTTCGACGACGTGATCATCGAGGGCACCGACGGCGTGAACGAAGCGCGCACCGGGTGGGTGCCCACGAAGGGCAGCAAGCAACGCAGCGTCGAGCCCACCGATGAGGCCTGGGGCTTCGTGCCCTGGCGCCCCGAAGAGCAGCTCGTGGTCGAGGTGAACGGCCGTCGCGAGCGCCTGCACAGTGAGGTCGACTTGCTCGGTCGCAGCTCGATCACGAGCCCGTCGCACCACGCGGCGCTGCTCGGAGGCAAGCGCCTGGCGTCCTTCGTCTTCTTCGATCTCGTGGGCTCGAGCCCCGCGCTGCGCGCGCTCTTCGCGGCGCTGCCCCGCCTGCCGCTCGAGCTCGACCGCGAGCTCCGCTTCGTCGACCGGCTGCCCTTACAGCGTATCCAGCGTCGCTCGAGGCGCTTCCTCTACGATTTCGTCTCGCCGTTCCTCTCGGTGAACGACGTGGAGGTCGTCTACCAGGCCAAGCGCGAGGGCTCGACGCTCGTGGTCGAGGGCAAGAACCGGGAGGGGGCACGCGTCGAGGTCGTCACGCGCATCGAGGTCGACCGCAAGCGCGGTCTGCTCGCAGCCGAGGCGCGCATCGGCTCGGAGACGCTCGAGTTGCGCAGGATCGACGAGGCCGAAGGGGCCGACGGGCGAGAGCCCGCTGCTTCGACGAAGGGAGCTACGTGATGAAGCCCAGGCGTTGGTGGTGGTTCGCGGTCGTGGTCGCCTTGGGTGTGGCGCCGTCGCTCGCACACGCAGAGAGCCCGGCGGCCAGGCTGCAGCAGTCCTATGAGCTCGAGGCGGTCGGCAAGACCCAAGACGCGCTCGCCGCGCTCGAGCGCATCGAGCCCTCGGCGCGTGGCTACGTGGTGCATCTCCGTCGGGGCTGGCTGCTCTACGTGCTCGGCCGCTACGGCGAGGCCGTCGCACCCTACGAGCAGGCCATCGCGGCCGCGCCGAAGGCGATCGAGCCGAGGCTCGGCGTCATGCTCCCGCTGATGGCGGAGCGGCGCTGGCTCGACGCCTCCGCGCATGCCCAGAAGGTGCTCGAGCGCGACCCTGGGAACTACCTCGCGAGCTCGCGCCTGGCCTTCTCCCTCTACAACCTCGGGCGCTTCGGCGATGCCCTGCCGCACTATCTGCGCATCGTCGAGGCCTACCCCTCGGACGTGGAGATGCGCAACGGTGTGGGCTGGACTTTGCTCAAGCTCGGGCGAGGCAAGGAGTCTGCGCAGGCCTTTCGCGAGGTGCTGCTCATCGCGCCGAAGAACGCCTCTGCGCTCGAGGGCCTCGCGGCGCTCGGCGTGCCGCTCTGAGCGAGGCTGCGACACGTCGTCGCAGCGTGCTTCGGGGCTGAATCCCCGCGGCGCTCGGACGCATCTACGAGGGCGGAGGCTCGACATGCGTAGACGTACGGCTCTCGGTCTGGTGCTCGGTCAGGTGATCCTGCTCGGCTGCGGCGACGACTCCACCGGAGGCGGTGGCGACGCGCCGGGCGGGGGTGGCCCAGGCGGCGGCGGCCCGGGCGGCAGCGGCACCGGTGGCGATGGCACGGCTGGCGGCGCCGAAGGCGGCTCGGGCGGGGGCACGTCGAGCTCGGAGCTCACGCAGGCCGAGATCGACTCGCTCTACTTCATGCGCGAAGAGGAGAAGCTCGCGCGCGACGTCTACATGGCGCTCGATCAGTATGGGAACCCCTTCGCGAACATCCAGAACAGCGAGCAGAGCCACATGGACGCGATCCTCGCGTTGCTCCAGAGCTACGGGCTCGACGACCCCGCCGAGGGCATGGCCGTGGGCGAGTTCACCGACCCCGCGTTGCAGACGCTGCACGACGCGCTCGTGGCCAAGGGCCTTCCGAGCCAGATCGCCGCGCTCGGGGTCGGCTGCGAGATCGAGGAGCTCGACATGCGCGACATCGAGGCGGCGAAGGATCACATCGACAACGCCGACATCCTCACCACCTACGACAGCCTGCTGAAGGGCTCGCGCAACCACCTGCGCGCTTACTACGCGAGGCTCGTGCAGGTCGGCGGCAGCTACACGCCGCAGTACATCACCCAGGCCGAGTTCGACGCGGTGGTGAACTCGCCGAAGGAGTAGCGGGCGGAGCGCGCAGGCCCGCCCCGAGCCTCCGCCTCGACCCACCTGGCGCGCCCGTAGTATCCACCCGGCATGCGCCTCGCCTGGCCCGTCTCGGTCGGTCTCACGGGCCTCGCCCTCTTCTGGCTCGCCTACGCGGCGGAGCTCACGTGGCTCCGCCTCGCGGCCAAGCCCCTGCCCGTGCTCGCGCTCGCCGCCTACTGCATCGTGCGCAGCGCGCCGCTCGCAGGGCCGATCGCGCTCGGCCTCGTCTTCGGCGCGGCGGGCGACGTGCTCCTCGAAGCGGGCTACTTCCTGCCGGGGCTCGTCGCTTTCCTTCTCGGGCACGTGGCGTACGTCGTGGGCTTCACGCGCGCGGAGCCCAGGCTCGAGGCCGTGCGGGCCCTGCCCTTCGTCGTCTTCGTGGCGCTCGTGCTCGTCTTGCTCTGGCCGACGCTCGGCGCGATGCGCGTGCCCGTCACCGCGTATGCGCTCGCCATCGGCGCGATGATGTGGCGCGCCTCGGCGCGAGCGCGCGACGACGACCCGCGCGCGCTGCTCGGGCTCGCGGGGGCGATCGTGTTCGCGCTCAGCGACTCGCTCATCGCCCTCAACCGCTTCCGCGCGCCCATCGAGGGCGTGCGCGTGCCGATCCTGCTCACCTACTGGAGCGCGCAGACCCTCGTGGCGCTCTCGGTGCCACCGCGCCCCTCCGAGCCGAGCGTCGACGCCGCGCACCGAGGCTGAGCGCCCGGCGAGCCGCGACGGACAATGTCCTAGCCTGGAGCTCCTGAGCGTGTCGGCGTGCGCGCACGTGGTAGCGTCGACCACCCCAGGGGGCCACGCATGACTCTCCACGTCTACCGCAGTCAGCGCGCCGAAGAGCTGGTCGCCTCGCTCGCCTCCGTGCTCGAGCGCTCCTGGCCGGCCGACCCCTTCGAGCCCCTGCCCATCGTGGTCGGCAGCCGAGGCATGGAGCGCTGGCTGCGTCACGAGCTCGCGACGCGCCTCGGCGCGCTCGCGGCGGTCGACTTCGTCTTCCCCGGGGCGGCCTTCGAGGGGGCGGCGGCGTGGCTGCTCTCGAGCCCCGAGCCAGGATCGCGCGAGCTCTACTGGCGGCGCCCACGCAGCGCAGCCTCGCCATGGTCGGGGGCGCGCCTCGAGCTCGCGGTGCTCGCCAAGCTGCGCGCCCGGCTCGGCGAGCCCGACTTCGCGCCCATCCGCCGCTACCTGCGCGAGGGCAGCGAGCTCGTCACCGCGCGCGAGCTCGGCTTCGCGCGCGAGGTGGCGAGGGCGATCGAGCGCCTGCTCCGCGACCGCGCAGCCGACGCCGTCGCCTGGGCCGATGGTGAGGCGCCCGAGGAAGCGCGCCACGCCTGGCTCGCGAGGCTCGTCGCGGATCTCGACGCCGACGCCAGCGAGCCGCTGCCGGCGCGCCAGCTGCGCGCGCTCGAGCGCCTCCAGCCCGCGCCGCGCGACAGGCCCCTCGTGGTCTTCGGGCTCTCCACCTTGCCCGTGGGCGACCGGCAGCGTGTGGCCGCGCTGGCGCGTCACCTCGAGCTGCACTTCTTCACGCTCGCGCCTTCGTCGGCGTGGTGGCAGGACATCCACAGCCACCGCGCACGCGAGCAGGCTCGCGGCGCGGGCGAGAGCGCCGAGCTCGAGGCGCTGCTCGCTCGCAATGCGCTGCTCGCGGCGAATGGCGAGCCGAGCAGGGAGCTGCAGGCCTGGCTGGAAGAGAGCCCCTACGTCGACGCGCTGCCCGAGCGGGAGGCCGGCGCGCCCAGGCAGCTGCTCGAGGCGCTGCACCAATGGATCGACCGTGCGGGCGACAACCCTCGCCACGTGCAGGGCGAGCCGAACGACGAGGCGCGCGCTTTCGACGGCCTCGTCGCCTGCGAGTCGATCCAGCTCCACGCCTGCCACGGTGCGCTCCGCCAATGCGAGGCCCTGCGCGACGAGCTGCTCCGGCGCTTCGCGGCCGACCCCACGCTCGAGCCGAGGCACGTGCTCGTCATGACGCCGGACGTCGCGACCTACGGTCCGCTCGCCGCGGCGGTGTTCGCGCGCTCGCAGGGCGCGCCGGCCATTCCGCTGCACGTCGCCGATCTCGGCATCCGCGCGACCAATCCGGTGGCCGAGGTGCTGCTCGGGGTGCTGGCGCTCGGCGCCGAGCGCGTCACGGCCTCGGGCATCGCCGCGCTCTCCTCGCTCGCGCCGCTGCGCGCCCGCTTCGAGCTCGACGACACCGACCTCGGCGAGCTCTCGTGGATGATCGAGGCCTCGGGCATGCGCTGGGCCTGGGACGCGGAGGATCGCGCGGCACACGAGCAGCCGCGCGTCGAGCAGAACACCCTGCGCTTCGGCCTCGAGCGGCTCGCGCTCGGGGTGCTCATGCCCGACGAGGGTGGGCTCGAGGTCGCGCCGTCGCCGGGCGACCCGGAGCGAGGGCCGATCGTGCCGCTCGAGCTCGCGACGCGTGAGCGGGTGGAGCGCTTCGGGCGCTTCGCCGAGCTCTGCAAGGCGGTCGAGCTCGAGGTGCGCACGCTGCGCGAGCCGGGCACGCTCGCCTCGTGGCAGGCGCGGCTGTCGAAGTCCCTCGATGCGCTCACGCTGGTGTCCGGCAGCGCCGCCTGGCAGCGCGTGCAGGTGGCGCAGGTGCTCGCGGAGCTGCTCCCGGTCGACGCCGAGCCCGAGCTCCGGTTCGAGCGCGGGGCGATCGAAGCGGCGCTGCGCGGCGCCTTCGAGCTGCCCCAGCGCGGCGACAGGCCCACCACCGGCGCGGTCACGCTGAGCGCGCTCGAGCCGATGCGCTCGGTGCCCTTCCGCGTCATCGCGATGCTCGGCCTCGACGATCGCGCCTTCCCGCGGGTCTCGCGCCCGCCGGCTTGGGACCCCTTCGCCAAGAAGCGCCCGGGTGAGCACGACCGACGCACGATCGATCGGCACCTGTTCCTCGAGTCGGTGCTCTGCGCACGCGACGCGCTGCTCCTGTTCGGCAACGGCTTCGAGCCGAAAGGCGGCGAACGCGCGCCGATGTCGGTGGTCCTGAGTGAGCTCGCCGAGCTCTTGGAGGGAGCCTTCGGCCTCGCGCCCGGCGCCTTCGTCGTGGAGCACCCGCTGCAACCCTGGAGCGAGGCAGCCTTCGCCGAGCCTTCGGCCTCGCGACAGGCGGCCGGTGCTTCACGCTCGACGCGCCCTGCGAAGAGCTACGACGCGCAGTGGGCGGCTTCGGCGCGCGCGCGCGGGAACGAGCGCCGCGCCCCCGCCGGGCTCGCGGCGACCGAGCTCGGGGCGCTCATGCCACCGGACGAGAGCGCCGCGAGCTCGCTCGACGCCTGGGAGCTCGCGCGCGCGCTCGCCAAGCCTCAAGAGGAGCTGGCGAGGCGCCGCCTGGGGCTCAGCCTCGCGCTGCGCGACGAGGCGCTCGCCGACCGCGAGCCGCTCGAGCTCGACGGGCTCGACGACTACGGCCTGCGCGAGCAGGCGCTCTCGATGCTCGCCGGGGGCGGTGAGCTCGATCTCGCCGCCTGGGAGGCGAGGATCGCGGGGGAGGGGCGCTTGCCCATGCGCGCAGGTGGTCGCCGCGTGCTCGGCAGGATCCGCGACGAGGCCCGCACGGTGCTCGGCAGGCTGGAGCGGCTCGGCGCGCGCGTGCAGAGCGGCCAGCTCTCGCTCGCGACGACAGCGAGCGGCGTGCTGATCGGGGCGACGGTGCCGGAGCTGCGTCAGAGCGCCGAAGGGCCGAAGCTGTGCTGGCCGACGGCGCGCAGATCGGTGAAGGGCTCGGCGCTCGCGCAGATGCAGGTCTGGGTGAGCTTGCTCGTGGCGCGGGCCTCGGGCCACGAGGTCGAGCGCGGGGTCGTGGTGGGGGTCGGCGACGAGCTCGAGCTCGGCCTGCCCGCCGGGCTCGACGCCCAGGCGGCGCTCGGCGCCCTGCTCGCGCTGCGCGCGCGGGTGCGCTCGGAGACCTTGCTGCTCTTCCCCAAGCTGTCGCTGGAGCTGGTGGCGGCGCGTCGCAGCGCGAAGCGCCGGCTCGAGGATCGTGCGCTGGTGCGCTCCAGACGCGGCGTGTGGGAGGGCAACGGCATGGACGCGGGCGACCGTGACGACCCCTGGGTGGGCGCGCTCTTCGGCCACCTCTCGATCGACGATCTCGCCGATCGCGCGACCGAGCTGCTCGAGCTCGCCGAGAGTGTGTGGGGCCCCGTCTTCGACGCGCGCCCGCAGCGCGCAGGCAAGGGCGGCAAGAGCACGGAGGGCACGTGAGTCACCAGGACTGGAGCGACACGGCGCCGCTCGGCGCAGCGCAGACCTGGCTGCTCGAGGCCAGCGCCGGCACGGGCAAGACCTACCAGATCGCGAGCCTCTACCTGCGGCTCGTGGCCGAGCAGGGCTTGCCGGTCGACGGCATCCTCGCCATCACCTTCACCGAGGCGGCGACCAGCGAGCTGCGCGATCGCATCCGCGCCCGCCTGCGCGCGGCGCTCGACGCGCTCGATCGTGGCGCCACGCAGGAGAGCGACCCGTCGATCGACGAGGTGCTCGGCCGCATCCTCGCCGAGCAGCCCGCAGAGGAGCTGCGCCTGCGCCTCGTGCGGGCGCTGCTCGACTTCGACCTCGCGCCGATCTCGACGATCCACGCTTTCTCCAAGCGCATGCTCGACGAGTTCGCCTTCGACTCGGGGCAAGAGCCCGCGCTCGATCTGCTGAAGGACACGAGCGAGATCCTCGAGCAGATCGTCGACGACGCGCTGGCGTCGCTCTACGCCGAGGCGAGCGACGAGCTCGTGGGTCTCTTCGCGAGCGCGGGCGTCGATCGCAAGACGCTGCTCGGCGTGGCGCGCGACATGAGCGGCGCCATCGAGCCGCGCATCCTGCCGCCGCCCGAGCTCGACCCGCACGCGCCGTGGTGGAAGGTGCCGGCCGGGCAAGCGAAGTCACACCTCGAGCGGAGCCGCGAGCTCGCCTCGTGGTGGCAGCACCCCGAGCACGGCCAGCGCTGCCTCGACGAGCTCGTCACGCGGAGCGAATGCGGCGCGTGGAGGGGTGAGCCCACGGCGAAGGGCAAGTCGTACAAGGTCGGACCGGCCACCGACACGATTCGCACGAGCTTCGAGGCGATGGGTGGGTGGATCGGTGCCTTCGGCCCGTCGAAGGGGGCGCCGAAGATCGGGGAGACGAAGAGCCCGCATCTGCTCCTGCCCGAGAACTGGCTCGACAAGACGAAGTTCCTCCTGCCGAGCGAGGGCCCTGCGCAGCCCATGAGCGAGTCCCTGCTGGCGGAGCTCGACTGCCTCGAGCCCATTCGAAGGCTCGGCGTGTACTTCGAGGCCGCGAGCGCGTTCTGGGCCGACTTCGCGCCGCTCGCCCATTTCGCGGCCCGGGTTCGCCCCCGTGTCGAGGCCGAGCTCGAGCGCAGGCGAGCCATCAGCTTCGAGACGATGCTCTCGCGTCTCGCCGAGCGCGTCGTGGCCGATGGCGGCGCCGACAGCCCGATCGCGAACCGCATCCGAGAGCGCTACCAAGCGGCCTTCGTCGACGAGTTCCAGGACACCGACGCCGCGCAGTGGGTCGTCTTGAAGAGCGCATTCCACGGCAAGCGCAAGCTCTTCTTGATCGGCGATCCCAAGCAGGCCATCTACGCCTTTCGCGGCGCGGATCTGCACGTGTACCTCGACGCGGCCGCCGAGGTCGGGCCCGAGAGCCGCTACACCATGCGGCGCAATTGGCGCTCCGACGCCGTCGCCGTGCGCGCCAACAACGCCCTCTTTCGCCCCGACTCGGACGCCTTCGCCAATGCGGCGATGGACTACGTGGCCATCGAGGCGCAGAAGCCCGACCGGCTCTCGCCTCCTGGGCCCGGGCTCGAGCTCCGTTGGGTCGACGGCAGGCTCGCGGGTGGTGGTGAGGGCACGAAGCTCGGCAGCAAGGACGCGGTCGAGGCACCGGAGCTCGCCACACGCGAGGTGCTCGCGTGGTTGTCCGGTGAGCGAGGCCGACTCCTGGTCGACGGCCAGAGCGTACCGGTCCTGCCGAGAGATCTCGCGCTGCTCGTGAGCAGCCATCACGAGGCACGCGCGCTGCGAGCTGCGCTCGAGCGTGCGGGTGTGCCCGTGGTCACGGCCTCGAAGGGCTCGGTCTTCGAGACGGAGCCCGCGCGCTGGCTCCACGCCTGGCTGCGCGCCGTGGCCGGAGCGGGGCGCGACCGCGCCGCGCGCGACGCCGCCACGACGCCGCTGTTCGGCTGGACCGCCGACGCGCTCGCCTGGGCGCTCGCGGAGGCCGACGACCCTGGTCTGGGCGCACGCCTCGGCGGTTCGGGGCGCGGTGAAGGCGAAGCCTCGGCTTGGAATGCCTGGTGCCGGCGCCTCGAGGAGGCCGCGTCGCGCTACGAGCGGCGCGGCTTCGCGCGTGCATTCTCACAGGAGGCCGACGAGCTCGGTGTCTACCCGAGGCTGCTCGGCCTGCCCGGTGGCGAGCGACACGCGACCGATCTGCGGCACCTCGTCGAGCTCCTGCACGTGGAGGAGCGCAGGCTGCACCTGTCGCCCGCGCGCCTCGCGGCCTGGCTCTCGGCGAGCGCCGAGGAGGGGCGTACGGAGGTGGAGCAGCGCCTCGAGAGCGACGCCGCCGCGGTGAAGATCGAGACGATCCACGCGAGCAAGGGCCTCGAGTACCCCGTGGTGCTGCTGCCCTATGCCTGGTCGACCCGAGGAGGCGGCGACGACGGCAGGCCGCGCCTCGTGCGCGACGCCTCACGCGCGGCGCTCGACGTCGCGTCCATCGCGAGCCCGGAGCGCAAGGCGCGAAGCGTGGAGCACCTCGCCGAGCAGCAGGCCGAGGAGCTGCGCAAGCTCTACGTGGCGCTCACACGCGCGAAGCACCGCACCGTGGTGTGGCTCGGGCCGGTCGGTCAGGACGGCGGCGCGATCGAGCGGAGCGCGGTGGGCCGGCTCGTCTTCCGCGATCCGGAGCAGCGAGGGCACGTGGGTTTCCCGCCCGCTTTCGACGACGCCACGCAGCCCGGTGCGGCCTACGCCGTGGCGGTCGAGCGGCTCGACGCGCTCGTGGCTCGCTCCGAGCGAGCCGTGCATTGGCGGCCCGAGCTCGGGGCCGAGCCGGCCGGCGATCGTCGGCGCTACGTGGCCACCTTGCAGGAGGCGGCGCAGGAGCTCGCGTGCGCCGCGTGGCCGGAGGGCCGGGCCAGCGTCGCGAGTCCCTACAGGAGCACGAGCTTCTCGGCGCTGGTGCGCCACGGCGCCGCGCAGGCCACGGGCGCCGAGCTCGGCGCGCCCGAGGCCGTCGCGATGCCGGCCGAGCTCGCCGAGCTCTCCGCGGCGGACGAGCTCGACGAAGACGAGCTCCGCGAGGCGCAGGCAGAGCTCGGCTCTGCGGCGACGGCGCCTGCGGCGGTGGAGTCCTTGCCGAGGCTCAGGCTGGGGCGGGGGACCGACTACGGCACCTGGGTGCACGGCGTGCTCGAGGCGCTCGACTTCGAGACGGGGCGCGGCCTCGACGGCAGCGACACCGCGCGGCTCATCGAGACCGCGGCGCGAGGCGTCGGCCTCGAGTCCGCCCGGGATCAGCAGCGGGAGCTCGGCGAGGTGCTGCCGGCGATCCTCGATACGCCGCTCGACCGCGCGGGTGGTGCGGACGAGCTCGGCCTGCCTGCGGGTTGCTCCCTGCGTGGCATCGCTGCGGCCGATCGGCTCGACGAGCTCGCCTTCGGGCTGCGGCTCGGAGAGGGCGCGGCCTACGTGCACGACGCCGAGCGCGAGAGCCCGAGTGGGCTCGCGACCCAGCCCGGCTGCGTCGATCCCGAGGCGGTCTACGCCGCGCTGCTCGACGGCCCCACCCACCGGCGTGGGGCGCCCGCGGCCTGGCTCGAGGAGCTCGCGCGACTGCGACGCGCCGGGACGCCGCTCGTCCCGGCGATGACGGGCCTGCTCGAGGGATCGATCGATCTCGTGTTCCGGGTGCCGGCGACGGGCGGCGCACACCGCTACTACCTCGCCGATTACAAGACGAACCGCATCCGCTGGGGCGCCGCCGAGCACTATGGCCAGCGCGCGATGGAGGCGAAGATGAGCGAGGCCGGCTATGCCTTGCAGGCGCTCGTCTACACGGTGGCATTGCACAGGTTCCTCGCGAAGCGTGTGCGTGATTACGACTACGACAGGCACCTCGGCGGCCATCTCTACTTGTTCCTGCGTGGCATGGCCGGGCCGCGCACGCCGCGCGATCCCGCCACGGGGCGCTGCCACGGGGTCTACGCAGGGCGCTTCGACGCCGCGCTGATCCATTCGCTCGACGCGGCCCTCTACGGGCGCGGCGCAGCCGACCAAGCGGGAGCCAGCCGATGAGCCATTCCTTCGACGAGCTCGCGCGTCCCTTCGTCGAGGCCGGGGTGCTCAGGCGCGCGGAGGTCCACGCCGTCGCGCTCGTCGCGCCGCGCTTCGGCGAGCACGACCCCGAGCGGTTGCTCGGGCTCGCCTTCGCCGTGCGCGCGCCTCGCCTCGGGCACGCCGGGGTCGACCTCGCGCGCGTGGCCGAGTCGATCGACGACGAGCTCGGCGCGGGCGCGCGTGGCAGCGTGCAGGTCGCCTCCGCAGGGCGCGACGCCGCGACCGATCCGGCGGCGCTGCCCTGGCCCGAGCTCGAGGGCTGGATGGATCGCTGCGCGGCCTCGCCCATGGTCGGCCGAACCGAGGATCGGAGCCGGCCCTTCGCCCTGCAGGAGCTCGGCGACGGTCGCTTGCTCTCGACCCGGCGCATGCTGCGTGAGCAGGAGCGCCTCGCCCAGGAGCTGTTGGCGCGCGCCCGGCTCGAGGCGCCTCGAGGCGCGCGCCTCGCCGACGTGGACCGTACGCTCGCGGCGCTCTTCCCCGACGACCCGAGCGGCGAGGCCGCGCAGGCCCTGAGGCTCGCCGAGGCGAGGTTGCTCGCGGTCGTCATCGGCGGCCCCGGCACGGGCAAGACCTATTCGGTGACGCGACTGCTCGCGGCGCTCGTGAGCGAGGAGCGCGAGAGCGCGCCGCTCCGGATCGAGCTCGCCGCGCCGACCGGCAAGGCGGCCGTACGCATGCACGAGGCCATCGCCGAGGCGCTCGACCCCGCGAGCGGAGCTCCGCTCAGGCTCGACGAGCGCGTACGCGCGAAGCTGCTCGGGCTCGAGCCGAAGACCTTGCACCGGCTGCTCGGCGTGCGCCCCGACGGCTCGACGCGCCACGACGCCACCCACCCCATCGCCGCCGAGCTCGTCGTGGTCGACGAGGTCTCCATGGTCGACCTCGTGCTCATGCGTCGCCTGCTCGAGGCGCTCGGCCCCTCGACGCGCCTCGTCTTGCTCGGCGATCGGGACCAGCTCGCGAGCGTCGAAGCCGGCTCGGTGCTCGCCGATGTCGTCGGCGACGGCTCGAGCGGGCCGCTCAGCTCGAACCAGCGCCTCTTCACCCGCTCACGTCGCTTCGCGAGCGCGCCCGACATCGCGCTCTTCGCGGCCTGCTTGCAGAGCTACCGCGCGGCGTCGCGAGAGATCCCCGAGCTCGAGGACGAGCGCGTCGAGCTCGCTGCGCGCATCGCGACCGGCGCGGCGCACGCCGAGGGCGAGTCCTACCCGGAGGCGCGCATCCGCTGGCTGGGCACACCGATCCGAGAGGGCGAGGCGCTCTGGGCCGCGCCGAGCGAGGCGCAGCTCGACCAGCTCGCCGCGCCCTACCTCGAGGGCTTCGATCGCTACGGCGAGCGGGGGGCGGTGCACGAGCGGAGCTACGTGCAGCTCTTGCTCGAGCACCTCGACGAGCAGGGCAGGTACGGCGCCGAGCTCATGGAGCCTCGCGTGCAGCGGGAGCTGCTCGAGGCGCTCGCGCGCTATCGTGTGCTCTGCGTGCACCGCCGAGGCCCGCTCGGTGTCGAGGGCCTCGAGCGCGCGCTCGCGGAGCGGGTGCGGCGCAAGCTCGGCGGGCGCAGCCCACACGGGCGGCACTGGCTCGGGCGCCCCCTGCTCGTCACCGAGAACGCCTACGACCTCGGCCTCATGAACGGCGACATCGGCCTCGTGCTGCCGAGCTCGGCCGGGCTCGCCGCCGTGTTCTCCGCCGGTCCGGGCGAGGCGCCGCGCGTGGTGGCGCTCTCGAGGTTGCCGCCGCACGAGGGTGCGCTCGCGATGACCGTGCACAAGTCGCAGGGCTCGCAGTTCGAGCTCGTCGCGCTGGTGCTCGCAGGCCGAGCCTCCCCGATCCAGACGCGCGAGCTCGTCTACACCGGGGTGACGCGCGCCAAGAACCGCTTGATGTGGCTCGGTGGCGACGACGAGCTGCGCGCCGCGCTCGCGCGCAGGACGCAGCGCGCGAGCGGCCTCGGCGCGATGCTGCGCGACGGCGCGGAGCCCGACGCCGCTCCGCGCTGAGGCGTGGACAGGCTGAGGGCACCGCTGGAGCGACGAGCGCGGTGCCGTCCGAGGGCGCCGCGCTGACTGAGGGCGCTGCGCTCCGTCGAGGCGCCAGCGCCGCGCGTCACCTGTCGAGCACGTGGCTCGCCTGGACCGACCTCGGCAAGAAGCCGTCGAGCTTGCCGAGCGTCCAGAGCACACCCGCGACGAGCAGGACCAGCAGCAGCACGTAGAGCTTCCACGGCGACTTCTTCTCGGCGAAGGGGTCGTCGAGGTCGCGGCTCGAGCCCTCGGGCAGCGCGCGCAGCGAGGTGAGCGCCGTACCGAAGGGCACGTTGATGCGCGCGCTCGCGTTCACGGCCCAGCCATTGGCGTCGAGGATCGGGCCGAGGTTGCGCCTGCGCAGCTTGAGCCAGGCGATCAGCATCGACGGCGTGGAGATCGCGAGCAGCACGGCGAGGATGCCGAAGGGCATCCAGATCCCGAGCCCGAGGAAGACGCCGATGACGCCGGTGAGGAAGGTCGCGAAGCCCGCGACCGCGACGCCGACCGCGGCGACCATGCCCACGTCGACCTTCTTCGGCGCCTCCGCGGGCGCGGCAGGGGGCGCGCCCGGCGCGGGAGCCGGCGTCTGGTCGGCCGTCGCGGCCTTGGCCGCTGCTTCGTCGATCTTCGCGGTGGATGCCTTCTCCTTCTCGGCGGCGCGTTTGGCGACCTGCTCCTCGATGAGGCGCACGAGGCGCTTGTAGGGCGTCCAAAAGGCCTGACGGATGCTGATGGGGTTCTCGATGATCGTCGTGATCGTCGCGTCCCAGTCCTTGCCGGAGCGGTCGTAGAAGACGCCATTGCGGCCGACCATGAGGTCGTCGGTGTCGCCGCCGGTGAAGGCCGCGACGATCGCCTTCTTCTCCCCATTGGGGCGCGTGATGTCGCAATAAGCGAGGTAGGCGCTCGAGAGCCCCGCGAGCTTCGCGTGCTTCGCGGCGTCGTTGACGTAGATGACCAGGTCGCAGCTGCGCGCGTCGAGGAAGAGCGTGCCCGCCTGGAATGTGGCGCCCTTGCGCTGGTAGAACTCGGAGAAGTTCACGAAATTGCGCAGGAGGCGCACGAAGTCGCGCCGGTAGCGCAGCGCCTGCTCGACGCTCGCGATCTTCGTGTAGTCCTCGCGCACCTCTTCGTCGGCCGCGATGAGCGCCGTGAGGGCGTCTCTCGCGCCCGCCGCGGCGAGCTCGCGCAGGCGGGCCTCACCGAGCTCGGCGACCTTGCCGCTCGGCTTCTTCGCCGCCCAGGCGAGGTGCGCCTCGAGCTTGGTCTTCACCTGGTTCCAGTCGGCCTCCGTGAGCGTGTGCTTCGGGCCGCCGAGCAGCGTGGCGAGGGTGTCCTTGGCGAGGTCGTGCACCCTCGCGGCCCAGGCAGGGTTCAGACCGTTGTCGAGCGGCAGCGGCTTTCCGGCCTCGATGCGCGCGAGCGGCAGGTGCTCGACGGCCGCGTCGCCGACGGTGAGCGCCTTCACGGCGATGGCGGCGAAGTCGGCGTCCTGGGCGTTGAGCCCCACGGCGGCCTTCGGGTCGAAGGCGGCGAGCTTGCAGCGCAGGAAGTAGTCGTCGACCTTCGCGGCGACCGCCGAATACGCGGCGGCAGCGGCCTCCGTCGCGTCGCCCGCGGGGCGGCAGGGCTCGGCTTTGCCTTCGTCGGCCCAGGCGACGAGCTCGCTCGCCTTGGTGAAGAACTCGTCGACCGCGGCTTGGTCGACGCCCTCCTTGCCGCTGCGGTCGAGCTTGCCACCCATGGCGGCGCGTACGTCCTCGATCGCCTTCTTCAGCGCTTCGTCCTCGGTGGCTTCGGGAGGCACGATGCCGTCGCCGTTGCAGGCGGCCTGGTCGAAGGCCTCGACGGCCTTGGCGGCGTCGTCGAGCGTGATCGAGTCGGCGTCGGCTTTGCCGAGCTTCTTCAGGATGCGCTTGGCGCTCGCGCGCACCGATTTGCCCTCGGGCGTCTCGGTCGAGAAGGCCGACAAGGGCAAGGGGCCGTCCTTGTCGAAGAGCACGTCGAGCTTGGCGAAGACCTGCTTGCACCAATCGATCGCGCCCAGGATCTCCGGAGGACGGATCCGGCCGTCGCCGTCGGCGTCGATGAGGGCGAGCGTCTTGTCGTCGAGCTCGGTGCCGGTGGTGGGGCAGGCGAGCGCCACCCACAGCTTCTTGTCGAGCGACGCGAGGTTCTCGACGTCGGCTGCGCCGCGCAGCGAGACCTGATCGACGCCACCGGCGCGGAAGAAAGCCCAAGAGTGTCCGTTGCGAGCCATGGTGCGCGGAGGCTACGCCACGCCCGGCCTGCGCCCAAGGGTCGAAGCTGCGCAATCGTCGCGGGCCTGGTGCATCTCGCCGAGGCCGTGGCTCCTCCGCTTCAGCGCTTCTTGGCGGGCCGCGCCTCGTCGAGCGCGTGCTGCACGACGCGGCGGAGCTTCTCGGTCGCGACGGCGCCCTCGACCACGTAGCCGTTCACCACGGTGATGGGTGTGCCTTCGAAGCCCATGGCGCGCGCGAGCGCGGCGTCGGCGTCGATCTCTCGGGTGTAGACGTTGGCGTCGAGCGCTTGCGTGGCCTTCGCCACGTCGAGCCCCGCGTCGCGGGCCTTCTGGAGCAGCCCCTCGCGGTCGAGCCCTCGCTGGTCGGCGAAGAGCGCGTCGTGCAGCTTCCAGAAGCCTGCGTCGCCCTTCTGCTTGCGCGCCTCGAGCGCGAGCGAGGCCGCGGCGTGGGCGTTCGGGTGGAAGGGCAGCGCGTTGTGGCGCAGCTCGACGCGCACGCTCGCCTTGAACTCCTTCTCGATGGCCGCGATCGTATCGGCGTGTTTCCGGCAGAAGGGGCACTGGAAGTCGGTGAACACGGTGATCACGACGGGCGCGCCGGGCAGGCCGCGCTTCGCGGTGTGGGCGTCGGCCGGAGGGAGCGTCACGCGCTCGGGCGGGAAGCTCGTCCGTCCGCCGGCGGTGATCGTGTCGTAGACGGCCTCGGGCCGCACACCCGTGCGCACGAGCGCCTCTGCCTTCGCGAGCTCTTCGTCGACCACGCCGACGAAGACCTCGATCGCCTGCGAGCCGCTCACGCGCCTCCCGTTCACGAAGGACTGCGGCGTGCCACGCGCGTCGACGTCGTCGGCGAGTCGCTCGTCGAGCTCGACGGTGCGCGCGTGCCTCTCGAGCTCCTTCGTCGAGGCGCGGCTCGCAGCGGGCACACCCGCCTTCACGGCGATCGCGTCGAGCGCGGCTTCGTCGAGCTTGCCCGGCGTCCAGCCGTCGAAGATGGCGTCGTGTGCGGCCCAGAAGGCCGCGTCGCCCTTGGTGGCGTGGATGCGCGCCAAGAGCTCCGAGGCCGGGCGCGCGTTCTTGTGGAAGGGCAGCGGGCGGTGCTTGAACACGAAGCGCAGCTTGCCCGGGTAGCGGCGCTCGAGCTCGCCCAGCGTGCCCGCGAGCTTGGCGCAGAAGGGGCACTCGAGATCCGTGAAGGTCACGATCGTCACCGGCGCGCTCGCCGGGCCGCGCGACGGTGAGCCGCCGACGGGGACCTTCCACACGGTCGAGTCGATCGTCGGCTTCGACGGTGGCGGCGGAGCGGCGGCCACTGCGGCGGCGTGGGTCTCGCTCTCGCGCGCGTTGTCGGCCACGCGCTTGGCGTACAGCGCCGTGGGCGGCACACCCCGCTCGAGCTCGGCCCGCGCAGCGGTGAGCTCGGCGTCGTGCAGGCGCACGAGCTCCTCGAGAGGCTGCGCGCCGCTGATGAAGACGCCGTTGAGGAACGAGGCCGGCGTGCCGCGCACGCCGAAGCGCTGACCGAGCTTCAGGTCGGCGTCGACCTTCGCCGAGCCGCGCTCCTTGGCCGTCGCCACGACCTGGTCGAACGCGAGCGGTGCGACGCGCGCGGCTGCGCCGAGCGCGCGCTCGACGAGCGCGTCCATCTCGCGCAGGTTCGCGCCGGGCGCGTAGATCGTGTCGTGGTAGGCCCAGAAGGCCGTGTCGCCTCCGAGCATGTGTACGGCGGCGCCGATCGCGGCCGCGTCGTAGGCGTCTTCGTGGAAGTCGAGCGGGTTGTGTTTGTAGGCGATGCGCAGGTTCTCCGGCCCGTAGCGGAGCTTGAGCGCGTCGACGTTCTGCGCGTGCCTCGCGCAGAAGGGGCACTGGAAGTCCGAGAAGACCACGAGCGTGAGCGGCGCGGCAGGGCTTCCCCAGACCGGGTCGGAGGCGCCGACCGGAAGCCGCCCCTCGTCGACGGCGAGCGCACCCGGAGGTGGCGAGGGGTCGGCCGCCACGAGCGAGGGCCCCAGGGCGACCGGTTGGGTGGCGGGCGCGCTCGGCGCGCCACCGCAGGCGAGCAAGTACAGCCACGCGAAGAAGGCGAGCGCAGGCCTCGCGAAGGAGTCACGAGCCCGGCCGGACGACTTCCGCATGGCGCAGACCTTAGCCCGTCGGCGGGCGGCGCGCGAAGCGGCATCGAGGCTCGGGTCGACCAGCGCGAGCAGAGGCGCGCTCGTGGTAGCGTTCGCCCTCATGGCTCGCTACGCGCTCCCGTGCACCTTCCTCTTCGCCCTCGCGCTCTCGGCCTGCGGCGGCGCCACCCCCGTCGACGCAGGCGCGACCCCGCCGCTCGACACGCCGTCCACGACGACCGGTGGCGGCGAGCCCGCGCCCCCCACGACGCCGACGGCCGAGCAGCCCGCCGCGAGCGCGAGCGCGGAGCCCGGGCCTCTGCCGAGCGCGAGCGTGGAGCCCCCCGCGCCCGGCGCCAAGACGCCGGCGGAGCTCGTCGCGGCGGCCGACGCGACGCGCGGCGAGAAGCTCTACGAAGAGGTGAAGTGCAAGGGCTGTCACGGGACGAGCGCCAAGCCGAGCACGAAGTTCCCCAAGCTCTTCGGCCTGAGCTGGGACGACAAACGCCTCCAGCGCGCCTTCCGCGTCATCAAGAAGGGTGAGAGCCCGATGCCCGGCTTCGAGGGCAAGCTCGACGACGCGCAGATCGCCGACATCGTGCGCTTCCTCCAGGACGGCTGAACGAGCGGCCCGCGCGAGGCCGGGAACTTGGTGCGTGGCCAGGCCTCGTCCTACCGTTCGCGGCATGCGTGACACGTCCACCGAACGCACCCGCTCGGACATCTCTGCAACGAACGGCGATCGTCGGAAGAGGCGCGCCGTGGGTTCGCTGCTCGCGACCGAGTACCTGCTCGACGCGCAACGCGAGCGCGCAGGCGCCGAGGCGGTGGTGCTCTTCGACGGCGGGGAGCTGCTCGCGTCCTCGGGCGCGCTCGGCGCCGAGCCGGGCGCGCTCCTCGAGCGCGACGGCGACGTCTACACGCATCGCCTCTCGCTCGATGGGCGCTCGATGGTGCTCGCCTCCCTCGGCGCGCGCGTGAAGAGCGTGCGCGTCGTCGAAGAGGCGCTCGCCCGCATCCTGGCCTGAACGGCGCCCGCGAGGAGCGGGCCCCACGATGCAGCGCGCAGATCTCGGGGTCGGCATCGTCGAGGGCTTCTACGGTCGCCCCTTCGACTTCGAGGCGCGCGCGCGGCTCGTCGCCGAGCTCGCCGAGCAGGGGCTCTCGCTCTACCTCGTCGCGCCCAAGGACGGGCCGAGGCACCGATCGCGCTGGACCGAGGCGCTCTCGGCCGAGGAGCGCGCAGAGCTGGCGGAGCTCTCGAGGCTCGGGCGCGTGCTCGGCGTGCGCGTCGGCTACGGGCTCGCGCCGGAGACCTGGTGGCCAGGCGGTGAGCGCTGGCTCCCGCGGGACCCGAGCGCGCGGGCCTGGTCGCGCTTCGACGCGCGGGTGCGCGAGCTCGCGTCGCTCGGGCTCGAGACGCTCGTCCTGCAGTTCGACGACACCTGGGCCACGCTCGCGCCCTCGCTGGCCGGGAGAGCCGGCGTGCACGCGCACGCGGCCGCCAGGGCGCGCGCGCTCTTGAGGGAGCGGTGTGGCGAGCGCGCGATCGTGGCGGTCGTGCCCGCCGTCTACCACCGGCGCGCACAGCACCTCGGTCGCTCGGCGAGGCGCTACCTCGCGCGCTTCGCCGACGACGCGCCCGGCGTGCCGCTCGCCTGGACGGGGCCCCGGGTCTTCTCTCGCTGGATCGACGCCACCGAGCTCGGGCGTCTGCGTGAGCTCGGCGAGAGGGCGCCCTGGCTCTGGAGCAACGCGGTCACCAACGACTGGGCCCCGCTCGCCACGGGCGCGACCCTGGGCTTGTCGGGGCGCGAGAAGCTGAGCTTCGGTCCGCTCGAGAGCCTCTCCACCGAGGCGCTCGCGCTCGCGAGCGGCGCGGTGCTCAACGCGGCGCGTGAGCCCACGCTCTTCGGCGTGAGCGTCGCATGCCTCGGCGAGCTCGTGCGTGCGGGGCGGCGCTACGATGCACGCGCGGCGCACGCTCGCGCGCTGCTCCGGGTCTACGGCTCGCCCGAGGGCGCGCGCGTCGGCGAGGAGCTCTACGAGCTCGTGGCGAGGCACCCGCTCTCGTCGCCCGAGCGCGCGGAGGCCGCGCGGACCCGCGAGCTCGTGCGCGCGGTGCTCTCGGGCCGCGGTTCGAGCGCCGCGCTCGACGACGAGCTCGCGCGCCTCGAGTCGCTCGAAGCACGCGCGCAGAGCTCGATCGCCTCGGCCTCGCTGCGCCGGGAGCTCGCCGGCACGCTCGAGGTGGTGCGCCTCCACGCCGCCTCGGCCCGCGCGGCGCTCGCCTCCGAGCGCGCCTCCGAGTTTGCCGAGCTCGAGCAGGCCCGGCGCGAGGCGCAGCGCTCGCGAGCGCTCCTGCGCGAGGCCCGCGCGCGCCCCTGGCTCGTGGGCCTCGGCTTCCTCGAGGAGCTCACGCTGCGCGCCGAGCTGCGCGCTCGCTGAGCAGATCAGTCGCCGGCGTCGCGCTCCACGCGTACGTGGTAGCGCCGGAAGATCGAGACGATCGGCGCCAGACCGGGGTCGTCGGACTTCGCGAGGCGCAGCGCGCGCCCGTCGGCGAGCTCGAGCCACAGCCAGAGCGGCGCGAGCGCGTCCGTCGCGGCGACGATGCGCAGCTTCGCGCCGTCGAGGCTCGCGCTGAAGGGATCGCCCCGCCTCGGCTCGGCGTCGACACGCTCGGTCTCGAAGTCGACGAGCACGCGTCCGTGCTCGCGCCTCCGCTTCCACGCGATGGCGAGCGCGAGCGCCACACCCACGAGCCACGCGAGCACGATGAGGCCGAGCAGCCTGGGCACGATGCCGAGCGCCACGATGCCGCCGAGCGCGGCCGACAAGAGCAGCGCGAAGCGCGTGATGCGCCGGACGGCGAGGTCGAAGGCCTCGCCCTCACAGACGAACACGAGCCGGAAGGGCGCCTCGTGGTGCACGCTGCCGTCGAGGTTCGACAGGAGGCGGCGGGAGCTCTCGAGCGAGCTGTCGATGCTGGACTGCACGGGTCGAGCGGAGGGGTGGTTCTTGGGCCTGCGCGAGCCTCGGAGCCAGGCCGCGAGCGCTCACGGCTCGGGCCCGGTGGAGCTCAGCCGGGTTCGGTGACCATACCGCTCAGCTCGGCGCCGTCGAGCGTCGCCACGGTGAGATCGGTGCCGACCACGCGGGCCCGCGTGAGCGTGGCGCGGTTGAAGCGCGCGTCGTCGAGCTTGGCGCGCGAGAGATCGGCCTCTCGCAGCGAGGCCTTGGTGAAGCTCGCTCCGACGAGCTGTGCGCCCACGAGGCTCGCTCCGTCGAGCACCGCGCGATCCCAGAGCGAGTCGTCGGCGGTCGCGCCGTCGAAGCGCGAGCGGCTCAGCACCGCGCCGTCGAGCCTCGCGCTGACGAGCGTGGCGCGCACGAAGCTCGCCTCCTCCGCGCTCGCCTCGTAGAGGCGCGCCTCCGGCAGGAGCGCGGCGTCGAAATTCGCGGCGTCGAGGTGCGCCTCGGTGAAGTCTGCGCCGTCGAGCGAGGCGTTCGTGAAGCGCGCGCCCTCCGCGCGCATGCGCGCGAAGATCGTGCGCTGACCCGAGGCCTGATCGAAGCTCGCTTCGTTCGCGATGGCCGTGCTGAGGTTCGCGTCGGTGAGGAAGCAGCGCACGAGGCTCGCGCCGCTGAGATCCGCGCCGACGAGGTTGGTACGCTCGAGCATCGCGTCGTCGAGCTGGGCGCCACGCAGGTTCGCGCCCTCGAGCGACACGCCGCTGAGATCGACGCCGCGCAGGCCGCAGCCGCTGAGGTTCGCCCGGTCGAAGCGCGCGCCCACGAGCTTGCGACCCGAGAGATCGAAGCCGGAGAGATCCGTGTCGCTGAGATCGAGCCCCTCGAGGCCTTCGCCCTCACGCACGCGGCGCTCGACCTCCTCGCGCATGTCGCTCCCGGAGATGACCGCGGGCCTGCCGCGCAGCGCCATCGTCGGCGGCCCCTCGTCACCGAAGTCGGGATAGCTCGGCAGCGGGGCGCGCACGATCGAGGGCGGCGCGGCCTGCGTGAGCGCAGCGACGAGCTCGGCCGGCACGGTCGCGATGCGGGTGCTGCCTCCGTCGTCGTCGCCTCGGGCTTGCGCGGCGCTCTGTGCGGCGCTCTCGGCGGCCATCCGGAGCAGCTCGGCCGGCACGTTCAGCTGGCGCGTCGAGTCTTCGTTGCGCTCGGGCTGCTCGAGCGCCTCGAGGCGCGCGCCGAGCGGGATCTCGGCCGTGGGCGCGCGTGTGGTGGTCGGCGGCTTCGACGAGGCCTGCAGGCCTCGGATCGTCGTCTTCATCGGGCGCGCGTCGAGCGGCCTCGGAGGTGGCGGGGCTTGCGGCTCCGGCCGCGCGGGCTTCACGGCGACGGTGGCGGGGGAGAGCGACCCCTCGCGCGTGGAGGAGGAGAGCGACTCGTCGGTCGTGGAGGTGACGATCGGCACGTCGACGGTCCTCGTCGAGGGCTCGTCGAAGGGCTGGCCCGCGTGGGAAGGCACGGCCGCCGCCGTGTGCAGCAGCCGGGCGATCTCGCTCGCCGGCGCGGAGATCGTGTTCTCGCTGATCCCCCGCACCAGCGGCATGCTCGAGGAGACCGGAGCCTCGAGCGGCGGCAGGGCCGGGGCCGGGTAGGCCGGGACCGGGGGAGGCGCGCCGTGGTTCCCCGGGCTCGGCGCGCTCCAGCCGATCGCCGGCGCAGGCTGGGGGTTCACGCGGATCGCCGTGACGCTCTCGCGATCCATCGGCTCGATGTAACCGAAGGACGACGAGCTCTCGGGGGTGCTCGAGGGCCTCGCGTCGCTCACGTACTCCACCGTGGCGCGGATCTTGGCCGCGAGCTCGAGGGCGGCTGGATCGGACGACGCCAGCGTATTGCCGAGGCGCGCGCGGCCCATCGGCGGGGCAGCGGCCGCGGCAGTGGGAGCCTGCTCGACGCCGAGCGCCTGCGCCATCGGTCCTGCCACGTCGATCGGGCTCGGCGTGAGCTGCGGCGAGAGCGGGAGCGGAGGGCCCGTGACCGCGCGCTGAGGAGCGATGTGCGTCATCGACTCGGGCGCGTGCGCGTGCACCTGCGCCGCGGGCGCGTACTGCGCGGGCGAGGCGGGCGCGTGCGCGTACTGCGCGGGCGAGGCCGGCACAGGCGGGTAAGGCGCAGGCGAGGCAGGCCCGGGCGAGGCTGGCGCGGGAGAGTAGGGCGCGGGAGAGTAGGGCGCGGGCGAGGCGGGCACGGGAGTGTGCTCCGGCATCGCCGGCCCCGGGATGGCGCGGGCCGGTATCGAAGAGGCGCGGCGTGCGCGCTCGCCGGGCCAGGGGATGGGCCTGCCTGGCAGCTCGAGCCCCGCGAAGACCTGCGAGCGCGCCAGCTCGGCGTCGCTGCCCACCTCGTGGTTGCCACGCCAAAGCACGCACACGATGCCTCGGTCGCCGTCGATCCACATCGTGTCGGCGTTGAGCGTGAGCTCGGTGTGGCCGCTCCCCTCGGTGTCGTAGATGCGCGCATGCGCGCGCGCCCCCGGAAGATGCGACTCGAGGTGCGGGTGCTCGGCGTGGAGCCCGTCGAGCACCACCCACTCGCGCCCCTCGAAGAACGAGCAGCGCTGATCGATCGGCGCAGCGTGGAAGTAGCTCCACGCGAAGGCGTCGGGCAGCTCGGGCTCGGCGCCCTCGACGAGCGAGGGGTCGAGCCCACGCAAGAGACGCAGGCGTGAGGGCCAGCTCGAGGGGATCGGCCCGTAGCCCGCGGGGGCCTCGGGATCGCTCGGGTCGATGATGTTCGGCACCGGTTGCCCGGCCGCGTAGGCCATGCCGGAGGGGTTCTCCTCGTAGCCCGCGAGACCTCGGCTCGCTCGCTCGTAGCGGAGCGGGATCCTCGTGAACGGCACCGGCTGCGTGACCTGGCCGTCGTCGAGCCACATGCGCTCGCCGTAGACGTAGAGCGTCTTGTCGACGAGCTGCCGTTGGCCCACGACGGCGAGGCGCACGCTCATCTCGGGGACGGGCCGCTGCGCGTAGGCGTGGCCGATGAAGCTCACCTCGGCGCGAGGCAGGTAGGGCGCGAGCTCGCCCGCGGTGACGAGGCTGCGCTCGGGCTGGTCGTCGCCGTGGCGGTCGCTCACCACGACGTCGAGCGGCGCCACGAGCTGCATCGCCCCTCCCGGCACCATCGCGAAGCTCGCCTTCACGACCACCGTGAGCCGGCGCTTTCCGCCGGCGCGCCACAAGCGTGCGCCGCACGCCACGTCGTGCGTGGCGATGATCGCGATCGGCCAGTCTGCGCCTTGGACCACGCGTTACCCGTCGACATGCTTATCACGCCCGCGGGTCAGGGCCGACAGTGCTTCCTGGGGCTCGGAGGATCCCTCGCTCGTTGGATCGCTGCTCGCCCGTGACCTCAGGGCGCGATGGAGGTCTCATGGCTGCGATGCGACTAGCTCGAGTGCGCGGGTCCGGGAGCGGGGTCCGTCGAGGACCTCTCCGCTCGATGAAGGCCCTCGCGGCGCTGCTCGCGCTGTCCAGCACCGCGCTGACGAGCGACGCCGCCGCGCAGACCTTGCTCGGAGCAGCCGACATCGCGCCGCTGGAACAGCGGATGGCGCTCGCGGTCGGCCCGACCCGCACGACGCTCTGGGCGAACCTGCGCTTCGCCGCCGCACCGGGCGAGGTCGCCTTCGTGGTGCCGCTGCCGGCCGGGGCCTCGGTCGACCAAGCGAGCCGAGCCTTCCTCGAGTCGCTCGAGGAGGCCACCGCGCCGCGTGTGCTCGTCCCCGAGGGGGGGCCTCAGGCCTGCCCGGGCGATCCTCCGCTCCCCCCCGTGGTCGAAGGCGAGCTCGAGCCGAGCTCCACGATCGCGCCGCTCGAGCTGCTCGTGCTCGACGACCTCGCGGCGCTCTCGAGCTGGGCCGACGCTCGCGGCCTCGTGGTCCCGGCCTCGGTCGAGGCCGCTCTCAGCCTCCAGCCCGCGGCGCGCTTCCTCGTCGCGCGCTTCGTCTCGGTGGGCGCGCCGGCGCTCACGCCCACCTTCCGCGTGAGCACCCCCGCTGGCGCAGCGCGTTTCCCGCTCGTGCTCACGCGAGCGACGAGCGAGCCGCTGCGCGTCGTGCTCTTCACCATCGGAGAGGGGCGCGCAGAGCTCGGGCCCACGCCGGTCGCGCTCGGGCCCGCGCCGCTGCGCATCGCCTTCGAGCCGCCCAGCTCGAACTACGAGTCGCTCGTCGCCGAGGCGCTCTCGTCGCCGGGCTCCTACCTCGTCGAGGCGTCCAGCCACGCCGCGCTGCGCGACTCCTTGCCGATGGGCAACGGCACGGTGCGAGGCGTCGCGAGCTCCTACTTCGAACGCGCCGCCGCCTACGGAGACGCGGTCGGGCAACCCGCGACCTGCGCCTCCCAGGCGGCCGTCGTGCTCGGGCAGAGCGCCGTCGTCGGGACCGCCTGCCCCCGTGGCGACCTCGCCGTCGTGCCGGGCGGAGCCTCGTGCACGGGCGATCTGGTCGAGCCGGGCGAGGTCTCGCCCGAGCTGCTCCGCTGCGGCGGCATCGCCGACGACCTCGCGCTCGCGCTCGGCGACCTCGAGCCCAGCGAGGCCTGGCTCACGCGCGCGGTGCAGATCGTGGGCGCCGGCAGCACCGGCTCGGATCGCGCCGTGGGCTTCGTCGCGGGTCCACGCATCGATCCGGTGCTCGTCGCCTCGCAGGTCGACGTCTCGGGCTGCGAGGGCGAGGGCGGCGCGGGCGCTTCGGGCCCGAGCGGCAGCGGTCCGAGCGGCAGCGGGCCGAGCGGCAGCACGGGCGCGGGCTCGGGCAGCGGCGCGGGCGGGCCGGACTACGTCGAGGTCCCGCTGCGCAGCTACGAGGGCTGCGGCTGCTCGGGTACCTGGGTCACGGTCGACTACCTCGTGGTCGACGCCGCCGAGGAAGAGCCGCCGGAGGCCTACTACGTGGAGGACGACGGCGGCTGCACCGCCGACTCCAGCGAGAGCTACGAGAGCGACTCGTACAGCGAGGAGCCCACGTCGGAGAGCTGCACGAGCGACACGACCGGCACGGTCGAGACCGACTCGAGCGAGTCCGGTGAATCTTTCGATTCGTCTGGCGACTGCGGCGGCGACACGAGCGACGGCTCGAGCGAGAGTGGTAGCGCCGACGACTGCAGCGGCGACACCTCGAGCGACTCGGGCGACGACTGCGGCGGCGACACCTCGAGCGATTCGGGCGACGACTGCGCCATCTCGACGCGACCCGGGCGCGGCAAGGGGCGCGTCCGCCTCTCGGTGGCGACCTACCTCTTCTTGCTGTGCGCCGTGCCGCTGCGACGCTGGTCGAAGCGGCGCTCGTCGAAGCGGAGCACCGGGCGCTGAGGTCCGGGCCTCAGCGCGGTCGCCAGGCGAGCACGCGCTTCACGTTGTCGCCGTAGATCTTGTGCACGTCGTCCTCGGAGAGCCCGCTCTTCCGCAGGGCCGCGGCCAGCGCGGGCAGGCGCGAGGCGTCGGCCAGATCCGCGGGCGGCGTCGCGCCGTCGAAGTCGCTGCCGAGGCCCACGTGATCGATGCCCGCGACCGCGATCATGTGCTTCGCGTGGCGCACCACGTCGTCGAGCGTCGCCTCGCGGCCGCGCGCCAAGAAGCCCGCGTGGAAGTTGAGCCCGGCGACGCCGCCGCTCTGCGCGATGCGACGGAGCTGCGCGTCGGTCAGGTTGCGAGGGTGGTCCGCCACCGCGCGCGCGTTCGAGTGCGTCGCGACGATCGGCGCCCCGACGCGCTCGGCCAGCTCGGCGAGCCCGTCGAAGGACGCGTCCGACATGTGCGAGACGTCGACGAGCGCGCCCTTGGCGTAGACGCGCTCACAGAAGCGTTCGCCGATCTCGCTGAGCCCGAGCGCGCCTCCTGGCTTCTTCTTCTGGGCGTCGCCGGTCGCGCTCGTGGCGAGGCGGTTGTCGCGCGCGTGCACCGGGCCCACGAAACGCACGCCACGCGCGACGAAGCGGTCGATCGCCTCGACGTCGTCGGCGAAGGCGCCAGCGCCTTCGATCGACTGCAGCACGAGCACCTTGCCCTCGGGCGCCGGGCCTCGCGAGGCCGGCCAGAGCAGCGGGTTCTCGCCGACGATCGCGTCGAGCGTCTTCGCGATCGCCTCCGCGTCGGAGACGCGCGGTTTGCCCCCGTTCAGGTAGTCGGGGATGTAGATCGGATAGACGACCGCCTCGTAGCCGCCCGCACGCAGCATCGCCGAGGTGGCCTGCCCCTCGGGTAGGCTCGCCGCGCGGCCCTTGAAGTGCACCTGGTAGGGTGTGTCGACGTGCATGTCGATCGGGCGCGGCGCGCCGCGAGCTGTGCTCGGGCTCGGCGCCGGGCTCGGCGTCGCGCTCGCCGCGGCCGAAGCGGGCGCGCTCGCGACGGCGCTCGCCACGCCCACCGCCGCTCCTTCGCTCGCCGCGGGCGAAGCGCTCGACGGGGCCGAGCGCCCGGGCGCCTCGGTCTCGACGAGCGCCTCGGAGGCGCGCGGCTCGCCCGCGACGCAGCCGGCGAGCGTCGACGACGCCAGCGCGACGCACGTGGCGGCCCACCACGACATGGCCCGACCCTGCACGCGCTCAGGCCTTGATCTGCTTCGCGTTCGCGACGAGCTGCCGGAGATCCTCGAAGTGCGCCGCCTCGGGCTGCTCGAAGCTGTCGGCGTTGAGCAGGAGCTTGATCGACGGGCCGAGCTCGCGCATCGCGCCGGTGATCGAGCTCGCGGTGTCGGCCTCGAGCTTGGTGGAGAAGGCGATGACGTCGCTCGGAATCGGCCCCGCCGTGGCGAGGATCTTCACGTCTTCGTTCTTCGCGTGCGCCTCGAACCAGCCCGCGCTCACCGGCTCGGCCTGGCCCTCCGCGAAAGAAGCGTAGGTCGCGCCGAAGTCTGCGTCGCCCGCGAGCACCGCGCGCGCGACGGCCTCGTGGGTGCGACGGAAGCTCTGCTCGCCGAGATCGGCCTCGGGGTCGATCCCTTCGGCGAGCAGCTTGAGCCTCGGCACGACGTAGCCGGCCGAGCTCTCCTTCGCCACCCACGCGCCTCGTTTGCCGCGCAGGTCGCCCAGCTTCTCGATGCCCGACCCCGCCTTCGTGAAGATCACGCTCGTGTAGTCGGTGCGCCCGGCACGCCGCGAGCACAGGCGGATCTTCGCGGCGTCGTCGCGCTCGAGATCGATCGCCACGAGCGGCGGCGCCCAGGCCACGTGCACCTCGCCGTCTTTCATCTGGCCGGCGAGCTTGTCGTAGGAGCGCAGCACGAGCGGCGTGATCGCGAGGCTCGTCTTCTTGTTGAGCTCCTCGCACACCGTCTCGAGCAGGGCGCCTGCGGCTGGAGCGCTGGAGACGATCGCGAAGGTGACGGGCTGAGGCATCGGCGCAATATAGCGCTTGCCGCGCCCCTCGCGCCCGTGACAAGAGCCCGAGAGACGATGGATGCCTTCCTCGCTGCCGTACGCAACGCATGCCCCGTGGGGCTGTGGTCGCAGGGAGTGCGACTCGCTCGCGAGGGTGCGGTGTCGTCGATCACGCGCAAGGGTTCGGAGCTCGAGGCCCGCGTGCGGGAGAAGGGGCGCGCCGTCTCGCCCACGGTGCTGCTCTACGTCGACGACGAGGAGTGGGACTGTGACTGCGGAGGAAAGGTCTCACCTTGCGCGCACGTCGCGGCCGTGGCGATCGTCGCCGCCAAGGGCGACGAGGCGCCTCAGGAAGGCGCCGCCGCCGACGAGGCCAAGCCCGGCGCGGCCCCCGCGCCACGCGCGCGCGAGGTGCACGGCCTCCGCTACCTGCTGTCGATCGAGCACGGCGCGCTGCAGCTCCGCCGCGAGCTCGAAGGCCCCTCGGGCGTCGCGACGCCGCTGACGCTCTCGCTCACCGACCGCATCGCGCGCGGCATCGCCGAGCCGCCGATCGAGCCGACGCACGACGATCTGCGCGTCGACCGCCTCTTCCCCAAGCGCCCGCACGGCGACGTGCCACTCCAGTTCCTGGGCGATTTCCTCGAGGCGCTCGTGCACGCGAGCTCCGTGAGCTTCGAGGGCGCGCCCGTGCGCTGCTCGCCGGAGCCCATCGAGCCCGACGCGGTGCTCGTCGACGGACCCAAGGGAGGCGTGACCCTCGAGCTGTCGATGCCGCGAGGCGCCTCGGTCGTCGCGCTCGGCGTCGGCCGCGTGGGCGACACGCTGCGCCCGCTCGCGCAGATCGATCGCTACGCCGCGCGCTTCGAGCGCCTGCCGATCCGCCGCGTCTTCGCGCCCGCCGAGCTCGGCACGCTCGTGGGCCAGGTGCTGCCCGAGCTCGAGAAGCGCGGCCTCGTCGAGGTGCGCACGCGGCGCTTGCCCTCGCGCGACGCACGCGCGACCGCGCGCCTCAGCTTCGACGTCGTACACGAGGGCCACGGCGTCTCGGTCATGCCGCTGCTCGTCTACGGCGACCCTCCCACCGCGCGTGTCGACGCGGGCAAGCTCGTGCTGCTCGCGCCGCCCGCGCCGGTGCGCGACGAGGCGCGAGAGCGCGCCCTGCTCGATCGGCTGCGCGACGAGCTCTCGCTCGTGCCGGGCCGGCCCGTGAAATACCTCGGGCGCGAGGCTGCGGCCTTCATCGACAAGCTCGAGCGCTTCCGCCACGCCGTCGAGGGGCGCCGCCCCGAAGAGCGCCCCGAGCTCGTCGCCGCGATGCACCGCGACGGCGACCGCGTCGTCGTGCGCTTCGAGCTCGCACGCGAGGCGAGCGGCGACGAAGTGGGCGGGGGCGGCGAGGCAGCGCCCACGCGTGGCGTGGGCCTCGCGCAGGCGATGGAAGCCTGGCGCAGCGGCCTCGGATTGGTCGCGCTCGACGACGGCAGCTTCGCGAAGCTGCCCGCGGCCTTCTTGCAGAAGCACGCGCAGGCGCTCTTCGACCTCGTCGCCGTGTCGAACGACGACGGCAGCGTGCCGCCCGCCGCCGTGCCCGTGCTCGCCGAGGTCGCCGACTCGCTCGGCCTCGGGCGCCCGCCCATCGCCGAGAAGCTCGCGCCGCTCGCAGAGGGCTTCGAGGGCATCCCCGAGGCCGCGCTGCCCGCCGATCTGCGCGCCGAGCTGCGCCCCTACCAGCGGCGCGGCATCGACTGGCTGAGCTTCCTGCGCGAGGCCTCGCTCGGCGGCCTGCTCGCCGACGACATGGGCCTCGGCAAGACGCTGCAGACGCTCGCCGCGCTGCGAGGCCGCTCGCTCGTCGTCTGCCCACGCAGCGTCGTGCACAACTGGGCGGCGGAGCTCGCTCGCTTCCGCCCGGGCCTGCGCGTCGCGCGCTACGACGGCCCCTCGCGCAAGCTCGATCCCGAGGCCGACGTCACGCTGCTCACCTACGGCATCCTGCTGCGCGACGTCGACCTGCTCCGCAAGACGACCTGGGAGGTCGTGGTGCTCGACGAAGCGCAGGCCATCAAGAACCCCGACAGCCAGGCCGCGCGCGCGGCCTGTGCGCTCGAGGCGAAGGCTCGCTTCGCGCTCACGGGCACCCCGGTCGAGAACCGCCTCGAGGAGCTCTGGAGCCTCATGCGCTTCGCGTGTCCTGGCCTGCTCGGTCCACGCGCCGACTTCGTCGAGCGCTACGCCAAACGCATCGAAGCCGGCGAAGCCGGCGTCGCCGAGCGGCTGCGCGCGCGCATCCGGCCCTTCGTCTTGCGCCGCCACAAGAGCGAGGTCCTCCGTGACCTGCCTCCGCGCAGCGAGTCGACCGACTACGTCGAGCTCGACGAGACCGAGCGCGAGGCCTACGAGCTCGTGCGCGCGGCGACCAAACGCGAGGTCGTCGAGAAGCTCGCGGAGGGCGCGAACGTGCTCGCGGTGCTCGAGGCGCTCTTGCGGCTCAGGCAGGCCGCGTGTCACCGCGGGCTCTTGCCGGGCCAGGAGGCCGCGAGCTCGTCGAAGGTGGAGCGTGTGCTCGACATCGTCGAGGAGCTCGCCTCCGAGGGGCATCGCGCGCTCGTGTTCTCGCAATGGACGAGCCTGCTCGACAAGGTGGAGCCCGGCCTCGAGAGCCGCGGCCTCGGCTACTTGCGCCTCGATGGTCAGACGCGCGATCGCGAGAGCGTGGTGAACGCCTTCCAGGCCGAAGCCGGGCCTCCGGTGCTGCTGCTCAGCTTGAAGGCCGGTGGCACCGGCCTCAACCTCACCGCCGCCGATCACGTCTTCCTGCTCGACCCTTGGTGGAACCCCGCCGTCGAGGAGCAGGCCGCCGATCGCGCGCACCGCATCGGCCAGGATCGCCCCGTGCTCGTGCACCGCATCGTCGCCAAGGACACCGTCGAGGAGGGCATCCTCGCGCTCCAGGAGAAGAAGCGCGCCTTGGCGCAGGCCGCGGTGGGCGACGCCTCGGGCGCCGCCCAGATCACCCGCGACGATCTGCTCGCGCTGCTCGAGGCTTGAGCCTCGGCGCACGCGGGTCGAGCCGTGGCGGCGCTCAGAGGCCGTAGCGCTTGCGCAGCGCGGCGGCTTCGGCGCGCTGTGCGGCGGAGCTGCGCGCGCCCCCCTCGAGCAGCTCGATCCGCCGGAGCGCGAGCACGCGCGCGTCGGCGCCGAGCTCCTTCGCGCGCTCCGGGCGCAGCGTGCGCAGCGCGCAGGCCACGAAGGCCTCGTGCATGCGCTCGCGCAGCGCCGAGGGGTCCTCGACGTACACGCGCGGCGCGCCCTCGAGCATGTCGGCGCCGTAGAGGCAGAGCCACGGCGTACGCGAGGGATCGGTGTCGCCGTGGCCCATCGAGCTGGTCCTCTCGATGCTCGCGCGCACGGCGGCGCCGAGCGAGCTCGCGAGCTCCCGTGGAGGCGCCGGGCGCCCCACCAGCGCGGGCAGCGCCTCGAGGAGCTTCGCCGATTCCTCGAGCGACGCGAGGGCCTGCCCGGTCTCTCCCTTCTTCGCGTGCGCCACCGCGGCGTCTTGCTTGGCGCGCAGCGAGCTCGAGAGCTTCGACGCGTCTCCGAATTGGAGCTCCGCGACGAGCTCGCGCACCTCGAGCTCGTAGAGCACGCCTCCGTAGGGTAGGCGCGGATCGGTGGGCTGGCTGCCTCGCAGCTCCGCGGGGACCTTGGGCGCCGCGTCGGGATCGACGATCGCGAGCAGCCTCGCCAGACCGCGCAGCCTCACCGCCACCGGTGAGAAACGCACCTCGCTGCGCTTCGCGCCGCCTCCGCCGAGCCAGGTCGCGAGCGTCTTCTGTGTATCGCCGTCGCTGCCGATGTCACCCTGCGTGGGAAAGTCCGTGTGTTTGCCGAGCGCGCGTTCGAGCTCGCCCATGCGTTCGCCGCGCAGCACATAGCGCCGCGCGCCCATCTCGTAGTGGGGCACGTCGAGGTAGAGCTGCCCGTCGAGGCGCACGAGGTAGCCCGTGACGTCGAGCGCGCGCGCGTCGGCCGCGCTCGGGCCTCGCTCGCTCCAGCGCAGGCTCTCCGGATCGATCGGCCAGAGCCCCAGCTCGGGCGCGGGGGCGAGGTTCATGGGGCGTTTGGCCGCGAGCAGGTACAGCGTCTGCTCCTCGTCGCCGACGCCGCTCTGGAACCAGAGCTGGTGCCGCGGCAGCGCCTTGCGCAGCGCTGCGAGCGAGGCGTGGGCGGGCGAGGCGGTGAAGCGCAGCCCGAGGACCGCGCCCTCGCCGAGCTTCTTTCCGGCGCCGATCGCCGCCGCCACGAGCTCGCCTTCGGGCCCGCCTTCGAGCGAGGCGTCGAGCACGACCACGTCCTGCGGCGCGCGACCCTCGTGGGCGAGCCCCTGGAGCGCGTCGTAGGCCTCGGCCGGACCCGCGTAGCCGAAGTGCGCTCTCGCGTAGTCGATCACGAGCGGTTCGCGCTCCATCACTTCGAGCGCGGGCCACCTCGCGAGCATCGCGCGCGCGCTCTGCCCGGTGCCGAGCCCGACGAGCAGCGCCGACCTTGCCTCGGGCCGCACCCGCGCCACGAGCTCCACGAGCGGATCGGTCGGCGCGCTCGCCTCGCCGACGCGCATGGCACCCTGCACGACGCCGCCGATCCTGAGCAGGCGGAGGCCGTCGCGCTCCTCGACGCGCACGATGCCCGCGATGCCACCGGTGATC